>Ga0209700_101550_pt1 | contig 47757 bp, 18 predicted proteins | sample SiratroredBW_FD_187528 | JGI IMG/M metagenome (GOLD analysis project Ga0209700, IMG submission 187528) | Root nodule microbial communities of legume samples collected from California, USA - Siratro red BW (SPAdes) (version 2) | ecosystem: Host-associated > Plants > Roots > Nodule | place: USA...
CAAATGCTTCTACGGTTTCTACAAACCGTAGAACATTTTTTTTGTCTACGGTTTGTAGAAGCCGTAAGAAGTAAAAGGGATGGTGGAGGGTATAATGGGATATGAAATATTTTAAAAAGGGTTAAATGGTAAATTTGCCTAGAGTATGGAGGTGCAGGAAGATGATATGGAGGTGCAGGAAGAAGCAGTCCACAATGCACTTGAAACTCAAAAGCATATTAAAGGTAGTGGCCCAACTCAGCATACATACATAATATGCTTTTACAAACCCTTCAATTTTTTACCATCACACATCTAACATTTATTTAAGAGAAAAATTATCAGTGTCTTTTCATATCCTTCTAAGCATTCCCACGCAGCGCTTAATCCCATGCCAAATGGTAAAAATGGCTTAACTTTTTAATACACGCGTAAACTTTTGCTTTTTATTCTAATTTTTTAATGTTACCATAATATATAAGAACATTACACTGTTATCCCACCCGTGTTGATACATTTACATCTTCTTTTACAGAAAGGAAAAGTAAATGTTGGTATATTTGGAAAAAGCCTTTTTTTTTTCAAATGTTTAGAGTTATTGTCAGGTTAAACTATAATCATAATTTTGAGACTTAAACATCCATGTGAAATAAAATAATTTTAGTTTTGGTCTCAACAGTTTTTTAATCTTTTTATTAATCTTAAAATAAACGTGAAAGATCCAAAATAGTAATTTCAATTTATGGAGGGAGAACAAAACAATACTTCATAGAGAATAAAATGAAATAAATTATTTTATAAGGGTTAAAAAAAGTAATTTCAAATTTTACATGAATGAAAAACTAAAAAATTATAGAAATAAAAAAAATTCGTTCATTTTCCAGAAACTAAAAACATATTTAAGTTTAACTTTAAAATTAGATAACTTCTAAAATCCACAGCACCATTTTCAAAGAAATTAATCGTACATGTTTTGCAATTGTTTCTATTGCAACAGCAACTATAGAAGCAGTAGAATATATGATGATATAAATTGAAGATCACATGCATCTTCAAGTTTAACCCAAGAATGGGTTGAAATATGATCCAGAAAAAGATAAGGTGACTCTGTGGTTTGAGACGAAATTAAAAAAACTGTTTCCCATGATATATCTTTAGCAGTAAAAAATTAGTAACATCTCTTAAGTTCTACATAAGGAAAATAAACTTCTTCAAAACTTTTAAGAAACCTAGTATAAAACGTCTGTTAATGCAAGAACACATAACATCATACCATATTTTATATATTATCACAAATAAACAAATCAATTAGTCAAAATGAACCGAATATATATATATGATGAAATGATCAGTTTATTTACCAAAAAATGGATGCATGAACTTAACCTAGTGCATGTGACTAATGAGAAGCTATATAGATGGTAGCAGCTAGGTATATCCAATAAGGTGAAGGGTGTGATTTAAAAGCAGACCAGGCATAGTATATATGCATATAAAATATATTTAAGGAGCTAGAGACCCTAATCTTGCTAAGTAATAGAGAGGAAGAAAAGGAAAAAGTTTGAATGCAAACACAGAAAAAATAAGATGACATTGTTCTGAGTTCAGAGGATCATTTTCATGGTTAAGACATAGTGGCTTAATCTGTGGCCATGTTTGCTTGTGTTCCCTGTTTATAGATTTGTCTTGTTCCAGAAAATGGCAAGTGATCGGCATTTGCAAACAATGTGAGCAAAATTTGACTTAAAAACAGCTACCAGTGAAAGCAACCCTTAAACAATTGCATTTTCTCTCACATTCCGTATAAGGCTAGGCAGAACCATGCCCTAATGCACCCTTGATTGCCTTTCTCAAGCTCTACTTGGTGAGTCACCACTCACCCTTTGTTCTTCTGTTCAAGTGTATCTTTCGGATATGAAAGCGAAATGCAATTCGCAATTTCATGTCATGGAATTAATAATTATGTGGTAGCAAATTAATAATAGTGGGATTCCATGTTTTATTTCAATGGAGAAAAATGTTGTTATCTAAATCACACCGTACTAAAGGGTAGTCAAAAAGGATTATCAAAAGATTAAGGATGATGTGATCACGTATAAAGAATGTGATTAAATTCAATGGTTATTATTTCATGCTCTTTGCTTTGGCCACGTGTGGTTTACACTTGGTCATAATTCAACCTCACTACTAGATAAATTCACAAACTCATGATCATCTACGTACACATGGGAAAAAAAAGTGAGGTGGTGCTTGTGAATTTTCAATTGATCTCTTTTTGAAGTGGTAATCTATAATGCATGAAAGGAGCACACATGAGTGCATTTATTGCCAAGAGAAAAGAAAATGTGGAAGTAGTAGAGAGATGATACATTTGAGAAAGTTAATAGGAAAAAAATGGAAATATGAGGGAGGATAAGCATGAGTTTTTGTTTGTAAGTGTATTTTAGAATTGATTACATTCTTTAATATTTTACATTTGGATTTCCCATTACCCTCTTATGCGTACAAGCATCATTTTGGGGCCTTTTATCTTCATCTCCACGTGCACAAGAAAACCCACTTCAACTTTTTAATAAAAAGTAAAATTCTTAAATTTAATATCAGTTTACTTTTACTTTGATTTTTTTTCATCCTCATACTATTACTATTTTTATTTAATATTCTTTTCAAATTTCACTGCTTCTTGCAGAAAATGTTTAAGTGTAAAGCTCACAAAACTTTCATGATAAATCACTCTAAATACACAAACTAACACTTTCATCACTAAAAAAAAATAAGATAAGATTTTATGATAAGATAAAACGTAAGTTAAAAAAAATCGTTATAAACAAAAATGTAATAACAATTTTGTAAATAAAAATATATTACATTGGTTAAAGAATAATCAATGTAATATGATTTATTCTACCTCGATTGCTAAAAATAACTAATGCAGAAAAAAGTTAACGAAAATCCTACTAATTTTTTTTTTAAAAAAACAATTACATGAGTCACTTATTATATTGATTATTGTTTCAACTGATGTAATAGAATGACTTTCTACATTGACTGTGAGCTTCAATAGAAAGTGATGTTGTGTGCTTCAATTAAAAACCATATTTAGTATGAACTTATTACATTGTTTATATAAACAACCAATGTAGTAAAGTGTCGTTAAGTCTCTACTGCTTGCATTCTCTATCGTTGAGTCTCTGTTGCTTTCGTTCTTTGCTAGTTGTTCTCATTATTTTAACCCTAATTTGGTTCCTTCGTCCACTTTACTTTGTTTGGCATTTTGACGTGTGTGTCTGTTTATTTAACTTGTTTATACATTGATGCTGCTAGTTATTAAGGATGTTATAGCAAGGACTTTACTTGAGGTGTGAGCCTATCTCCACTATGAATGCCTGGTTTCACTTCTATCTCTTGCTGCTTGACTTTGTAGCAAGTTAGCACTTTTGTAAAATTGATTAAAAATAGTTATAAATTTATTTTTTATCCAAAATTTTCAACAATTCTTTTAATTTATATTTAATAATTGAGTCTTTATAACGTATAAATTTATCATAGATTTTGATTTTTCAAAATTTAGGACGAAAAAACTTTAAATTGTCATAATTTTTTATAAAGAGCTCGAATTGAGACGCATTAAAAATAAAAGTTGTTCCAAATTAGGTAACAATGTGTTGGTTAATTCCAAAGGGGCTTGGACCTTCCCAAATTTCATAATTTACTATTACTATTGCTTTTTTTTTAGTATTTTTGAGCTATTTTTTTTTTAGATTTTAGACTTTTACTTCATATATCTATATTTGTCAAAAAATTCTAAATTTTTTTGTGGTATTTTCTTGTATGAATTAAAGATTTATCAACCTATTACATTTTTTAAAGAGACATATTACATTGGTTATAAACTGTAACCAATGTAATAGGATACTTTTTACATTGGTTACAACTGATGTAAAAAGTTCCTTATTACATCGATTGCAGCTCATAACTGATGTAATATATCTCTTTTTTTTGCTCTTTTTAAATTATATTTTACATCGGTTGTGTTTATAACTAATATAATAGGTGTATTCTTTACATCAATTGAAAAGTCGATGTAAAAAGTCATGAACTTTCTCCATCACCTACATCAACATCAGTTATGAAACCGATATAAAATGTCTTTCAAAACTAATGTAAAATTTCATTTTTCTACTCATGTATTTTATTTAATGTTCTCCTTTCTTTCATCCACTCTTACCATACTCTTAGTACAATTCTACGTTTGTTTTTGTGAAAAGAGATTGAACAAAATAAAATAAACCACTTCCTTGATAAAAGAGAAAAGAACTGAAAAAAGCACTTCAGAAGATTTTTTGTACCGACCATGGAATGGGATTGTTTGATTTTATTCTCCATTTTATTCCTTTTCTTCTTTTTCGCATTCTCTTTTTTTATTCAGCACAGGAATATACCGTGCCAAACTGCAGCTTCTTATTCTATCTTGCAAGAATTTACGATGATATAAAAATGATTCTTTTGTAAAATGTAATTCTTTTACAAATTACAATATTTTTTTATTAAAAATAATTCTTCGTTAAATATTTAACACATAACTCAAAATTTGTAACTACTGATTGAACTCGAATTAACCAACACCATATTTTGTGACGTTAAAAATGTTTTCTTAAATCATTGCTTAAGACTTTATAATGAAAAATATTAAAATAAAAAATATTAACATTTTAATGATAAATATGGATTATATCACAAGAGGTAGCTAGTATAAGAACCATATAGTTCACAATTGATCTCTCAATAATCCTTCCTTAGTAGTAAACAATGATTTCTTCAGATCATATTAAATATAAAGAAGGCATCGAAAATGGGTACTTTTTATTATTTATATAGAAACTACAAAACTTAATATCTGAAATTCGATAGGAATTAGAAACTTAATTTTAAAAAATAAAACGAATGATGGTAATAAACTATGGTTCACGTCACGAATAATGATCATATAACTGACACTCATGGTGAAAATGAAAATGGTCAAGTGATGTAGGTTGGTTATGGGAAAGCCACAAGTTGCATGTTTTAGGCCATTGAGATATTATATATGGTGAGGATTGAGGGTGAAAATGACCTAGGTGAAGAAGAGATTAAAGTAAGCAATGTCCTAGTTTTATTCCTTTTGAAAACGATGGTAAACATGACTTGGTAAATGAAGAGTTGTTTTCATTGATTTGGCCTTTGTTAAAGGTGTGGTTTTTTTTTCTGATTTGGAGACTTTGTGGCCTGCCACAGAAGGAGGTTTAAGATGCCAAACTTATGGGTTACCTTAGAAAGATGGATAGAACCGCAAGCCAACCGAATGAAAAGGTCCCAATCACATGTGAAAGGGTCATGCAATAGAGCTTCTCTTGAAATCAGTTACAATGAAGGAGGGTATTAGGCATTATTTGGTGGCATTCTCCAAGGATGCTTGTCTCATACTCTTTATTGGTATCAAAAAACAACCAATGAAAAAAAGGGGCACCAAAAAGGGTAAAGAAAAAGGTTATGTAAGTGAAAGTCAGTGAATTAAGTCATCACAAATAGTAAAGTAACGTGCTCAAGGTACCTTGCAATTAAGGGGTGACCCTTATAAATATTTTTTCATGCAAGAGAGGGAAATTTCATGAAAAACACAAGAAGGTTGTGCTATTGTATATATACATGTTTACTATATATCACATTTTTCTGTTGTACTTTAGTTTTTTTTTTTCCTTGTGAATGCATATAATTTCTTTGCTTGCCTTCTCCTACATGATTGAAAAACTTCCATGTGTTATCTCTTAATATAGGTAAAATGGTTGAGGGGCATGTACAATATTTAACCATATAAATGAAGCATTAATGAAAGATGGGGATGGCAAACATATAATGACATAAATCTACTATCTATTCTAATAAATTCGTACGTGTTAGGTGAATTTATTACATGTTATTATTCAGTCCATGAACCGTATCCAATAGTTATGTATCCATGACTATCTAAGTGCCACTAGGAGAAAACTCAAGTAAAGTTAGAATAAATAAATAAATTAATAAATAAATAAATGTTATGGGAAATAAAATGAGAAGAAAATGCAGTTCCCATCTAGGGTTGACACACACAATGTTATTACCATTTTTCTGTTTTATGCAGCCATAAAATAAAGCAGAGGTTGCATTTTCCACAAGAGATGGATAATGATTGATACATGATACCTGTAACATGGTATCTTGTTATGGACTGGATGTAATTCACATGCATAACAACTGTATAAACCATGATGTATATATATATATATATATTAAATTCCTCCACAACTTGTACTGCTTCATGGTTAATTAAGTAATTCAAAAAAAAATTCTCCTTTAATTTTTTGGTGTATTAACTATGGATAATACCTATTGCTAATCATTTTTTTACAGTGAAACAACTAGGTTTTGAATTCAAACACTTGCTTTAAAAATTCTAGATAGATATTTCCTAAACAAATATAAAATTGAATTATTAATTTTTGATAAACAAATTATATATATACTGTTATTGAGATTATTTCTAATGGGTAAGAGTTTGTCTAATATATGAAAATTAAACTAGTAATCTATAATGTAACCACTGCATTTATAGTAAGACAACATTAGAAAGTTGATACATACACACAAATTGACAGATAAGTTTGTGAACATGTTTCTTCTAAAAGAATGAGTTCACTATACAAGGATTTATGAACGTAAAAGTAATTTTTGAAAGGAATACATTATCAGCTTAGAATTATGATTTTTTTTAAAGTAAAGCCAAATATAGGTCGCTAACGTATTTGTTTAAAAAAAATAAAAATAAACGGGTGTACGTCATTATATGATAAATTTAATTACTTATCTTTTTTATACAATAAAGATAAGTAATTAAAAAATGAGTGAGAGTGACTAATAGTTTGTTTCACTCTATTTATCTATTTATTTTTCTCTACTTGTTCTCAACCTAACATTTTTTAACTTCTCTTTTAAATCTTATCTTGTTTTCACTTGTTACTTTATTTTTCATTGGCTTTATTTCTTCCCACTGTACTAAACAAATATAGCCTAGAGTTGGTCTTGAACTTATCTCTCCTCTTTATTAAATATATTTCCAGATATATATATTTATAAACTCATTTTATAATCATATATTACATTTATAAAAGTTAATTCAAGTAAAAAAGTGATAACTCATAGGTATATATAGCATAAGACAAGTGAAGCAAGTTATAAATAAAAAAATATTATATTTTTATTAATAATTTTAATTTTTGATCTAATGATATACATTAGGTCATTCTAACAAAACTAAAGAAAAGTGTTAATATATATAAAAAAAAAAAATATGAACAAGTATCCCTTATATGGGACCTGTGTGTAGGGCAGCAAAACTGGAATTTTGTGTATTATGTTTTGGGTATTGTGAAGGTTCCTTTCTACTTGGAGATGCATTTGGGGATAACATGGACATAGACGTGGTCCAACATACAGCAAAGCGAAACACATCAATAATCCTCTTAAATCACAACCCAAATTATTTTCTTGGTTACTATTCTTTTCACCAATTTCTGAAAGTGAAAGACAACGTCGTATATATTATTCAAGGACCATAGCTCTGTGCGTATAATTGAAGACAAAGAGTAGTGGAAATTAATGTTTATAACCAGCATAATAATATACACTATAGTAAACCTTCCTCTTTATTCCAAACTTCTAGACATGTGGGCAAAAATATTGCACTTGTAAATAATAAGAATAAAATGGTTGCCCGTATCCAAATTTACGTCTAACTTTTGCTCTTGTAAAAAAATAAAAACAAAATTAAGTTATTGTTAGGAGAATCTGATGTGAAATCTTGGGATGATTTTACAAGAATGAGAACTGATATCACCTTCAACCCAAAACCTTAAGACATTAAATTTATGGGTCTTTTTTCTTATATGTTGTTTAATTTTCTTTTATATGTTGACTCATGTCTCATTATTATAAGATCTCTCCGGTGATTCTTTTCCCAAATTTTCTTATCAGTCATGAAACCACTTAGTTCTAGATTTCTCATTTAGACATAGATAAAATTACATACTATAAATCCAAAAATTAGTTTAGCATTATTCTAATCTTAATGAAACTTGATTATGTAGGTTATAGTGGCAGAGGATATTCCAGAAAACAAAGTGATAAAAAGTAAACATCTTTTGGGTAAGAATATATACTTGAATGGTACCCAATATATTCATAACAAAGAGTGAAAGTTTTGTGGGTGACGAAAATAACCTAAATGGATAAACAAAGTGGCAAATAAGATCTGATGCATGCCGGAGAATCTTGGATTAAGATATCTGTGAGGTACATCATTCAAATGGTATCAAGTCAATCGTCAACATCATCTTAAACTTTTTGTTGTGGACTAGAAAAAATTACTTACTTCTTTTTACTTTTCCAAACATTAATAAAATGTGCGTTTTCTATAGTTAATTACTCTTTTCCTTGTTGTGATATGATTTGCTTGAATTATAGGTAATAATTATAAAAATATGTTTTTTAGAAAGTTTTTCTGTTTAATTTAATAATATATTAGAATCTCACATCAATCACTTATAATATGATCACTCATAAATACTTAATATTATATTTAAATTTTTTATTTAATATGTAAAGAGTGTGTTTATAATCAAATCATAATCTTTTATGGATCAGTTATTTTAATGAAAAATATAAAAAATGAAGTCATTTTTCTTATCAACTTGTTAATTATAATTTAACTTTAATCAATAAACTTTTTGAATTTCTTTTAAAAAAAGTGTTACATTCATTCTCTTATCATGTCTCTCTCTGCTCATAACTTATTTATGAGCTGAGATGTGAATGCTGCGTAGAACAGAAAAAGTTAGATGGCTTTACGGCTATAAGGATCTGTCAAACAAACGCACACATGCATGTATATGTTTCTTTTGAAAAATTAAAAACCTCTTTTCCTAACTGTTATAGAAAATTTCCTAAAAAATTCTACTTTTTGTATTCATTTCCTACCAAATACATCAATTAGCTAAATATCAAAACTTCAAGAGTATACCAACAACAATGAGTCTAATAGAAAGAACTAAGATATTTGTTCGAAATTATTCTCGCATTTTAGTTTTAAAATTTGAGTTCTAACAATTAGTGTATGTGGGTATAGTTTTTTTTAAATAAAATATCCTTTTGTTTAAGATTTGCTAATTGCTTGTTATACGAGATAAAACAATGTTTTATGCTACCACAAGCTTAACTTTTTGTTTTTGTTTTATTATTTCTATTATTGTATAATTTTTAAAGCACATAGAAATAATTGCCCGATAAATTTTTCTAGACTTTTGCTTTCAAAAAATTAAAATTAATTTTTATAAAACTATAATCAAATAAGACCTTAATTCCGTAAAAAGATGATGAACTATACTCCTTGTAATATTAAGTACGTTGATTTAGATTTTATTAAAAAAAATTATATCAGTTTTACTTTTTCACCCCAAAAAATAATTGAAATGGGTGTTTTTTTTTAATAATATACATATCTCTTTTTGAATAAACAATATCAATAATTAGTAAAATCGTTTCGTCCTATAAATGATTTCTATATTGCTATTTATATTTTTTAGAAAAAAAGATATAGAAATTTGAAAAAAAAAACAATACTAAAGATAAAAGAGGAGTTATTCATGATTATTTTTTTTTTATTCACATCATTGTCTAATCAGAGTTGTTGTGATGAATAAGAATGGATTAAACAGCAATGGTGAGCAGATCAAATCATGTTACGTTTACCACAACAATTCCCCTACCAAATATATGGTCTAGATATTAAAGAGGCGAGGTAATATCATGTGACAAAATTGTTTTCAAACACCGTGCACAAGACCAACTGAAAAAAGACAATAAAAAGAAAAAAAAAATATGACTAATATTCTTACTAGAAATTAAATAGTCTATAAAGTGAAAATTTTAAGTTTTATAAGTTAAGTTATGAATTGTGGTGAGAAAATTCAATATTATATGTACGTTATTAGTATATTAAATATGGGTATCTATATAAGTTCTCTAAAATTTGAAATTCGAAAAAAATACGTGAAGTGGTGTTTTTCTTTCATTTTTTTTAAAGAGAAAAAGTTTAAGCGAACAAAATTATTGAGATATAACTCGCACTCAAAATTTTAAATTAATTGAGTTTTAAGTTCTTTTTAATTAATGAAATTCGTAGTAGGAAGTCTTTCTCAAAATGTTATGTTTTGTAAAAGAAATAGGTAAAAAGACATCATTTTATTATTAGAATGCGATACTTCATGTGAAATTGTTATCCATCCTTTATAAAACAAAATAGTTCATTTGTTTTTTATTATATTTTTTAAGTCATTTTTTCTTTCTATTTTATTATTTATATTTTTAAAAAGAATATTGAAGTCTTAGTAAAAAATATATCTAAACTAACATAAGTTTATGTTTGTAATGAGAAGTAAAATTATTTCAATTTTATCAAAGATAAGATGGATAGATCCACAATTGTTAATAGTATTAAAGTTCACATGGAAGAAATGTAAGAGAATCATGATAAATACATGCAAGATCAAGACTAATTGTACCATTGCTTTTTGACCTTAGATATGTTATAGCAACCTATTAGTGTTTGTTGGACGAAGTCTTAAAATTTTAATTAGAAACATGTTTTAGGTGTATGTTAATGATATTGGGGTGAAATTATCTAAAATTGAGAATACACACAACATTTTGAGAACACTTTTGTCGAGGTAAAGAAATACAACATGTGCTTGAATCTTGAGAAAATGTGTCTTCAAAGTTTGAGGAAAATATTTTCTCAGCTTTATGATCACCTTAAGTAGGATTAAGGTTTCACAAGTCACTCTTGACTTAAATTAGTATTCTTTGAACAATTAACTACCCGAAGACCATTAAACTCAATTAAAATTGTTGACTTTTCTATAATTAGTTTAAAAATTATATTTATAATAGTTTTTAACCAATTAACTTTCAGAGCACCATTAAACTCAATAAAATTTCACTTCAACAATATTTACATTTCAAATGAAATTAATCCTTAGTATTTTTATGTGAGGAGATTTTAGCAGGCCTACATCATAAGTAAACAAAAAAAAAAAAATTGGAACATATTTGTGTGTAAGATTTTTTTAAACCCTTCATTCTCTGAATAAACAGTTTAGTAGATTTTCAATTTTCACTCCTATAATTAATTAAGCAATTAATAAGTTTCTAATTATACACTTAGAATTTCAGAGGCAATTAAGATTAATTAGTATCACCATGTTGAATATTGTATTGTAGTCAAGTTTAGTATATTATTCATAATCTAAGTCAAAGAAAGAGCACACCGCACCTATTTTCATAGTCTAGTCAAGTATAATCACGTGTTTTCCTTTTTTTGAAGGCCTATTGAACATTGTTCATGGATCCACATAAGGCATATTGGGTTTGACTTGAGCTTTTTATTATGTGTATATGACATTCAAACATTTTCCTTTGATACTTGACATGAAATAATGGTCAAGCCCTTGTATTTATAAAATGAGGAAGATTTTTTACAAGTTTGATATCCTCTTTATCCTATGTAGCTAAAAAATACTTGACATGAGACTTAAACTCGAAGAGGAGTTTTCCACCGGCAGAAAGGAAGACGATGAACAAAATTATCATAAAAATGAACTTTTAGTGAGGTCAAGAGAAAAGCATTTCATTAAGAAGAAACAATTCTTAAAATTTTTTAAAAGTTGAATAAATATAAAAAAGATATATATATCACCATCTTGAGCACCACATCCATCTTATCTTAGAATATCACTACATTTAATAAAAATAGATGAATTTGTTTACAATTGGATTTGATTTGAAGGAAAGAAGACAAAACTTAAACTTTGAAAAATGACTAATTATTAATATAAAGTTAGGTTCTAGTCATATTAAGTTGAATCTACTTTTGACTCTAATGTCTTAAATGATAACATTATATCTAGGTCTTTGAGTGAAATTGTCACCATTAATTGATGACTATAGGTACTTTATTGAAAGTTGAGCATTCCTTAACAACTATAAAATCAATATGATAAGATTTGAAGATACTTTAAGTGTGACAATTTTTGCTAAAATGTTATCTTAGAATATATGAAATTGGAACATAATATTTATCAAAAAAAGTTTATTTAATACTTAAATTTTAAATCTATTAAAATAACGTTATTAAAGTGAATTATCATATATGATGTATTGTTTATTTGAAGTTTAATACTTTTATCACATATTTTTTATTAAAAGAATTTTTTATGGAGTTAAGTCAAAACATTAACATAGTTTATAAAATAAAAATAAAAGTTTAAAATGACTTATACTTCTTAATATTTTAATGTTTTGGTACGACCAAAGATCTTACGTCCGAACTACTAATAATTCATATACATTATTTTTTCTTAATCCACTAAATTATCTTTTTTTTTAATTATAACAAAATACATTAAACTTAAAAATAGATAATAACTCAAATATAATAATTGATATACTAATATTATTTTCAAAGAATTTAAAATTAAACTAATTAATATTATAATAATTTACGTTAAAATTATTAATGAAATAATTTTAAAAAATTCAAAAAGTTATATTACTCCTACTCCTCCGCAGTATGTGTGTTAGTACACGTATAAAAATAATTCCTAATAAATAAAAAAAATAAGTGCAGTTAATTAGAGAACTTGAAGAATAGTTAATTATGAAATGGACGAGATTGTACTTTTTTTTATCATTTTTATCTTTTATTTTTATTTTTACTAACTATATTTAATTTATATTTTATTTCTTAATATTCTTTATTTTATTTATTTTCTTTCATCAAAGAGGATAAGATGTTATCATATATCTACGTTGATTATGTTATCATGTCTCCCTCTCATTAATCACATTCTTTTCAATAAAACACATTCACATTTACATTGAATGGTTTGCCTCTTTAACTATGGTAGAAGTAATTAGCTTATTCGATCAACATGTTTAACATCGATAAATAGTTGAATTTCTTAAACATATTATCTGAAATTAAACTTTTTATTTATGTAAAAGAAATTTAATAAAAGAGAGATATTTTATTGTACTAATTCACATCAAAAATAAAAAAGAGTTGATGATTAGTAAAAAAAAAAAGTTGCTAGATATTTTGACCCTAAGTTGAAGTCTCAGGTGATGGGGTGTAGGAAGTGACTGATAGTAGGACCCTCTGGTCGGTCATAGAATGAGCAATTGGACCCCACATCATCCTCTAACTATGTCTTCTTTTCTCTGTCAAAAAAATAACTATGTCTTTGTTTACCCATTTATTTCCATTACATCATTTGGTCCTTCTGTTGTGCTGTTTCCAATGTCCATTTCTTTTACTCAAACACATGGTAGAAATTTTAATTACACAACAATTAAGGAACATAAATATATTTATATTATAGTTTTTAATTATGAAATTATGTAGTTTATTTATAAATATATAAAAATTAAAAATATTTAATAAAAAGTAAATTTACATAATAAAACTAAAAAAAACCATTACAAACAAAACGGCAAAACATTAATTTAGTTTTAAATTTTATACTAAACTAGTAAACTGAAATGAATGGAGTAACCAACACCTATATATCTAATTACAAACTACTGTATAATAAATTTGTTGCCTTTTCTATAACTAGTTTAAAAATTATGATTATAATAGTTTTTAACTAGTTAACGGTATAGGACTATTATAAGTATAACCTGAGGATCATTAAAGTCAATAAAATTTCACTTCAACAATATTTACATTTTAAATTAAATTAATTCTAGATTTTACATCAAAAGTAAATAAATAGAAATAAGAAATTTAGAACATATTTATGTGTAAGATTTTCTTGAACAAACAGTTTTTTGAAATTTTAAATTTTTATTCCTAAAATTAATTAACCAATTAATAAATTTCTATATATAAAATTTCAGACACTTAATCTTTTGTGACTATAATTAATCACTATCGCCATGTTGAATATTGTGGTCGAAGTTAAATAATTGAGAATTAATTATTGAAAAGGAATAGCAAGTCCTCTGATTTCACAATTTTTCATGTTTTTTAAAATATGCTAGATTTTGATCTATATGATTGTTTTTTTGATAAAATTGATCAATATGAATTGAATCCCAGTATTAAATAGGAAATATCAAAATATAATAAATTAAATTAGTGTTTCCTTTTTAGCACAAGCCACTTTAGTACTAATACTAATAAGGGTTGAATTAGTATAAGTAGAATATATACTTTATAGTAGTATATTAACTATAGCCTATACAGATGAAAAACAAGGAAAAACAATTAATAATTTCATGTATAATACAAAGACCCCAAGCGTTAATTAGATCTCATTCAACATTTTCCTTTCTCATAATAAAAATTTATGAATATTAGGATAATTCTAATAATTTGTATCATGCTCCTAACAAATATATTTATATATTTCTCTTCATATGCTTAACTCATAGGATATGAGATAACAAATATATTTATATATTTCTCTTCATATGCTTAACTCATAGGATATGAGATAATCATGAGGTATTTTATGCTATACAAGTAAAAATTTGAATTATTATAAAAGCTAAATATAAAAATGTTATTTTCCTTTTTTTTCCGAGTAGTGTATTGACTCAGTAACTTGTATTTCTTTGTTAATATAAAACTGAGTAGAACTTGGATAAGAACCAATTTTTACTGATGCAGGGTATATAATGGCAGGAACCCGTGAATGAAAGTTTTGGTAGAAGGAAATTCGTGCTATAATAGTTTTTCTTTTGCATCAGGAACCTGTGAATGAAAGTTTTAGTAAATGGAAATTCGTGCTCCAATAGTTTTTCTTTTACATCAGGAACCCGTGAATGAAAGTTTTGGTAGATCGAAATTCGTGCTCCAATAGTTTTTTTTTTGCATCAGAAACCCGTGAATGAAAGTTTTTGGTAAATAAAAATTCGTGCTACAACAGTTTTTCTTTTACATCTTTTTATGTCTGTTACTGTATACTTTTGTACAGTATTATGTTAATATATTCTTTTTAGATTCACTGTCAGCTTTGACTTTATTGATCTTAATAATGTTGCACACTTTTCTATGAATTAGAGAACTTTTTATAATAATATTATACCAATTTCATGTGATATAAACTAATTTGTTCTTTTTTTTTCTTATATATAGATTATGATAACCTTATTATCCCACTTTAATCTTTAATTCTTTATTATCAACAAAAAAAAATTATAATAAAACTTTTAGAATCTATAATATCTTAAAGTTTTGTTGTGACTTACTAATTACACATATAATTATATCTAAGTTAATTAGCTACTAATTAGAAGTTAGTATATAAAAGTATAATTACAAACTTTTTAAATAATTAAAGATAATCTAGTTCAAAAAATCTAACTAGATTAAACCATAAAGAATATCGATTGCTTGAATGTTGGTGTGTTTCTTACACAAAGATATGAATAATAAAAAAAATGGAAAAGATGTATTCTTACTTACCATTCCCATGGTTGGAACTAGGAAGTGGGATTATGGCATGGGCCCACGTGATTAGCATGGTAATTTTCTTGTTACAAATGGATTGGTGGCTCCAACAAAAGCAGAGACTAAAATCTTATCTCCACCACCACACCTCACACTTATCATTCCACTCCACCCTTTTTCTTCCATTACACAAAGTACAACCAAAATCACCATCAGTGAAAAAAACCACACAATAATAATAATAAATAAAAAATATTTTATTATAGAAAAAAAGAAAAAGAAACTGCACACAACACCCACGTGTCAGCTCCTCCTTCATTTGGAATCCCATGTGTCAACCTGTCAACGGCCAGAATTCCAGTTCACGTCATCATCAGACACCCACCCTTCTTCCATCCACGCGCCGCCACCTCACTGCACAGGGTAAATCCATGTCTAATGAAAAGACAAAAATACCCCTGATTCTCTAACACGAAGAAGGTCCATTGGATGGTACGATACAGCCTTCCTCACTCGATTATTCCCACTCCCGTACCAATATAAAACATGGGCCTCACCCTTATGTGGGGTAGCAAAAACAAAACATTTCGTCCCAACTAATAACATGTTTTCTGTGGAAGCCATGGCCATAACATAACCACCACTTGAAAGAACCCGTCCTAGTGAAAACAAAACAAAAATAACAAACACAAGCCCCAGCTTTGCTTCTGTGACCATGGAGAGCACCGACTCGTCAACCGGTTCGCAACAACAGCCGCAATTGCCACCTGGGTTCCGCTTCCACCCCACCGACGAGGAGCTCGTGGTTCACTACCTCAAGAAAAAAGCAGCTTCGGTTCCTCTTCCAGTGGCCATAATCGCCGAGGTTGATCTCTACAAGTTCGATCCATGGGAGCTACCCGGTAATTGCAATTCATCCAATGAATAGAAAGACTCAGACTTTACGTTCAAACCCGAAATGGGTTTGTTTTGTTTTTTGTATTGATTTTTTTTTTTTTTCTTGGGATTTTTCTTTTTCTTTTTTTCTTATGGTTTGGCAGCTAAGGCCACGTTTGGGGAGCAGGAGTGGTACTTCTTTAGTCCAAGGGACAGGAAGTATCCGAACGGCGCGAGGCCAAACAGGGCGGCCACATCTGGTTATTGGAAGGCCACTGGGACTGATAAGCCTGTGTTGACCTCCGGGGGAACCCAGAAGGTTGGGGTGAAAAAAGCTTTGGTTTTCTATGGAGGGAAGCCCCCAAGAGGGATCAAAACTAATTGGATCATGCATGAGTATAGGCTTGCTGATAACAAGCCTAACAACAGGCCTCCTGGCTGTGACTTGGGCAACAAGAAAAACTCTCTAAGGGTAATTCTCTACAATTTGATTTATATATATACATGTCACACCTTCAACAGAATTTCATCATTTTATCACATCATCTGTTTGTTAATATGATGTATAAGATGTGGTGATATGATGGATTTGTCTTGAATGTCCTTTAAAAAATTTTAATACAGTTTTTTCAGATGTTGTTCTCCAATCATCAGTATTGGAGTTTTTTTTTCCATATAATATCTGCAAAATAAATATTTTTCATTAAAATATTGTATATGTTATCCATGTATAACTTTAATTCTGATAACAACTTTTAAGAAACTTTATCTATGTTTTGTTTCTCTGTCCCTTTTCTGGGTTTCTGAAGTTTGTGGTTTTGGATACTGTGTTGGTGTGTTTTGTTTAGCTTGATGATTGGGTGCTGTGCCGAATCTACAAGAAGAGCAACACGCACAGGTCTCCGATGGAGCATGACAGGGAAGATTCAATGGAAGACATGATTGGAGGGATTCCTCCTTCGATCAACGTGGGGCACATGAGTGGGAGGTATCATCTTTCAAAGATGTCCACAGGCTACAGCAGTGCATTGCTGGAAAATGACCAGAACTTGTTGGAAGGGATGATGATAGGTAACGGATCAGTGATGAACACAAGTACTACTACTGCTACACCTGGTGCCATTTCATCATCTCAGTTGGGGGGCTCAAACTCCAAGGCAGAGCTTTCTTTTGTGCCAACCATGACTCACTCTTCCAACACTTCTAAAAGAACACTCTCTTCACTGTATTGGAATGATGAGGATGTGGCTGGCACCTCATCATCCAACAAGAGGTTCAATTTGGAAAGTGGGGACAACAATCATGGAAGTGTAGTGAGAACTGATCAAGATAATGGCACTGCCACCTCTATTGTCACTCTGCTTAACCAGCTCCCTCAAACCCCTTCATTGCACCAACAATCAATGTTGGGATCAATAGGAGATGGACTACTTAGGACAACATATCAAATACCAGGAATGAATTGGTATGCTTAGAACAATTTCAGGTTTATTTAATTATTGATGAACAAGGAGATATTGAATTACTATAAGAAGGATGATATGATATGATATGATCCTCAGCTGGTGGAACCTTACACTATACACTCTCTTGGTGCTGCCAATTAGATTGGAAAGATTTTAATGGGATATTGAGATTTTGGTTGTTAGGAACTTGGAAGCAGTTGTTAGAGTTTGATCAATTAGAAGGGCATCATGGAATGAACATCTTCAACCATTGGAGGTAGCTGCAGGCAATAACAACTCGAAAGGTGAGGCCATGGGATATTTTTAGCTAAAATTAAATATAGCTTTATACTTATATATAGATATTTGCTTGTTCTATTGGTATGTAAATAAAAATGGTGGTGTGCTCTTCATGTACAAATATTCAAAGGAGAAGAAGATTTCAATTCAGCTGTTATATATATACCTTGATTTAGGATACAAATTAATGAGCTTTGTGTAGATCATATACTGTAGAACACCATCTATTCAAATATGTGAATTAAAATATCAAAATAGTCACTACCTGGTTTGTCAATGTATTCTGTATTGTTCTCAAGAGCTTGAAATATACATATATATATTGATTCCATTTTCATTAGTTTCATTTTATTGGTGACTACAGTTAGCTGAATAGTAGCAAGTTTTTATTTTGTTCAAGTGTAATATATATGGTAACGAATTCTCGATCACGTCTCTGCATGTAACCTAGCTAGAAGGTTGTTTGTCTCACTCACATCTTTATCCTTTTGCCCAGAATTATTCCCCACGAATCTTATTGAGTTGGAACATGTGTATAAGTAAATAAACACATATAAAGTATGCAATATTAATTTGTTTGTTATGAAATAATTTTCACCACCTCCTAGTGCACCGTATTAGCTAGGGGCTTTTCTGATTTATACGCACCAAGTCAGTTTATGAATTTTGTTCCAACGTGTGCTCAAACGTAATTTGAAAACGAAACCTTTCTCAGAAAATATTCTACATGCTGATATCTCTCTTATATTATGTCAATTAAAAAGTAGTAATTATGATTAAGAAATTCATTATCATTAAGATAATCATTATTTTTACGATTGATACGTAAAGAAAATAAATATGGTAACTAATTAATCGTATCCCTTCACGTATTTTATTTCATACATGATGTTATTACTGTTTTGGGAGAGCTATGATCAAACAAGTCGTAGTGGATGTTGATGCATCGCCTATTAATTAATTACTTAATCTTATCACATTATCTTAAATCTTAACGTTATTAAATGGATTTTTGGCTTGTGAGGCCATGACTCCATGATTATCCGGGACTAGTTTTCGTGCTGTCAATTTTTGTTTCCTTTTTTTCTCCCTTCTAAAAATGTCATTGACTCGTACAACCCATATCTCAGGATAAGCTACCATTTTTCTTTTTTCACTACAAAACCAGTACAAATAAATTCACACACATAATTCAAGTATACCTCATCTGCACAAAATCTGACACTCCACCTTACTTAATCATAATCAATTCAACATGCGCACATCAAACTTCAAAATGACGTGTCTGCGTGTTTAGTCACAAAATTAATATATCAAGTTAATAATTCAAGAGTAATTAATTAACAACCAGATGGTAATTAACATGAAGCTTTTGAACCTTAATCACTATTTAATATTACAGAAGAGAAAAGTGATGTATATATACATATATACATGATAGTACAAGTCAAGAAGAGATCATTTATATATATAGGGTAAATTAATATCATCACTTTATAGATAGATTTGAAGCTGCAAAACAAAGAGATTCACATCAGCAAAACCAATATCACAAAACACTGGCTTGATACATCTCTGTCGTGACAGATACCCAGATAACAGCAATGAGAAAATTTTCAAATGCACTTCAATGCAGGATTGGAAGTAAGATATGGTCAATAATAGACACCATGATGAGTATTGAGAATAAAGAATAATAAATGAAATTTATATAGTGAAGGGGTGATGAGAAAAAAAGTTGTATATATAATGATTTTTGCAGTGAGAGGTAGGTTTGGTTGAATCTGAAAAGGGTATGAGATATTTGAGGATGGGTGTCATTTTCTTTCGTGGGAGTGATAAGACGTAGTTAACTATATTCCACCAGCCAGAGGTCACGCAAATAGACAACAAAGTCGACTTCACTAGCAGCTAGCTTTCTTTCTGGCTTGACTCTTGAGGGACCATTCTTGCTATCATCTAAAGGAATCATTATCCTAATACCACACAAATTTAATACCCTTTTAATTGCATTCCCTTCTCAGGAAAGAATACAAATCAACTTTATAAAATTTAGCATCATTTGTGCTTCGTTTTGGAATAGATATCATAACGATTTATTACACTATTATTGCTCTTGCTATGCATGCTCACTTGTTTGTGCATGCTATGTGCTTTCACATACCCTAAAGGCATCAAATCAAGCTCATCCATATGCGAAATTTCAAAAAGAAATCACAGAGAGGCGTATATACACGCCAGCTCCCTAAGAAGAGATGGAAAAAAAGAAAGAAAGAGAGAAAAACCCTAAAGCTATATATATATATATATATAACCTCTCTGAAACAACTTGTCAAATAAAATATATTTTTATATATAAACTTTTATACATTCAAATCACTTAAGATCTATTTTCATTTTTCAGCAGTCACGTATCTTATTGATGTATATCTTTTTTATGCTTTTCTATTAATATTATTTGAATTTGAATGAATTTAGTCTTTTAATTTGAATTTTAATTTTCTACACACCATATTAAATTATTACACGTAAAATAATGCATCTTTATTTAAATAATTCATATATGTGGATGAAAAAGTTTTATATTATATATTTAGTTTATTCCTATTTAATAAAATAAAATTTTCTAACATTTGATAGGGATATATAATCAATTAACTAGATGACAAACGTTCATACTCACACCACTCGTTAAACTTTTATACAATTTAACATCTCTATCGAATTGAAAGTTGTTTATAAAATATATTAGGATTATTAAATTCCATGTTAATAAAAAGAATTATTGATACTTCATTCTACTGCTTCGTTATTGATAATAAATACTTAAAATATAAGTAAATTTTCATCATTAGCTAGATAACAAAGAAATAATATATGTAAATAGAATATTTGATATGCATAATTAGAAACATAATATCAAATTATTCAAATTTAGATTGCTTAATTCCATATATTAAGTGGCATAAGTTTAACATCTAATTAATGTCAATTTTTATTGTCCCAGTTGATAATAAAGACATCTTATAGCATATATTTTCTTAAAATAGGTGACTTCGTCATTATTTAAGATTATGATTCCTTTATCTAATTTATTTATATTTTATATATTTTTTAATAAAAAATCATAAATATTTTAAAATATTTGTTCTCTAAGTGTCATCAAAATTGACTCTTTATATATGTAGAATAAAAACTAAAGTAGTTTGGCTTTTTATAATTAAGAAAACAGTATCAAATTTACATGATTAATAAACTAAATTAATGATTTTTTTTACAAGTTGGAAACTTAATGGATGAATTGATAAAACCTTCTATATTTAAAAGACTATTTTGCTATTGATTTTCTCCGGAGGATCTTAAAATTAAAAATAGGTACCACCTTTTTAACTAATAGGGCAATGAAAATTTGAAAGACTAATATGCAACAAATTACACATTGAGACAGATAGAGAGTATTGTCTTTATCATATTAATAAATTGTAGCACTATTTCACCGTAAAACAAGAGAACAAATTGGAAAAAAGTTTGAGAGGTGGAGTGATTTTGATGAGTAGGAGAAAGATGTATTGAGGTTTTGACTTGTTGTATTGAATTTAATAATTGAGGGTATCAGTGTGTTCCTTTTCATAGATGGAACTTGCCGAAAAGAAAAGAAAAGAAAAGAATGAAGGTCTCTGAATGATGATTGATGTGTTGTATATCCAGCTAAATACAAATATTCATGCAAAAGATAATATATAATAATATGTGGCAAAAGATCCATTTAGGAGAATAAACTCCTTCTCCCCCTATAAGAACTATCACTAGTACTTATAAGAACTATCACTATTACTTGTGTGCCTTTGGCAACATGAAACACTGAATTGCTGAAGAAAAGAAAAACAAAAGCAAGATAATTGGATACCACTTTGGGGTATACATAATAGAGTGTGATATTATGCACTCTAATATTATTTTCTGCGGAAAATCTTTGATATTATAGATGAAAGAGATGACCCAGGGTGTCCTCAGAAAATGCAGTTTAATAAAGAGTTTTTATTGAATTAAATGTTATAAGTTATTCCTGGATTATATACTTTCTTTTGTCTTCGTGTTACTATAGTGTGGAATATCTCCAACTTTAACCTAACTTAAGAAACTTGAAAGTTTCACTCAAATCGAAACATATTCGTTTTTAGAATGAATTATTTTCTTTTGTTTGAGTACTTGGAAGATTCAATAAAATAAAATACGTCTGATGTGTTTGGTTGTTTGTATATGTTGAAAAGTTATTGTTACGTTTGTAAGCATTCTCACTAAGTGATAAATTGGGTCAATTTAACTGTTTTTCGATTGAAAAAAATGTACTCAGTTTAAGTTGATTTTGAGTGTAGAAGAAAATCCTAATTTATGTGAGTTATGTGACATCTCATTAATAATTAGATTATTATTAATTATTATAAAATAATTAAATATATATAATACTTACATCACACTTTAAATCTTTTGTAAACAATTCTCCATAAAAAAATTTAATGTATATATATTAAAAAAAGTAAAAAAACAAGTTTTTTTCTTTTAGCATATATTGAGATTTTTCTCTTAAAATATTATATCTTTTCATGTAATACATAGTTAAAAACAACACAGTGTAAACTAGTATATATATATATATATATATATATATATACATATATATATATATATATATATATATATATATATATATATATATATATATATATATATATATATATATGAACCTAAACACAATACAACTAAAAATATATCATTCCTTATTATAGGAATATAACTTATACTCATTTAATTAAATAAATATACTTTTAAAATAAAAAAAAAAACTTTTATTTTTTTTCGCTTGAGTGAAAATATGTTCACTTGAGTGAAAATAAGCCTGAAAGCAAGGTGATTTTCTGCTTTATTTTTCTCTTGAGTGAAAATTGTTCGATACGAGATTACATATTGTTTCTTATTCAAATAATGACATAGTGAAATTATGCAAATCATTAAGCAAAATTATGATTTAGAAAATCCAAACCCTATTAAAAATTAAGGAAATTAAAACTCATCTTCTTGTTTCGGATGTTTTTTGTTACATCGGTTTCACCCTAATGGATGAATGAATTTCAATTAAAATAAAACTCAATGAAGGTATTTGTACGTGCATCTCTTCAATAACATACACGGGTTACATGCATCTCTTCACCCAAATCCAATTAAATATAGAGTCAAGAAATTTAGGTGTTGGTTCACTGCATCTTTTCTTCTTCTTCTTACAAAATTCAGAAACTACAGTCACAAACCCAAGTCATTAGCATGACACTCACTAACTGAGGACATCAAATGCAGATGATGAACACTTGGTTGAAAGTCAAGCCTTGACAGGAAAAAGGATGATGTTCTTGTCATCCCACCTCTAGATAAGGAGAATATTCTTATTAATGTGCTTAATGAAGGAGATAGAACTAATGAAGATTCTTTTAATTTTTGTTTCAATTCGAATTATATATATTAGATGATCTTCAGTTTGATCAAGTATTGACAAAATGATTGATTTTGTGAACTTAAGTTTGATGAAGTATTGATAAAGGAGTTGATTTCATTTTAATTATTTATGTTCTTGTAAACCTTTCACGATTCTAACCATAATATCAAATTTAACTACTTTGTTAGAAATCAACTCAAACTCTCAAGTCTCAATTTTGCTCCAGCGATTAAAATCTCGCTTAAGTGAAAAATATCAAAAGTACCTCTACAAATATTGTCTAATTTTCGCTTGAGCAATAGAGTCACATTTAAGCGAAAATTAGATCAAGAGTTTATCTGACTTACTGTCAAAATTTCGTTGTAGCTTGATTACTCAATATTAACAAAACTTATTTTTCAAAATAAAACAACTTCAACACTTATATTTTCACATGCTAAAACAAGTTTCAAATGAATATATTTTTATTAAATCATTACAATCTAATTTGATCAAACAAAACTTATCTACACTAAACTTATTTTATATATATATATATATATATATATATATATATATATATATATATATATATATATATATATATATAATCAATATATATCTCAATGAACATAACTAATTTCCAAAGTTTCAAACTCAGTTCAAACAATTTTATAAACAACTTCTATAATTATTGGAAAATACTAGTTTGACACCACTGTTCATATTATGCTTCCATTTAATACTGTATTTTGTTAATAAAATATTATATATAAATAAAATAATAATATATATTAATATTAAATGGTGTCAAAGATAAATAGTGGTGTCAAAATATCACCATCCATAATTATTCTATTCACAAACAACTCACAACATAAATCAATAACATAAATCAATACTTCTCAATAACCTTGACAACATAAAAAAATGTAGTTAATCTATAAAAACCATCAAATTCACATATTTTTGCATTTCCAAAATATACAATTCCAATTTCTATAAAATATAATGTTCTTGAACAAAATATATTATTTAATCAAATTACATACTGACAATTCACATCTTCTAGTATCCTAGTGTACTGACACAATTAAATTAACTTCCATTATCTTTTCAATTCTACTACTCCCACGAGAAGGATAATATAAAATATTTTCATCAACTATCTAAACATATAATTCTTGGATTAATAGAGATTCATTATTGTCTTAAAAAATCTCACATTAAAAAACTTACCCGCAACTCTTCCCTTAAAACCAATTTTAGATAACGAAATAAAAACAAATTATTCAAAAACAACTTCTGATAAAAGAAAATGATCTACTCGCTACCAATATTTTTAAAGTAAACTCGAATATATGAAAAGATAAATAACTATTTTTGAAAAAAAAAATTAGAGATATATCAGTTTAAACTATTTTTGAAATTTACATAAAAGACAAAAAAATATATTTTAAAAATATATTAATTTTTGTGAAATAAAGTGTGAACAATTAACTTTTTTATATTTATAAACTTTTTAACTTAAATAATAAAATAATTTTTTTCATTTAAATCAATTCTATTAGTAGAGAATTTAAAATACATACAAGTTACGGGTTAGATTAGATCAACCATCATAAATTTTATTAGAGCATCATCATAATTTAAAGAAAAATATAAAAATAAAAAAATATGAAATGGAGACTTGTGATTGCCCACTAAATAAATAAACAAGTAAAATATAAATAATCTAAATATAACTGCAATAACTATATTATTTAGTTTATTAAAAAATTTAAAATAACAAATACAATCAATCCTTCAAGGGTCAAAAATAATATTTGGAGCACTTATTTCAATTCTTTATTTGCTGCTTTTACTTTTTAATTATAAAACAGTCGCTTTTAATCTGTTTCTTATCTTCCAGTGAAACAGAAAAAAAATTTGTCTTAGTATTTCACATAGTTAAAAACAAAAGGAAAACTATAATTAAAGGATAAAAATAGAAAGAAAAAAAACTGAGGTATACACGTTAATATTTTAGTTACTTGATGCAAGTCTATAATAACATAAAAACTACTATGTTATGATAAATATAATAAGAACAACTCAACATGTTAACATAGTATAATTCATGTTGAATGAAATATTCAATTTGTGGTTTTTCAAGTGAATAAATGAAAGTCATGTATATAAAGCTTTCTCATTTATAATTAATAAAAGATTCCCAATTTTATCCTTGAATCCTAAAAAAACACATAAATATGATCTCATGGATAATATTAAAAACCTTCATGTATAATCTAAAATCTTCCACCACCATGTAACAAATGATCAATGTCTAATTTAGCATATTAAACTTGTCTTGAAGGTATTTGATCACAATTAAATTAACAAAAGAAATAATTATGAGAAAAGATTGTGTTAACTGATCTACATCTGGAAAGTAAATGATCTTGGATCATTAATGAAGGAATGGTCTGAATGCAGAAAATAATAATAATAATAATAAGAATATTGAACATCATAATAAAGAGCCAGGACACAAGTAGGTGGCATGGGTTGGATCCAAAAAGAGAAGAAGAGTGAGCAAATCAGGTGTTGGTTTTCCAAAGCAGGACCAAATATGCAACAACAATTAGCCAACTAAGCTTGTGTGATGGGATTTAGCTGTATAGCGCATTTTGTGATCAAAATTTGGTCTGTGACTCACCACAGGTACACACAGAGAAGAGATATATGATATGTGGAAGCTGATTCTCCTCATTTATAATTAATCTTTTATCTCCATGTGGCCTCCATCAATGTCAAGTGGGCTTGGTGGCCCAGTGCCAGTTATGAACAACCCTTTTGTGAACCTTCTTCTGACTACCTCCAGCTCCAAAGCGTGCCAAACAAGTCCTACCCAATTAGACAAATAGTTTTTGTTTTCCACTTCAAACGTTCCAATTTCAAATATGTGTGCAAGCACTTGTAAATTGACCAAATTCCAAGCATACACACGTCCTCATAAGTATTGGTCAAATCAAACATTTTGGTCACTTACTCCTACTCATCCCATTTCTTATACACACTTCTCACCAACAAAACAATCCCATTACCAATTCTTGGAACTGGTCAAGGATTCCAAACCCCAGAAACAAAACTCAATCAAACCTCTTCCCTTCACCCCCTTTCAATATAAAGATTCATACTTTCAAAAAAACCAAAAACAACATACACAGTTTTCAAATCCTCCTTCTCTGGGGAAAATGCAAGATACCCTTCAGCAACAAACCAAGGAAAGTTCAGAACTTCCACCAAAGATGTCTTTTTCTGGGCACAAGGTGGGTGATTTAAGTGATGGGCAGCATAAGGGTGGATACTTGGCAGTAGTTCCCCGGTCCAGACCGGCCTGCACCTGCGCGAACCGGCCTGGTTCGGTTCGGTGTGCTCGTCACGGGTACATAGTGCCAGGGGAGAAGAAGAAGCGCGTGGCGAGCAAAGAGATCCTGAGGAGAGCACTGACACCACCAAAACGTTTAGGACTTAGATGGTTGAATTTCAGACCAACCCCCAGTAGACTCTCTAACATGTCCATGGCCTGATTTTCTTTTTCTTTTTTTTTTCCCTTTTTTCTTTGGATGTTTGTATAATCCAGTTTGACAATCCAATGAAATTAGATTATTCTATATTCTTTATGAAGGTTCTGGTTTCAGTTTTGTAGCAGTTGAATGATCTGGTTTCAGATCCTTGTCTTTTGAAAGCTGAAAATTTGGTGTAATGAGAGAACTGGTGATTTTAAGTTAGACAAAACTTAAACTAGTGATATATGTGACAACATTTGTATGGGGTCTGTCACTTTCAGAAATATTCTTGCAATAAAGTAGTGTTCTTTTGCTTTGTTTCCCACTTTGTGTGATTAATTCAGATGCTGTGCAATTAGGCTTTATTGTGTATCCATCTCTTCATTGAAGTGGGCAGTTTTCTTTATTCAGTTATGTTGTGGTAGCAGATACTAATAATACTATATGTGATTTTTTGAGTTCATCACAAGGCCAGATTTGTAATGAGCTTGTGATTTCTGAACAAGAAAAGGGTAAGAAAAGGATAGGAGATGAGAATCTTTTGATTGCTGTTTTCAATCATGTTGCAATTTCACTTGAAAACCAGCATTTACACTGTGTTTGCGATCGTACTCTTTAGAATAATAACAGAAAGAGAGTGAGAGAGCCTTTGTATATGCGGATTTCGAAACGATTTGCATGGAAAAGTGGTATTGGGATTCCTTGCAGATATGAGAAGAAAGAAGGAAAAACCAGTTGACATAGGAGTGCATAGGAACTTCTCCTTGTGTTTGTTCTGGAAATAATTTCGTGCACCATTTTCTAACTAGTTTTTTAACATGGTTGAACAATAAAAGAAGTAAAGTATTATATGAAAATAAATAGTAGAATTATTTTTTTACTCTCAGAAGCCAGTGTTGTAGCTTGGGATTTTCCAGTTTTTATTGACCATTGACAAGGTTAATAAAATAAATGTTATTATAATATTTATATAAAATATAATATGACTTATTTTATTACAACTTATAATAATTTACAAATTTTAAATAATAGTCATCGTATTATAAAAAGTTATTTTAGAAAAAATGACACTCCAATATTTGGTGTAAAAAATACAAAATAATTTAAGAGGTGAATTGCATATTTATATTAGGGTTAAGAGTAATTTATATTCCTACAATGCATATCTTATATTAATCCGAAATAAATTTTATATGTTATTAAATAGTTAGTTATATTTTATTTTAAATTAATTTAACTTTATAATTTCATCAATTAAAATATTTTTTTTTGTTAATTATATCTATTAAATTACTCATAAACTCTTATAATTTTTTTTTTCATTTTTGTTCAATTTCTCATTTTTTATGAAAAACAGACAAAACATAACAGAGGATCAATTGAGTGAAAAATGAAAATGTTCAGTATACAGATACAACTAAATTTATGTAGTTGACCCATCATCTAGGTGATGCCATGAGTAATATTGAACATTTCTTATTTTTATATAGTTGCAGTTACACCCAATGGCTTCTTCTTTGGCAGCTAGACCACTTCAAAATACCTCATTTCCACCATGACCATTTGTTTAGTGCATAGCAAATACCACATTGTTTAAACTTTGTTTTCCAATATCTACACACAAGCCTTTTTAAATAAATACCCAAATCAACTCCTAAAGGAAATAGTCACAGAATTTAGAAACCGTCAGAGTTTTTATTAAAAAAGAAAATTAAAACATGGTAAGTTTGACCAAAGAAAAAACATGGAGTTTACTTCAATAACACAACTGTATTAACTAACAATACTTTATGAAACTGATATGTTCAAAAAAATGAAAACTCTGCAAAAATATACTGATATGAACTAGATCAGAACCACAGAAAGAAAACTGTCTTCAGTAAAAGAAATAGGAAAGAAAATTTCAATTTTACTGAAAAGATCACACTGCAGAACTTCTAGAGTCTATTGCAATGCAAAAAGGCCCTAACTATTCTTAATATTCTTAATTGAGAATATACATGTCTCTTTTCCAATCCCAACTGACACCAGATTGACAAATGCTGATAAAAAAAAAGAAAAACAGATTGACAAATAGCAGCATCTTAACTTATACTATAAGCTAAGATTGGTTCAGATGGTTGTGGAATCATCAAGAGGATGCCAGATTCTGTTGAAGAACCACATGGAATCAGCTGTAACAGCAAAGTCATCTTCATTTCGGTGCCAGCTATAGTAAGCATGTGTTCTGTTCTTTATGCTGAAAATGGCATGCCCAAAACTTGCTTCCCTGTATGCAGAGTACTCAGGCTGTGGATCTGTCATGCTGCAGTGCAAAGAAAGTAAACACATCAGCGGTCAAACTAAGTCTCATGCAGAAGAGAATTAAGCTGTTAATACAAAGAAGAAAAAATTCTGTAGAGCTTACGTCATTGCTAAGCCTTCAATATTCCCTCCATCACCAATGTTTATGTATACAGGAGCTGACAGGTCCTTCTTAGGCCCACATCGACCATTAACAAGGTTGAATTCAATGTTGGATACACGTTCCTAATGCAGGGTGCATAATAATTACGGTTAGAATATTCTGTGATCTAATCATAAACTACCTATGATTGTTCAGTTCCAATGAAAGGGACAATTTGTAGCACTTACACTTCGTTCATAGGCATGTACGTGACCAGAGAACACAACATCAACCTTGTGCTTCACAAACCAAGACTCAAACATTACCCTCATGCTTTCCCCTTCCATGAAATGATAGGCGTTACTATTATACCATGGTGAATGCACAAGAACAATCAGCCAAGGGGTTTTGCTTCTATCAACCTTTTCTAGCTCTGCCTCAAGCCATTCATATTGGGGAGTATATTTTCCTGCAAAAGGAAAATTATATCAGTGCAAAAAAGGTGTATATATGAAACATACAAGTAAAATTTGTGTCATAATCATAAACACTAAGCAAAACTTGAACGGTTAGATTAAGAATGTTACCATATGCTGAATATGAAGCCAACACTATTATGTGTGCCGAAGCTATCTTGACAGAATACCAAAAGCGTTCAGTACTTCCCGATGCTTTGTAAGGGACATGATAACGGTGGCGGAATGGCTTGAAAGGTTCCACCTCACCCTGAAAAGTATCATCAATTTTGCCCTTTAGAATTTACTTCTGAACTAAAATTTGCACTAACATGAGAGAGTGCATTTAGCTGCAGGTGTTTGGATACACAAGTAGACAACTTACAAGTTCAGGAGCAAAGTCAAGTTCATGGTTCCCTGTAGCCCAAATCCAAGGTTGATAAGCATTATTTCTTTCTACGAATCTTCCCCATGTGTCCCATCTCACATTATCATGATTTGGATGATTATCTGCATAAGAGAGATCTCCCACAAACAACACAGCCTGCCCTTTGTGAGGGTTTGCTTCGTAGTGAGTAAGGGTCGAGTTTGAATCATAAGTTTGACCTAGATCCCCTGCAAACAATACCACCACCATGTAAAATTAACTCTGACATTCTTAAGCCTCCATGTATAAACATCATAGTTTTGAGAGAACATAAAAAACTTACCAATGAGACCAAATGTATAAGCCGCATCTGGGTGAACTTCAGGAGGGGTCGTAAACCAAAATTGTCTTATTGTATGCCCGATTCCCATCTCATAATAATATTTTTTGTTAAACTGCGAAAATGAAAAGGTTGAGTTAACAGTGGTACTCATAAAACATGGTTTGTCTCTGATTAAGCACCCTAATGATCTCTCTCTTACCTCTAAACCTCTAAGGGTGCAGTGATGAATATAACCAGAGGAGTAATTGAAGAATCTATAGGTAACATGTTTTCCCTTGGCCAGCTCCTTCTTCTGTGGGCTGTCCTCACTCCAGTAACGTACTAGACTGTTTCCTGGTTCGTCCATGGTCACCCATGACACAATCATAGCCCTTCCCACATGGTCACCTATTGTTATATGAACCTGCATAACAAATTAACCACATCACTTAATGCCACATCAACATATCAAAAATATTATTATTTATTTTATTTTCAAACATATATATATATAGATTAAGAAAAACAAAAGAGTCAATTTTTATTTATCTATGAATCAACAGATCATGAAATATATTTGGAAATTTGAACTCAAAATAGAAACCAAACCTCTTTGCACCTTTAACTCAGAGGAAACTAATTAGTATATTTGACAGGATTTTTAGAGATCTAAATTTTTTAATGTTAGATTAACCCATGTGGGGAAGACTTCTGATACAAAAGTCATCAACTTTAACATTTTTCACTCTCATTAATTAAGGTCACAAACCTATTAACAAAAACTTTGTGAGTCATGTACTCTATATACTGTTCATCTTGTATATTCTTAATCACTGTGGAACTTAAATTGTGAGTTATAATCCTAGATTTGGTGTAACCAAAAGAAAGTAAGATGGTTATAGGAGGAAAAAGAGGTACCTGCTGAGGAGCATTGTAGCCAGAAGGGGCAGCAAATACATCACTGTTAAGGGGCATGTCCTCAGACTTCTTTGACTTCCTGATGAAAGTGCTTGTCTTGCCTCCATGGCAAACCAGAGCCACATTCAGAAGGAGCAAAACCAACGTTGCAGCTATTGCTGCAGAACAAGAGAAACTCTTTGCACCCAACATCTGTGGATTTCTAATTCTTGATGAGATGATCAAGTGTTCCTTCGGTTCTTCTCAGCTTATTTATAGTGCATTCATAGATCCATAACAGTTACGATATTCAAGTATTCTAATCTTAGGAAGGGCTAGTTTATCTTTAGCAAAAAGGCCTAATATTTTGTATCTTTCAAAATAATAATTACTATTGGTATGATTATTTACGAGATTGGATCTAGTTAGGATTCGTTCAAGAAAATAACGGACCCGAAGAACACCATTTGTGAAAGGCGTTGTTTGAACTTTGCAGGGTATTCTTTCAAATCTATTAAAAATATTAACAACTTAAATAATAATTTTAACTAAAGATTTTGAAGATTAGATTTAGTTATCCAGTTAATATCCTTTTAAGATTATTAGAAAATATGTGTATGATTAATGTCAATATAAAACTAGTTTAAGTATAAAATACTGAAGTAGTGAATAAAAATATTTTTAAGAAAACTTGAAAGTTATTAATATTGACAATTAATTTTAATAATTTAAATATACTTTGATATAACATATTAAATTTCAATTTTAATTTCATAATTTATAAAAAAAAATAACATTTCTAAATAACTGCTATCAATAGGTGAATCCGTTAAGAATTTTATCCTCAAACTGTGTTTATATATATATATATATATATTTAATATGTTAAATATTTTTATGAACTCCATGTTAACATAATTTTAAAATAAATAATATTTATTATTACTCATAATTATATTTTATATTATTTTTGTAAAAACACTCATAAATTCAAAATTACAGATTAATAATGATTAATTATAACTATTTCATACTTACAAAAATATTTTCTAATAGTTATAAAATTTTTATATCTTTAAATTATATAATTATATATTAATAATTAATCAAATTTATCAAATATATTTTAAACTTTATTTATCAAATTTATTTTCTATTTATAGTTAAAAAAAAACACAGGATTTGAATTTAAGTGTCAAGAAACCGAATTTTGATATGATTTTCTAATCGAGATACATTAAATTTAAATGTAATATTTTATGTCAAAGTATATTTGAATTACTAAAATTAATTATTAATATTTATAATTTTAAATTTATTAAAATATTGTTATTAAAAATATCGTAATTTTCAAATATTACAAAATTATAATTCGAGATAAGAAATAATCCGAAGCAAAAGATTGTCGGCAATTTAAATTTAGGTTTAAATACGTTATAAATTTTAAAAAGGATGACTTCGTTTGACTTTAGTCTGCGCAATTTTTAATTTTTTAAAATAATTCATATATTTACTTAATGGTGAAATATCATACATTTAACTGTATAACGTTTTTGGTACAGCTGTAAATATATAATGTTTATCATCCAAAGATAACATAGAATGTTAATCATCCAAAACCATGTTTATCTTATTAAATAGTCCTATAAAATATTTTTAATTAAAATTTTTAAAATTAAAAGTAATAAAATTTTCTTCTCAAAATTACAATAAAATTAAATAATATTTATAAGAAAAAAAATAATATTATCATAAAATTTAAATTGTTTTTCATTAAATCTCACGCATATAAACTCAAAAGATATAAATTTAAATTCAAAATCATTTCGTTATTTATTCCTACCAAAACAACTGTTTTAAAAAACTAATTAGTCGGAAAAAATATAGTAAATCTATTAAATGATTGATTTAAATAACCAAATAATCAACCTAAAAACAGATTAAAGAATTGAAATGACAGATAAAATATGGTTAGCCGAAGTTTTTTTTACATAGTGTGAATAAAAAAAAGCTTAATACGATATATTAGTTCTTCATTTTTCAGAAAATTAAATAGTAATGTATTATTTTTATTCATTTTTCACTGTATCAAATAATTTAGTAATAGTAATACGACATTTTTAGGCATTGAATCTTTTATTTAAACTCGATAAAAAAAATTCTCACCTCTTTAGAAATTGATTTTATGAAAAACTTGGCAAAAAAAAAAAACTATCCCTATAAAATCTAGTCTTTTTAAAAAAAAAAAAAAAAAAAAAAAAGCAAGATAATGAAAATTATACTTTTTACGTGTTCCCAAAAGTTAGAAGATAATTCTGTATTAAATTTACTCTGTTTTGTTATTCCTCAGTCATTATTCAGAAAAGAAATTTACTTTATCATTATTTTGAATTTGACATGTAAAGTTAGTGTCATGTGAATTTGACATAATTTAGAGTATGACTTTGACCATATGTTTTGAGGAATTTTGGTGTATAATATATGATTTGATTTTGGCAAATAATGCGCCTCATTTGAATTTTGTTTCTTTATAATGCATTGTCATCGGTGGAGATTTAAAGTTCATAAATGGAATGTCAGCCATAGTACATAATATAATAAAAAATTATAATTATTAAGTGAAATGGAAACAAAAGTTTTACAAATCATCATTACAAAAGATTAAAAAAAAGCTTTTCAAATTAAATATACTCAATGCAACCAATTGTAACTAATCAAAGCAGTTTGAATATGTTAAAATTTAGTGTCTTTTTCGTTAAGTATGACACACTTGTTAAAATTCGTTGTGTACAATATCAAATTTTAAGAAACTTAAATCTCGTTCAATGGCTATGATAAGAAAATAATTATTTGTAATATATTTTTTAAATTGTATGTTTTTTAATATATAAATATCACATAAAATATTATATATAACATTCCTTCTTCAGTTTTTATACGCTATTTCATATTTTAGATTATAAAAATTAACTGAAAGATTGGCACAATTAGTATTGAAAATTAACTGAAATACCATATAATTCGTAAAGAAAAAGTGATAGAGGAACATATGTATGAATATACTAAATGATTAAAAATATGTATTAAAAATATATTACGATATAAACCAACATTTTTATAGATGTATATTATAGTTATTATTATTAACATTATTGTATAAATTTTTCAATTTTAATTGTGTTTATTAGAATTTTTTAAAAATTAAATTAATAATTAAATATATATTTTAATTTATATGAAAAAAATTCATTGCAATATATATATATATAAACACTATATTCGACACACAAATCTTTCTTTATCTTTACGATAAGGTAAAATTACCAAAATCGATTTAGTCTAATAGGTTGATTTAATAGATTGAATTAGGTTAAACCTAAAAAATAATTAACTAAAAAGGATTGAATCAAATGAGATTAGGCGGCAAATTTTTAAATGAATATTACCAAACTAAATAGGTCTAGATATATCCTTTATAATTTTTCTTTTAAATTTAATATAAATTCAAGGAAAAAATTACACACAATTCAAACAGACCAACATACTAAATTAGTTATTTATATATATATATATATATATATATATATATATATATATATATAATATGAAAAGATCTAATAAAATTGAGTTCATCGATTCTTAAAGTTTGGCTTGCCAATTCAATCTAAAACCAACCACACCGGTTAATTTAACAATTTTATTATTTAAATGTATCAAAAGAAATTAAAATATAAAACATAAAAATAATTCATCATTTTATCAAAAATTAACAAGTTGAGGTAAATACCAAAATTTTATTGATTACATTTTTAAGGTAATTTATTTTGTTTTAAACGTTTTTATTTTTTTTACAATTTGTAGTTGATTATATGTTTTCACTATTACAACATTTTTCTTCTAGCATTCTTAAAATTATGATAAAAATTAAAAGAATAACTTTTTTCTTAATTTTAATCGATGGTTTAATGTTTGACATTTGATAGATGGTTTAGTGTGTATTAGATAGACGATTTAGTTTGTGTTTCATATGTTGATTGTGTAATGTGTATTTTGAGTTTAGTGGTTATAGATTTTTCATAGTTACAAATTGTTTGGTTCTGTCTTCTATGTATATATATTGTCATCATTGTTCTTTGACAATATGTTATACAAATAATATATGTTTCTACTTTACTCTTGTTTTCTTCATTTTTCTTAGTTTTTTATATTTAAGTTACTTTTCATTTTTCAATCAAATTTGATATTAAGATTATTATTTTTTAATTATTTTGTAACTAAATCTATCTTTTAAGATGGTATCAAAGTTTTACCTTTTTTTTTTTGAAAAGTTTTGTTGCGCATCTTTGTTTCTTTCTTGTTTTTCTTCTCAATATGAGTGAGGAATTTGTTCATTTTTTTCTTCACAAAGTCATCATTATCTTTATTAAAGTGAAAATCCTGTCATTTCTCTTGTTTATATTGTTCTTAACTTTAATAACTATCATTCTTAGAGTATCATCATTGCTTTAAGTGTTAAACACAAGCTTAAGTTCATTATATCAACCATGGAAAAGGTGCAACAATATATAGTTTAATGGTTGACGCATTCATGTCTTCTTCTATAAGGGAAATTATATTATGGATGGAGAATCGAAGAAATCTGGAGTGATTTAAAGTACGGATTTTTTCAAGAACCTTCTAAGAATTTTTGAGTTGAAAATGGAAGTTTCCTCTCTAAAACAAGAATATCCTACTATGATTGAATTTTTCACAAAATTGAGGATGGTTTAGAATGAGTTAGACAAATTTATACATAAGTTAATTTGCAATTGTCCTCTCAAAAATATTTATACACATTGTTACTCTGATTTTGCAAAGAAAAACATAAGATCATGTTATGCAATTCTTCATTGACATTTTCTGAATAACCATCTCTTCATTGATCCTATCCACATTATGGTCTTCAACATTAATAATGTTTTTACTTTTGGTCTCATCATTCCTAATATTTTCTTAAGTATAAATTAACACATCTATTACAAAAATATCTTTTCATATCTTATGCATAAGCCATTAGTGATTTTAATCCTCACTGCATACATTTAAGATAGTTATATATAACTTATCTATGTCTCATGTTTAATACCTTTAAACATACCTTTTGTAACTTTTGTAATATCAATATGTGACATCTCATCAACATTTCATTCTCATTCATAGTTCATTATAGTATCTTTTCCTTCCACTTACTTAAGAGGTGAATTATTATTTTTTTAAAATATGTGTTTAATTGTCAAATTGACTAGGTGTATCTTAGATGGTCTACAACATTAACCACACACAACTGGTATATAGATTCATATAGCTAATGTGGAAAACCAAGCTACAACAAAATCCCAATTTAAAACGAATAAATATAAAAATTAACCTCACTCTTTGACAATTATAATAAATAAAATTCAAATCAAAGCCATATTTAAAGCAGATAGTTCAAAAGTGTTGAAAAAAAAAAGTAGTATCATGTTACAACCACACCAACATTTCGGAACCACCTTTAACAAAACATCAATATGAAAGACCACCATAAATTAACACAAATATATATGTGACAAACACTAATATAAACACGTAGCTTTTGGAGAATTTGTGTTTATTGCAAATGTTCATTCTTCCTTACTTTCACAAGACCCACATTATTACTCCATTTCTTATTCCTTTTCACTTTTTTTTGCACTTAATGAAAGACCTTGTTGTGCTCAAATTTAAATATTTGTCATATATATATTTGTCAATGATAATAGATAAAATTTTCCTAAACAAAAACAAATGAAATGACGTTGAGGCAAAAACCATTAAAAACAAGAACTCACCATTCAAGTGAAAAAAATCTCATGTCATATAACTAATTTGTAATTTTGACCATCACACTACTTTGCAAATGACAAATTAGTCTGATTTATTTAATTCTTACACTCTCATAATATAGCATATTAAAAAAGTATAGTGTTAAAATTAATGAGATGGTGATAATTAAATGATTAAATGTGTAATTAAATCCAATTTGAAATAAGTCACACATTATATTTTACTTTGTTTTTATTCTTACTTTTTAGGATAAATTCAAATTTTGTCTCTCTTTTAAGTTTTTTTATTAATACTTATTTATTTTTATCACTTTTTCGATTATATAACGATAACAATAAAGATAAATAAGTTTGTAATTACTAGGATTTTATACCATTTTGCTGTAATTGGGTTAATTAGGTTTCAGTTCAAAATTTATTATTATTTTGACACTATTTTCATAATTTTAACAGATTTTTTAGTGTTTTTCGTATTTTATCCATAACTTTTGCTACAGAACTCGGATTTACTTGATTTTTGTTTTGTTCTAAAGATAACTTAAAGATATACAAATGTTATTCAAGGGCCAAGAGTAAATTCTAACTGAAAAGTGGTTAAATTGGACTTGAAGTCGGTACATAAAAGTTGGACAGCAAGGCGACACTTGGATATTTTGAGCAGATTTTCTTTATGGATGGCTATTACATCATACCATACCATAGATAATTAAATACAATTTTTTTCCTTTCTTTCTCTTCTTTGTGTTTTGCATTTATCTTTTCGCCTTGTTGTGCTAATCGTGATTATGAGTGATTAATTGTTTAGTTCAATCCGATCTCAAAGTGCTTTATTGTTTATGAATCCTAGGTTTCATGTTTTGTAATTCTTTTCATAATTACATGCTCAATTGCTATTTTAATTTGATTTTTAGATTTAATAATTAGATTAATTTAGTAATTGAATTAATATCGATTGAATTGTGTTGTGAAATTTTTGAATTGATGTTCAAGTTTAAATAATATTGTTATTCACAACAATTGCAGTTGTTTGTGTATTCAACGAGATGCTTCACGATTGCGTAATATTGTTGTCCATTGTAGGCGATTGTAGTTGTTCTACCTATTGTGTATTCGGCAAGATGCTCTACGATTGTGAGGTGTTCGAAATGTTAAATAGAAGCAAAGATCTGGTCTAATTAGCTCATATATGTTATTCGGATTTTATTTAGAAACTAGTAAGGAATTTGGAAGAGTCGAAAAAAAGTCGGGTTAGTTTTTATTATTTGTATTTATTTAATCTTTTTATAATTATGTTTTTACTTTATTACTTGCATTTATTTAATCGGTTTAAAATTCTATTTTTATTTTATTAGTTGAATTTATTTAATCTATTTTAAATTATGTTTCAATAAAGACTTGAGAAATACTTTTACAATCAAACTAAAAATATTTCCTCTAACTATGTGCACTGTGATTCATAAAAATACGTATTAAAGTTTATAAAAGTATTTATTTTCTAACTTTAATTCAAATATATATATATAATCAAAGTATTATTATCTATTCCATAATAGTAAAGGAAAAGAGATTTTTAGAGATAGAAAGGTGGATCTCAGTCTACCAGCCCATCAAAATTTGGCAAGTCGAGTTGGTGTTTTCAGACCTCTAGTCAATTAGCTTTAGTCAGTTCCACTTAACACCCCAAAGTGACGGACTAAAAGTGGGATAGGACAAGCTGACGGACCAAAGGTGGGACAGGAGAAGCTAACCTGCTAACTCACTTTCTTTTTAGAATTAAAAAAATTAAAATAATAAATAATTTAAAATATTATATTTTGTGTATTGTAATATTTAAATGATTCAAATACATAATATTGTAACATAAATCATTAATTATTACAATCAAATTACATTATTAATTATAATAAAGTAATTTAACATGTAATAATAATATTTATTTTTAATTTATCCCATTTAATACATATATATAAAATAAATTTAAAAAAAATTAAAAAACTAGTAGATCAATCCTCAAATTCGCCAAGCCAAAAACCCCTTTTATCGTCTTTAAATTCTTTTTATTTTTATTAAAGTGGTGTAATTTTAATTTGAATTTATCGACATAGTTAATTTTTAAAAAAATTATACAAATAGGATATGTCGTGTTTTAGAAGTACAGCTTTAAAGGTAAATATATATCTCTAAAATAAAAGTTTTCTGTTTAATTTTAAGGGATGTAATTTTAATTTTAATTTATCGAATAGTTAATTTTTTTTAAAAAAATATACAAATAGGACATCTTGTGTTTTGGAAGTACAACTTTAAAGGTAAACATATATCTCTAAAATAAAAGTTTTCTGTTTAGTTTTCTTCTTTCTTATAAGTCATGTTTTCAATACACAACTTTCTTTTCTGTTTTTAGTGAAGTTGTACATTACATGTACAAATTCTTTTTTCTTATTTTTTTTACCTTTTTAAATTGAGACAAACATATTTTTTTTTATTTTTAATCTATTTATAATTTAACTTAAATAGTAAAATATTATCATATGGTTTTTAAAATAGTTACATATATAATTTGAATAATCAAATTTAAAAAAATATATCTTAATAAAATATAATTTAAAGAGCATATAAAATTTAAAAAATCTATTAATCAAATTATTTAAAAAAAACATTTTAAAATAAAAAACATCTTTTTATATAAAATTTCAAAATACTTAAAAAATTTAAGAAACTTAAAAATTTTAAAACTAAGAAAAGAAAAAAGGCATACCTATCCAGTACTACATCTATAGAAAATAATTATTTTCATAAAGGTCAAACATGTAAGTACCTAGTCTTTATACATGGTGCATAATAGTAATACTAATAAATTATATCAAGTACAAAAAGAAATTCTTATTTATACAAGATTATATTACTAAATACAAAATTATGTATATATACTGTAATACTTTTAAATCTTATAGACTATTTCTACGATTCAAAAGCATTCCTTTCAGCTATAAAAACATTTGCTCACTTGCGACATAACACGGTCATATTAAGTCAAATAATAAACAAAATAAAATAAGTTAATAATTCAAAAATAACAACTCATAACCAATATCATTAAGTACATATTCATATGTATATTTATCACATTATATATATATATATATATATATATATATATATATATATATATATATATATATATATATATATCTAATTATATATATATATATATATATATATATATATATATATATATATATATATATATATATATATATAACATGTAATTGAAACATCTTTTAGAAGACATGAACTTTTATGTCTGAACTTAGATATTAATACCTGTCGATTACATTGTAGTTAGTCAATTTGTCTAACTTGTAGCCTAGAGCATGCCTCTAGTATCTCTCTTTCAGTTCTTCACGGTCTGCTTGGAATCTCATTAAATTTGCTTTAACATAACTAACCGCATTAAATGCAAGTTGTACCTTTCTGAATATCAAGCAACTCATCAACACATCTAAATATAGTATGAACATTGATCCTTAACTTCTCTCAACCTCACACATTTGACTCTACTCAGTCTTACATTACTTACCTCAACATATAAGCACATAATTACTTAATAATATTTCAATTTTACTTTGGTAGAAGTCCAAAAACATATAAAAAATTGGATTTATTTTTTACTTGAGCTGAGATATTCTTGCTTGAACGAAAATAAACTCAAGAATAAGGTGATTTTCTACTTTATGCGAAAATTTTATTGCTGAAGTAAAAATGTTGTCGCTAAAGTAAAATGTTTATCACTAAAGTAAAATTTTCTTGTTAATTTTACTTAAGCAAAAATGTTAATTTTGTTTGAGAAAAAACTCTTCGCTTAAGCAAAAAGCAGGCTGTCTTGGGTCACATCGACACCGTCACAATTTCATTTGAGTAAAAAGAGACTCACTTGAATGAAAATTACACTATTTTGGATTACATCAACATTGCTATACTTTCGCTTGAGAAAAAAGACTTTTGATTAAAAATAAATTTGAGACAAATATTTCCACACAAAAAAACCTCCATTTTGATTCTCAATAAAAAAAATTTCTCACTAAACAAACAACTAACTATAACTTAAATATATAAAATAATACAAAAACAAGGTTTCAAACAGGCATGCATAACATATTACAGTCATTACGAAAATTGCATACCACACTCTTAACTACTCTTAACTTCCCTAATCGATATTTCTTTTTTCTTTTTCTTAAACAGAAATATTATGACCTAAATTTTAGTTCCTTTTTATCTCATAATTTTGGATAAGATTACCCCATATATAGAATCTATTAGGAAAAATTCTTAGAATTAAAAATCCTTCATGTAAAAACTTAAGACTTATTCCCTTACAAAATTTGATCGGGAAGAGTTTTTCCTTTCTTTATCAGCTTCCTCACGTTTTTTCCCCATCTAAACACCAACCAAGTTTCAACCCTTTTATCTTAGAGAGAACTCAAAAGGGACGGTAGTAGAAAGATACAAGTTTTGTTAAAATGAAATATACAACTATAATAGATTTCAGAAAAAAAAAACTAAATAATAATATAATATTACATAATATATTATTTTCATAACGTTAGGTAATCTACCACTTCTTTCGTTTTTTTTTTTAATTTTTCATAGTTTTTAAATTTTTATATGAAAATGTTTTTTACTTAAAATGTATTTAATAATTTGATTAATAAATTTTTTAAACTTCTTAAATTTTATATAAATGTTTTCTTATTTTGAGATATTTTTAATAATTTGATTAATAAGTTAAAATTTAATTAGAATTTTTTAATTCTTTTTACTTATATTCCGTTTTTATTTTTTATATAAACACATTTTTTTTTATTTTGATATTTTTTTCTTGGATAATTTAATTATTAAAATTATACATGTGAATTTTATTTATTAATATATATATATATATATATATAAATATTTTGAGAAAGTATATAATAATATTTTAATATCTAAATTTTAATTCATTAATCAAGTTAGAAGAAATTATTTTAAAAGAAAATAATCGCGCATGTAAGGTTCAACTTCACTAAAAATTAAAAAAAAAATTATATATCTAAAAGAGAAATCGTGCTCGACTTTATCCTTAGAGTCGTATTTCCAATTCATACTTCGAACTAAAAGAGAAATTACCGTTATTTTTTCGAGTCATCCATTCGGCTGTCTCGGGAAGAAGTCAGGTGCCTAGAAGACCAGCAACACAAATATAATTATCATCAAGACACATCATTATTAATCTCGCCAAAAGCCAACCCACCATCTATGGTCTAGCTTAGTCAACTCTTTTCATGTCGAAGTTTCAAAAATGACATGTTTGAGGGAGTGAATCCCATCTCGATATATGGTTTTAATACATACAAGTATAATTATTGGAAGACAAGTTAACATAACTTATTTACTCAAAATTTATCAAAAATTACATTATGTAATGTTTACAGGAATGTTGTTGGTACCTAACATGCATGAATTTCCGAGGGATGCACATTTACACGTATACAATTAGCTTTTTCACGTTCCGCGTTCTATATCTATATGTCCATATCATGGACAAAATCTGACTGAGCAAGGCCATTTTTCTTCCACTGCTTCAGATCATGTCTATGCTCTTTACTCCTGATAAAACATAAGAAAATATTATAAAAAATGATCAGGAGCCATATAATATATAGACTTTTTTACTAAACTAATTAAATAAGTTCACATAATAACTATTAATTATCATGTACCTCAGGAGGATGAATAGATGTGGTGGATGTCACTTCTATAGGCATCATAGACTCGGAGCTTTTTGCTTCTGATTTTTCATTTGAAAATCTATTGATCACAAGATTATGTTAGAACTAATGCAGAATTTTCACATGAAATGCAGGAAAAAAAAGTGGAAAATTTTTTAGTTTTAGACTGCTAAAATTAATCAGCCTTGGCATTCCCTGAGCAAGCATTGACAGAACCAGGCGAATTTGCTATTTGATATTCATACAAAATCTCCCCTCTTCCTCCGGAAAGAAACTAAAATAAAATATTCTCATAACAATTAGGAGAATAATGTGCAGCAGGCAGATAGTATACTTTCACCTCCACCAGTTCTGCTTACAAGGAAACTTCTATATAGGATTCAGCTCTCAAAACTCTAAAAGCATACGGAAACAAAAACTAAAATGTAAAGACCAATCTTAATAAGATCAAATTTTATCGCAATTCACAACAGCAGCATCATATGGAAATTCAAAAAGCATAGCATGAAGTTACTAATGTTCAAATTCTGATAAGTAGTAATACAAAACAAGTCCAGATTAACTTACGTTGAAAGTATGGTCACCCATACAAGCTCTACGGTATCCACCCAAAGAAGTCTTTGCTCAACTGGTATCACACCATAAGTTATGAGATGTGCAAATGGCCACAGTTTCCAACCTGCCTGTGTAAGAAAATATAAGAAAGTCTTTTAAGTTTCAAATAGCAACATCCATTTCAGGTATACGCCAAATAAATAGATAAATTGGACTAACGATGCTTGTCAGTATGTGGTAGTGGTACAGAGCACCAAAATGGTGTGCCCGAGTTAAAGGTTGTTCTCAGAGAAAAAAATAATGATTTCAATGAAACAAATATGAAAAGCCAGAGGCTGTCTCACCGTCAACATGGGAAAAAACGTAGCCTTCAATTCATTTAAAATACTGATAGGAGGATCAAGACGTAGTAATGCAACAGCTGTATAATATATGCTGTTCCAAATTGCTGACCAAGCAGTTTGATCAAAGGCAACTTTGGCAGGAACCACCCACCATTCTTTGTAAGGAAAAAGGTCCTGTTTAAATGAAAAGATGCTTAGTAAATTAAGCAAGAAAAAGAACCAAACGGAACCGAAAAAGAACAGTATCATGATGCAATACCTCGCAAAAATGGTAATAGTAATGAGAAAGTGAACCATGAAGAGTAAAACCAACAAGTCCCGATCTGAACATCCGCGCTCGGTCAAACTCAAACAGAGGTTTTCCTTCAAAGCACTGCAAAACCAGGAATTGTTAGATCACAATGAACTATCTTCAATTTTTTATTTTTTGGTTTACACCGTGAACCTTTCTTTTTACACAAAATTGTAGTCAAGAGTACAAATAACGCAGAAACTCACCTGTGCAATCCAGTCCCCTACGGAGTAAACAATCCCACTAATCATCATCTTGGCAAGAACAGGATTTGTCTTAAGAGCTTCCTCATAAGCAGACCAGTTGTGCTGAGGTGCATATCTTACTATCTCATATAGCGTCCATCCCTATATGATATCCAAAATCACAAGCCATAGCAAATCATTAAAACCTCAATGCCAAACTGCATAAACATAATATGTAAAGTTTTTCATACTATCATCTACATACAGACCATGACGTAAGGTAAGTAAATTTGTTCATTTTCAAAATAACTATAAAGTTATCCATAGTAAAAGCCAACAAATCTTACATACAGTTTTTGGTGCTTTCGATAGTGTTCCCCATTCAAAGTTACAGTTTCAGATTAATGATCTCATAATAAAGGTTTCAATTAAATGTCACTAACGAAGTCAAACTTGTAATTCTGATAGTAGAATTGCAGTAAAAACACCTAAGAAACTACAGTAACTAAGTTTTATCAGTCAATTAAACTCAAAAACTGAATTCATCAAATTTCAACGAGTACCGAGTTCATCTAAAATTATCAAACTAATTATGCGTGTTCATGTTAAGAAGAAATAACTACGTCATTTTCTGACAACTAACTTCGAAGTAAAGAGCAAAATAACAAACAATTAATCCACTTTTCTTAAAATAATACAAATTGAATTGAAGATAAGCACTTATCTTCATTCCGCGTTTTCACTTACATGCCAGTATTCACTATCAATGGTAAGAAGTTTGGTGACGGCGAAAGCACCAGCGGCGAGCACAATCGTAGCGTTGATAGTCCTATCAATCAGCTTCTCCACGTCCTCCTCGCTCTCACTCCCAACCAACGCCGAAGAAGACGGCGAAGAGGAAGAAGAAAAGCCTTCCAACGACAACAAACCATCACTCGCTCCGAATCCGTTCACCTGAGTCGCCAATTCGCCGTCAGCGCCATCAACCTCGACGCGACTCACCACCACGCCCTCCTGCTGGTCCGTAATATCATCGCTTTGCACGGATATCACGTCTAACTCCTCCCCCGCCGCGTTCGCCGCCACCGCGCGATTGTTTCCGGAGAAAATGCGGCTCCGAGAAAATCTTGGAAAGTCGGGCGCCACGCCGCCGCCGGCGAAGGATTTCGTGTGAGGAGCCCTCAGCTTGGGCTTGGAAATCGACGGCAGGAAGGCGCGGGGAGCGACGGTGCTATGGACAGAGGCCATCGCAGCACGTGGTCGAGTTGCGAGTGAAAACGACGCCGAATTTAGTTCTCCAAGTTCTGGAGGCGCGAAACGCGAGAAGTTGTTGTCGTTTAATTGTACGCTTCGGAAAACAGTGGGAGAAAGGATGATGTTAGATTACTAAGCAGAATGTAAGGTACGTAAGTTTGATTGGTCTAGTGATTCAGGGAAGCTGTGGAATAATAGTGTCCACAGAAAGTCGTTGATCCATTCGATATCCCCAAACAAAAATTATTTTTGTTTTTTCCTATAAAAAATTCAACTTAAATAAGATATATCTGATATAAAAATATGAAGAGACGTGAAAATAGGAATAAAGAGCTTTTAAATATTTTTTCTGGATAAAAAAATGTCTAAACTTTTGTCTCCAGAATCTCTAGAATCAGAATCTGTATAATCCAGCTAGGACTTAATTATGTGGGCCTCTTGGGAACTGAAACAAAGTCCAAGCATACATTATTAATGGGCCACAACTGCGAGTCCGTAATTTACCAGATCCACACGACCTTATGCATGCGGACGCAAACAAATTATAATGTTTCTGTCACGGATAGCTGGTTCTAGGTTTTAACACATTTTGTTGAACTATTTTAATACATGCCATTCAAAATGCAAGGTTCTAGCCAATCATGCAACAGATATTTTTGTTCGGTATTAAAAAATGCTTTATATTTTTTTTGTAACAGAATTAAGCAAATAAATAACTTGAAGTTGAAGTTTTCATTGGCCCAGAGGGAGGAGGTTGTTGGCCAGAGATATTCATGTCGTGTCCAACCACATGGATCAAAAGTTGGATTGAAAAGCCATAAGCTCCAATTTTAGTAAATATTTCTTATAAATAAAAATGTGTAATGCAACTTGTGCACGGAGATGAGAATTTTACAAGCAAACTAGGTTACTATCACACGTTTTAGAAATAGAAGTCAGAAGTCAATGTTTTTAAATGTAAGAATTGAAACGATTTTTTTTTTTTTATTGAAAAGGGAGAAAATGTTTAGCCCTAAAAATTACTAACACACATTCAATAAAAGTTCGGATCCTTCACGTGCCTCCGGAAGTCTCTCCCGAAGTCTTAATTACTGAAATAGCAAAAATTTAGACTTGTTCATATTTTCCCCTAGAAAATATTTATTGTGACTAGTTAATAAATTTGATACTTTATATTTGGTCAGTTTCTGAGAGGTACTTTGAATTTCACTTTACCAAAATCCTCATTGTTTCTATCCATATGGATGGGTTAGCAATAATGAAAAAATTAGGAAAGAAAGAAAACAAACTAAAAGTATTGTATTGAATAACATATCACTGAGATTATGTATAAAAAATTACAGAGTATTACATTATCAAATCATATATACTATAAATCAGAAGATATATCAAGGGGAGATTGGCCTGGCTTTGTTGATTTTGTTTTATATGATTGCTAAATTCTGCACTATATTCTGCTACATTTATTCCTGCTCCAAGTAGTAAAGATAAAATTTTAAGTATCCGTAATTGGGATTAAAACTGATCTACTTTGGAACGTTGGTCAGCCGGTAAGGGTGTTCCCGGTAGTAAGTCCTAGGGTTTAGGCAGTTAATCCGTTGGTAAACCTGGTGGTCCCGATCTAAAACCTAGCATCAGTCGAAACCATGTCTCGGTTACTTAAAATATTATCGAAAGGAAAGGAAAAAGTAGAAGACCAAGGAGAATCTAGTGAAGAAACTAATAATCATATAATACACCATGAGCTGAGAATCCCTGAAATAGAATCACAACTTAATAGATGGACTTTGCCTAAGCTAGAAATAACTTCTCTATATAAAACAAAAATAACAGATATATTCAAAGGAGAATATGTTATAAAAACTGTTGAAAAGGAAATTGACAT
>Ga0209700_101551_pt1 | contig 47736 bp, 16 predicted proteins | sample SiratroredBW_FD_187528 | JGI IMG/M metagenome (GOLD analysis project Ga0209700, IMG submission 187528) | Root nodule microbial communities of legume samples collected from California, USA - Siratro red BW (SPAdes) (version 2) | ecosystem: Host-associated > Plants > Roots > Nodule | place: USA...
TATATATATATATATATATATGTTTTTGAAAAATAGCTATCATGCATGGAGTATCACAGTTTGTATTTGGAATATTGGGGAATTCAAATAAACTGGAAACTGAGAGGTGACATTTTAAACACATGGACCTGGAGGCCATAAAATCTTGACAAATTTTCATAGTGGTGTTCAAATCTTGATCATAGACATGGATATGGCTGACTGGACCAGTTTCATATCCATAATCAATAATATTTAAGATTCTTTGACAAAGACAAATCCAATGATGATATGGACCTTACTAATGTAGGGTAATATCTAACAACTTGTGCATAAAATTGTACTTTCTTTGAGATAATGGAGCATCAAAATCCGTGGCTAAATTTTATAAGATATTATTAGGTTAAAGAATATTGCATATTGTTGTACGGATACAACTCTTATGATAGCTCAGATAAGAAGATATTGCCAATATATATTGGGGAAAATGATTTCCATTCTAGAAGATATATCTACCGTGCAATAATAAATTTGAAAGGAAAAATTGTACCAAAAAAAAAAACGAGAAATGAGATTTAGGATGAGTTATTCCAATAGAAATAGCTGTTTAGATATTATTAATTAAATAGTTCGGATTCGATTAAGTAAAAAGAGCTACCTTTAACTAAATTTAATATCGGTGAGTTGCAAAACTTTAATTGAATAAATAAAATGTATATAGAATATGTAAAAAAGTTATTTTTATCAATTTTTACAATTGTAAATAACATTTTTAATATATAGTATCTCTAATTTTTAATGAGATTATAATTGAAAATTTAATAAATCAAATATTTGAATTTATCAAAGTGATTTTTATAATCTATTAAAGTAAATAGAATTCACTTTAATGTAAATTGCATATTTTTTTTTTAAATAATGACAGTTGGAACACTTTTAACCTTTGTTTGGATTTGTATTATTCAGTCAACCAAGTACATGATATGTGCCAGTTGCTAGTTACTTAGGCCGTCAAGATGTCTGCCACTCTCATATGGCGGTCATTCTCATTATTGTTTACCTTAGATTCAACATCATATCTCTAATAATAGAGCAACTTTTTGTGGACTTTATGTTTTTCCTTTGACAAAAGATAAGTTGAGTGTACCTTACATCTTTCCTCTAACAAACGGATCAAAGAGTAATCATTACATAAACACTCTGACAAAAGGTAAAGGTTGAATGTATTTTACATCTTTCTTCTGATAAAAGAGTGGGAAGGTCATCATTATATAAATACTACTATAAATAACAAAGAACCAAAGGAGAGAAATGTATGTTTTGTTTAATCCAATATACACTAAACATTTGATATATGAGAATTGACTTTAGCATCGGAGTGCCTTTTGCAGGTACTTCCCCCTATTTGCACCAGCCACCAAAGATCAGAGATCGACAAAGGAGTCGTTGAATTGATATTTGGAGGTAATTGTTATTAGCCTCAAAGTTCCGTAAGAGCATAATTGATTTTTTTTATTGTTGTTGAATGTTGAGAGGAAGAATTAGTATTGTTTGTATTTATTAATTGTGATAATTTGGGAGAGGTGAAAAGGGAGAGGAGGGAGGTTTCTGTCCCCGAAAGGTGGTAGAAAAGTTGATAAATTAAAGTTTGTTACCAATTCACCTCAATGAATGTGTGCATTTACACTAATGAGTAAACAGGAAAAAAAATCGGACCAATGTCTGCATTTTGGGAAACTTAAATTCAAATTGAAACAATATATAAAACACAGTAATTTTAGAATGTATGTGCAATATCAAATATACCTGAAAGGCTAATCAATTATGATCCAATTCATTACCATATATATGTTTTAAGGTTTTCTTAGAATAATAAAGGAACACATAAATATCCAACATATCCAACGTAAAGCAAGGACCATGTTAATGGTTTAAAACAAGGAAAATAAGATAGTATAGATGCAACAAGTAAACATGAAGGGGTGTTTCGTTTGGGTGGGAAAGGGTGAAAATTCCTCTCTAGTTTATGTAAAGAAAGTAAGGTACGACTACGTTTGGCACACAATATCATCACATGCACTAAAATGCAGTTTAGTATACAGTTTGACTGATGAAGCATATTGTGGACAATTTGAATTAACATGTGATGTATGAGTGAGAAGGTGAAGCGAGGTGTATATAAAAGATGTTTTTGTCCTCACTGGGTGGGTTTATATGGTGTGAGCAAGGAACATTGTGAAACTTGTTGAGAAAGTTCTATTTGTGAATCAAGTTCTCTATTAACAAAGTCTCAAGATTAAGAAGGAAGGAAGGTTGTGAGGTAACAAGCAAAAAAGGTGTGTTGTGGTTGTAGCAGGGGGTTTATCCATGTCTAACCATTTTTATAATGGTTTGTATGGCCCATGAACAAAACAAAGGAAGCAAAGAAGGAAAGTGAAAGTAGAGGCTTAGATGTTTTGTGTTGTGATCACCAAGCCAAATCTTTGAGGTTAGTTTATTGGTTATGTTCTTACCTTGGTGGTTACAAATAAGTGATGTGAGACCTGATTGTTAATTGTCATAATATTAGAACCTTTGATAATGAATTTAGGATTCTAAGTTTGAAGTCCCATGGACGCAAAGTTGGGATTCAAGAGTATAAACATTAACTTCGTGGGTGAGTGTGTTATGGTTTTAGAGGCCAAAATCAATTACGTTTTGTGACATAATCAATGCCATAATAATAATCTACATGGTTTTGGTTTACATAAATTGTGTGAGACCTGTTTTTGGAAAAAGTCAGGAGCAGTGTAGGATAGAGTTTAGAATTTGAAAAAAGTCATGAGCAATGTAGGATATAGTTTAGAACGTGAGTGAAATGAAAACATGGATGATACATTGATATGTGCCCAAATTACCTGCCAATTGTACTTGATTTATACACTATTTACACTGAAGGTAAAGTTGGCTCTTGAAAAGGTAGTTGAATAGAGTCTGAACTCAAATTATGAATATAAACAATTCAAAAACAATATAAAACAAAGTATAAGATAGAGAGAAGTGGACACAAATTTATATTTATTCACCCTATAACTAAGACTACGTCTAGCACCTTTAAACAAAGCACTTAAGAACTTTCACTAAAATAACTCTAGGAACGAGTATCCTTACATCTCTCCATATGCGACTTTCAAAACCTCTCCAAGTAATGAGTATTCACATCTCTCCAAGTACAAGTATTCTATACCGCTTCAGGTAAACTCGATCCTAACCTTCCTCTGAGATTAAAACCTCTCAACAATAAGAAAAACATTCTCAAATAGAGAAAACAATATAAGTTCATCGGGTATACTTCACAAAGTAAAAGACAACAAAGAGAAAATCATTAGAAACAAAGATAAAATTGAACATGATGTCCAACTTGCCATTTTATAGGACGATATTAGGATCTTGAGGTAGAAGGAGGAGGAAGTTTAGAGAAAATTTGAAAAAAAAAATATGAGAGTTCTTATAGGAATTCTAAATATGAAGTTTCTCAGCATGATAGGCGTACACACATTAAAAAGGACAACCTTAGGTTTAATGAATATTATCAACTCCCTCCTGCTATAAAACAAAAGGAAAACTATAGCATTAAAGATTAGGGTTGACCTTCCTCACTTTAATGGAAAAGAAGGTGTGTAAGTCTATCTAGATTGGGAAATGAATGTCAAACAGTTGCTCACTTGTCACCAGTGAGTGAGGAGAGAAAAATACCCTTAGCTACATTAAATTTCAAAGGATACACAATGTATCGGCGGACCTCCCTTAAGAGAAAGAGATGTCTCCGTAATGAGCCTCCAATTTTATATTGGAATGATCTACAGAATGCTCTAAGGCGCTGACACATCCCTTATATTATAACAGGGAGCTTATAAACAAGCTCCAAAGACTCCATCAAAAATATATAAGTGTTGAAGAGTATAGACAAAAGATAGAATTATACATGATGAGAGTTGGGATCAAAAAGGATGAGAGTACCACCATAGCTCGATTCTTGAGTAGATTGAGTTTCGAAATTAGAGATGAGTTTGAGTTGCTACCTTATAGGGATTTAATGATTTAGTTCAATTATGTATTAAGGTGGAATAAAAAAATTTGGGAAAATTTGTAGCAAGGAAAGAAAAGGTTCACCTTAAAGAAGATCCACAAAAGAAAAATAAATCGACAAAAAAAAAATAAAGAATAGAACCTCCTAAAAACGTAGAAAAAAATAAAAACAAAGAAGAGCACCCATCACACACTTGAACTAGATATATTAAATGTTTTAAGTGTCTTGGTAGAGCTAACGTAGATGTGCAATTCCCTTCTATGAAGAACATTTTAATCAAGATTGTATATTTATACAGTAGTGAGGATGAGTTTGCCCGTGATAGTGAGAGTAAGGAACCATATAGAGACATTTGTAAGGATGCCTACACTTGTTTGAGGATCTTCTAATAATGAGAAGTTCTAATTTGGTTGGTACTTCCCAAAGAGAGAATATTTTTCAAACAAAATGTTTAACAAAAATTGTTCTCTCATTGTGGATAGTGGATCGTGGTACAATTTTTGTAGTACCTGACTGGTTAAAATGTTGAAACTCAACACATCCACAACCCTATAAAATTTATTGTATTCAAATGATGGGGAACTGGTTGTGAATCAGCAAGTAAAAGTCAAGTTTTTTTATAGAACAATATACTAAAAATCTTTTATGTGATCCTGTGCCCTTAAAAGCTCATGATATTTTGTTGGGACGACCTTGACAATTTGATAATAATATCGTTTACCAAGGTTGCACTAATAAAATCATTTTTACTCATAGAGGAAATAAGTCTGTGATAAGTTATTTATCACCTTCACAAGTGGTAGAGAACTAATTACAAACACAACAAAGAATAAAAAAAATCAAATAAAAAGAGAAAACATCTAGCTCTCATAGATCGAGAGTTTGAGAAGGTAGAGCTTAGATAAGAAAAATTACAAAAAAAGATTCAAGAAAGAAGAGAGAGGAAAGAAAATGAAAGAAAAGATAAATCTCTATTTAAAGTTGAACTAGACATTGACACATACTTCTCTCTTATACAAAAACCCTATGAGGAGTTGCTTGAAGCAAAACAGCAAAATCCAAAAATTATGCAACCCCATAAGGTAGAAAAATAGAAAATTAAAAATAAAAATAAAAGTACTCATTGGGTCAACTGTTTTTGTCTATTATCAAGTAAAGGGTACAATGACCTTGGGAGACTACAACTCTTTTATACTTTTATTGTTAAATTTTGTGTATATATTCCATGTGTTTTATATTTGACTATTCTTTCAAGATAGTGTTTGACCCTAGGGGATATCATAAATAAATAAACAACAATGAGGTTGTTGTTTATACGAACATTACATATTTGAGGATAGACCTTTCTCAAGCAGGAGGAAATGATGACATACACCCCAACCATCTTAGTCAAATACTAAAGATGTCATAGAGATAGAGACTTTATCACAAGCTCTCCGGGAGTTTGGGCTTGATTTAAGCCTATTTGGTCCTCCAAACAGTCCTTTGGGCTCGAGTTCACCTTTGAGAAGATTATTCTAGAGATTATAGAGCATCAAGAAGATGACCCTTGTAAATTTGTCTAGAATACTTTAGAATAATTTAGAAAAATTTGTGTATTTGGGGCAAGAAAAATAAAGTTTAGGCCTTGTATTTGGTTTATGGGTAGAATAGGATTAAAATAAGATAGTATAGTCTATCTAGGGTTTGGGACTTTGAGGCCAAGGTGCACTACACACATGAAAGACTCATTAAAAATGAGTTTCACATGGGAAAAGGCATGGACAGTGTGACTTGCCACGACTCATTCTCTCATTGGCTACTCTAGATCTATGATTTATGATGTATTTTGATTTTTTGAATTTTGACTCTTCTTTTACATAGACCCTATCACTATAAATAAATGTGTTAGACCCTTCTATTTTTAACATTGAATGAATAGAGAGATTATGCCAAAATTTGGTATCACTTGTTCATATGTTCTCCTTAGGATAGTCTTCTATTTAGATCTCACCCTAGACTCCTCCTAGTGTGTTGGACTAGACCTATTTTCTTATCTATTTTACATAAACCATGAGTTATCTACCTTCCTCCACCAAATTTTGCCACCTTCCTCCAACCTCCATCAAAAGAACAAACCGCATCATATTGATGAAGAGGTGCATTCCATCACCAACACATTGCTTTGAAATGAGTATGGAAGTGCTAACATGGAATTCGATGATGTTGAAGCTTTGTTGTGGAGTTACTCTTTTTTAATATGTGATACTTATGATGAAGGGAGGATATGTTGTTCTCAAGTGGGTATTCACTAAAGTCCACATTGTTGTATGAATAGGGGAAAAGTAAAAAACTACTATGAGGAGTTGATTTGAGTGTGCTTACCACAACTCAATAAATCTCTTGAGTGAATATGGGATTTGGATAATTGTGTGTCATGAGAAGGTATGTAACATTATCCTCATAAAAGTTGTATGAGAGCATTTACAATTTTCTTCTAACGAAAATTGCATGGTGAGTATTAGAATACTTTTGTTGAGTATTCGTGGACGTAGAACTTGAGGTGCCAAATCACGTTAAATTTTATAGTGTGTTTTCATTTGTACTTTTATTTGTTTGTGTGCTTTGGTAGATGAGATATTCTCTCTTGTCTAATACTCATCAGTGGTATCAGAGTTTGGTTCTAATCATGGGAGGAAGAGGAGTAATTTGGCTTGTTGAGCAAAGTCAAAGTTGCATGTTGCACCTTTGGAAAGAGAGGTTAGTGTTGATGTTTTTTATATGTGTAGTGACTTCATGGAAGATAAATGTTCCTTTATTTAAGGGGGTGATGATGGGTGTGTGGTGGGGCCTGGCTTGGCCATTATGACAACGTTGATGATGAGTTGTCATCGATCATGACTGGGAAGGATTGTCATCGTCAATAAGTTCGTTCAAGGGCAGATTTGTTGGTAGTGTGCAAAGCATTCGCGTTAAAGCATAATGAAGAAAAAGAAGGGATAGTATTACAGTATCTGAGGAACATAGTGTTGATTTTACTAACACATTGTTTCAAGATAAGTATGAAAGTACTGGTGGAATTTGACAATGTTGAAGTTTCGTCATGGAGTTACTCTCTTTTAATGTGAGACTTTTGATTAATTGAAGATATATTATTCTCAAGTGAGTATTTAGCAAAGTCCTACATTGAGTAATTAAAAAAAAAAGTTACTATAAAAATGAAAAGTTGATTTGAGTATGGTTACCATAACTCAATAAGTCTCTTTAGTGTATTGGAGACTTAGATAATTATGTATCATAAAAGAGTTTTCAAGTTTATTAAAATTACATGAAAGTATTTGCAAGTTTTTTTTTTTATAAATATTGTATGGTAGGATTTACAATTTTACCTTATAAGTAATAAAATATTTTTTTTTAGTATTTAGGTAGGTAGGACTTGAGGTACCAAATCAAGTTAAATTTCATTGTGTAGTTTTTTATTTATAAGATTTTTAAGTCTGTTTTTACTAGCAAAAATTATTTCCTATTACATTATTTCCATAAAAAGAATGCATATATTTGATGAGTTGATGACAATTCTCTCACCTAATCCTTAACGTTGCATTTGCTTCCATAAATGTACTATAAATGATTTGTGGGATAGGTTTACATTTGGTTCGAGTGATTTCCGAAGAAAAAAGGGCGAGGCAACGTCAGAAGAAAAAATGGCAGCCTTCTCAAAATGACATAAATGACCTTTCTTTCACCTTTCATTATGCATTTCACTTACCCATAACCTTGCTTTCATTGTGCATTTCATATCCCCATAAGATTCCTTAGCATTGTACACTGCTTCGTTGTAGAGACGGAAGTGAAGGTGAAGATGGTGGTTTGGTACTATTGCGATATTGTCGGAGACATGCTTTAAGATTGTTAGGTGAGTCCAAGTAAGTTAAAAAAAAAAAAAAATCAACTATCCAATTATATAATCAATTCTATATGAAGAAAATAACGAATAATCAATTACATAAATCAATTATAAAATTTATATAATTGATTATATGAAAAAAAATATAAATAATCAATTATCCACTTAATATAATCAATTATCTTTAAGTCAAAGTAACTTAGAGTCTTGGATAACGTGGTCTATTTTGAAAAAAATGATGAACGGTCTCGGAAGAGGAGATGACGACGCAGGGACATGATCATATCTTTTTTATTTACAATAATAAATTACTATGCAAATTTTCTTAAATAAAATTCTGACTCTCTCTTAATCAATAAAAATAAAACATGCATCAAAGAGGAAAAAAGTGACCTTCTGTAATTTGAAGATCGAATTCTTCTGAACTTTACAAAATAAATTGTGCTATTATGATATTTAAATAAAAATGTGTTTTATGTGGAATTTTTATCAGCAAGTGTTAGTTGGAAAGTAAATTCTGGTGCTGTCATCAGAAAAGAAATGAAAAAGATAATAGATTAATAAAAAATATGTTATAAATATTTTGAATTGTCTAATATTTATAATTTTAATTTAGTTTAGATTTTATGTAATTTATAATGCGATAAATATTTAAGATTAAATATAATTAATAATTTAAGATTTGAATATTACTTAAATATATAATAAAATATGATTATAAGAATTCTAAATTGTTACAAATTTTAATTAATTTAAAAATAAAATTTATCAATCACATCCAATACATTAATTATATTTTATTTTAAATTATTTTTATCTATAAATATAAATTTGTAATCTTATAATTTTATCAACTAAAAAAATTAAAATATCAATTATATCTATTACATTTTTAAGAAATTTTCATAAACTTTTTTTTCATTTTTTTTCATTTATAAACGTCTTTTCCTTAATCTAAATAATTTATTGATTTTTTCTTAATTCAAACAATTTATTTTCCTATCAGTTTCACCTCAAATCCATCTTTTTCTTTTTTTTACTACCTGAAATCGAAACTTTAATCCCAAGAAAACCTAAATGCCAAGGAAACCATGGATTATTGATCTGTGAAGGCTTTGATCATCGTCACAAAGTCATACGCTCCAGCTATTGGTGCATCCATCCTTTATTGTGGGAAGTTTCAATGGCCAAAATTGAAATCATGATTTCAGTTGAGAACATCCTTGATACTACAAAAAGGAGCAACAAAGCAACCAATCATGATATCCAAATTAATTTCAGAATATGTCATTACAGCATCTAACCCAAAGAATCCCTTCGTTGAACCTCTAGTGTGTTGCATTTGATCCAGATACTAGTTGCAGGGGTGTAGTTCCTGAGTGATTTTGACAGGTTTCCTAGGATGTCTAGTTACAACAAAAGATTTGATGACAGTAAATGTCTGGGATCATGATGTCTGCCCAAGTGTCACCAGCAAGGCTAAAGAATTATATTGACTATATACTTATAATTGTTTAATTTTGATATAATGAGACAACTAAGTTGGATGCTATAATGATTACAATTTAATGTTTAGATTGATAATAAAAATTATATTCTAATTTTACAATTTAGATCATATAATTTGTATAAATCATTAAGAAAAAAATTTAATTAGCAGTCACGTACCTACGTAAAGTACATATCTCTTAATTTAGATGAAACAAATCTCTCGTGCCATAATCCTTCATGAATTCTATTGGAGAATTCGATATCTTGCAGTTTTAATGGGTATCTTGGAAGTTGCTTTTGTCATTGTTAGTTAATTGATGAAATACTAGGATTGCATGTTCTCAAGCTAATTTGATATTGGTGTTGTAAATTATTTTGTCTATTATATCTGCTTCAATTATATTTATTTATAAGATTAGAAGAGGTCACAGTGTGCCTTGATCAGCTTTAGCTGTGGCAAGTGACTTGGCTGAAATTCTAAGTTTGTATATGATTGGACATTATTGACTTGGCTTAGTGAAACATAATTAGAGGACCAAATCTCACCCAAATTTAATTCCAGTCCTCAGTCCTGTTATAGAATTTTATGAAAAGTAAAAAGTACCTGTGTTCGCTATGTTACTCAGAAACAATTTCTTTCCAAAAGTAGTTTAATATAATAAAAAAAAAAATACAACTTTTACATAAGTGAATTTTGTACTAAAATTTATCAAACCTATTTTGAAGATGACAGACCTCCAACCATAAATAAATTTCACCAAATTAAACTTTAATCAAAATTAATTTCAAAAACATGAATTCATATAAACATATCAAGAGAAGATTTCGTGTTCCAACTATTCAATAGCAGTGTTGGTCGTGCACTTGGTATAACTAAGCATTAAAAGAAGTCTTACACTCAAGAATGCAATGTGACATCCTGAGGCTTATGATAAAGAAGAAGAGTCAATCTCTAAAATTACCTATACAAGAACTAAAGTCTAAACTACTCACTCAAGGACTGTATTTGATATGCTCTAAAAGTGTGCGCAATAAAAAACAATGGACCAAGGCAAAAACACAAAGAAACGCCAACAGCAAGAAATAAAAGGGAAATAAAGACCGAAATACTCTAGAGAAACGGTTCTATTTCTTCATAGTAAGCTGAAATCAAGAAATGGAGGTTCACACCTACATTTCGCAAGAACCACAGCTCCTCGTACATGAGACTTGACTTGAATCATGGCTACATCTTAATTGAGTTTTCTCGTTTAATTGCCACTGCTATTAAGCTTTGTAACAACCAACGTCCTTTGAGTATGACCACTGAGCACAAGGACAGGCTTCTTTTGTCCATGTTAATATGATTGAGCTTCTCCAAAACCCATATCAACTTTAGGAACACCAGATCTGGAGTGCTTGCTGCATGAACACTGCTATGATGCTGCCCATTGATATGTTGATGACATTGACTGCGTCATTGTTCAGCTGCAAATATAGAAAGTAGTCATACATAACTAGTGACAAAGTACACATGCATATTGCTACCAGATATGCATGTTAAGCTGGTAAATGTAAAAATAAAAATGATACCCGGCTTTGAGTCGAAGCTGTATGGTGAATGTGTGTATACAAACTAGCCAAGATCAGTTTGCCATATTTCATAAATTTTGAATTTGGACCATCATTTAATCTTATTACCAAATTGGCATTCAAGAATACATATTTGAAATCAGATAAAACTCGAACACATGTACACAAATTTAATAGGCAAGATCAAACAGATTTTTGTCATACATCTGAAAATGAAATATAAGTGCTTTTGTGAACCTACCCATTTAAATCCTTCCTTATCTTGAAGTACAGCACCAATTATACTCTCACCAAGATTAGCAATCTGAGCAGCTAGTACACATATAATTGCTTCATGTGAACCAACCTGTTCAATAAAAATACAGAAGCAAGTCAGAAACAGAATTTAAGTTCATAAAGTCATCAGCAGCTGACCGTAAAGTAGCAACTACATATTTAAGGATTCGCCAATTTATATTTGACATATAACATAAAGCATAGTTTTACTGAACTCCCTTAGGAAGGATTGCATTAATTCATGTTTAGGACTTAGATTTGTAAATTTGGTGGGTCTTATCCACAATGAGTCCCACCAAATTTTTAGTTTTCAATGGGTCCCATCTTTCTTTTTTGAGTATTTATATGTGCAGTATATCCTATTTAGTTTGTATTATAAATAAAATAGCACTCGTCCCTTTTCCTGCTATAGCAATTTCAGAATTTGCCAGGACCCGCTAAGCACTACTATCTAAGATTTATAACTATGGTTGTAAATATTTTGGTGTTCAATGATCAGAAATCTTATCTGTGAATACTAAACCTACCACTCACTTAAAAATAATTTAAACATAAAATCAATACATGCTATTAAATTCCTCTAAGATGTCCTTTTAACAGATAAGTGCAACACAAACCTCATACAAACAAACACAAATCAACTGGCATAGAAATGCACTCCCACTCTAAAAAGCCCTAATGCAACCATTATTAGCATTGCAAAATTTAGAACTTTACCTCACACAAAACCCTTACACCACCACAACTGATCCTGAGAAGGTTGCCCTTAATTTAACCAAATCCCATTTCCATAACTGATCAAGTTAGTATATTTAACCTTATAATGACAGTATTTACTATTTCAAAATCAATTCACTCGCAGTTCAGACCCCAAACACAGCTTCCCGAATGCCAAACACAATAATATTGTAGGTTTTACAGGCCATCGAGGGGAGGACATGAGCACAATTCAAAGTTAATGTATTAGAAGCTCTAAAAAATTATAAATTACTCTCCCTGTATATAGTCAGAAAACACTACATTGCTCAAATATTGAGGGAAGTGGTTAATTAATAGTAGAGTTCGTGATCTAGAGATAAGTGGTTGTTTATTTCTCAGCCATAAAAGACGGAGACGAATTGTTTCAGTCCCAAAATCCTAGTGGTGGCTGCTTATTTTTGGGAAGTCTATTCTCTATTTAGTGTTTCTGTTAAGAATTTGCAATAAGTATAGATGTTACGGAGACAGGAATTACTGAAGTACCTCACCCATGAGAAAACTGACAAATGCCAGAACTACAGAAGCTACAATTCCAGCCAAGGTTCCTTCAACACTAACAGCCCCTTCTGTGCCTCTTGGAACTACCTTAAATGATGTAACTAGGTACCTGGATATTATGCCAGAAAATTTCTAGAATTGGTTATCATAATTCACATTTCACAATTAATGAGAAACTACTTTAATAAATTCAGGCCAAAAATACTAGTAGTGGAAATAAAGTAAAATGTACAAGAAAATAGTACACCGGGCTATGTTACACATTGAATTCACAATACAATAGTTATTGCCAGTATAATCCATGCACCATAACACGTGTTACACCAGGTTAGCTACAAGTTGGAAAATTTATCAACAGAAATTACAGAATAGCTTAAAAGATCTCCGCATCAATACAGAATCATGATTCTTTGAGGGATTTCGTCAGTTCATGATAAAAAAAACTAACATAAGGGGAAGGGGTCAAGGTTCCAAGATTTTAGAAAACAGTTTGCAGTTGCAGCTTTAAGTTCAACAGCAATGTCATGGTTTTTGGGGTCTCTTGTGATCATTGCAGCCACAATTGTAGTCACACCGAATGCAATTCATCCACAATTTTCCACAATATCAGAGGTAGAAATAAAACCGTATTTGCAATTTAAAACCTTGGGGGTTCTACAAAAGTTAACATATAAAAATGCATAACAATTCTTCATAAGTAGATCTGGATAATAAAATACACTACTCACGTTGTTTTTGCATATGCCTTCCCAATCTCACTTGAGACAGTGTCACTCAACTTGGTACAGAAACTGGCAACAAAGCCGAGCCTCCAAAGCCGAGAAAATGCCTCTCCCCCAACACCAAAAATAGTCAGGAAAGCGCAAATGCAACCAGCAGCACTAGATCCAATAACACTACCCGGACCCCTTCTTCCTCTTCTTTTTTCAGCAACCCCCTGAGCCACTTTCTGCGCCATTTTAACCTTTGTAACAGCTGTACCCTAACAAACCCCAAACAAATCAAATCCAAAGAACACAACAAGCCTCAAACCCAGCAGCAAAAGAAAGGAAAATTCTCACACCCATTTTCGGCATTGCACAGAACTCAATGAATAAGCAATCCTTCTCTACAAAATTTATCATTTTTCCCATAAACAAAATCTAAAAAGACCTCGAGACCCACTTTCAGAATTGCATATAATTTCAAGCAAAACCATTTTTTCCCTCAAAATTATTCTCTTCAAATAAACTTAACGAACAACTTGATCTTCCACACCGGTTATGAGAACTCATCGAAAAAAACAAATTTAATCCCCACATTTGTCACTCTCAAACAACACATTTTCAAAACAAGGAAAAAGCACCACCCAATATTACAGCTCAACAAATACCCAATATTACAATATTTCAAAGACCCTAGATTCCCCACTCCAGAACAAAAATCAACACCACTCCCAAAACCCCCAACTTTACACTGAAAAAAGCAGCACTTTCAAAAGAAAGTTAGCAAGAGAGAAAATTGATCTCACAATGACAAAGTAGACGGCAACAAGGAAGAACCCAGAAGGCCCAAAAGCGCGCCAAGTAAGCGTTCCGAGCAGAAAAGCAGCAACGATGCCGGAGAGAGACAGCCCAGTGACCAAAATGGGAGAACCGAAAAGAAATATCATGACGTTGCTGAGAAGCGCGGAGTGCCAAGTGGCGGGAGACGACTGGACGAGGGAAATCGCCCCTCCAACGGCATCTTGGATGAAGGAGGCGGGCATGGCGCGAGGGAAAGAGCGAAGAGGGCGAGGGTTGGGGAGTAGAGTGGTGGGTTTTGGAAGGAAAGAAGAGGGTTTGAGGTGGAAAGAAGAAGATGAAGAATAAGAAAAAGAAAAGGAAGCCAAAGGGAAGGTGTGGAGAGTTGAAAAGGCCATAAATTTGTAATGGGAGTGATGGCGTGAATGAGAATTCAGAAGGGAAAGTGAGAGAGGGTTACTCCATGTCGCTGATTCCGTGGGGTTGTTGCGTGTTGGGAAGTCTCTTTAGGACACACCACCAAAAATCACGGTGGCAAAATGACACAATAAATACATCATGGTAATTTTCCTCAAATCAATAAATCTTACAATATTTTATGAAAAAACAAATTGTAACATATTCGTTAATTATTTATATTATTTAAATAAATATAAATAATTTCGTTTAATATTGTTACTTAAATAAAGTCTCTTGTTTAAGGAATAAGATTATGTTTGGTTAGACTAATTTGAGGAGATTTAATATTTAACAAGATGGATTGGAGTGGATGAATTGTTTAGTGATTTTGGCTCATAGATTTGAAGGAATGAAATTTGAAATTAGGAAATAGCCCTTGTAAATGAAGTGAAAATTATAAATACCTTTAACTTTGGAAATTACAAACCACTCCTTTTAAGTAGGTCTAAGATTTGTCATATGCACTATAGCACGCTGATAGGTGCAGCTTTGTGTAGCCCGTGAGATTCCTTTGCATAGATTGGAGAGATTCACAGCGAATAACATTGACTACATTCAAATAAGTTTAAATCTGCTTTTATATAAGCCTTGAACCATGGAGTGGCTATATATGAAGGTGTTATGTGTTGTGAGAGTGAAATTATGCTTGTGAGAGTATTTTGAACTATTGGTACATAACTAAAATATAAGATATTTAATAAAAAAATAGAAAATATTATTCATATTTTTACTAATCATTATTTTAACAACAGTTAATTACAAAGTGATTAAAAGTAAACAAATATTAAATATAACATTTAATGGTAATTATATATATGATAATAAGAATATTTAATTTTGAATAATTACTTTTAATTAAATGTTATCTATTAATATTTTTATTTCAAATTTAAGTATATCTTTCATTTGTTTTAGTCAATTTAAGTAGATTGTTTATATACTTTTTATTATAACTTATTAATATTTTTATAGAAATAAAATAAGAATTTAGTTAATTATGATTTAGACTAAATTGTATATTTTAGTAGAATAATAAATTTATGATTTTATTACATTATTCAGGATTTATGTTTAATTTTAAATAATTTAGAAGATATGTTTTTTTTGGAGTTGTCTGAAATTATAAATTTTAATTAGTATGCATGTTTATAATTTGAATTTTATAATAATTTCATTTACTTAGTATTTAGTATTTAGGATTTATGTTTATTTTTGAATAATTTAGGAGTTGCGTTTTCGTGAGAGTTGCGTGAAATTGTAATTGTAATTATTATGCATGTTTATAATTAAAGTTTTGATTAAAAATTAAGTTATCGGGTGTTATGTGGGAGAGGAATTTCTTACATGGATAAGGAAAGAAATTTAGCATTTGGACCCTCGCACTAGAGAGAGAAGGATTACATTCTTAATATGGATCAACTTGTTAATGGTGTTGTGGACATGAATGTAATGTTACAACTACAACAACAAATTCAGTTGAGGAACCAAAGATCAGCAATGACAATTCTTTGTGTTGTTGCATACTTCTTGAATATGTTAAGTGTCGGTCAAGGGACTAGAAGCATTACTATCATGGACGTCCCACAAAAAGAGTGTCGTCGGCAAGAGTTGATGTCATAGCTAGTGCACACGGAACAATGTCGAGACATTATTCGAATGGGTCCGGAAGCATCTGAACATATGCGTGAGTTCAAAAAGTGGACAACGGACATGGATTTTCGCCTACTCTCAACTATGATAGATGAGGCCCGTTTGGGGAATAGGGTGGACCGTAGTTGGATGACCTAGGCGTACACCAACATTGTGGAAGCTCTCCGGCAGTCTGGTTTGTTGGGGATAACAAAAAATAATGTCAAAAATAGACAAAAAGTGATGAAGGACATGTGGTGTGAGGTCCACGATTTATTTAGTGGGCTCAGTGGATTTGCATGGAACCAATCAACTAAAACATTTGAAGCTAAAGACGAAGTCTGGAATGACCTAATTAAGGTAAACACTACAATATTTGCTTTAATTTTGGTTATGTCAAGTTTCCTATTTTCAAATTGACCGTCAAATTTATGAACAAGTTAAACCTACCGCCAAGTTTGGAATGACCTAATTAAGGTAAACACTGCAATATTTGCTTTAATTTTGGTTATGTCAAGTTTCCTATATTGAAATTGACCATCAAATTTATGAACAGGTTAAACCTACTGCTAGTAAATCGAGGGTTAAACCAATCAGACATTATGACCTTATGGAGGAGCTATGGGGGGCAGATCGTGCCACTGGGACTGGAGTGCAAACACCCTAATAAGTTAGACAACGTTTGCAGACTCAAGGTTTTAGTCTAAACCTAAATGAAAACTGCATGGAATATATACCAGAGCCACCGACATTTCATGATGACATTGACGAAACTTTCGCATCACCACCCGTGGATTCATCAGTCCAGGAGCAACAAAATCTGCACCATCTATACCCTCAGGTGGGACGTCATCCTCAAGGGGTTCAAAGAGAAAGACACCCATGGTTGACTTTATGGATGCCCAATTCACTAGTCTAACTACGAAGCTTGATGATGTCAGTCAAGCAATGCGACAAGGCAATGACAATATAGATAGATTGCCATCCATCGTCGCTGAACACAATGCAATATTTCGAGAACATGTGCAAAACTGGCATCGTCACTCATCTGTCCATTACTCAGAAAGTGAGATATGGCAGATGTTAGTTGAATTGAACATTGGGAATGAAGACCTATTTGACCACTATTATGAAACCCTGTGTAGTAACCAGCCTTTAGCGAAGCTTCTATTTGGCATGCCTATAGATCGTCGTCTCAAGAAGTTATTAGATGTTATGAATATGAGACATTAAGGGTTGTATTTTGCTTTTGTTAGATTATGTTATATGGTATTTTCTTGGATTATGTTATGTGGTATTTTCTTGTTTTCTTCAATTCAATGAAATTTACAATTTCCTATATATATTACTAATTTTTTTTTTACTTTTTGAAGCATCTAAAATTCAACAATTTTTATTTCCATGTATGATCTAAATCATTTTTTTACACTTTTAAACAATATTTCTAATTTAAAATTTTCAAAATGTCAAAATAATTCTAAACAATACAAAAACCACATGTTTTTTTAAATTATTTATTTTAATTCAAATGCTAAATTTGTAATTGTACTTCTTTATCATTTAAAAAAAAGTTTAAAATCTGACACAAGGGTCAATTAGTTTACCAAATTAGCTTACATTGAAAATTTTGAGCATGTTGACCCAAGTCATATTAACTTTTTTTACTTAATTTTATCACACTAAAATAATTAGAAAAATGTAAAGAAGGTATAAATTATAAACAAGAAACAATTATTAGCATTAATGTATATTTATTATAACAATATATATATTATATGAAAAATAAATTGATTTATACCTAATTCATCAAATAATTGATTCCAATAATTATATATATATATATATATATATATATATATATTTTATTTTTTTTTTTTTTATAATACTTTCTTTTCCTTTTTTTCAAGATAGCTATAATATAATTAATCTCCCTTCAATCTACACATACTCAATACAATCTATTCATTCATAATTATATTATTGACGTAAAATAATTAAATCAATAAAAATTGTTTACTTTATAAAAGAAATAATAAAAGTATATTATACATGTTATATTGTTTTCTATTTATTCTTCATTTTTATTTTTTATCGATGAAAATATGTTTACTTAATGTTTAATTGAAGTAAATTAGAAAAGAAATATGTTTACTTGAGTATCATGGAGAACTTTGCAAGCAAATGATAATATGAAACACACAGATGCAAATATAAGCTAAAGACACTCTAAACACTCTATACTACCCTAAACTAAGGATCCAAAGCAATCTTTATCAACTCTTCCAAAGCTTCATGAATTTCTTCGTCAAATCTTCAAATCAAAAGCATCTTTACTAACTCCAACAGAACATTGTAAGGGGTAAGTGAAAGGATATGTTTCTCCCCATCTTCAATCTTGAGTTCACATGGTTATTAAGAGAAGTTACCTTTTATGCTTCTAAGTTTAAATCAAGGGATTCTATTAGGGAGTTTCTTAGGTCTTTCAACATATGTAGTGATGATGATGTTAGGCTCATAGTAGTCAAGCTTGTTTAAATGGCAATATGGTGTACATGGAACTTCCACATAATCAGGTCAACTTGACCTATATGTACTAGTAGTTTTTCAAGGAACTTCATTTTTGTTTTCCTTTATCAGACTTTAAGTGTCAGATGTTGACTGTCATAAACGTGGCTCCAAGTCAACACACTTAAATAGTTAGGCTTTATTAAGAGAATTTCAATTTGTCTTAGTATCTTTCAATTGTTCAAACTAAAAATAAATTTATGTTTCTCTACCAATCAAAAAATGGTTGAAAATTTGATTGGCAATCATTGAGCAATGTTTAATATGGTGGTATCCCTTCACATCTACACCTCTTCCTTAAAAATGTTAAACATAAATTTTTTAAGATCAAAAGTTCACTCAAAGACGTAGAAAAAAATTATTTTTATTTCGACCACACTTCTCGATTTTTATCCTATTGGCAAAAACCAAATGTGATGATTGACCCTAATAATACTATCATAACATACTTGGGATCATAATATTTGTGTTGTGTGTGAGGAAGTGTGTGAAAAGGATTAAATTTGTGGCATTCTTGGATGATTCAATGAGAGTCCATGAATGTTTTCAAAGAGTTTGTCAATAATATCATGCTCAAAGTATTTGAAAGGTCATGTCATATGTGTCTAAATGCATTATGTATTTTCCTTGATGAAGCTCGACCAGGACGTATTTAGTTTGATCATTGTCAAAACATTTAAGCAAGAGAGAAGATATTCCTCTTTAGAAGAGTTCCTTGTTTTACATAATATGAAAAGAGGTTTGCTGTCGTATCTTTCTAGCACAAGACCATATGTAATGATAGCCTTTCCAGAGTTAACATAAGTCGTGTTAAGATGTGTGTTGGTGTGGAAAAATTTTAGTGTGTCTTTCAATAAATCTTTGATGTTGACAAAATCTTTACGAGATCTTTTTGATAGACGTGAAGATGAGAATATTCTTTTTAACATATAATAAATTTATAAAGAATTTCGTTAAATACAACATTAACTTAAAAATTGTGTATGTATTGTCTGACTGAGACTTTACTAATCAGAGAAATCAAGAGAACATAATATATTAGAACCAACACAATCATCCAAGTCAAACATGAAAAAGGTGAAACTACAAACATCAGACAAAGAAATTTTGAAAGCAAAAGTTGAATTGTGTTGAACATAATTTAATGGATGAAGGCCCAAGCAAGGTCTATCCATGGCAATTTGACTTGAAAACTATCCATGATGGCCTCACCAAAAAAATTACTTTCACTCATAAACATCAAAAGTTTGTACTTCATCCTTTGACTCCTACCTAGGTGTTGGAAGTTGAAGCCCAAATGAAACAAAAATCCATAAAAAGAGGGAATGAAAAACATAAAAATAACCTTGTTCCGAGGGTCATGTATATGTGTCCTACTTTTGATCAATCATACATTCACCTTGGAAGACAATTTTTGTTGGGTTATTCTCTTTTCCAATTTTCTGTGAATATGACTTTATAGTCTATAGCAAATCAGTCTTGTGCAAAGTTGTTAAAATTGGATAATCGAAATTTTGATTTTAAACAACTTCCCAAGGGAGAAAAATGGATATATAAAAAAGAACGTAAAAATTTCTTTAGGATTCAACATGATTGTCCTTTCATAAATACACCATACGGTAATCTTGGAAAAACTCTTCTCTTCTTCTATGTTGTAAATGTTTCATTAATCTTACAATATGATTGTTGTGACAGGAAGGTGTTTGATCCTGGAGGAATTTAACAATAATGAATGTCCATAAGAACGTTGTGGATCTGAGGACAGATCCCTTTCAAGAGGGAGGGGATGATGGACGAAGGCCCAAGCAAGGTCTAATAATTAGATCCATGACCAAACACATTGAAGCTTAGGAGAAGTCAAAGGCACCAACAAACATCAAGATGCTGACAACTCTAAAGCTTTAGTGGAAAATTATAAAAATGTTGTAGAAGATTTTCCTTTGTAAAAATAAACCCTAGGTGCCTTAGGATTTGTAAAGGAACCTAGGTTAGGTTTTTAGAAGCATCTAGAAGTTATGTCATGTGGCGCCTTCTCATTGGGGGAGAATGAGGCGCTAGGGTTTGTGAGAAGCTTGCTCGACAAGCTAGATTACCCTAATCCTAGTTTCTCCTACACACTACTTAGGTAGCTTGCAAGGCAAGTTAGGTTTGGAGAAGCTTGCTCCACAAGCTAGGTTACCCTAACCCTAGCTTCTCCTACACACTACTTAGGTAGCTTGCAAGGCAAGCTTGCAAGGCAAGCTAGGGTTTCTAACCCTAGTTTCTCCTACACACTACTTAGGTAGCTTGCAAGGCAAGCTAGGGTTTCTAATCCTAGCTTCTCCTACACACTACCTTAGCTTGCTAGAGAAGCTATTAGATTTTTCTTCTTTTATAAATAAGAGGTTTAGGAACCTCCATTGTGGACTTGATTTTGAGTAATGATATACTGTCCAATTTTCAGCACATTGCCTCAAGTTTCATATTGAGTTTCTTTTCTTAGAAGCTAGGAACTCTCTCTCTTGAAAGTTGGCCCAACCTCCTTCAAGGCTTTCACCATCTACTTCACCATCAACCTTCTTGCATGCTTTCTTCCTTGCTTTTCCTAGCATCCGCAACATGAAGAGTTCATCCATTTTCTTCCATTCGGTGCTTCAAGGTTTCACCAAGCCCAACCTCAATTGAAGCTTGCGCAAGAAGCTAAGGCACCTGAGAGCTCCTCCATCATAATTGATCTTATTGATGCTTCCACGATCATTCTAGTTCCTAACATCACTAGGTAGTATAACAAATTTTATGATGTATAAGATTTAATAATCTCATTAAATTTTATTAAGGTAAATTCTAATGCTAATTAAAAATAAATTTTAATTTTAATTAAATTAAACTTACACCAAGTTTTATTTATTCATAATGAGTTGATATTATTTATAATAGTTTACACCCGAATAAATGAAACATACGCATGACCTTTGATTAGCGTGAACTAAGTATGATAACGATGATTAAAGAGATAGCAATACTGTTTCTTGTTTCTCTGTTTTTAGTTGAATTGTTTTTTTAATTTTTTTCAAAATGCAGTTTAAGTTAAATTAGTTTTCTCTTTCTAATGAAAACTAAAATCTTGAAATGAAACATAAAGTTTCCTGAAATCTTATGTTGAAACATGTTACTAAAATCTAAACACATGATTTACTGAAATCTTGATTTGAGAATTAATTAATATACTAGTCTTTTCATTAATATCAGTTCCTCTTTATAACAAAAATTTTAGTATCCGTTCAAACAAGCTTTTTTATTTTAAATTTCTGAATGTTATTGACAAGACTTCAAAGTACCTTTTATTAGACTTATGCACTTACTAAAGACTTAATACTAATACTTGTTTTGTTTTATTTATTTATGTTAATTTGTTTCACATGTTTATATTCAACACTTATTTTATTCCGACACCCTTATACATTTTGCCAATGCATATTTAATGTAAAAGAAAGTTTAATACAATTGCATGAAATATAGAATCTTGTTCCTCAAATTAACAAAAATAAGCATGTCCTTTATGAATGGTTTTGATGAAGGAAATATTAATTTTGTTTCAATATTGTTTGGTTTGTCCCAAAGTTACCACTGTCCCTTAGATACCATTAAATCAATGTCAATTTGTTGTGAGTTTTTTTATTTGCTGATTTTGTTTTAATTTCCTTGCCTTCTCTTGGCCTCTATTAAAAGATTCTTGTCTCTTATCTTTAAAATTAATGACTCTCTTTGTTGTTTTTATTTATTTATTTATTTTTGTTTAAATTCATGTTAGATCAATAGAGGGAAGTTAATACAAATGTTACCCACCTGGTAGCAAATACAATGCTTGGCATGTGATCATGTGAGTTACAACATGTCTTTTTGGTTCTGAAAATTAGAATATAAAGAAGATTTTAAAACTGGCTCTGGAATTGAATATTGTAATTTTTCTATTAATAAATAATGGAATTTAGTTACCTATATTATTATAATAGTTGGTAAGAATATTTAAAACAAATATTATTAAAATTATGGTTCAAATAATTTATAAGATTGACTTTAATAAAAAGAGAGTAATGTGACGATTATTATTCTTATAAAGTTAATAAAGTCAATGAAAAATTCTCTTTTTCTTTTAAAATTAAAATAAAAAATACATTTTAAAAACAGTTGTATTTAAGTATGTTCGGTCTTTTCTCTTACCACCAAGAATAAGGAATAAAAAGGAAAAGAGGAAAAAAAAAAAAATCTAAGATTAATAAAAATCATCAAAGAATATTTGAAGATTAACAGAAGCATGGATCCCAGTATATTTTTTTTTCTTTGTCTGTTTATGTGAGAGTCATAAATTCTAAAATCATGTAGAATTTTATAAATACAAAAAGAAATTTAGATAGTTAAGTTATTATTGGTACACAAATAACAATATTTTGTAATACCTTTTTAGTTTCGGGAGAAAAAAATAATAAACTATAATATTTGCAGAAAAAAATTTCCAAACCAGTAATATTTTTTAAGTTATAGCATGTTTAGTATTTTTTTTCCATGTAAGTACAAATGAAAAACATTAAATGTAAACCTTTTCTCAATGTGTAGGGCAAACAATGTCATATTTGTTTAGTAAAATAAAATGAAAACTAAACCATAAATGTAAGAATCAAATCTGACTGTAAATAACATTAATTTACTAACACTTCAATAACTTCATAAAAAATTTTGAGATTTTAAATTTTAAATTTGTGAAAGAACAAAATGAACATGGTTGAACAAAAATACCCAATCAAATATAGTAGAAGTTATTTATTTACTGATAAAACTGGTAAATACTTGACATAAATATTTTTATAACCTCGAGCATGATATTAATTCGTTAAGATTTTAAACAAAAACGTTAATATAAAGTTTTCAAATAAAAAGAAAATTAAAAGTGCCAAATTTCTATTTTTTTTTTTAAACAAATGCATCCTCCATTCAGAATTAAGTTTGTCCATACGAAAACAAATTTATATAAATTAAAAGAAAATCTTAAACACGTGGGATGATTTCAAAATCTTCCTAATTCTCACTACGCCTATGCTAAATTTACACAATATATAATACAAAATATATTATTCTAAGACAGCCTATGAACAATGAGCTCTTAGGTTAAAAGATGTGTTCAGCTTCTTTTTATTTTTTCTTTTTCTTTTTTAACTTCCTCCCATTATCTATCATAACAATAAAAATTGTCTTAAATGAGAAGTGACATAGAAAGAATATTTAATTAAATTAGGTGAATTGTGAAATAATTAGTTAAATTTAAGAGTGACATGTAAAAAGAATATTTAAGTTAAATAAAAAATATTGTTGAAAAAAAATACTTAAAATTGAATTAGGAGTGATTTATTAAAAAAAAATATTTATTTTTAATGTATAAAATTATTCTGTTTAATAAAATTTGACTGATTAATTAAAAATTCTACATTATCCATTAAGAAAGATAAAATGGTATAAAATAGTTAGTAATCGTTTTTTCTTAATATCTTATCCTTCAAGTTGTTTCGTCTCTACTAATGGAATAAATTTTGTTTTTTACAAATCTTTCTGTGAAAATCTTTATTGAGTGGTTTGATCAAATGCAAATTGTTTTTAAATACAATTCAACATTTTCTTTTTATATATATATATATTTTTTATTTTTCAAAATATGTTTATTAAATTGGACTTCATACTCAAAAGTCTTTATATATTTTTTTAGATAATTTTTTCAAAAAGTAATAGAGTCAAACAATGTAATTCATACTCATGAAATAAAGGAGACAATTAAAAAAAAAAACAGTAAAAGTGGGAGAACATAGATTCTTTAGTAGCATAAAATTGCAAAAGATGCATTTACAAATGACCTTTTTTAGTTCCTATAAATAGAAAAAATATGTTTTAGTCCTTTTGTCTACATGTCTTTTATATAAATATTTTGTCAAACGGAAAATAAAAATACTATAAGATGTTTAGCAGTAATAATACAAAATTGTTAGGCAAAAAGGCATTAGCTACATAATTGAAATTTAACTATATTTAAAATAGAGTGCTTATTTGTTTTTTCAAATTACATAATTAAAAAGATCAGCTTCAAATTAAGGGTATAAAAATAAATTTATTCAAATATGAGAAATTAAAAATATGTTCAACATTTACAATTATTAATAAAGGAGATATTTAACTAAATTTTAGTATTGCACACTAGTTTCTCGCAAAAGAAATATTGCATCCATTATGGGATGTGAAAAGTTAGATTCCTGTGTGCATATCTATTGTGGGGATGTGAATTAAATTATTATAATCCCATCCACCATTTTTGTACAAATTGGAGGGGGCTAATTTTACCATTTATGAAAATAAATTTCATGGTTTTGCAAATTGATCCCCAAGAGGCCAATAGGAAAAATAAAGTAGGGTAACAATTGGTTTGAAAACCGGCGCACTTTAAATGAGAGCGCATTATAGACTCGAACTTTACCCATTTCAAATTTTCTTCAATTGGCATCTAAACTAACCCAACCCTTATTTTCTACTAGCTATTGTTGTTGCAGAGCACGGAATCGGAGATGAAAGTGAAGATCTTGCGTATCCTTTTCGAAATCCCATTTCAAATCATTTCCTCTTTTATCATTTGTTTGATCTTTGCATCTTTGTTTTGCTGTTCTATGTCAAATTTTCTTTGCATAAAACAAATTAGATAAAAAAAAAAATGAAGTTTTTCTTGACTACTGTATCTGTTTGGGTACCCGCTGAATTTTAAACAGAGTAAGTTAACTTTTTTCTTTTTTTTATCTTCAACATCACTTAACACGCAGATGAATTTGTTTTGCTAAGTTTATCTTTCAAATAATTCATGGCTGAAGCTTTCTCGTTATGTGTAGATTACCATGTTTGAATAGTTAAGGTTAGAGAAGATGAAAAGTAAGGAGGGAGTGAAAATAATTTTTAGAAGGACAAAAGTTGTTGTGTTGGTGTGAAATTGAGTTCCATTGCCTTTTCACTTGCTCCAAATTTCTGTTAAACATGGAGGATTTAAGTTAACCCTATTTCTTGTTCTGAAATTTCGGTTTCCTTAATTATTTCTTCTAGTCATTTGTAAATAAATCAAGGTCTTCCTAAATTTTTGGTTCCCTTTTGGTAAATGTAGATGGCACGGTGTTGCTTCTTGGACTTGGGATGCTCAGGATGAAACATGTGGGATCTGTAGAATGGCCTTTGATGGATGTTGTCCTGACTGTAAACTTCCAGGGGATGACTGTCCTCTGAGTAAGCTACTGATAATTTTATGTGGTGGACTGCTTTGTTATTGTGTTTGAACCAACTTGTCCTAGTTAAATTTCTGGATTAATAATTGTGCTTTTGGGTGTCTATGTTAGTAATATAGTCTTAAACAGGACTACACATTGTGTAAATGTTTGTGATTTTATTTGTTAAAGAGTCCCACACTGGGTAGAATAAGCCTTGAGACTCTCCTACTTAATGGACTAATTTTTTGGTTTGGAATCTCCTTTTGTATTTAAGTCCTAAAATTGTTGTTTTTACTGAGAGTTATATTAGGGGAAAAAGGCTACTTGTAAGCTAGATTAAGGTGTAAACCAAAGGGAAAAGAGTTACCATCTGCTCAGTGTCAAAGGTGTGAAACTGTTATAGACATCAGGTCTTAAAGAGGTAACAGTGTTAAGAGTGTCACATTGAGTTTGATAAGCTGTGAGCTTTCTTACATTATGGACTAATCTTTTGTGTTGGACTCTCCCCTTGTGCTTAAATCTTAGCATATTTGTTCTGTTATTTTGAATTTGTGGGGGCAGTGGTCCTATTGTGACTTCTGAAGGAAGCCTCAGAAAAATGTTTTAGTTGTAATATCACTGCTTGGGCATTATTTAACTAACCATTAGCATCCTATAAATGAAGCAATGAAGCTTCCAAGCTTTGTAGGATTATGGTATCCGATGGTTCTTTTATTTGGTTTCTTCTTTTCTCCACACATAGTACATTGAATCACTGTGTCCAAATTTTGTTAATTTTCTAACTATCTAAAAGATTACATTGTTTGTAGTCCAAATTTATAATGAAAATGTTGTAAAATTCAAACTTCTGTAGTTCCCCTATTTGAATGTGTTGAACTGCTGCAAAGATAGTTGTTGCTCACTTATGTGACATGACATTCAGTGTATGTTACATTCTTTCTAACACACTCTACTATTAGGTGAAATTCACGAGAATTTTTAGTTTGTTATTTGTGAGATCTGCACAAATTCACTCAACAGTAGTGTTAGTGTGTTACTGTTATTTTTGGTTTATGCCGAAGCAGTTTCACAGGATTGAGAACTTTATAAGAAATTAGTAAGGTTTCAATATTTTATTATAGGCTATAAATTCTTGCTTAATTCCCCTTGAAAAAAGAAATGTTTGAATTAATGTATGGATAATGTTTTTTCTCGGTATCAGGATTTGCTTATCAAATTGCAGTGTTGTGTAATTCTTTATAACAGAAATGAGTAAAACTTATTCTTTCTTGTTCCTGCAGTTTGGGGTGTATGCAATCATGCATTTCATTTGCACTGTATCCTGAAATGGGTGAATTCTCAAACATCACAAGCCCATTGCCCCATGTGCCGTCGTGAATGGCAGTTCAAAGGATAAGACTTTTACCATTCCACTGGGAACAATGAAACTAAAGTTTCCAATGCAAAATGGTGATTGGAAGCACTGGATGAGCTTTTCATATTTTCTATCATATTGTATGAATGATTGGAATTATTGATGTTTAATATCATTCCTAACTATTTCTAATATGTAAAATATTTTTTTGTTAGTTTTCTATCATTTACACAAGATTTTTTCTAATTTCCTAAATTGGTTTTAATTTTGAACATTTTAACAAGGCTCCTCCAGAAACAAAGAAAATCTAATCAGAAACAGAGTATGTGGCGATGCAACACTTACCTACAAAATTGTTAAAAGTATCATCACCTCATTACACATTAGAAACATTTTATTTACATGAATAGATATAGATTGTGATGGGTACAGTAGCTCAGAATGAAGTCTCAAGTATTTGAAATAACAACTTGCCCCCAAAAATATATGAATGAAAAAAATAATTAGACCACAAAAAAAATTCAAGTTACGATGAGTTTACTTTGCGATAGCCAAAAATGAAACCCCATAAATGAAATAAAAAAAGGAAAACTCTAAGTAAATAATTTCACTTTTTAATTTGCCTCTTCTATAGACAATAAATTTATTTCTCTCAAGTATGCGGTATATATATATATATATACTATTGAATTTAATTTATTTTTGAGTATATTATATTTACGACATTTAATGAAATTTAAAAACTATTTGATTTTTATTAAATAAACTATTATATGCTTTGTTACGAAAAGAAACTAAAATATATTTTTTCTAAAAAATATAAGTTTAGGTTAATTATTAGATTACTTAATTACAAATATCCAATGTATTTAAAATTTGGTATTCATTATGATTTAGTAGTTTCAAAATATGAAAAGTTGTGTTATTGAAATATAATATGTGACAACATTATGAAATTAAAATTAATATATATATATATATATATATATATATATAATTACTTAAAAAAAGTCTCATAATTTTATTTTTAATTTTGAATATTCTTATTCCCTCCTAGTAAACATCCTATTAGAAACGTATGACTTGTACTTAGACCACTTCCTCCATTCCAAATTTATTGTTGTGAAAGCCTAAAATATGTAAAAGTCCTTCAGTATTTTCTTTTAAATATATTTACATATCATCTTACTTTATTTAAATTTTCACTTCTATAATTAGTTAATCATAATAATTTAATAAATTTATACATATATTTTATAAATGTTTATTTATTATTTAAACAATGTTTCATAATTTTTTTTATATTTTTATGACAATTTAGAATTAGGTGAGAATAAATGATTAATTTTAAATCAGTGTACATGTTAAAGAAAATCAATCTTAGCTTGGAGAAATGTTATTTTCAATATATTTTAATATTCCATAACAATAAAATATAAATTTAATTTAGATATGAGTAAGAAGAGAGAAGGAAAAAAAATAACACCAAGAATTATATTGATTTTGTTTTTAAAAAATGTGATTTAAGCCTAACTCAATCTTAAAAAATCAGCTTGTAAGATGAGATTTTTACTCATTTATAAATTATTAAAAAGCTTTATCTTCAGTCGATATGAGATTCCTAACATCCCCGTCATATTAAGATTGTCCAACTCGTGTGTGAGATAATATATGTTGCGGGTGACATTAATTATCCCATGGTGGAGGCCATGTGGCCCAAGTCACAATCGAATTGTGGTGCTTGGACTGCTACACTCTTAAGTAGAAAGATTTGCACCCTGACTAATGACAATAACTTTTGGTCTAGTGGTAAGTGCTCGATCCAACAATTGGTATCAAAGCCAAGGTCACGAGTTTGATTCCCAGAGGGACAATCTTCCAGGGGAAGATTGTTGTAGATTGCACAATTGTCTTGTGGCGGAGGCCAGGTGGGCCGAGTCACAATCAAAGAGTTTGATTCTTGGTGGAATGATTGTTGAGGGAGAGATTGTTGTGGGTGACATCAATTGTCCTATGACAGAGGCTAGGAAGGCCAAGTAACAGTCGAATCGTGGCGCTTGGGCCTGCTATACTCTTAAGTAGAAAGAGTTGCACCCTGACTAATAGCGCTATAACTTTTGGCTTAGTGGTAAGCACTTGATCCAACAATATATTTAAGAGTGACCCTATAGAGGCCCAATAGCGTGTGACCCTATAGAGGCCCAATAGCGGGTGACCCGATAGGCCTAACAATCTTGCTAGGATAGACTCTGATACCATCTTAAGAAATGAACTTTAAGCCTAACTCAAACATACAAAACCGACTTGTAAGGTGAGGTTTGCACCCACTTATAAACTATTGAAAGGCCTTATCTTTAGTCGGTGTGGGATCTTCAACATTTTCAAAGGATATGGATACAAGGCTTTTAGAATGAAACTAATATCAATTATGTTATTTTGTCTTTATGACAGAACCAAATTGTAATCAATTATGTTATTTTGACTTTTATGAAAGAATTAGATTGTAATATTTTTATTTGTTTTTTATTTCTTTAGGTAGACCTAGAATGGGTACATAGCTTGTTTATATTCAACCTTTTGCTTTTGTTTTCAACAGTAAAATAGAGAAAATCTTTTCATTCTCATATCTTTTGTTCATCACCTATGTTCATTTTGTTTATCTCTCCATTTCATAACATGGTATCAGAGCACTGATTTCAGAGCTCTAGTTGCTACATTTATCCATGATTGAAATTGTTGATATTTCACAAGACCCTTTATTGTTCTTGAACATGGTTTGCTCTCTCGTTACATAACAAGAGAGACATATTTTTGGTGATCAGTTTAAGGTAATGATTATTACTAACAGAAAAAGTTATGGAAGAGGAAATACTTTTAAAGTCTGCAGTCAATGTGGAAAGATAGGACATACAATTGATACATGTTATAAAAAGCATGCCTTTCCACCACAGTTTAAGTTTAAAAATAAAGATGCATATTCTATTAATAATGAGCTGAATAATGAAGGTTCAAAGTCAGAAATATAGTCTCTTGAGCAATATTAAACATTGTTAGCTCTTTTACAATAGTCCAAATCAAGTGACAATGCTTCTAATCAAATCTTTGTTATTCCTTCTAACATGACAACATCCACTGGTAATAAATTTCTTTGTTCTTTTAGTTCTTATATTCTTAATAGTGGTGCTACTGACTGCATTTGTTCATCCTTGACTCATTTCACTTCATATCATCAAATTAATCCTATCCGTGTACCAAATGGAAATCAAGTCATTGCCAATTATTTTGGAAGTGTTTTTTCAATTAAAATCCTGTCATAGATAATATTCTATATATTCATACCTTCACTGTTAATCTTATTTTTGTAGCAAAATTGATTGATAAATTATCTTGTGTAATTACATTTGAATTTAATGGTTGTTAAATTCAGGACAAAAACTCCTTGAAAATGATTAGTTCAGTTGAGATGCAAGATAAAATTTATATACTCAAGGTTACTTCCTATCAAAAATTTCAAATCAAACCTATCAAATCTTCACATATCACCAATTCTATCAAATTTATTACTAGTCATATCGAAACCCTTTGGCATTTTTAGTTAGGGCATGTTTCAAACAAATGCGTTGATGTTATCAAGAAAAAAATTTCCTTTTGTTAAATATAACAAATCTTTTGTTTGTGATATTTTTCATTTTCCAAAACAAGAAAGACTTCACTTTCCTCTTAGTATATCTAAATCTAAAAAATGTTTTGATTTGATTCAGGTTGATCTGTGGGGACCATACTCAATACCATCAATTTATGGTCATAAATATTCCTTAACCATAGTTGATGATTATTCAAGGTACACATAAATTTTTCCTTTAAAAAAAAATCTTAAGCTGTCAAGACTTTGGAAAATTTTGTTATTTTTGTTTAAACAATTTGAGACAACAATAAAAATAACAAGAAGTGATAATGAGACTAAATTTTTCATGACTAATTTCTTTGTCAACAAAGGAATAGTACATCAAACGTCATGTGTCAATACTCCACTACAAAGTAGTATAGTTGAAAGGAAACATGATCATTTATTAAATGTACCAAGAGCTCTCATAATACAATCTCATTACTCAAAATTTATTGGTCATATTATGTGATATATGTTGCACATATTATAAACATGCTTCCCACACCTGTTTTAAATTATTTTTCTCCTCATGAAATGTTTTACAAAAGTGTACTAGATTTTAATCAATTAAAGGTGTTTTAGATCTTTATGCTATGCTAGCACTTTGTCGACAAATAGAAGAAAATTTGATCCAAGGGCATCAAATAGTGTTTTTATTGGTTTTAAAAAAGGGACAAAAGGATATGTTTTGTTGAATATTCAATATAGAGAAATTTTTGTGTCTAGGGATGTTGTCTTCTATGAACATGTTTTTCCATATCAAAGGATTGAGGATACTAGCAATGAAACTATCAGTCTTAACATTCATGATCAAAGTCCTTTTACCGAAGATACACCTTTTTTGAGTCAGTCACCACAAGTCATTTTTGCACCCTGTGAGACTGTTGAAAATAAAAGTAATAATGATCATGAATAAGAAGGTCAACATGTTTCAAGTTAGCAATTAGAAGTCATTTTTGCACCATGTGATAATGTTGAAAATAACAATAATAATGACCATGAATCAAACATTGAGGTTCCAGAATAAGTTTGTTTCCATAGAGACCAAAACCTCAATGAAGATTATGGAACAACACAGTCAATTTGAATGAGTACTAGAACAAAAAAACCATCCAAGTATCTAAATGATTATCATTGTAATCTCAATGTTCTAATACATTTTCAAGAGTTAAATATCCTTTTGAATTTTGTTTTGTCTTATAATAGATTATCACATTATTATAAGTTATGTATCTTTCTTCACATGTTGAGCTAAACACTTCTTTTGAAGCTATGAAACATGACTGTTAGAAAAAGACTACTCAGTGTGATATATCTGCTTTGGAGTCAAATCAAACATGGGAGATTGCTCTTCTGCCTAAGGACAAAACTGTCATAAGTTGCAAATGGGTATTCAAAATAATGTATAAGGCTGATGAGACCATTGAAAGGTATAAAACAAGGTTAGTGGCAAAGGGATATACACAAATAGAAGGTAATGACAACCTTGAAACTTTTTCTCCAGTAGCAGAGATAACCAGTATAAGGTTTCTTCTTTCTCTAGCTTCTATATATAAATAGGAATTAAAACAATTAAACATAAACACTAGCTACTTACATAGAGAGTTGAAAGAAGATATATACATGATTGCTCCTCCTAGATTGACTTCTATTCAACCAGGACAAGTTTGTAAATTTAAAAAGGCTTTATATGCCCTTAATCAAGCTAGTGGGAAGTGGTTCGCTAAATTGTCATCCTTGTTCATTAATTCTTCCGAATGATCTTTTATAACATTATTGTTATATGTGGATGATATAATTTTGGAAGGAAATGATAAAGAAGAGATGGATTGAGTCAAAGAAGCTTTGAATAAGACATTCAAGATCAAGAATTTTGGTGATTTAAGATATTTTCTCGGTCTTGATATAGCAAGAAGTAAGAAAGGGAAAATAATGAATCAAAGAAAATATGCATTAAAATTGTTAACAGATGCATGTCTTTTATCCTGCAAACCTACAATCACTCTTATTGATAATCTTGTTAAATTGTCTTCTATTGAAAGTGTGTCTTTCACAAATGTTCAAGCCTACAGAAGGTTGATTGGAAGACTTATGTATTTCACTAATACCTGACCTGACATAACCTTTTTTATTCAGCAGGTTTCTCAGTTTCTTGCTAAGCCCACAATTAGTCACTATAATGCAACAATTAGAATTCTTAGATATATTAAAAGACCTCCAAGTCTTGGCTTATTTTTCTCTTCCAACACTTCTTCCCATCTAAAAGCCTTTTGTAATAGTGATTGGAGCACGTGTAGTAATTCAAGGTAATTAATGATTGGTTTAGTGTGTATCTTGGGAATTCTCTTATATCTTGAAAATCAAAGAAACAAGGAACAATATCAAAGAGTTCCTGTGAAGTTGAATATTGGGCAATGACAACTGTTACATGTGAAATATAATGATTAGTTTATTTTCTTTAGGATTTCAAAGTCCCTTTTGAGCAATCATCTCTTTTATACTATGACAATGTATTAACAAGATACATTACAGTAAATTCGGTGTTTCACGAGCGTACAAAACACAAATAGAAATACATTGTCACATTGTTAGAGAAAAATTGAAGAAGGGTCTCATCCATTTACTTCCCATTTCCACCACAGAGCAACTGGTTAACATTTATACCAAAGCCTTAAGTCTTCAATCTTTCAATAATATTGTTTTCTAAGCTGGGTCTCATCAATATTTTTTGCCCAGCATGCGAGGGGTTTCAAAAGATATGTATACAAGACTTCTAGAAGGAAACTAATATCAATTATGTTATTTTGTCTTTATAATAAAATCAAATTGAGATCAATTTTGTTACTTTGTCTTTTATGAAAGAATCAGATTGTAATATTTTTATTTATTTTCTTTCTCTTTAGCTAGACTTAGAATGAGTATATTGCTTCTATATATATTCAACCATTTTCTTTTATTCTCAATAGAAAAATAGAGAGAATCTTTTCATTCTCATATCTTTTGTTCATCATCTATGTTCATTTCGTTAATCTCCATTTCATAATATTCACTCACAAGATAGTTACATCTAGTTGCTTAATCCATAGGTAATTATATACGAATCCAAATTCGTAGGTAAATCTGACATTACCTATGAATTTACATACGGATTTGTTACCTACAGAAATCCAGAGATAGTTACTTATGGATCCAAATCCGTATATAATTACCTACAGATAATTACATATGAATTTTTTCGTAGATAATATTAATAATTAATTTTATTAAAACTATTATTATCATTAATATTATTATTATTATTTTTAATATTATTACTAATAATAATACTAATATTACTATTATTGTTAATTATATTAACATTATTATTAATATTATTGTTATTATTAATAAAAATTAGTAATATTATTAAAATTAGTAAAAATGATATTATTATATTCATTATTATTAATTTATATAATTAATAATAATATTGATATTATTGTCCATATTTATTTTGATATTATATTTATTAATATTATTATTTTTAATATTAATATTGATTTTATTAATGATAATAATAATAATAATATTATTAATATTATATTATTAATATTACTTTTGATATTATATTTATTAATATTATTATTATTTTAATATTATTAATATTATACTTACTAATATTGATAATAATAATAATAATAATAATAATAATAATAATAATAATAATAATAAGAATAATAATAATAATGAGTATATTATTGTAAAATTGATATTGATTTAGTGGTTATAAGTTATATATATAAGTCCTGGACTATAAGCAACATAGATGATTTAAGTAAATTCTAAAAATGTTGATGTTTTGATTTATAAACTCAGGAATGGAGTCTGTAGACTTTTTGTAAGTATGTCTTGTGCTGGTGGTTGGATCATATAGTTTTTGTGTAAGAGATAGAACATCTACTCACTATGTTAAATTAAAAGAAAAAAAAAGTACAAAAGCATCTCCACATCAGGGCAAATGGAGAAGCATTTCCCATGTGTTGGATCCAAAATATGCTAAATCACCAATGTAATCTTTATTTAAAAGTCTACTAACGGAATGAATTATGATACGAAGATATTCATTGCATGACAACTAAATTAACTCTATTCAAAAGTAATAATTAATTTTTAACTTCAAAAATTAGAAATAGCTATTTTTCTAAAAGAAATTTAGCACAAATCACGTAATATAATCTAAACTAAAAAAAAAAATTAAGATGACAATGATTTATTGCAGTTTTTGTCAAGTTGACTTGACCCGAAGTCATGAGGGTTGAAAATCCTGTGTCCCAAAAGCTTTGTACAAATCCTTGTCTGCCCGATAAAATGTGCCACCACAATTAATTGTAAACTTCATTTTCAACATTAAGAAAATAGTATTTTTTTTTTCACTTAGTGACGTGTTTGTGATTCTTTCTTGTAAATTGAAAATTTTAAATACATATAATAATCGAATAACAAGTTGAGATAGAAATGCTTGAAGGTATCTTGAAGTAATGAAATAAAAGGTTTACAAGTTTTCTAATCGAGCATGAGGAAAATTCTAGTTTTATTTGTCTGTGGAAAAAGAATCGATAGTTTGTATTTGTTTTCAGTTGAATAAAATTCTAAATCTTTTTTTATTGAGAACAATTACATAAAGATTAAGTGAAACATATTTAATGACCTAATAATTTTGCATAACTTTCAGACTTTAGAAGATGAACCCTGCGGAGACCTGGCCGACCTCGCCAGCGACATGAAAGTCCATCAATTTAGAATCTAATTTGATATTTTCGTCATGAAGTGAGGTACCGGTATTGAAACGTAACAATATCGTGAAGAGCAAACAACTTTAGGGTCAAAGATTTATCCTTCTTAGTAGTGTGGTGACACAGTTTTATTGGTTATCAGGGATTCGGACATGCAGAAGATTTCCATCCACTCATGAATCTTTCTAGGGTTTATCTATTCAATGGTTGAGTAGCAATTACATGTGTCCATCGCATTCCAATTTGCACAAAACGTTAAGAGGGTGAGGGCTATATATGCACACGATAATACAAATTGTAAAGAAGTACTATAATGTTGAAGTTGGTCTTCCATATGGAGATTTATAGGAAGAAATGGTGGTTGGTGTTGTTGGGTGCAATAGTAGTGTTTGGTGATGTGTTAGGCACAAATGGTTGTTTCCAAGAAGAGAAGAGTGCACTGTTAGATTTCAAAGCTAGTTATGGGAATGAGTCATATGTGCTACCTTCGTGGTTGAATGAGCCAAAGAGCAATTGTTGTGCCTGGGAAAGAGTGACATGCAATTCCTCTTCTGGCCACATCATTCATCTGGCACTTGGGAATCTCCATAGAATTGATGAAAGTGAAATGGTATCACTTCGATATTCAGTTGGTAAAATGGGACCATATTTTCAAGGAATGCAACCATATTGTTTAAAGCCAACACGTAGCTTGAACTGGTCATTGTTCCTTCCCTTGAGGGAATTGAGAAGTCTTAGTTTGTCCAATGGTTGTTATCTATTCATTCGGAATGCAGGTACAATATGAGCTAATATGTTGCGTCTTTTATTTACTTATAGATTCTTTATTTTGAGTAATTGTTGTAGGGTTTCTTAAATGATATATGAGGAGAATTGGTATATAATTTAGGAGGTGATGAAGTAATGAATAGATGCATCACATGTATAATGTTACTTCTAATTCATTTTCTTGAGATATTTGATTGGAGATATATCAAGTCTTTCTTTTATATATGAGTTAATAAGACTCATCATATTCACATCTTTCCAATTATATACTGATCTTTTAGAAAATGTTTATTTCAAGAATTCAACAATTATTTATATTAATCTATCTTATAGAAAAAAGGTGTAGTTGCGAGAACTCATGTACTATAATAACATCTTAAACAAATCAGAACTTCTTTAGTTTGTTTGGAGCTTCCACTCCTTAAAAACACCAAAAGAATAATCTAAATAATTTTTTTTTTAAGATTACTTTTGAAAAATGTTATTTTTAACATGTATAAAAGTGTTTGAAAATTTTTTTTTTTCTCAAAAAACTCCCATTATTATCATTACTATTTTTAAATGAATGTTTGTTTAAAGAAAGCTCAAACAAGCAATCCATTTAAACTAATTAAAATCCGTTATTTTAATTATAGGGCATTTATTTAAGGAGATTTTGGATCTACCCAATAAATAAATAATAACTCACAAGTTTAAGCAAAATAAAGACGCACTTGTATATCTCTTTTAATTTAGAAATAAAAATATTAATATATAAATAAATATAGATTTAAACATTTTTTATCTCTAAAAGTGAAGCTTTTGAATTTTATTTTTAAAAAATACATTAATTGTCATCTCATAACCTTGTTCTTTCTCTTTTTTTAATTAAGTTAGTGTGAACCCAATAAATTAGTGACCCACACTTAACATATATGTTAATGTGTTGAACTTTAAAAGAATTAGAACAAAACTACAACTAAAAAGTAAGTTCATAACAAATACAAAATAAAACTTAGACCCTTAATTAGTTAAACCTATTTGAAGTAATATAGGGAATGGTTATAGTGAATGATGAAGTGATATATCTTTCAGATGATAGCAAGTCAACGTTAGAGAAGTTAGAGACATTAGATCTGAGTTTCAATTATCTCAATGAGAGCATAGTGGAACTTGTGGGTGCTCTTCCATCTATCAAGAATTTAAATCTTTCTGGTAATTTTATTCGTGGACCCTTTATGAAAGGTATGAATGCAACTATGTAAGTACTTATATGTTTCATACTTGGAGATTATGAACATTCTAATTTGCTTTATTTTTTTCTTCCAAGAATTATCACTTTTACCAAAGTTGGAAGTATTGAATTTGAGCATGAACTTTATTGGCAATGGCAGCTTTCTTGCATCTCAAGGTACTTGTGTGTGTTGCGTTGCTTTTTGGTATCATTTCATTAGTGGTTAACGAAGTGATGAACACATGAGAAGTAAGACTTTAAAAAAAACAAAGCAGAATTTATGATTTAAGGTGATTAAGAAGCTAGGTTAGAGAAGTGTTTGAAATTTTGGAGTTAAATTTTTCTATGATATGAATCATGTTTCTTGTTTTATTTTCAACGTAAAAAAATTAAAGTAAGTGCTAATAAAATACCTAAATACTTAATTATAAATATGAAAGGATTAAACTATTTTCTAAATCTACACTCAACATAATTTAATTAAGAAGATTGTCTTTATATTTATATATGTTCTTGAAAAGGTTAATTGAAACTAATTTAAAAGGATATAGTACATCAGTATTTTTTATTTATTACTTATCAATCATTGGAGTAAATTTTAAAATCTTTCAGATTATCAAAGCAAGTCAAGATTGAAAAAGTTGGGGACATTAGATCTGAGTTTCAATAATCTGAATGAGAGCATAATGGAACTGGTTGGTGCTCTTCCATCCATCAAGAATTTAACTATTGCTGATAATTTTATAGGTGGTCCCTTTCCCATGAAAGGTATGAAACAGTGAATGCAAGCAATTATTAGGTTTTTTTTTTCTTTTTATTTTTAAATTTTAATTCTTAAAATGGATAGAAAAAAATTTATTTACCAAAATGAGCAAATTCTGTCATATAGGCATAATTTCAAACTGGTGAAAATAAAAGTAACATGCTGACGATTTCAAATAATGACAATTAATTAAAATCATTTCTCTCTATGTAATTATTTTTTAATTATTTGATATTATGATTGTTAGGTTTAACAATTAATAAAAAATATAATAATCGTTATATAATAATAATTAATAAATAATTTTTTAATTATTTAACACTATGTTTGTTACTTTAACTATTAACAAAAAAATTAATAATAATAATTAACAAAACTGTGATAAAAGAAATTAAGACATACAAATATATTTTAAATTAAAATAAAATAACATAATGATAATAATGATAAGAATAATTCATATGAATTAAATAATAATAATAATTATTTTTAAATTAAAATAAAATAACATAATAATAATAATAATTATTTTTTAAATTAAATTTGTATGAAATTATTCTTCTTATTATTATTTAAATTAAATTCATATGAATTTAAATAAAATTATTCTTATTATTATTATTATTATTATCATTATGTTATTTTATTTTAATTTAAAATAAATTTATATCTCTTAATATTCATGTTATAGTTTTGTTAATTATTATTATATAATAATAATTATTATTTATTATTTATTTTGTTAATTGTTAAACTTAAGGATCATAGTATCAAATAATTAAAATATGATTGAAGAGAGAGAAATCAATTTAATTAATGTCATTAATTGAAATTGCTAGCATGTCATTTTTATTTTGACCAGTTTGAAATTATGCCTATCTAAATTTTGACCAATTTGAAATTATGTCTATCTAACTGACAGAATTTGTTTATTTTAATAAATAAAACTTGTTTTTATCTATTTTAAGAATTAAAATTGAAAAATACACTAAAATGGAAAAAAATTCAATTATTAATTATTGCATGTTTAACATTTTGGAGACCTTTACACATTCTGATTTGTTTTATTTTATTTTTTCAAGAATTGACACTTTTACCAAACTTGGAAATGTTGGATTTGAGTGGGAATCGTCTTGTTAGCCACGTTCCAACCCAAGGTATGTACCTGTGTGTTGCTGCTAAGGGTATTATTAAGGTTCTTCACCCATCTCCATCTAAATAACCTTTTTTTTATTCCACATTACTTCCCATCATGGTTAATAAGTGTAAAATGGTTTTCAAATTTCAATTTTAACTTCTTTTTAAGTAAAACTCAATATCTCTTTTCTTTACACTGATATCTACACATTATTACAGTAATGCGAAACGAATAAATGATGATAATGTATAGATGTTACACTGGAAAACTATGTTGATTTAAAAATAATAAATAATTTAAATATCTTAGATATTCTCTCATCTTTTAAATCTTTGTTTTCCTATATTGTACCTTTCTATAATATGTATTTAGTATTGGTTAAAAGTCGAGTAAACATTAATGCTAATGCTAATGAATTGAATTGAAAGAGATAAATATGAGAAGATAAGTGTGGATGAAAACAAATAAATTTAGACTAAAGAGATAAATATAAATAAAAAATATCACTTAGACAAAGAAGATACGTATGAACAGAGGAGATACGAAAATAATTATAAAAGGATGAGTGTAAATAAAAAAATGAGTGTGAAAATATTTATATATAAAAATGAGAAAAATATATATTTTGATTTGTTAGATATAAACCTTTAGATTAAAAATAATCTACTTTCTATCTTACCTTCCAAAAATACATGGATTCGTAACCTAGAAATAAATAATAAAAGAAATAAAAATATATTATATTAGTATTAGTCTAATTGAGATTAATTTAAATAAATAATAAAAATATAAAATTAGTGTTGTCCAGACTAACACTAACTTAGATTAATATAAATATTGAAACTAAATAAGATTAACATTAATCGAGTTAACAATAATCTTATTTATTTTAGTTAGCATTGATTAATCCCATACTAATATAATTATTTGTACTTATTAAAAAATTAAAAATATTTAACTTTGACTTAAAGTTGACTAAGTTATTATATTCGTGTTTTACATTAGATAGACTCTATTAGTATCTGTCAAATATTTATTTTTTTTAACATTAAATACACTTTATTAGTATCTATCAAATATTTATTTATTGTTTAACATTAAATACACTCTATTAGTATCTATCAAATAGTTATTTGTAGATAGGAATAGTTAATAAAAAATAGTTAGTGTTACTTTAATATTGGCTAAGATGACACTATCATTCTCTAAGATGACAGTGTTACTTGACAATTAAATCATTTAAAAATATTTTATGTTTTTTTAACTTTTTTTTTAAATTAACATTTTGAATTGTATTAAAGTCAATAAAGCCAACTTTAATAACATCAAATTTAATGGGCACTATTATTTAAAAAGCTAATTTTTGAAAGCTAATTTGATGTTTGTTGTTTAAATCTCAATAAAGATATCAGGGTGGTTTTCATTAGTCATCACACATAAAATTTTTTAATTATTATTGTTAGTTTACTTTTAGGTTTTAGTTGACTATGACTATTTCAGAGTCATCATCAATGCTGTTTTTACTAATATAAATCTATATTATTTTTCAATCCACATTAATCATAACTTATTTTGTCAACATTTGTAGTGTTTTGGGTTGACATTAATTATAATTATTTTCAACTATTTTCAGTTAAAATATTTTAGGATTTAGAGTCTAAATTTTTTAACTAACATCTCCCATAGTATATTATGATTATTTCTTGACTAATATTGATAGAATTATTTTTTTCGATGCTAGTTAATATCTTTACTACCATTAAATAAATTATTTCTCAGTCGCAATAACTCATAAGTTTTTAGTTAATAATAGTATGAGTCATTTTTCTATTAATATTGTTGGTATTATCTACCACTTAATGTCAATTAGAGTTATTTCTTGTTTATATTTATTAATGATATCAATAAAATTATTTTTAAATGGATATCAACTATCCTTTTCATCGGAAATTTGTAATAGTTATTTTTTTTCTCGATATCTATTTAGATTTATTTATTTTTATCAATATTACTTATATTATTTTGGTGGTAATTTTTATATTTAACAATAATTAAAAATTATATTCAAATAAAAAATTGAAGTTTATTATATTTAAATATCTTAAAAATTATAAAATTATTTATCGAAACAACTCTTATCCAAATTGAGTTTGTTACAAGAAAATTAATGGAAATCAAATCAAAGACGAGATGCTAGGAAATATTCGGATTGGCTACATTTAGCCTACCTTGAAAGTCTATTACATGGATTTTGTAAGGAAGTATGAGACGTGCCAAAAGGACACTGATCTTCAAAAGGCATTACTCGAGGATTTATATTTCGTTTGTTTATGATGGTCATTCAATAAGGAGAAAATTGATATCGTTTATTCTTTCCTAAGTCAATTAAACGTCTTTGTGGAGGAATTCTTCACTAAATATATTGAGATTCAACCAGTAAAAAATATCATGCCTTAAATAATATGAAAACAAAATATATAACATAGGTTTCTTTCAAATTAAACGCTTTAATTAAATTTTTAATTGTGGAGACTAAGAACTTTCTCTCCAATTAAACACCTTAATTAAATTTAATTATGGAAACTAAGCATTGTATAACAAGAGTTTTCTCTCGAATTCAAAATGTTTCTAATTCATGGTATTGTCATGTTCTAATACGTAATGTCATTTATTTCTTATCAACATCACTATTAGGGTTTATATAACTACTATTTGAATGTTTAATCAGGTTAATGATTTCATATTGTTTACTATTAGTCTTATATTTTTTTTCTTTTTGAATCAGCAAATAATAAATAAAATTAAGTGGAACATTTAAAAGATATTTTAACCCTTATATAAAAAAGTAGACTACATACACTAAATATATTATAAAACCCTCTCTCAAATAGTACATAATTTCATGCAGTTACAAGAGTTACAGACAAAGAGTCAAGTTAAGGTTTACACTGTAATTTGGCTGTTCCCCAACAATTACAGGGACAGAGATATTACATGCTACGAGCACTCACCCATATGAACATATTGTGACCTTGGGTAGGTGTACATCAATTATCTAACTCCTAGCTATCACCCTTAAGTTTCCACTGTGCCAACATATCGCATTGCATTGTGTATTTCCGTTGCTACTCTATCACCTTTACCTGTACCCTACATAACAAAACCATTTCCTTTGCCTTTGAAAGTTATCAGTAACAATATGACAAACAACAACAAATACAGTCCTTCACACACCCTCGTTTATGCATTGTGCTCATTTCACTTTCTGGGATAGTTCTGTGGACCCAATCTACAACCACTCCACACTAATTTATTCCAAGACATCCTTTCAAGTTAACAAGTTAACAAGTTAAGACATTGTCGTGGATAATAATACCATTCAGAGTAAGTAAAATTAACCTTTGGGATTCTATGTTTCATCCGCATCCAACTCTTAAATCTCATCCTTTTTAGTCTTATATGACTTGGCACATTATTTTCAAATTGTATTGCCATCTATCCTATTATAATGAACTCAAACCTTTTAAGAAGCTTTAGTAGATTTTTTTTTTTAGTCCTTAACATGGTTCAGCTTACTTAAGTTGTGTAGGAACCTCTGAAATTAGTGGTGATTGAGCTTCAAATAGTGTAAATTCAGTAAGACCTTTAGAAGATGGTATGGGTGCATGGGACTTGAGACCTTTCATAGTTCTCATGTAATGGTAGATAGAGCTTGTGTTCCTATTCATAGGCAATGATATGGAGATAAAGAATGATGGAGAAGAAAGATAATGTTTTCATTTAAAAGAATGGAAAATTAAAATGCAAAACATTTTACTTATTAAAAACGATATTGTGTTGAAGAAGAAGCAACAAATAACAAAGACGATAAAGATAAACAACGAAGAAAAATAATTAATAAGACGAAGGCGAATGATGTAGGATAACGACAAAGACGAGAATGTTAGGGTTGATGTGAAGGAGAAGACGCGTCATAGCAATGTTTTGGTTTGTTTGTCTAATGTTAGGTTGAGATGTAACAAAGAAAAATGACAAGGACAAATGGCGAAGACGAACAATAGAGACGAGAATGTTAGATTGTTTATGTTTTTGTGTCTGATATTAGGATTGAGATATAACAAAGATAAATGATAAAGATAAAACAGAAAAATACACACTCTTGTTTTAAGAATTTTAAGTTATGTTAATTGCGAGTGAGTATGAAACTAATATAAAAAGGAATAACAGATTAAGTTTTCGATATAATCTATACTAATTTCATCCACCAATCCTTATAAGAGTGAGTTAGTTTCACTTAAATTTAATTAAATTGTACATGAAACTCAACCCAATCCATTTATATTAGATCAAGTCGGATTGGATCATAAAGTAATTTGACCCAATAAACATTTATAAATAATTATAGGCACGTTTGAGGACTTGTTAATAATGTAAAATAAAATTAACTCCAACGATGGAAGGTACTGGAAAAGTTAAAGAGATTTAGCCATCAAAACTAAAGGTTTGTACCGTACAAATGCTAAGATATATAAATATATTTACATACTGCAATTTGTTTATAATTTTATTTGCTTACGCTTTTTTAAGTTTAACAAACCGTAGGGTGATCGATTATTCACAGGTAAAGCGATATGGACGGAAGCTGATTAAAAATGACCATTTATTTACAGACCTATAGAGACAGATTGCTAATTCATATACATTATAGAAAAAAATATTAAATTAATTTTATATGAAATTTCGAAAAGTTGTCATAAGAATTGGAAAAATATATGGAAAATATGGAGACATATCAATAACTCTTGCTTTATGGACATACAAATTACTGCATCTTTTTGCTAGCTGCTAAAGTCATGCAATTTAATCAATACCTATAATAAGCTAGCACAATATTTCAGATGCCCATAGCGTTGAGTTCTATGCATTAAAGAAGTTGAAGACACTGAACTTAGCTGACAATAATTTTGACAAGGGAATACTCAGGTCCTTAGTTGCTTTCCCCACTCTCAGATCTTTGAACCTAGCTTTTAATCCAATCAAAGTGGATCTTGATGACAAAGGTATGTGAAGTCTATTTGGTTGCCCTAAGATATTTCATTCTTAAACTCTGATTGCTGCATTTGAAGTATGAATTAAGAGTACATATATGTCAATAATGTGGCTAAATAATATTTTTTGTTCTTTTCTTAAGTTTTGTCTGGTCTAAGCAAGCTGGAAGTTCTTGAACTAACTAACGCAGATATCGGTGGAATTTTCCCAAATCAAGGTGAGCAAGTATGAAATATTTAATATGTATACATTAGGTTGCATATACTCTTAAGTGTACTGTTATTTTAAATGAGTTTAGTAACTATATTTGTTGCATTATCAATAATCACTGTCATGAATTTAAGGTAGCTGTGATAAAAATAAATAAATTTACAATGCATAGTAACAATGCATAACTTGTTTTTTTTTTTTTTTTTTTTTTTTTTTTTTCCATTTTAAATACCATAACTTGTCACTATTTTTAATCTAGGTTTATGTAAAATGAAGAAACTTCAGAAGCTAGATCTGTCATTCAATAATCTGAGAGGAACTTTGGATACATGCCTTGACAATTTGACATCACTTCGCCATCTTGATTTCTCCTTCAACTACTTAAGTGGGAATGTGACACCTTTCATTGCTCACCTAACATCTATGGAGCGTCTTGGCATTGCATTCAATAAATTTGATGATATATTCTCATTCAACATTTTCGCCAACCATTCAAAGCTTAAGGAATTGCTAATCTGCAATATGAAAGTGGAAACTGAAAACCCGCCTTGGGTTCCATCATTTCAGTTGGAAGAATTATCAATTTGCCGTTGTGAGTTAAACTTACCAACAATTCCAACTTTCCTTTCAAATCAAAGTAGTTTGAGAGCTCTTGATTTATCCGGAAATAACCTAGTTGGTAAGTTTCCTAGCTGGTTGCTCATGAACAACCCAAATTTAGAGGAGGTCTACTTATTTGATAATTCTTTCACTGGACCTATTGAACTACCCTTTGATCAAAATCATCACATGCATCAATTGAAAGTGTTCTCCATATCAAGCAACAAATTGCAAGGCAAGCTCCCCAACAACGTTGGATTCTTCTTCCCACGTTTGGAGACTTTGGATGTCTCAAACAATAACTTTGATGGTCCTATTCCAGCTTCAATTGGAGAGATGTCAGGCTTAATGGTATTGTTTCTAGGGAGCAATAACTTTTCTGGCAATGTACCTGAGCACATTCTTAACAGATGCTTCTCTTTACATACATTGATGATGGACAATAACAAGTTCAATGGAACACTATTGAATACGATCAGAAAGCCAACGCTTATCACCTTAACTGCATCAAGGAACAACATTGAAGGAGAAATAACAGATGAATGGTGCCAACATGAGTTGAATATGTTAGACATATCTCACAATAAATTCTCTGGTTCACTGCCCTCTTGCTTCAAAACGCCAGCATACTTGTTCCTGCAGGGAAACAATTTTACTGGCTCGATACCTGAATTATTCATGAGCAACCACTCTCGAGCCACACTCATTGATTTTAGTGACAACAAGTTTACTGGAACAATTCCTGATAGTGTATACAAGCTTTGGTCTTTAAGATTTCTTCTATTGGCAGGTAATCACTTGCAAGGCCAAATTTCCACTCAAATATGCCAATTAAAACTAATCAATATCTTAGACCTTTCCAAAAATAATTTCAATGGGTCCATACCTGCTTGCTTCAGTGATATGTCATTTGGAAATGCTATCCCTCCCTTTTATAGTATTGACAGGCTTAAACCATTTAGCCCTAGACCTTATCTTGCAGTAATGGAACTCATAACAAAAAATTTGTATCTTTCCTACGGAACTGATAAATTTCAATTATTGTCACAATTAGATTTGTCATGTAATCAATTGACAGGAGAGATTCCACACCAAATAGGAGATCTACATGGCCTTCGTTCTCTCAACTTATCTCACAACCATCTAAATGGTCTGATCCCAGAGAGCTTCCAGAAGCTAGAAAACATTGAGAGTTTAGATATTTCAAATAACAACCTGAGTGGACAAATCCCTATTCAGTTAGAGGACTTGCACTTTTTGGCTGTCTTCAATGTTTCCTACAACAATTTATCAGGCAAAACACTTGATAAGGGACAGTTTTGTACCTTTGATGGGAGTAGCTACAAAGGAAATCCATATCTTACTTGGAAAAGCTGTAAAAGTACCAGTTTAAAACCACCAGTGGTACCAACTCTATTGCATGATGATGATGCAGAAGAAGACTCTGAAATTGATTTCAATGTCTTCTGTTGGAGTTTTGCTGCATGTTATGTCATGGTACTCGTAGGGTTGGTGACAGTCCTTTGGATCAATCCTCATTGGCGGAGAGTGTGGTTTTATTTTGTCCAAGTGTGCCTTCATAAATGTCTTGGTCAATTTCTTCATGGTTTATAGGAAGTTGTCAAATAAATGGCTCATGTTAGATATGTTACTTTTAACAATAAATGGCAGATTGTATGATACCTTATGAGAAGAATGTAGTTTTTTGGGACATTTCATGAACTTCTCAAATTCTGGTAATGTGTATTATGAGGTTTTTATGTGGTTGTTTTTGTACAATACATCAGTAATATAATATTCTTGTGAGATCTTGCACTGTTTTTGATAAAAGAACTCACTTGCATATTAAGTTTGGGACTTTTCATTAAGTTCCTCACATTTGAATATTGTTACAACAAACGAAAGCCCTTGTCAAATAAAGATAGGTCTTTACCCTCTTTTAGAGTTATTGTACTATCACACAGGCAGTGGCGGCTCAAGACTTTAGGAGGCCTAAAGCGAATAAAAAAATGAGGTTTTTTTTAAATTAATAAAATAATTAAATTTATGATGTTTTTATCTAAAATTTATTTTTCGAGCTTTTTGTGATGCAAAATTATCTATTAAATTATCATAATTAATTTCATTCAAAAAATCTTTTTCAATAGACAATAAAACTAATCCGTTTAATCTTTGTTGAGATATTGTTGATCTTAAATAAGATTTTTTTAGTTTAAGTTTTGAAAAACTCCTTTCAGCTGAAGCAACTGATACTG
>Ga0209700_101552_pt1 | contig 47733 bp, 28 predicted proteins | sample SiratroredBW_FD_187528 | JGI IMG/M metagenome (GOLD analysis project Ga0209700, IMG submission 187528) | Root nodule microbial communities of legume samples collected from California, USA - Siratro red BW (SPAdes) (version 2) | ecosystem: Host-associated > Plants > Roots > Nodule | place: USA...
AAAAATAAAAAAAAAAAAAAAAAAAAAAAATTCAAAATTTAAAAAAAAAAAAAAAAAAAAGACACAGCAAGAGTAATATACAAACAATCATGCAAAATCAGACAACCACATATCAGAAATGGAATTTACATGCAAACAGTCTATTAGAGTCTTGAACCTACCATTTCTCTCCTTGATGTTTCAAAACAAGTAAACCTGACTCAACAATTGGCTGTGTCACCACCCAGTGAGTAATGCAAATCACCACATCCAACACACCGACTCACCATAAAACGCTGTGAATTCGATCAACTGCATGACACAAATCAAAAGAAGATCAACTTTAGGATACCATCAATCAAAATCTCCGATGTTGATCCAACTAATACATGTAAAATAAAATATAATAGCAAAAATAAAAAACCTAGAATGAGAAAACGAAATGAATTGAATCAGCGATCGCTATGGCTTACGGAAGAGGTTTGAAAAACGGAGACAGAACCATCTCCATACTAAGCTTATTTTCCGGCGGTGGCGCTCCTCCGTTGAGAGCTACTCTTCGTTTCACTTCGAAACAAAGTGTTTGGGATTTACGAATAATGAGGTTTAGAGTATGTGAGAGAGGTGGATGGGAGATACAATGCGGCAATATGTAGGGTTGCCAAATTTATCATGCTATATCTACCCTCCACGTGTACACCCTGTGATGTTTGATCTTCAGATTATCTGAATTGTGCTAAGCTTCTCAAAGGCATGAATACTGTGCAGCGGGTGCAGAGATAAATGATCAGGTAGTATCTGGTTGTGCCACATGGAGCTTGTTTATAGGGTGGATAATTCTCGTGGTAGTGATGTGGCATTGTGTGATTTACACGTCTGAAGGAACACATGCACCCGTGAAGTTTAGTGTGAGTCACTGAAGTTGAAGTGTGGCTCAATATTTTAGGGTTAGCAATTGGTTGATAATATACAAATCTTTCAGGTAAGTCAGATTTTATCTTAATATTTTTATTATAAATTATTATAAAAAATAATAATTGCTATATATTGCAGCTAAATATAAAATGTTTTCTCTTGCATGATGTTAGATATTTTATATGAGTTTATTAGTGTTTATCTAACCTTTCTTCTCAAGTTTTTAGATATTATAATTTTTCACAAGACTTTATCTTTTTTACTATTGACATGATTTTCATTTTCATTAATACTGGTAAGAAAAAAGATTACAATCGTTGTCATCTAATAAAATAAAATAAAGAAAAAACCAATATTTGGTTTCCTTCCAAATTTGGTAGATGTTGTAGCTTTTGCAAACAGAAGCATGAAAATAATAAACTTAGTAACACATTTCAGATCCAAAGTTTGAGTCATGATTATCATTGGTAATCTTGTCAAAGAAAATAAGGAAATAATAGTTTAGTATTCCTTAAAAAACTCCATTAATAACTATTTTAAATTAAAAATAAAATAAATATAAATATAATATTATTATTTTAAGTTATTAAGTTAGTGTTTTTTTATTTCGTCTCAAAATATCATAACTAAAAACAAATAAGGAAGGACGACCATATTGAGGATGGTATAAGAGGTGAATTTATTTTAATTTTGAACTTGTTTCTAAGATTATGGTGGACAGCTAAAAACTAACATTATATTCATTAATGGCAAAAAAAACAAAAGATTAAAACATAATGGTTTGTGGTAATTGTTGGCCATTTATATTTTTAAAAAGTCAACTCTACTAATGATGGAAAAGCATTTAAAATCACTTCAAAAAAAGAAATGATAGAACTATTTTTTAAACTGAAAAAAATTAAATCAAAGAGAAAGAATGATTAAGAAAATTATTTTACAACTATTTTTTTCAGCACTAATTAAAAATTCACAATATAGTAGTATAAACTAAGTAAAATGCCAAGCAAAAAAAATTACTGTTGATTTAAATAACAAAATTTACTCAGTAATAACATTTCTATTATGTTTGGTTGAGAAATTTCTGAAAAGTTAGTTCATTTTTATGAGAGATTTGAAATATTGTATGACAAGACGTATTATTTGGACAAATAATTAAAAAAATTAATATTAGAGTAATTTATTACTTAAAAGTTATTTATATATATAATTTAAATATTATATTTGAGAATTGAAATTGTAATACTTATCTAGTATTTAGTTGTTTAAAACTAATGGAATTATAGCTGTCTGATTGGTCTTGAGATGAGTTGTTTACAGTAATTAACTGCAATTGAGCAACTATTGATGATGAATTGGGATCTTAAAGGAGGTGGTGAGTGCTTCATAGAACAATCTAATCCAATTCCTTGATTTGTTCATTAACATGGACTTGGCCCAAACACGCTTTCTATCATGTACAAAAACATCATCAAACCCCACAAATCATCACAATTTGTTAGAACACTATTGATTTGACAAAAGAAGGTGTGAGGTTGAAAATGAAAGATTAGAAAAGTATTGGAGAACCTCTAGAAATTTGACAGAAAGGAGGTAGAATAGTTGAACAGATGAAAGTGTGGGTGGCAGAGAATAAGTGTAGATTGGGGAAATGAATATAGTTGGAAGTTGGAAGATTAAGAAAAAATTGTGATCCAAATCCAAAGAACCTAATGGATTAGATGCATGAGGCCCATTGACTTATACGGTCCAGATCATAGGTAGATCTTAGGTCGGTCAATTAACAGTGTTAATATCAAATGGGAAACACCCCTAATGCCAACAATTTTTCCACCTTGTCCTCTTACCAACAATCTCAAGCTGGAACTAGTTTTCATTTATATATGATTTGATGCTAGAAATACAAACATTAATCATAAATTTAATAAAATTATATATTAAACTTTGTATAATATAATTATAAGTAACTTCATCATATTGTCTTGTGTTCTTTATTACAGTATGGTACAATTAATTTATATTTGTTATTTTTTCTGTTTTTCTAAGTTTTTTACAATAATTTTTTTATGGCTATTTCTTCGTACTTTCTATACCTGGTCCAATGGTAAAAGAAGAGGTAATCAGTGTATTGAAAGGAAATTAGACAGAGGCTTTTGTAATTTTTCTTGCTTAGATAATATTGGTCCTCTTGCAGATATAAAATTCTTCCTGGAAATTACTCTGATCATCACCCCTTTTGATTGTTTTTTCTAAGTCCAGTCTCTTCTTTCAGGTTTTTATAAAATGTGGTTTCAATACCCTAGCTGAAAGGATTTTATGAAGCTTTCTTGGTTTGAAAAAGTTGTTGCCTGCCCCATGCTGCTGTTACAGAAAAAGTTGCAACTTTTAAAATATGCTCTTAAGGATTGAAATAAAAAAATGTCTTCTTTCTTTGATAATGTGCATCCTATGGTTTACAGTTTAGGACTTATTCAGTTAAATTTTATTCAATTGCAATTGGGAACTGCTTCTTTATCTGGTAAAGATATTCTTATCCATAAAGAAAAGCTACTTATGGATGAGCTTAATTTTGCTTTAAACTCTCAACATCTTTCTTTAGAAAGAGAAGACTAAAATGAGCTAAAGGAGAAATAATTTTAGTGGGATAGATATACTTGTGGAGGATCAACTTATCAGATTTGAAATAAATTGAGGATCATATCCTTTACTTTTTTTCTAATCTTTATTTTGAAACTGATAATAATTCTGGCTATAACTTTTTTATATTCTCAATATGATTAATGATTCTATGTTGATTTAATGTCCTGATAATGAAGAAGTTATGCAGACTATTTCTGATTTAAATGATAACAGTACTTTTAAGTTTCGATGGGTTTGGTGGTGAGAGGGCATTTGTAGGACTGTGAAGCAATTTTCTTTTATAGGATTGGGTTCTCCTAGAGATGAATCCTAGAGATGAATTCCAATGTTGTTACTCTCATTCACAAATTGACTATTAAAAACTTTAGGTTTATTGTTGTTCCCAATTTTAGATTCAAAACTATTTCTAAAAATTTGAATGATAAACTTTCTATGATCACATTCTCCTAATAGAAATGAGTTCATTAAATTAAAGAAAGAGATATAAACAATTATGTTTGCATTACTTCAAAAGTATTTTTTTATATAGGTCTTGCAATAGTGTAGTTTTTACCAAATCTCAATTACTTAGGTACAACAAATCTTAAATAAGTTATTCTTTCTATTTAAAGTTGATAAAACTTTGTTGGATATTTCTGGTGTAATAAAGGGGTTAGATAAGAGATTCTTTATCTCCTTTATTATTTTGTCTTGTTAAAGAGGTTTTGAGTAAAGACATCTCTCACCTTATTAATGATTATAAAATATTTTTCTATAGACCTAAAAGTTTTAACTTTCCTTCACATATTTTATGTTAATGATATTTTAGTGTTGGTAATAAAAAGTCTTTCACCCTTTAATTATCTTAGTATTCTTATATATTTTAGTGTTTTTAGAATTCTTTATCTTCAACCTCTTCTTTGTCTTATAGTTTTTAAATTTATAAATGACCTATAAATTTTCTTAAGAATGATGAAAGATTGGGTTAGGAATTTTATCTGGACTAGAAATATTAATAAGCAAGATCTTGTCACATTTAATTAGTCTTGGATTTGTTGTTCTAAGTCAGGAGGAGGGTTGTAGTTTCCTAGTTTTAGTTTTCAGGTTGAGAATGAAGCTTATTTTCTTAAACTTGCCTGAGAGCTCACTTACAATTATATATCTTGGACTGTTTTGATGAAGGTTAGGTTCCTTAAATCTAAATATCAATAAATTCTTATATTTAACCATTCTTTTATTTGGTCACTAATTAAGAAATCTTATGACATGGTTCTACAAAACGCTTTTTGGACTATTGATAAAGGTAATAATATTAATTTTTAAAATGATTTATAGTGTTTCTCTAAATGTATTTCTTTGATTACAAGGTTTCCTTATTAGGCAGAGTTAATATTTCTGCTAAAGTTTATCATGCTTGGAATGGTAACACTTGGACTTTGCCTCCTTCTCTAAATAATATTCTTGAACTTCATAATTTAAATAATTTTCCACTTCTACTTCATTGGATATTCCTCATTTGGAAGTTGGAGGATTTTGAGGTGCTTAATCAGAAGGTGACTAGGCGCTTATTCTCCCTGTTAGTGCTTGTGATTGAGGTGATTTGGTTTGATTTTCAACCATTGCCCCGTCTATGTCTCTTGTTCTTTGAAAGGTTTTGCGCAATAAACTTCTTACAAACAACCATGTTCAGAAGAGGGTGTTCATTTATGATCCATATGCTTCTTATATAATTTGTATGAGGAATATATTTTATATTTGATTTTTAAATATCCATGTGCTATATGCATTTGGGATTAGCTTCAACCAATTTTCAAATACTTTATGCTTTTCTCATATGCTCTTAATTCCTTTCTTTAAGTGTTTAGGGAGTCCTTTGGTTAAGCATATTAAGTTTGCTATTGTTTTCTTCTCTTTGTGGATGATTTGGTGGATGAGGAATCATGTTAGGTTTCAAAAAGCTATCAACATTGACTCAACCATTCATATTATCAAAAAATTCATTAGGATTTCAGGTAATGATTCTAACAATTCCATGTATAATAATACAATTGACTTTTTTATTTTGAAATTCTTTAGCATCAACACTAGGCCTGAGAATTTTTTCTCCATTATACAAGTTATTAGAGGTTTTCTTATATGGTATAGATTAAAGTCAATATCAATACTACTGCTACAGGCTATCTTGGAATAGATGCTTGTGTGATATCTCTAGAGGTGAATATATTGAAAACTTCTTATTGTTCTTGAGGATTCATAATTCTCTATTTACTCATTTTGATTTAGCATTCACGTGTTGTTAATTTAGAATGTTTTGGTTCGAATATGATTATGTTTTTTTCTCTCCTCTAATGGTTCATTAAGCTATTCGTGATAGATGGAGAAATTGTTTAAAAATGTGTAATGCTATGAATTTTAGAGTTTCTTATATCTATAAGGAAGGCATGATACATATCTCTTAGTTAACTTGAGAATTGAGAATAAACTTGATTTTATTTGACCTTCTAGAATACTTTTTATTATTAGTTTTAATTTTTTTTCATAATAAATTTTAACTTTCTATATGCCGAAGATTGTTTAATTAGAGAGTTAATTTTATTTTTCTCTTAAGTTCGGTTTATCTCTTATGGTATAGTATCTTGTTTTCTTCTTTTATTATATTTGTTCATATGATGAGACATAAATGATAAATTTTAGAATATTAATAATAGTAATATTAAACATAAATTCTTTATTAAAAAATTAAGATATATATTAAACTACGAACACAACTATTGACACTTTCAACCGTGAAATTTCACTTAAAATAAATTATTAATCGAAGACAATATAGATTTCATACTAATATATTATTTTGGCTTCCGTACAAATGATTTTATTTGCATTGTTTAATATGAAATTTATATGGTATATATGTTCAACGTGGAGCACGATTTCTAGATGTTTGGAATTCAGCGTTAACGCGCACTGTTCCTTCCTACTCTGGTCTGCTGCTGCTTCCTTTTTCATACCTTTCCCAACACTTGGCCTTAGAATTTTCCACCACAGTTTGAACACACAGAGTTTTAATAACAGTAGTGCCGCCTCACAATTTCCTTCCGTCTCGTTTGGCTCAGCAAATCCGTCACGCTTACGTCCCCGCACCAAACTCCTTTCACACCAAACAGCTCCTAAGTAAGTAACCCTTCTTACTTCAGCACATCCCAATTAATTGCTTTAATTGCTGCACCAGTCACACTTTCTTATTTCACAAGCTACCAAAGTCACAACACCAGCGTCTGTGCACGTTATTCATGTCACATTCTCACACCAATTCGTGTGTACATACGTAACTAATCAAATGTTCAAGATATATTAAAATAACAAACAAAGGTTGTCTATGTACAAGTATATGCTATATTTGTATTACTTAAAGTTATGTTCAGATCTTAACCAATGGTGTCCAAAAACACAGTCTTTATTCAGCCAAAAATATTAATTATATATTTCAGAAAAAGTCAACTATTGTTAGAGTAGTGTTCAACACTCTCAAGCTACCAAACCTAGAACAACCCTTTATAAATACCAAGCCCTACTAGTCTCCAAGAGTTCCATTCCAATACCCTTTTGCCCTTTTCATACATTCGTTCAAACCAAGGCACCCCATATTCCAAAGTTTTTGTCTTTTTTGTTTATCTGTGATGAAGAGAGAGAGGGAGGTTGATAGTTTAAGCATGGCGAATTGTTTGATGTTGCTTTCTCGTGGAGGTGAATTTGAGGCCACATATTCAAGCTCTTCTATGAGCAACCGTGTGTTTGAGTGCAAGACATGTAACAGGCAATTCCCTTCGTTTCAAGCACTTGGAGGCCATAGGGCTAGTCACAAGAAACCTAGGTTGATGGCAGGAGATAATACTGAAGGCCAATTGCTGCATGATTCACCTCCAAAGCCCAAGACTCATGAGTGTTCCATTTGTGGATTGGAGTTTGCTATAGGCCAAGCCTTGGGAGGCCACATGAGGAGACACAGAGCTGCAAATTTGAATGGAAGCCTGCACAATTCCACCACTGTCAGCAGCAGTAGTGGTGGTAGCAGTATTGATTCTTCAACGAAGAACAAAGTTGGTGGCAACAAAAGAGTTTTGGTTTTGGATTTGAATTTGACACCCTTTGAGAATGATTTGGAGATTTTGAAGATAGGAAAACCAGCTACTTTGGTTGATTATTTGCATTAGTTGATTGTTGAGTATTGTTAATTATACTTAGGAGGTGTAGTCTGTGTATCATAGATAGATGAATGTTTTGTTTTTTAATCTATGATCTATTATATACTTGTTTATCATACTGTATGAAAAATTGTTCATTTGTTGAGCACAATAAGAACCTGGTGATATTCCATGACAGAGAAAAAAAAAAAAAATTGCAGTAGAAACCAATAGCTTCAGCTTCTGCTAATTTGTTTGAATATTTCGAGACATTGACTACTAGCTGCATAATTCTTTATACTCATAAATAGGGTTAATTAACTAGTAAACCAATGGTTATAGTTTGTCCTTTTTGGTTTTAGTTTGTGAATATCATTTCGATTGTTATGAGTCATTTTGATGATGTTCCTTTTTCAGGTATAGTAAAATTTAAAGAAGTGTATAAAGTGTTTTTTAGAAAATATTTCAATAGTAAACTATACCATTTTTGTTCTTCAATTAGTATTGATATTTTATCTATTAAATCATGATTTTTATCTCGAATTTAAAAATCATAATTATTGGAAAATTAAAACTAATGATAGAATAATTTATAAAAAAAAATATCGTTAAAATTTGACGACTACTCCATACAAACGAGGGAATACAATTTTCTATCGCTAAAATTTTGGCAATCATATGCTTAACAAGATAAAATGTTATTTGTAATTAAAGAATTATGTTGTAATTATATTTTTTTTATACGTTTCCTCCTTAAAATAAAACTAATTCTAAATCCTAAGTATTAAAATTGCAAGCGAAACATAAATCTAATTTAAAAGATATGATAAATGATCTAAACAGGTATCATTTATTTCTACACTATTTGTTGATTTTCTAAACGTTTGGTATGAAGTTATGCTCATTGAATTGAGTTACTTGCAAAATATTTAATCAACTTGTTTAAGAGAATTGACAAAAAAAGAAAATAACGGATTGTATAGTTGCTTTAGCTATCAAATACTTAACTAAAAAAACTCTAAATAAGTAGAAAGCTAATCCAATATTCTAACAGTTGAATTCCCAAACAATTATAGATATATATAATTAATGTTCTAAACAATAGAGATTATATAAATATATAGACACTATATTAAATTAATGTTGTTGTAATTGGGCATAAAGTCTAGAGAAATTTCCAAATACCTAGTGCCGTGGACTTCAATACAGATGGAAATACATTAATCTTTGCAGCTGCCATCTAGAAGTTTTCTAATTTATTACTTTAATCAACTTGTTTGATTCACACTATTGTTTTTTTATTTGAATACTTGTACAGATGTTGGTAGATAGAGTTGGTTGAGTAAGCATACATAAGGAACACATAAATGTTAGACCAAACGCATAGTAAACCATGTTCTTCGTAAGTGCTTATAGGTTTCATAAGTGCTTCTTTAAGTTGTCCAAATAGTTAGACTTTTTGTGGATAATATTGACGATTGTGACAACCTTTGACACTACTACAAGCTACACCAGGTAGAGACACCACCAAGTAATAATCTGTAAATATTAATAATGTAACTTTCTTAATTCCCACCACACAAATCACAAACTTTTTTAACCACATCTCACTGTAAGTGTATAATAGATTTTAGTGTTTCCGTACATAATAATCTCACATCACTTAGTCGAGATCAAAATTATACACCTTCCTTTTTTAATTTATTGTTGGCCTTATCGGATCACTATTAGACCACCCTTATATATAAGTTTTACACTCAAGTTAAGAAATCTTTGTGTGAGGGCTGTGTTGAAAATCTCACATCGACTATAAATTAGACTTTTCGATACTTTATAAGTGGGTGCAAATCTCACTTTACAAGCCATAAACCTATTTTGTAAGTTTAAATTAGGCTTAAAGTTGACTTCTCATTATACACCCAATAATTTCACCCTTAAAAGTCAAAGCCAAAGTTAGTTAAAATATTTTAAAAGACAAAATTACCATGATGAAATTCCAAATATTTTTTAACAAATTTGAGGTCATAACATACTTTAAAATTGTTTAATCAAAATTTTGATTATAGTTTAGTTATTAGTGATAGTTTAATAACGTTTTATGTGGATATGGGTGGCAAAAATATGACGTATATAATGTGGTTGGCAAAGTTTACTTGGTTAATAAGAAAATGCAGAGTGTTTTGCTTATGGTGGTGTGCGTAATTAAGAACAGTAGACTTTGGTTATCAGAGTCATCATCTTTATCACAATCATCCATCGTCTCATAGTAACTGTCAAACTTTCTTATTTCTAATTTCATCGTTTTGCTTGGTCAAGTCGCATTCCAGACTTTGATTCAGAAATTTAAGTAGCTACAGAACTTTCATAGTTACAAACCCTAGCAAATGACTGAGTGATGAAAAAGGTTTTTCTTGGATGCTTCATTAAAATATTCATATTAAATGAGCACATTATGTGGGAACTATTATATTAATTCCATAACTGCCTCAACATTATAGTCAAAGACGAATTAAGAAATTGTGAACAGTTAATAATATAACCGTGTCGGCTTCTTAAGATCTAGATCTTCCAATTAAAAAACCAATTCTCAACTTTTCTACCTTATCAAACACACGTTACTTTCATGAAATAATTGAGGTTAATTATTTAAATAAAATACGATTCATTGATTGTTTTTGTGTATCTAAATGTATATTTGCACTGAATTTTGCACCTCCATTTTTTTTAATTATCATTTACATGAATCAAGCATTTCCTAGTTTTGGTTTAGAGATTTTTGGTGGGGTTGAGTATGATTTATATTTGATATGCTTGAATTTTGAAATTAAATTTTATATATTTTTGAGGGAGATTTTAAGTTATGTTCTAGGTTGCGTCAATTCACTTTTTATATAGTAGTATTTCTAATGGTACTATTTTTTTATATTTAATAATCTAATTATAAAAAAATGTAAAAATTGATATACTACAATAAAAAAAAAATCAAAGTAATCCAGTCTTGTTCATATATTTTGAGTTTAGGTCAAATAACTTTAGGTTTTAATAAATAATTACATCAAAGTTTAAGTCAAACATGTATAAAGATAAACTCGCCTCTTTCCTTAATCAATCACCCATAGTTTTTGGCTTGACTTGTGTGGATTACACAACATTGATCATGTAAAAGGAAATGTTTGAAAAATGAAACACGAGTTTAGGGTAACTATTTCAGTTCTTGAAATAGTGTTTATATGTATCTAGTGCATGGAATGGCTTGCAAAAAACTGTGTTGGTCCACGTTGTATCTAAGTAGTTTGGTCTAACTTTTGCTACTATATACTAGTAAATCACCTAAAACAAATTATATATATATATATATATATATATAATAGGTTTCACACAAGCCACCACTAATATTAATCCTATGATGTCGTGTGTTGAAAAATATATGCATTAATTTTTGAGTGAAAATTGGTTTTCTGTGTTAAACTTGTGCCTTGTCATATCCACGTGTCGTGTTAAGAAAACGTCATAAATCTTGGGTGAGACTTCGAAGTTCGTGCCCCAATGGGTATGGAAGAAATACCAACTTTGTCAAGAGATCATTTTTAAAAAAAAAAATTAAAGAAAAGTTAACGAATGAATTGTTTTAATAAAGATATGTATAATTTCTATGGCTGTTAAGGGGTCTCAAATTCAAATTAAGATTAAGATGTCGAAAATTAAAAAAATGAAGATCTGAGAAAAACAATATGTGCAGTGGGAAAAGATAAGGGACTCATTGAGAGAATAATTTTAAAAATCATTAGATTGAATAATCATGATTTTAACAAATAGGTTGAATGTTGACAAAAAAAAATTGTTTGAGTTATATGTGTTATTTTTACTACACAAAAGAAAAGTATATTGCATGAGATATTAGGATGTTTCAACCTATTTTTATGAAGCTATAAATCCTAAATTACCTTTAGAATAAAATATAAAAACTAAAAATAAAGAGGGAACTGTAAGAAATAAAGTTAAAGGATATATATCATATAAACTATAAATGTTTGATTTATTTTTAGCAATATCTTCAATACATAGTTTTCAGTTATCTTCTCATAGTTACTGGAGTTAAGTACAAGTTTGAAGTATCACATTGACTATTATGTTTAGATTTTGAATTTCATGTAGTAACTTGATTTTTTACTTAAGTTTATTTATTATTCATTAATACTAAATTTTTCTTTAAAGAATCAACACTAATCCCTTACTAACCTTGCTTTAAAGCACCGAAAAAAAAATCCTTTTATATAAATAGAAATACATAGCTTAAAAGGTTTTCTCTTATTTTTCTTATATTTGCATGTCCTTTTTTTATCTTAATAAATGTAATTTTAGTTATGAAATTTATATCAACAAATTATAAATTTGTTATTGATAAATACAAAATTTAACTTTATATTTATTTAATTAAATTGTGTTACAGTAAGAAAATAATAATAATAATAATAATAATAATAATAATATTACCATAGTTTAAATGTCTTCGTATTTAATACGACTTTTTATCTTACTTTATTTTGCATTATAATAAACATAATTAATGAGTTGAAACATCTCATTATTCTATCAATGATTCTTAAGTTTCAAATCCATCATCTATATTCGTTCATTATAAAACTTTCTTCAAAAATTCAATAAAGATATTAAAGTTACTCAATGCTGATATATATCTAGTAATTATTTAGAAATATGAAAATGCTGATACATCTCGTAAAGACTCGGTATGCTTGCATCAGAACAAAGAAAATAAAGAGGAAGAAAATGCAAATAACAACATATTTTCTTTTATCCTATTGAAAAATTAAAAATATTGACTTTTAAAAACAAAAATGAATGAACATTTTTTTTTTCTTTCAATTCAAAATTCAATTGTTAGTCTCCTTCTTCATTTTTTTTCTCCACCGTACCAAACCCACTTTGTCATTATTGAATATTTGAAATTGCTCCCTTCTTTCCTACCAAAATAAATATAAACACTCAAAGTGGAACTGTAAACCATAAATATGTTTATTCCATATTTATTTTAAAAAATTAGCACAATTAAAAAAATTATTATATAAAAATAAAAAATACAATAATTAAACATATTCAGTAAGTAAAAAGTTAGCCGATAAGATATAATCGATAGAATCCTGCATGTATAAACAACAGTTCTTTAATGAAAAGTTGAATTTTATTCAGTCAAATTTTCTGAATGCTTAATATATGCATGCATCTGCAACCAAGAGACCAAGTGTTATAAGAAATAGGACTATGTATTTCCATTTTGTTTTTTATATCAGTTTTTCATTTATTTATCATATTCTTGTTTATTTAATTTCTATTGTTTTCCAGAGTTAGTTTTATATATTTTCGTTGAATCTCAATTTGAACACTGTAATTGTAAATCTATTTCAAATCTCTTTTAAGAAGATTTTATTTTGCATCCCAATAACTTATTTGAATAAAACAAATAAGAAATTGAAAGCATTGCCATAAAACAAAAAGGCACAGTGTATGACGAGGGAACAAACATTTTTTTTAAATAGTACTTTTATTTGTTTCTTTTATTATTACGAAACTATTACTTTATTTTCAACCAGCTTCCTTTTCATAAAAAAAATTATTAAAAAAATCATATCAAACAAAAAAAAATGTCGAGTTGGTACAATTAAAAAAAAAATTATGCCAAAGTTTCGAATAGAACATTAAATTGTGCCAATTTCTTTTTCAAATTACGTCAAATTTCATTTTTTTTCAAATTAAAAAAAACATTATTTTTTTCAAATAATATTACATTCTACACTTATTTACAATATGCATATATATCTTTTAAGTTTTAAAAACAGTATACTTACACTTTTTTAAGTACAGTAGAGGATATATTACTGCAATAATAAGAAAAAAAAAAGATATAGGTGTTTTTTGAAATTTTAAAAAAATATCATTATAATTTACTCTAGAATAGAATACGATAATGCAAAAACATAATAACTGATTCAATTCACTATTGAAAATATAAACCATATATACCATTGTTAACAAATTGCTTTTGTGCACATACCATTAATGTTGACTTTTATTAAACTTATTTGACTTCTTTGTTCCTTTAATGTACCTGGTGGGTGCACCCTAAAGTCTCATTTTGTCACTTTATTTTATCAGTGCTTTTATGATTATTATAGTTGCTGTTGAATTCATGCATAATGTTTTTTATAACCTTAAAGTGTAAAGAGACTAATTACATTTACAATACTGTTAATTATTGTTTTCTTGACAATTTTTTACTTATTATGCTGATTTAACTCCAATAATATGTTCATATGTTTTTTTAGTGTTTTTATTTTATTTATTTATTTTTGCAAATATAATTAACCTTGTTGAAGCTATAATTAGGTTAAAATATGTTGTATAATTATGTCAATCCAAAATTCACAAATAGAGAGAATAATTTATACAATAACAATATAAAAAATATATGCAATTATTCTGTGTGGTAATTTGATATTTTTTATAATAACTGTTTTAAAAATTTATATTTGTATATCATGAATTATGATTGGTTGATACTGTTAAAAAATTATACAAGTAGTAGACATAATTTAAACTTAGTACAACTTCAAAATCCTATTGTTGACCTTGATATTTGTCCCTCTTTCCTTTTTCACATTTATTTTCATTACCAAATATATGAACAATTAGTCCAATGACTCACAGATAATTAAATTTTTTCGATGTATTCTATTATATCTTTTATATATTATCATGGTACATTATTAAGACAATGAAGTTTGAACAAACTATTTTATGAAGAAACCCCAACAAAATGAACAGAGAATTGGGTTTAGCTGCTTATGGGCCGAGTCCACTTACATGAAGTAGAAGCCTTCAAGTTTAACACCGTTAAATTGCTGCCCGCAACTCCATAATTATTGATTGCACCGCCACTACTAACATAAAATGACTGAAATATCCTCCCGCACTACACTGCAGCTACTATTGCCGTTGCCATTGCTCCATCACGCTACAAAGGAAAGGGAAGAGAGAGAACACATTGGCAAAAAAAAGCTGTATCTGGAAAGCTTCTTGAAATTCTATTTGAAAAGCTTTATTCCAAAATGTATTTCATACGTTAGAGAAATTCTTTTAAAAAAAAATTCCAATTTAAAATCTTGTTCAAAAAATTATGTTCTAGAAATCCTATTTCAAAAATTTCAGAAAGTATGTTTTACGAAAATTTCAGAACAAGTAATCCGAAAGCCATTTAAAGAAAGATAAAATAATTGTTTTAAAAATTTGGAGTGTGCACCAAAAAATCATAAGGGTGTAGAAATGAAAAGTCGAAAAGGGAAGCAACCCATTCAAATTGGGTCGTGCCCACCATGGTAGCATCATTGGGCTAGTTAGCTCTAGTCCAATAAAACAAACAAAGTGAGGCTTCTTCATCCTGCACCCTTACAATTTCTTGGTGCTTGACCACAATTTCGAAAATAACTATTTTACTCTTTTATAAAAATGATCTATGGGTTATTCGTCTAAAAATGTTTTGGAATAATTGTTTTGAAATTTTCAGAATAAGATTTCTGAAACATAATTTTTGAAATGATATTTTTGGTATAAAATTTATAGAATGCATGAAATACATTTTAAAAAAGTTTTTCATAACAAAATTTATAGAACAATTTAAGATACTTTTTAGAATGAATTTTCAGGACCAAGTTTTGTTCTCTTTCTTCTTTCTCTCCAGCATTTATTATAGCAAAAAAATGGAAAACAAAGTACACGAAAAAAATAATATTGATTTTTAATTTCGTATAAACCACACCTTTTAAATTGTAGGATATTTATAATTAAAAAACGCGGTGTTTGATATTTATAATTAAAGTATAAATTAAATAAAATACTAATAAAAGAAGTTGTAGGACGGCAATATAAACCTTGACGGTGTGAACGTATAATACGAAAGAAGAAAAAAAATCATCCGAGAAAAAAACAGAATAGATGACGCGAGAAGAAGAAGGAGGTGAAGCAAGTATTATAGAGATAAGGGTTGGGTTGTTAGTGGGAAGTGTTGACTATGGAGAAAATGAACGACGTTGACCTTGGCGTTTAGATACCAAACAAGGAAGGTAGCGAGTGCAGTACGCTACCTTTGTTGTGTGCAGAGAAATGGCGGATACGATTGTGGTGTTCCTCCTAGACAAGTTGACCAGGCTGCTGGTGGAGGAAGCCAAACTTCTCGCCAGCGTGCGCGACCAAGTCACGTCGTTGCAGAGCCAGCTCAGGTTCATGAATCTCTTCCTCAAGAACTCCCAAGGGAAGCGCAAAGACCATGACATGGTCGCGGAACTCGTCAACCAGATCAGAGACGTCGCGCACGAAGCCGAGGACGTCATCGACACCTACGTGGCCGGCATCATCAAGCAAAGCCGGAGAAACGTGATCGGGAAAGTCGGCTTCCGCGGTGTCGACCACGCGCTCATGCTTCACCAGGTGGCGGTTAAGGTCGACGGGATCAAGGCCAGAATCAAGGAGATCTTCGACAACAAAGAGAGATACGGCATCGATGATGGAAAGAGGGGGAGTGAAGAGGAAGCGGAGAGGATTCGGAAGCAGAGGAGGGAGGTGGAGGAGGAAGAGGTGGTAGGGTTTGTGCATGACTCCAAGGTTGTGATTGAGAAACTGATGGTGTTGGATTCGCGCCTTAAAGTTGTTTCCGTTATTGGTATGGGTGGTTTGGGAAAAACCACGCTTGCTAGAAAGATATATAACTCTAACAGAGTGAAGAACAATTTTCCTTGTCGCGCGTGGGGTTATGTCTCTAATGATTATCGACCCAGGGAGTTTTTCTTGAGCCTTCTTAAGTGTTTGCTGTCCACGTCCAAGTACAACGGTTTGTTCAAGAAAGGGGAAGAGATGAGTGTGAGTGATGAAGAGCTCAAGATGAAGGTGCGAGAATGCTTGAACAGAAGCAAGTACTTGGTGGTGGTGGACGATGTTTGGCAGAAACAGGTGTGGAATGAGGTCAAAGGGGCATTTCCTGATGACCGAAATGGAAGCAGAATATTGATGACTACTCGTTGGGCTGAGGTGGCTTCTCACGCTGGTCCTGTCCCTCCCTACCACCTTCCCTTCCTCACCAATGAACAAAGTTGGGAGCTACTTTCCAAGAAGGTCTTTAGGGGAGAAGAATGTCCTTCTGATTTAGAGTCCCTGGGAAAATTGATCGCTGAAAGCTGTAATGGGTTGCCACTTGCAATTATTGTCATGGCAGGGATTTTGGCTAACAAGAAGTCGCCGAGGGATTGGTCTAGAATCAAGGACCATGTCAATTGGCATCTTGGGAGGGACAAAAGCCTCAAGGACATACTCAAACTCAGCTATGACTCTCTGCCCGAGAGGTTGAAGCCTTGTTTTCTATATTTTGGCATGTACCCTGAAGATTATAGGATCCCCGTGAAGCAGTTGATCCAGTTGTGGATATCCGAAGGGTTGTTAACACAAGAAACTTGTGGAAGCCAAGACATGCCAGAGCCAGAATACATTGCGGAAGAGTACTTGGATGAACTGGTGGATCGAAGCTTGATCCAAGTAGTGAGTAGAACCAATGATGGGGGAATCAAAACATGTCGGATTCACGATCTTCTTCGCGACCTTTGCATATCCGAAAGCAGGGAAGACAAGTTTTTCGAGGTTTGTGGAGAGATTGACTTACAAAACCTGAATAGTAGTCCCCGTAAGTTGTCTCTTCAGGGTACTCTCTTTCATTTTTCTTCAAGTATGGAATCTGATTACACCATCTCGGGGACGCGTTCCTTGTTATGCTTTGGGCAAGAGGTGTACAAGGTTAAGCCAAACCACTGGAGATGGCTTCTCAAGAGCTTCAGGTTCGCTCGCGTGTTGGATTTAGGACGAATGAATGTTAACTCAATACCCACTGATTTGGAGAAGCTCATTCATTTAAGGTACTTGAGAATACACTCTCATAACCTTGAAACAATTCCACCTTCTATATGCAGATTGTGGAATCTAGAAACCTTGGATCTAAGAGGTTCGCCTATAAAATCCTTTTCTGGCGAATTGTGGCAACTTAAGCAACTGAGGCATCTTCTGATGTTTGGACCTGTGGGGCTCCCAGAAATGCCCTCAGAAAGTAAAACTGTGCCTAATCTTCAAACCCTCTCAACCGTGGCTCTTGATCCGCGCACAGCATCGTTGTTGGATAGTCGTAGATTCCCAAGGATGACAAAATTGGGTATACATTACGAAAGACGTGACAAGTGCAATGCTCGTATACAGTTGCAGAGCCTCCACCGCCTGAGCCATCTCCGGAAGCTGAAAGTGATAGGGACTACCGAGATTCCGCAAAATGCAAATGTGTTTCCCTCAAACATCACCAAGATATCCCTCACAAAGTTTGGTAACTTCAACTCCACTGCCATGCATACGCTAGGAAAGCTTCCCAACCTTCAAGTTCTGAAACTGTCATCGCAGACAAATGATACTAGATTTGACCTGCATTGTGCCACGGGAGGGTTCCTTCAGCTTCAAGTGTTTGAAATGGTTGCAATCAAGGTCAAAATGTGGAGAGTAGACAGAGGTTCAATGCCACGTGTTCGTCGTTTAGTCATCAGAAGCTGCAAATCCTTGACTCAGCTTCCAAAAGAAGTGTGGTCTTTCACTACCTTGAGGGAAGTGCAGGTGTTGTGGCCCTGTACAGAATTGGCAAAAGGACTCCAAAATGTGGTGATTAACAATGCGTGTAAGCTCCTCGTCTATCCTCTCTCAGCAGATGATGAATTAGATGTTCTCTGAATCCATGGCTAATTAGTTAAAATACGTTTCATTTTTTTCCTTGGTTCATAGAGAAGTGTATTATATTGATAGCTTTCTATCTAAAGGCTCACTTATTCACAGGTGAGACATTTTTCCTCATTGTATTTGTCATATTTAAAGCTTGATTCATTCCATGATTGTGTCTTCGCTCAACAAGCATGGATATCTATTCTCGATCTGATTGATACTGATTTCTTGGACATCCCAAAGGACTAGTGCCTCATTTCTAATTAACTAAGAGTACAAATTGGTCTGTTAAATTGGACTTGGGTTTAAGCAAAGAAACAATGCCATCTTCAACTGTGCCACGTCAAATTCTTCCTCAGTTTCGTTCAAAATGTATCCAAACTTTAGCAGTCATCTTGGTGTTGGTTTTGTTCGAACTCTCTTTCCCTTCTCAAACTGCTGATAGTATGACAGAATTGGGTCATACTTTGACTTTCCACTGATTTATGTTAACTGAGAATAACTTGGCTATTAATAATATGTATATAGAATATCAATAAGTATGATTTGCATATTCAAAATTGAGCATGAAAAGAGTATGCATATGCATTCCTTCACCTGGAGCTTTATTCTCACAAATGAGATTATTGTTGGATTTTTCTTGTAGTATTTTCTTATATTATATAAAATCTAATATCAACTAAATTATAGTATTTTCATGTCACTTATAATAGAATCTCTTCTATTTTTATCAGGACAGAATGACAGTGTATTAAAAATCTAACATTATTTAGAAACATTATGAAATCATAGTATATAAAAAAAATGTAAACTTCACTTAATTGAATTAATTTTGTAAAATTGAGCTACATTTAAAATTTAAAATGGTAAAAAAATATATTTATATTGATGAAATAATTATTTTATGAGCAAAATGATTATTCTTTTGACAGTTAAAAAATTAGATTTAAAAAAAAGGTCCAACAAAATGCAACCTAGTAATTGAAGTCAATATAATGTGGAAAGTATTTGTAGTACACCAACTTGGACAGAAGGACCATTGTTAATAAATGCTTTTGTGATATATGACATACCATTAATGTTTGACCTTTATTAAACTAGTTTGACTTCTTTGTTCCTTAATTATTCCTAGTGGGTGCACCCTGATATCTCTTTTTGTCACTTTATTTCTTTAGTGTTTTTATGACAATTATAGTAATTATTGATGCATTCCAATGACAATTCATATATAATGTTTTTTTTTATTATCTTAAAGTGCTAAGAGACTAGTTACATTTACAATACTATTAATTATTGTTTAATTGACAGGTTTTTACTTATTATTATGCTGATTTAACTTCAATAACATGTTCATATACTTTTTTTTATGTAAATTTCGATTGTTTTTAAAATTTTGGAAAATATAATTAATCTTTCTGAAGATATAATTACGTTAAAATATATTTTATAATTATATCAATCCAAAATTCACAATAGAGAAAATAATTTATACATTAACAATGTAAAAAATATATGCAATTATGTTTGGTAATTTAATAATTTGTATAATAACTATTTTAAAAATTATATTTCTGTAGCAGAATTATGATTGTTTTATACTTTTAAAAAATTTATACAAATAGTAGATATAAGTCAAACTTAGTACATCTTCAAAATGCTATTGTTGACCTTGAAATTTGTTCTTCTTTCCTTTTTCACGTTTTTTTTCCATTACCAAACATATGAACAATTAGTCCAGTAACTCACAAGGTAATGCTGACAATTAAAACTTTTAGACGTAAAAAAAGTAATTGTTTCATTCTAAATACATTTTGTATAGTTAACTATAGCGAACTACACTTACAACTAACCTTGTATTAACAACTAGCAAACATGGAAAAAAAAACTTAAAAATATAAAAAAGCATTAATTTTGTAGTTCACAAATGGATTTTTAATAATATAATTTAATTAAATTTTTGTTGCTCGCTTTGTCATTGAGTTTGATTAGACAGATTTTTTTTTATTCTATTTTGATCCTGTGGTTCACTTCATAAGCAAATCCCTATTTTATATCAATAATTACATTGTTCAAACTACTTTTGCTCCTAACTCACAAATCATCCACTTCTATTTATATATATATATATATATATATATATATATATATATATATATATATATATATATGATATTATTGTTCTTATCATGGTACATTATTCAGACAATGAAGTTTAAACAAACTATACTTTTTGCAAAAAATCCCCAACTAAATGAACAGAGAACCGGGTTTAATTGCTTATGGGCCGAGCCAACTTACATGAAGTAAAAGCCTTCAAGTTCAACACCGTTAAAAAGGGAATTTTGCTTCCAGCACCTCCATCATTACTAACTGAACCCGCACTACTAACACTACACTCCAACAAGTTTTTCTTGGATGCTTCATTAAAATATTCATACTAAACGAACACAGTACGTGTGAACTATTATATTAACTCCATAACTATAGTCAAAATGAAAATGAATTAAGAAAGTGTGTATCATTTGTTAAGATCTAGATCTTCAAATTAAAAAATAAATTGTCAACTCTTCGACCTTACCAAACACACGTTACTCTGCTAAAAAAAAATTTGAGGTTAATTATTTTAAATAAAATACCAGTCATTGATTGCTTTTGTGTATCTAAATATTTCCACTGAATTTTTGCACCTACATTTCTTTTTAATTATTATTTACATTCACCAGGCATTTCTTAGATTTTTGGTTTAGAGGCCATGGGAATTTTTTCTGGGGTTGAGTATGATTTAGATTTATTGGCTAACCTAATTTCATATTTGATACGTTTGAATTTTAAAGTTAATTTTATATATTTTTGAGGGAGATTTTAGGTTATGTTTTAGGTTGCCTAAATTGAATTTAGTGTTTTATATATTTTTAAATAAGTACCAAGTTTTTATAATGTTATGCATTAGTAATAATGTTTTATATACTAGTATTCCCAATGGTACTACTTTTTTTTTTTATATATTTTATAATCTAATTATAAAAAAAAATGTAAACATTGATATATTACAATAAGAAAAGTCAAAGTAATCGAATCTTGTTCATATGAGTTTAGATCCAAATACCATTAGGTTTTAATAAATAATTGGATCAAAGTTTAATAAGGGTTGGGTTGTTACCGGGGAAGTGTTGACTATGGAGAGAATGCAGGGCGTTGACCTTGGTATTTATATACGAAGCAAGGGAGGTAGAGAGTGCAGTAAGCTGCAACAGTGTTGATTCCTTGGTGCATTTGCAATCCAAATTGTTGAGTGCAGAGAAATGGCGGATAAGATTTTGGAGTTCCTCATAGGCAAATTGGGCAGGCTGCTGGTGGAGGAAGCCAAACTTCTCGCCGGCGTGTCGTTGCAGAGCGAGCTCAGGTTCATGAATGTCTTCCTGGAGAACTCCAAAGGGAAGCGCAAAGAGCATGACATTGTCGCAGAACTCGTCAACCAGATCAGAGACGTCGCTCACGAAGCCGAAGACGCCATCGACACCTACGTCGCCGGCATCATCAGGCAAAGCCGGAGAATAGTGATCGGGAAAGTCGGTTTCCGCGGTGCAGACCACGCGCTCATGCTTCACCGGGTGTCCGGGAAGATCAACGGGATCAAGGCCAGAATCAACGAGATATTCGACAACAAAGAGAGATACGGCATCGAAGATGGAAAGAGGGGGAGTGAAGAGGAAGCGGAAAGGATTCGGAAGCAGAGGAGGGAGGGACAAAAGCCTCAAGGACATACTCAAACTCAGCTATGACTCCCTGCCCGAAAGGTTGAAGCCTTGTTTTCTCTATTTTGGCATGTACCCTGAAGATTATAGAATCCCCGTGAAGCAGTTGATCCAGTTGTGGATATCCGAAGGGTTATTAACACAAGAAACTTCTGGAAGCAAAGACATACCAGAGCCAGAATACATTGCGGAAGGTTACTTGGAGGAACTGGTGGATCGAAGCTTGATCCAAGTGGTAAGTAGAACCAGTGATGGGGGAATCAAAGCATGTCGGATTCACGATCTTCTTCGCGACCTTTGCATATCCGAGAGCATATTCAGTAAGTAAAAAGTTAGCCGATAAGATATAATAGATAGAATCCTGCATGTATAAACAATGTGCTAAGAGGCTAAATTTTTAGAAAACAAAAATATGTTCATGAGATATATACTTTTAAATATGACGAGGGAACAAACATTTGTTTTTAAATAGTACTTTTATTTGTTTCTTTTATTATTACGAAACTATTACTTTATTTTCAACCAGCTTCCCTTTCAAAAAAAAAAAATTATTAAAAAAATAATATCAAAAAAAAAAACTGTCGAGTTGGTTGGTACTATTTAAAAAAAAATTATGCCAAAGTTTCGAATAGAACATTAAATTGTGCCAATTTCTTTTTCAAATTTTAAACAAAAACATTTTTTTTCAAATAATATTACATTTGACACCTATTTACAATATGCATATATATCTTTAAGTTTTAAAAACAGTATACTTACACTTTTTTAAGTACAGTAGAAGATATTACTGCAATAATAAGAAAATATATATATAGGTGTATTTTTAAATTTTTAAAAAATATCATTATAATTTACTCTAGAATAGAATACGATAATGCAAAACCATAATAACTGGTTCAATTCACTATTGAAAATATAAACCATATATACCCATGGACCATTGTTAATAAATTGCTTTTGTGCACATACCATTAATGTTGACTTTTATTAAACTTATTTGACTTCGTTGTTCCTTTAATGTACCTGGTAGGTGCACCCTAAAGTCTCATTTTGTCACTTTATTTTATTAGTGCTTTTATGATTATTATAGTTGCTGTTGAATTCATGCATAATGTTTTTTATAACCTTAAAGTGTGAAGAGACTAATTACATTTACAATACTGTTAATTATTGTTTTCTTGACAATTTTTTACTTATTATGCTGATTTAACTCCAATAATATGTTCATATGTTTTTTTAGTGTTTTTATTTTATTTATTTATTTTTGCAAATATAATTAACCTTGTTGAAGATATAATTAGGTTAAAATATGTTGTATAATTATGTCAATCCAAAATTCACAAATAGAGAGAATAATTTATACAATAACAATATAAAAAATATATGCAATTATTATGTGTGGTAATTTGATATTTGTTATAATAACTGTTTTAAAAAGTTATATTTATATATCATGAATTATGATTGGTTGATACTGTTAAAAAAATTATACAAGTAGTAGACATAATTTAAATTTAGTACAACTTCAAAATCCTATTGTTGACCTTGATATTTGTCCCTCTTTCCTTTTTCACATTTTTTTTTCATTACCAAACATATGAACAATTAGTCCAATGACTCACAAGATAATTAAAATTTTTCGATGTATTCTATTATATCTTTTATATATTATCACGGTACATTATTAAGACAATGAAGTTTGAGCAAACTATATTTTACGCAGAAATCCCAACAAAATGAACAGAGAATTGGGTTTAGCTGCTTATGGGCGAGCCCACTTACATGAAGTAGAAGCCTTCAAGTTTAACACAGTCAAATTTCTTCCTGCAGCTCCATAATTATTTATTGCACCGCCACTACTAACATAAAATGACTGAAATATCCTCCCGCACTACACTGCAGCTACTATTGCCGTTGCCATTGCTCCATCACCGCTACAAAGGAAAGGGAAGAGAGAGAACACATCGCGAAAAAAAGCTGTATCTGGAAAGCTTCTTGAAATTCTATTTGAAAAAATTTATTCCAAAATGTATTTCATAGGTTAGAGAAATTCTTTTTAAAAAATTCCAATTTAAAATCTTGTTCAAAAAATTATGTTCTGGAAATCCTATTTCAAAAATTTGAGAAAGTTTGTAATCTGAAAGCCATTTAAAGAAAGATAAAATAATTGTTTTAAAAATTTGGAGTGTGCACCAAGAAATCATAAGGGTGTAGAAAGGAAAAGTCGAAAAGGAAACCAACCCATTCAAACTGGGTCCAATAAAACAAACAAAGTGAGGCTTCTTCATTAATTTTAATTTTGCTTAGGATTTATATAAAACAGGTCCTCTTTCATCTTCGAGTATTTCTCTCCCTCTTTCTTTGCTAGCCCCCTCCTCACAATGGAGAAGCAGACCACTGTTTCCACCTCCACCACGACCTGGAAGCGTCCGGTGAATACGGCGCCGCCCATCTTAGGGCCCGTCTTAGGTCTTCCCATGGTTCAGGTGCCTGAGAATAATCAAAAGAAGACTGGTGCGGCGGGTAAGAAACACAAGGTATTACCTCAAGAACAGCAGGTAAGTTTTTTCACATTGTTCAATAATTTCGTTATCAGTGTTATAGAAATTCCGGTATGGCGGAATGGGGTGGCTGTTTAATTTACTTAGACATTTTCCTTTTGTAGAAAGCAGATCGAGAATCCAAAAGGAAGGCGCTGAGAACAGTTGAATCGCTCCGACACAAATTGCAGGAAGAAGAGATTGACTCTTTTTTCGCTTTTGATGAAGCGAGAGAGGCTCTTCGTGAAGTTGGGGAGGCTCTTCTTGAAGCTGAGGAGGCTCTTCGTGAGGAGGAGGCTCTTACGGAAGGAGGAGGAGGAGGCTCTTCGGAAGGAGGAGGCTCTTCCTGAAGCTGAGGAAGCTTATCGTAAAGCACAAAAGGCTTCATTTGAAGCATACACACGCTTTAAGGGTCAATTAGATAATTGACTTCTTGGCAGGTTTCAAACAGTCTTCTGAAGTTTAGTTGGTTGTGTTCTTATTTTACTTTGTTCATGGATCGATGCTTGTGTTCTTATTTTACTTTGTTCATGGATCGATGTACTTCAGCATAGGTTACTAAGGTGATACTTCCATTTACTTTGCTGATTAGATATCAGCGCCAAAAAAACCCATTGAATAACTCCAATTTTGTGTATTGGTTGAGGTCTCTGATATCTTGTTAGTACAATTTAGTCCTATGAAGAATCCTTATAATAATGATAGTTCTTGCATTTAGAGAATTAGGTTCCTGTGTTTACTCGGTTTTGGATTAAAGTGTTTTACTCAGCATTACAATATTAAAAATGAAATGATATTGAATCTATTCTAGTGGCTAATAATTGTCAACTAGCTCTATGTACAATGACTTAATGTAGTAGGGAAACTATAATTGATCCTGCTTTGGTCTTATTGAAGTGTTTTGTTGATAACACAAATCTGGTGATCATGGTATATGCAAGTATAGCCGTTACTGTTATCGGGTATGGAGACTTAGAGCAGAATGCTATTACAAACTAAAATTGAAAAGGCATGCGCTGGTTCAAAAGCTTCATTTTTTTGATGTTTGATTTGCTGATTGAGCTGATTTGATGCAGCAACCCAAAGATATCTTGTTAGTACAATTTAGTCCTATTTGTATTGGTTGAGGTCTCTGATATCTTGTTAGTACAATTTAATCCTATTTGTACTGGTTGAGGTCTCTGATATCTTGTTAGTACAATTTAGTCCTATGAAGAACCCTTATAATAAAGATAGTTCTTGCATTTAGAGAATTAGGTTCCTGTTTTTACTCGGTTTTGGATTAAAGTGTTACTCAGCATTACAATATTAAAAATGAAATGATAGTGAATCTATTCTAGTGGCTAATATTGAATCAACAAATGAAAAATTGTTCATTTGTTGAGCACAATAAGAACCTGGTGATATTCCATGACAGAAAAAAAAAATTGCAGTAGAAACCAATAGCTTCAGCTTCTGCTAATTTGTTTGAATATTTCGAGACATTGACTACTAGCTGCATAATTCTTTGTTCTCATAAATAGGGTTAATTAACTAGTAAACTAATGGTTATAGTTTGTCCTTTTTGGTTCTAGTTTGTGAATATCATTTCGATTGTTACGAGTTATTTTGATGATATGTTCATTTTTTCAGGTATAGTAAAATTTAAAGAAGTATATAAAATGTTTTTTAGAAAATATTTCAATAGTAAACTACCATTTTTGTTTTTCAATCAGAACTGATATTTTATCTATAAAATCGTGATTTTTATCTCGAATTTAAAAATGATAATTATTAGAAAATTAAAACTAATGATAGAATAATTTATATAAAAAAAATATATCGTTAAAATTTGACTACTACTCCATACAAACAAGGGAATACAATTTTCTATCGCTAAAATTTTGGCAATCATATGCTTAACAAGATAAAATGTTATTTGTAATTAAAGAATTATGTTGTAATTATATTTTTTTATACGTTTCCTCCTTAAAATAAAACTAATTCTAAATCCTAAGTATTAAAATTGCAAGCGAAACATAAATCTAATTTAAAAGATATGATAAATGATCTAAACAGGTATCATTTATTTCTACACTATTTGTTGATTTTCTAAACGTTTGGTATGAAGTTATGCTCATTGAATTCAGTTACTTGCAAAATATTTAATCAACTTGTTTAAGAGAATATTGTGTGCTTTTGACAAAAAAAGAAAATAACGAACGATTGTATAGTTGCCTTAGTTATCAAATACTTAACTAAAAAAACTCTAAATATAGAACTAGAAAGCTAATCCAATGACAGTTGAATTCCCAAACACTTACATATATATAATTAATGTTCTAAACAATAGAGATTATATAAATATATAGACACTATATTAAATTAATGTTGTTGTACTTGGGCATAAAGTCTAGAGAAATTTCCAAATACCTAGTGCCGTGCACTTCAATACAGATGGAAATACATTAATCTTTGCAGCTGCCATCTAGAAGTTTTCTAATTTATTACTTTAATCAACTTGTTTGATTCACACTATTTGATTTTTTATTTGAATACTTGTACAGATGTTGGTAGATAGAGTTGGTTGAGTAAGCGCACAAAAGGAACACATAAATGTTAGACCAGACGCATAGTAAACCATGTGCTATGTTTTTATATAATCTCGGAAGCAGAGGAGGGAGGTGGAGGAGGAAGAGGTGGTAGGGTTTGTGCATGACTCCACGGCACTAGGTATTTGGAAATTTCTCTAGACTTTATGCCCAATTACAACAACATTAATTTAATATAGTGTCTATATATTTATATAATCTCTATTGTTTAGAACATTAATTATATATATCTATAATTGTTTGGGAATTCAACTGTTAGAATATTGGATTAGCTTTCTACTTATTTAGAGTTTTTTTAGTTAAGTATTTGATAGCTAAGGCAACTATACAATCCGTTATAATTTTTTATTAAAATAATTTTATTTATTTGAACGAAATCGGATATTCACAGTACTTTTTAAATAATATTGAAGAAGGAAAAAAAATATAGTTTTAGGATAATTTAGTTTGCGAATCTAAAAACTTCAAATAACTTCTCTCGCCTTCAATATTAGAAAAACAAAAGTGTAGAAATTTTATTTCTCTCTCAATTTTTGAACAGGTGAAATAAAAATTCTCTGCCTTTTCCATTATTTCCCTTGACCAAGTTATGTTGTTAGAGAGAAATATGGAGATTTTTTTCTATTATGATTTAAAAAATAATGCTAATAAGTGTTCCCAAGACTCTAATTAAAGAATAAAAATGTTTAGCTCCTTTTATAATACTTTTAATAAAATATTTTTATTTGGTAATTATTTAACGTTTACCCTTATAGTCAATATAAAAAATCATAATCTCAATTCAATTCAACAACTATAAACTATTAGATCACACCATGTAATTTTCCTTTTTATCTTCGAGGATCAATCCGTGCTAGCACATCATAGTATCTTTGAATTATTTTGACCTTCCATAATTCTTCAATTAAGCACGTTTTAATACGGAAGGATAACGGAAACTCTTCAAATAATCACGTTTGGATGTGAAAGGTAACGAAATAATTGTTTGGATGGATTGAAGCCAAAATTAGGTTTTCCTTTTGGAACCTTATTTTAAAGATTTAGAACTTCTAATGAAAATTTAGTTTGGTGTCATATCAAATTAAATGTAGATATTTGAATACATTTTATCTTTTAAATATAAAATGTATAATAAAGCCAATAGAAGAAAGAAAAAAACATTCATAGTACCAAAAAAGGGCATTCATAGTACCTTGATACATGCTTAGTACATGACTTTATCTTAATTTTGCTTTCTTTGGTATTTGCAAGAAATCTTGATTTGATGTAAAAGTCACTGCATAGACACTGCATCCAAGCAATTCCCATCAGAAGTCTTTATCTTTGGAGGGTTTCCCTTGATCAGATGAATCAAACATTTAGCCAATGAGATTTCATCTTCTTGACAAGGAAACCCCATAAACTTTATCAGTTTTAGATGTTCCAGTTCAGTGCCTTTAGTCTCTTTCATTAAGCATGAATTGGACCCTTCAGCAGAATAACTTTCAGGATCAATCTGCATATCAGTTAGTGAAAAATGAATTATCTCAGAAAGATTCAAAACTAAAGCAGAACAACAGGTTCACTACGTACAGTCACAAAAAGTTGCTCCAAGGAAGGACATAGTTTCAAGAAGGAGAATAAGACTTCCATGTTGAATTCCTTCTTGTTATAGTTGTCAATCCACCGTAACTCTCTTAATTTATAGAATCTGAAGCTCCCAGATAGAGGAGAAATAGATGGCCATATTAATTCCTGCAAAAAGATAACCTTTCAGCAGTTAAATTGTTCATAGCAGAAAAATTAAAAAGTGACACATCTTGGTCATGCTTCTCATCATCACAAGTCATAAAAATATGCCTTTTGAGGTAAACCAACTATCTCTAATCAAAAGTTAAGACTAGTCTCTTATCAGTATTAAAAACTCTTTCAAGCAACTCTTTCATACATACCAATGTAAGAATCAAATAAAACCGTTAATCATATGTTTAAATAGCATGATTATCTGTTAATTATACCACACAAAGCATATGCTAGGTGATAAAAAAATGTGCTTAGAAGTGGTAGGTTCAACCCATGTTACAATTTCTCAATGTATATAAAACAAGTACCAAAAAAATATCAATTGAACAAACATGGCATACCTCGAAAGTCCATTTACACAGAGTAAGAACTTCAGAGTTCTTTATGGTTAAGAGGGTTGCATCAAAATCCTTGGTGCTCAACTCACTGCAACTTGGTCCTAGTCTGAAATCAAGCATGGCATCACTTAGGTTGAAATGATATTCTGGCCTAATCAAAGGAAGAGGGCCACGGTACCGAAAAGACTTGAGTTTAGAAGTTTTGAGAGTGAGAGACTTCAACTCTAAGCAATCCAAGATGGCTAACTTGTGAAGCTCTGAGGTGGAGTCAACACTCAAAGACTCCAACCCTTTGCAATCAATGAGCACCAACTTCTCAAGGTGCTCCAAATTTGAAACAATGGAAGAAGCTACCTCACTGGTGAAACAACTCACAGATTTCAGATAGAGGGTTTTGACTGAGAAAGTGGAAGGAAAAGACTGGTAGGTGGGCATGTGTTGCTTGCATGGCTTGAACAACAACTCATACCCCTTTTGAAGCACTTCCTTCCAAGGGGTGAAATCAAGCATTAGCTTACTGTTATTTGCAACAGTTGCCAAAAGTACACTCTCTTGAGCAAAGTGAAATTGAAGCTTTCTGGGATGCTTCAATGGATCAAGCTCCTCAAAAGTTGTCATAAACCCTGCAACAACACCTATGATATCCTCTTCACTTCCATGTCTTACAACAGCTTCATTCCACAGGTCTCTCCACCTGGTACAAAGGAGACTGGTTTCTAGTGCTGATTCATTTGGCAGAAAAGAAACTATGCGACCCAGAATTTCATCTGGTAGATTACTAAACAGATCCTTTCCCATGTAATCTCTTCTTTCAATATGATCTTGCTTGGTCTAATTCTTCAATCACATTTATATACATGCAGAAAAATATATCCATAAGTATCATATTCTATCTTCACCTCACCTTTTCTGCTGTGCTCATAACTATAATTTCAACCATAATTTAAAACTATGAGGAGACAACAAAAAGTGAAGGAGGAGGCTACTAAATGCTGTTTGAAACTGGACCCTTTTTTAGTTGAGACGACACAGACACGTGTATACAGTGAAAATTTTGTTTTATGGAATCTAATATCCAAAACAGGTTTTTCAGAAAAACATTGTAATAAGCAGATGAAAAGTAATATATTTTACAAATTCTCAAAATTGCCCATTTTGAAAAGTTTTGATTTTCCTGGTACCAAGAATGAAAAAAGATTTGTCTCCAATCAAATGGGTAGCTTCTAAAATGGAAAAATTCAACTTATAACAATCTAGCTTTAGATCTTTCAAAGGGTCAAGCTTTCTTATAACTTGTTGATTTGAAATGGGAAAAAGCTTGTAGCTGTGGATAATGGACCCATTACATTTTTATTACTTTTTTTTTTTCATACCATTAAGATCTTTAATGCAGAAAACCAAACTAGGACCATTTCTACCACATGGACTTGGTAAAAAAAAGTACAAATTTTGAGGTAAAGTCAACGTAGTAACAATTTGCTGATGGAAGGAACAGACTCTGAGGATTTCGTGCTCTTCTTGGAATAGGTTTCTTCTAGAAATGCATTTCATGTTCACTGTTCAATGCCTCAATTCTAGCCCATTAATCTCAATTAGTTTTCACACATTAAAACAGTTAGACAAATTAAAACCAAAATGCATGTTATTATAGGTTGAATTTTATAGAGCTAAATGTGTGTGAGTGATAATGCATATCGTAGGGTGTGGACCTAAACAAAATAAATGGTTATAAATTATTGAAGACACAAGGGAAGTGTGGGGAACAAATCTATCTTCACACGACACTTCTTCCTAATAAAAACAGTGATTAAACTTGGAAAATTTTGTGTACCAGCAAAACTATTTGACATAAAAAAAAATGGTTTAATATCTGTTTATGTGGACTCATTTTTTATCCTATAAATTTTAAATTTATTTTTTAGTCGTATTTAAAATAGTCTTTAATTACATTCGTGCGTGTTTCTTAAATTTGTAATACTAAAAAAATCAAAAGAAATTAAATAGAGACTCTAAACAAAGTAAAATGATGCATCTGATATAAAATTTATATTCAATATGTATAAACTTGCGAGCAATTAATACTAATAATACCATAAATGAAATTAGTCTATGACCTAATGAGATTAGAAAACTCGCTATAGAACCAAAAATTAAACACTCTTAAATAATTTACATTATTTTAAAAATAAATTTTATCTACTTAACCTACGTATAAATATATTAAAAAAAGTTGTTAATAGTTTTTGTTCACGGCAGAAATGAAAATCACATATATTTCATTTATAATAATAGCTTAAAAATCATGTTACAAATTCTTACATTAAAACATTATATAAAATATTCAATGCAAAGAAAACAATACTTGTAAATATTTGCATTATTGTGTTATAATCAGAGTAGTTTTATACTTTATCTTGACATTTTACACACACTCGTAATTTTTTTACTATTGTAAGTATGAGTTTATCATATGTTTCATTATATTTTTTATTACATTTAAAACATGTATATTTTAACCTTGCTTATATTTTTTGTTTTTTTTTTAAGTTAAGTTCACCAAATAACTCACAAGTGATATATTCATCATAATTTCAAAAGTATGATAACTCAATCGAACGCCAATTTCAATATTTCTGAATTCTATTTGTTTCCTATTATTACTCATTAATTGTTACTATTTTATATTTCCTTTAATTCATACCATTCCCAACTTTTCATATTTTTGATTACTTGGTCTCAATTCCAAATATTCCTCTCTTATTCTTTAGTTTTTTTTTTTTTTATCACTTCCCTTAATTTTTAATCTACAAAAAGTAAAAGAAACTCAAATTTTATTTTGTTTTATGCTTTGCCATATTTATTTATTTTTTTTCATTTTTATTTTGTCCTTATATTAATGAGCAAAATGAATTCATGGTTTAACACAATGAAATGATTGCTATTCATTACTCTAATGGTAAACATTACATCTAGAAGTTCCTTGTTCATCCCTACAACACCAAAGAAAGAGAAATCTTAATTCCTACAACAGAAATATAGATAGAGTACTAAGAATCTTAAACCTTCAGCAATTTATTCACCCCTCAATATGAAGAGCACAAGCACACATTAACATTCATGAAAAGGAAAAATCTAGAAGTCACTGCTTGAAAGAGGTTCATGACCATCATCACCAATGAAGATATTGTCATAGATAATTGCAGCAATTGCTGCACCCATGAATGGGCCAGCCCAATAGACCCAGTGATGGGTCCATTGCCAGGTAACCACAGCAGGCCCAAAGGACACAGCTGGGTTCATGGATGCACCATCAAAAGCACCCCCAACTAAGATATTTGCACCCACAATGAAACCAATTGCAATAGGGGCAACAACTCCCACATTGCCTTTCTTTGGATCCACTGCTGTGGCATAAACTGTATATACCAAACCAAAAGTCATCACAACTTCAAAAACCAATGCATTCCACACAGACACACCAGGGGATAGAGCAAAGCCTGCTGTTTCCTGCAATGTGAAAGTCACAACAAATAAGAGTTTTTCAACCATGAAATATGAGAGCAAGAGGTTAAAGGTGAAGGAAGATTAAATGGTTACCATTCCACCAGTTGCAGACTTGAGAAGAATGCATGCAACAACTGAACCAAGTAACTGTGCAATCCAATACAAAATGCTTCTCAGCAGGGTTATGTTTCCTCCTATGAAGGCACCAAATGTGACTGCAGGGTTCACATGACCACCAGAATGGTTTGCCCCAACAGAAACAGCCACAAAAAGCCCAAATGCATGAGATAGTGATGCAGCTATGAGACCAGCAGGTGTTGCAGATCCATTGTTGGTAAGTTTGTCTACCAAAATAACCAATTAATAGTCACTAGCTACACACAAAATAGAGGACATGACAATTGAACATGGTGTTGAAAATTTCAACTCTAGATTAAAACTTTACAAATATTATGCAGACGTGTAGAACTACTACATGTATGTGTGATTGTGAGTCCTACCACTTTGTCTCAAAACAACTCTCTTAGTTTTCTATAACTTCAGAGATGTAAGCATCTAGATAAGGAGAAATTTATGTGATTAGTAATTTATGTCATTTAGAGATTGATTAAAACCACAAACACATAATGATTCTAGACTATATAAAAATTTCTCATTGGGGGAGGAAAAGAAGAGAGAATATTAGAGGAAGATCCAATATCTGAGAAACTTTACACTAAAGTCCTAAAAACTTATGCTAGTGCCAATTAAGTTACAGGCTCAGTGTGTGTAACACTTCAAATTTTATGGTAAATTATTCTGAAATGCAATGTAACCTCAAATGGGATTAAGATAAGCTTGTAAAAAAAACATTTTGGAGTGAAGGGAAGACTATGTAGAGTGCTCACTGTAAGCCATGCCAGATCCTTCCCCAGCAAAGACAAAAATGATCATAGAGAAGAATTCTGCAAAGGCTGCTCTAATTGCATCAGGTTGGCCAGCCTCTGCAGGGGACCCAATTGCAATTCTATACATTGCCATTATTATTGGCTAACTCAGGAATCAGAACCTCAAGAAACAGAACAAAACTTAACTTGTTTCTCACTTTTCATTTCTATACAATTCAGTTATAAGTGAGGACTAACTGTGAGAGTTCTATTTGCACTCAAAACACCAAAATTAACGGCCAAGGAAACGGTCAGTGATTTGTACAATGATGCAAAAAGTTTGCAGAGTGTGAGGACTAAGAAGTTGAGTCTTCTTGGATCCACTTGTTGGTCACTTAGTCATAATTTGGCCAAGTGTGTGGCTGTTATGTGATGTAGCTGAAATCTGAGATCAAAGGATTCTTACAAAAGGTTTTGCTTCATAATATTTTCAGCATCAGCGAAAGTAGCGGCTAGCCAAATAAGTTGTAATTTGTGTCTAAGAATATAGTAATAATCACTTTTATTCAAATACAGTGTAGTTAGTAAAATCGAGTTTAATTACCAAACAATTAGCCACATGTTAATATATTACCCAAAAGTAAGATTCGATTCACTACGTATATAAAGAAGATGATTTATTTTTTCTGTGAAGAAGTTTACCATTTTTTCTTGCAGATTAAGAAAATGTTGTACACCCCGTACCTCACGAACAAATAAAACTAGTAGATAGGTTAATTTTGTAGTATAGTAAAAAAAACACACACATGTATTGAATGTTTTGGACACTTCACTACCACTAACAAAAAAATATACATTTAAAAAAAATATTTTAGATAACATTTTAATTTCTTTGTTTCTTGATATCTTCTAGCAAAATAACTAATTTTAAATTATTTTTACATCTAATTTTTGTAATAAATTATACACCAGGGATGTGGAGAGAGGTCAGTAGTCAAGTGTCACGTGGCAATGTTTCGTTTAATCAACATCCTGCAGGATCCAAGTAGTTAATTAATGGGTCATTACATAGCAATTGGGGAAAAAAGCAAATGTGATGCACAGTTGAGATTTCGTTTGCTGACAAAAAAAATCCTTAGATGAAAAAGATAGTCCAAGTTTTTAAATTCAATCATTTTTGTTAAAATTAAATTTAGTGTGAAATAATTTATGTTGGAAAAAATTTTGTTTTAAAAGTGAAATTTTAGTACAAAATTCTCATTCTCAGTGCACACAAGCTACAATTTTTTACCTTTACACGATCATGTTTGAAGACCAATTTGATTTGACCTTTTTACCAAAAATTGCATTAAACAACTGCAGAAACGTATGGTAGTTCATGTTTAAAAACACCCACCCAGAATCCTAGTAACGACAACAAAACAGAACTTCTAACACCTGTATTTGGCTACTTTCGTTTGTTTTTATAATCATTTCTATGATGAGTACAATTGATTTTAAGAAAAGTAAATTATTTAAGGCTCTTTAAAGTGAGTTGGTTTAGACATTTTACTCTTTTGTATTATTTGTAACTATAAAAGTACTTTTCTCATAAAGTTGTAAGGACGGAAGAAATTATTTTCATTTTAGAAGACGTGACCATTGGTTATTTATAATTTTTCAATCCATTAAGAATATAGTTGTTTAAAAAATTGCTCTCGGTATTATTTATTACTTTCTCCTTCAAAAGTAAACATTTACAGCGATAGAATTTTGATATTAGACCTTGCTTGAATAAACTTCTAAAAATATTACGACATAAGAAAATAAACGAAAATTTTAATAACTTAATTTCGCAGATTAAAATCAACTTATACACTTCAACTTACAAATTTGAAAGACTTCTATTAAAACTACACTACATGCAGATTTTAACTTCTAAAAGAAGTAATTTATTTTACTTTTTAATGTTCTGATTACCTGATTTTATAGTGGTCAATTAGTTTGAAATGAAAATAGACTTTCGAACCGAATTACATTTTTAGATATTAAATATACAAGTGAGAAAAGGGGACAAAAATACATTTTAGCATAAACAGATGTTATCCATTTGTACTTGCTGGTGAGGTTGTGCAGATTGATTTTACTTAAAATACAGAATCTAGAAATCAAACAGCAGCAATCGGTAAACCCAAAACACTAGCCTCTTTATCTGTCAAGCTCAAAGAGCGAATGTGCATAATGAAAGCAAAGATTAATAAGTGTGCGCAGAACTAGGAAGTTTTCTCATGTTATAGAACCAAAGAAAGGTTCCACAGCACCTACATTACCCAATTAAAAAAAAAACAAGAAAGATTGGGCACGAAGCAGTGATGAAATGCTGTGAAGCTCCCCATGTGCACAAAATTCGTATCTCTATACAAGTAAAAAAGGGTTGAAAAAATTAATGTTATAAAAAGACCAAGACACTCGTGATTCAAGCAGCAAAAGGAATGCCTTCCAAACTATTGCTATATATGACATATATACAGAGGTTACAAGTCTTCGCTCTGGATTTTCTACAATTATCACAAATCGAAAAAGAAAAGAAAATTACAGTTATGAATAAGTTCATCATCCACGCTGGAGCTAGGGAGAATGAACAGGAAGACCAGTAAAAGAGTCGCCTCACCTCAGAAGAATTAGTGTTGATTCCACTCTCTCTTGAGAAACAAATCAATACCATGGATGGAAAACACCCAGTCTAAGCTGCTTGCCTCCAAAAGAATTCAACCCAAAGCCCACAAACCAACCAAACTCCAAAATCCTATATTTAACTTCCTACACATCTATTTCTCCTACAGTATTCACTTCCTATGCCTATTGATGCCATGTGCTAATCCAAGCCCCGTCATTCCCATTCCCTCCCACAATTTCCACCTGACATTCTTGGGAAAACCCTTCAGGTGCAGAAGTCACCAACGATTCATCTCAAGAAGAAAGTGAAACAATGCTCATGAACAAACATTAGTGCCAATTACTCACATCACATACTCCGATCCTAAACAAGTCGATGTTGACGCAAAGTCTTGCCAAAATGAGGTTGCATCAATCGGACATACAAACCATTCTTTGCAACCAATGCATCATGACTGCCTTCCTCCACTATTCGTCCGCCATTAAGCACTACAATATTGTCTACATGCCTCATCATCGCAGCCCTGTGTGCTATTAAAATAGTGGTCTTGTTTCCCATTATTAGCGTGTCTAGGGCCTCTTGCACCACTCGGCTTGACTCAGATTCAATCGATGAACTAGCTTCATCCAACAATAAGATAGGGGCGTTTTTCAGCACTACCCTAGCAATTGCAATTCTCTGTTTCTGTCCCGGGGTTAAGTCAACGCCTCTCATCCCAACATGAGTGTCATAACCATGAGGCAAGCTGCTAATGAAATGATGGGCATTTGCTATTCTTGCAGCCTCTTTCATCTCAGCTTCAGTAGCATTATGCCGTGCATATAAAATGTTTTCCCTTATTGTTGTTGAAAAGATAATAGGTTCCTGCTGAACAAGACCAAGGTGGCTCCTCAACCATCTCAAGTTATAGAGCTTTAAATCCCTACCATCCAGGAAAACTTGGCCTGCAACTGGATCATAAAACCTCTCGATCAAAGATATTATAGTGCTCTTTCCTGATCCTGAAACTCCCACAATAGCAACTGTTTGGCCCCCATTGACTTTGAGGCTAAAATTGCTCAATACCAACACTTCAGGACGAGATGGGTAACAAAAATCAACATTTTTTAACTCAATGCTTCCATATACGTTGGGTGGCTTCAACGCTGAGCCATCATCAGGGTCAATTTTAGGAACACGGTCTATAATTTCAAACACTGATATGAGGGATTTTCGTCGTTTTAGTATGTAAGGAGCCAATCCAAAAGGCTCCACAAGTGCAAATGTTGCAAATGAGAAAACCATGTACTCTTTGAGTGCAGTGGGTGGATCCATGTAACCTCGCTTTATGCATATTGCAGTGTACCAAAGTAGCAGGGCATTACAAGCAAAAAGTAGAAACTGTGAAAAGCCAAATGCAAAACCAATTGCCATCCCATGTAGAAAGCTCTGCTTAAATATTTTCTTCAATTGCAGCCTATACAGCTCCATTACCTTATTACCAGCACAGAAAGCAACAACAGTATAAATGTTCCTAACTGCATCTTCGAGGACCAAAGATGCCTTTCTGTGCATTTCCTGGATACCTCTTGAAAATCCAGCAAGCCAAAATTTCTGCAATATTAAAAACAGACTGCATTTAATGAGTTTCGTGTAAAGATTGGAGTAAATTGACAAGACTCCTATTATTCTCAGCAAGTCATTCATTTATTCATACAACTGAAAGATCCAGAAAGCAAAATCACGTTGTATTTCACAGTTGTCTACAACAGGTCCATCAAGTTAATAACACCCATTTTCAAAATAGTTATATTTCAACTGGTGCAAACCTGGGCAATGGCAGACACACACAGAATTGGAAGGGTTGCAAACGCCACTAGTGCTAAACGCCAATGCAGCAAAGCACCAATAAGAAGACCAACAATAACTGCAGCACTGTCCTGTATAAATATGGACAGCCTGTTGCTAAAAGCAGCTCGCACAAAAGTAGCATCATTGGCCAATCGCATGGACAAATTGTCAGCACTGTTCTCCTCACCATCAAACCATCCCACTTCATTGCGTAGCATGGCTGCAGCATCATAGAAACAGGCTAAGTAATGTTCAAAATTATACATTTTTTAAAAGAAATACAATGCAAAAGGGTAGTTATGAACCTGAGAACATCATTCTCCTAACTCTTTCTGTCATTTTCTCTCCCATAATACCAAAGTAGAAATGCTGTAAAAAATTGGCAACTACCGTTACAATACCCATGCAGGCAATGATCAAGCACCACTTGTCTACATCCCGTTCTAGGTGATGAGTGTCATCAATTCTATAGTAAGCTGTCACCACAAGACCAATAACATAAGCAAGAAGGGGGTTGAAAGAACCAAAGATTGCAGCACCTATGCTTCCTAACACAGCATAAAGCCACTCAGTAAAACTAAGCTCGGCCAGCTTCTGCAGTGATGGCGGCTTTTGGTGCCGTGCACCCTTTGTTTCTCTCATTTTAACTAAAACATCATCAGAATGACTGTGTGGTCTACTAAAAGTCTGTGAATGGGAGCGTTCGCTTTTAGGATCAGATGTTAAAAGAGGTGAAACCGGAGATTCAGGATCAGATTCATTTGACATTTGTATCTGCACAGACTGAACATCAATCTTCGGTAGTTCCGGAAGTCTCATTTCAAAACTGTCCTGCCTTCTTATCGATGGCTCCTTATCTGCTGCATCCGATAGCTGACCATTTTCCAGCATATTCTCAACTGGTGGGCTCCGGACTTTTGGTGATTCTTGCAAGTTAAAGACACCATCTGAAGGTCGGGATACATTAGACATTCTTTGAAGAGAGGGTGACTTTGTCATTTTAGGGGATGATGGTTCTTTTAAGCTATGACTTGAAGAATCTTTTTCAATTTGAAAGCCTGCAGTTTCCTTGTAGTTTCGAACAGGCATCCTGGTGATAAGGAATAAATCTATGAAAATGCCAGTAGGGAAATCTTAAACATTATTCCAACAGAAAATGTTAAATGCTGTAGCCAATGGTAATTTGAATGCACTAAAAAAGTGTAAAGATTATTAGTTAATTATTCTAAGAAATAATTCTCTTAACAAACTCTTGCTCCACTTCCATCATCCCAATATTTTAAGAGATCGATGTTATATTATGGGTAGACACAAACAATAATGCATGGTGAAGGAATAAATGTGATTTGTTTAAGAGACCTCTTGGGAAGTTTTGCTGCCTCTTCACATCGAAGAAGCTCTGCATATAAGCCGTCCAGGGTTAATAATTCATCATGAGTACCCATTTCAACAAGCTGACCTTCCTCCATAACAGCTATATAGTCAGCATTCCTTATGAGACTAAGCCTACGAGCAATTATTATTGTTGAGCGCCCCAACATAAGCAAATCCAGAACCCCCTGAACAGCCCTCTCAGCCTCAAAATCAAGTCCACCAGTAACCTCGTCAAGCAGAAGAATTGATGGATTTAGAAGCACAGCTCTTGCAATAGAAAGTTTTATTTTCTGCTCTTCGGTCAAAGCTAGGCCAGCCCTGCCAACCTGAAAGCCAGGAGCATCAGTTTTGGAAATTAAAACCTGACTGCCACTTAAAGGAAACAGTTAAAAACACCATCCTAAAGAAAACATGATAATGCGACCCAAGCAATTACCTGTGTGTCATAACCTTTCTCTAATGAGCTGATAAATGTATGTGCTTGAGCAATTTTAGCCGCCTCTTCAATTTGATCCATGGAAGCATCCCTACCATAAGCAATGTTGTCTCTTATACTCAAACTGAGTAAAGCAGGCTCCTGGGTGACTAATCCTATTTGGCTCCTCAACCATTCCAGTTTCAAATTCTTGATGTTTTCACCATCTAAAAGAACTTCTCCTGAATCACAGATTAGCAAATCAGTACAAATCTGTAAACTACCAATACAGCACTTTCAATGCAATAATAAAATCATACTCTATCAAGGGGGAAATTTTACCTAATGTAGGATCATAAAAACGCTCCATGAGAGGAATAATACTACTTTTTCCAGAGCCATTTCTGCCAACAAGTGCTACAGCTTTCTTAGCAGGCACGGTGAGATAAAATCCACTCAAGATAGGGATTTCAGGACGGGACAGATAGCTGAAATAAACATTCCGAAATTCTATATTTCCTTGCACTGAATCAGGGGCTGTGCCATCATGATTAACAGATGAGGGTGATCGACTTATCATCTCAAATAATCTATAAGCAGCTATTCGTCCCTGATCAAATGAGTAGAAATTTGTCGCTGCTTGATTCAATCCCCTAGTAAAATTAACAAATTTCAAGTAAAATAATTAACATATAATGAAACTACATGACTTGGGTGGGATTAATACTTACAGGCCACTTAGAATTACAGCAAAAAGAGCTGTTATAATTTCACCACCATGTGCTTTTCCATGAATAACCAAGAATCTTCCAACCCAGAGTTGCAACGCACAAGAACATATTGCTAGACCATATGTAAATCCAAGACCCAGACCTTGAACCAAACTTATTAATATACCATATCTAAGAGTAGCTTGCAATGATGTTGCATATGAATACTTGGCCAAAGTTTCATTTGTAAATGCATACAATGTCCTTATATAGGAAACTGCCTGCAACACAAGAAACTATCTATATTAAGAGTCATTGGCACTACACACTTCACCTCTAGTCCAATTTTAGCTCAAAAAAATTAGAAGGCACCAACAGAAACAAATGAATAGGCAATACCATCAAAAGATATGAAAACCCTAATGTTCAACCATTCCACATGTCAGCTTGAAAATTCGTCGACTATAAGGTACCAGCTTTATTTTAAATAGATAAGGTGGTCTCATTGAAAATTTGACACGGAAGATACCATATGAATATCTTAAATTTATCTATATGCCTATCTCATGCATACATGTGGGAAAAGAAAAGAGGAAAGTACTTGGGTCAACAAAATTAAAATTCAAAAAATAAACAACCTGCTCAGCAATGCCAGCTGCTTCAGCATATGCATCTTGGATATTCTCTGCAAGCCTATGGAGGAATATGTTTGATATTCCTCCAGCAGCAACAATAAATGGACCTGTCGCTAATGTTATCAAAGCAATCTGCCAACAATTGATAAGGCCAATGACAAGACCACTGAAGAATGTGGCCATATTATGAATATAATTTCCGACCTGTATCATCAAAAGCGTGTAGATATATTATACAAGACATATGTCCAGAGACATTAACTGCAGAGAAGTTAATTTTCTACAAAGGAAGTAATTTATAAACATGATTAGAACAGGACATACTTTTTCACTAAGAGCAGACTGGATAAGCAACACATCACTCAATACTTGACTCACAATGTCTCCATTATTCCCATAAGTATCAAAAAAACTCATATCTTGATTAAGCAGTACTTGAACATAATTTGACCTGATGACGGCAGTCTGTCGTTCTCCCGTCAAGATCCAACATGAAACCTCTATTTAACAGGAGGGGGAAAGCATTAGAATAGCACCGACTTAAAATGGAACATCCCATAAAACACATTTTCCATGATGAATTTCATTAAACATTTAACTTTACCAATCCAACCCGCAATGAAAACTCCCGCAGCAATATAAACAATTGTTAAAGCAAGCTGCAAAGAAAAATAAAAAAGGTAAGTTAGCAGAAGTCCACTGACTCAAAAACTGAATGCCTTGTGGAAAACTGAAGATAATTTCTACTCTCTCCTCCAGGAGCTTAAGAGCCCAAAGACAAATAGAATGTATTTTGAAGCTTTACCTACACACAAAAATACCAGATAACAATTACCAGAAGGCATAAATATCTAGCTTTTAAGGCTACTTATCCACAAGAACCTGGTAAATGTTACTAGAGCATAAAGCACCCAATAGCTAGTACCAGAAAAACTCGTATTTTTCTGAAGGCCCAAAGGACAGAAGGAATATGACATTTTACAAGGAATGTATAATGGGCTATCAATATAATGTATCTGAATCTGATAATAAAAATGGAAACTACAGCGACTTTTGTTCAATATATTAACCTCTTCATTTTATTTCCTACCTGTTTTTCACTATATATTCTTGACTAGGAGAAACAAAATTATAACCATCCTTTGCAAAAATCAAAAAGAAAGAATCGGGCTAGAGACAAATTACAAGTATAACTGTAGAAGATTATAACCACCATATCTGGGAATCAAACTTCAAGCATTTTCAGCCAAATGGGATGTTGTAATTTTCATTTCATGGTTTCGGGTTGGATTGGCTTGTTTCATTTAGCTGAAAATTTGGTCTTGTATGATATTTTTTTGACATATTTTTTTGACATAGGACTAAATCCTTAAAGGATACTTTATTCCTTTACTTATGGAGGATGAGCTATAGTACAAGAGGCCTATTTAAAAAGGGTTATAACATTTATGCTTTCTCGATAAAATTATCAGCTTCATAAATTACGGTAGAAAATTCCATCCAAGAGTGCCCTCACGCAATGCAATCAAACCGTGGGTGTGATGTGTGATGCTTATTAGGCTTCTCCAATACATGATCCTGCTTTCTTTAACTTTCTTTAATTTTATATTCTACCACGATTTATTTTGGTTGGCAGAGAACAATGCAAAACAATCCCGTCAAGGCCCTAAATCATTGACTGTCTGAATTTTCGCAAAAGATATAAAATACAAAGCCCTCTTACCACATGTAATTTCCACAGTCCACAGCAGTCAAACAGAAAAAAGTGTAACTTTAAGTTAATATCTCTTCCTATTTTCTGAAAATTCTGAGTCCTTCAACATATCCTCAATGAAACTTCAAAGTTTTGCTAAACTTTAACACACCCTAGAAGGCTAACTAGTTAATCCTAACCCAATTTCACGCTTGTAATTTATGAGATCAGAAAAGTTGTCGGTTTGTAATGCGCTCCAAGCAATTAGTTTTAGAATGGGACAGAGAAGAGAGCCACTTCCAAAAGCTCCGTCTGATACATGGTTTAAATAATAGCTCCGTGACTCAACTAACCATGGGAGACTCACTCTTGTATCAACTACTGAACCAACTACATGTTGCTAAAGTAATGAAATTATTTATGACAAAGTGTTAAGGACAGAGTTGAAGATGATTTCATTTAAGACTACAAACTGATACAACAAACTAACTAGAGTACTCTACAATCTACCTTTATCATTGCATACGACTAGACAAGGTCTCCGCAACATTGCACCAATGCAAGAGAAGCAATTATGAAACTAAAAGTGCAATGCTCAGCCATCGAAATAATCAGTTTTCAAAACCAGACAAGGCCACTGCAAGGAAGAAAAAACAAACAGCTGGAGGAGGAGAGAAGTTAGTTATTAATAGTGGACACGTGGTTCATGATCACACGGTACAAGGGCCAAGGAGAAGCACAAGAGAGAGGGCTATGAATAGGTGGAGGGAGGACTTTGTTTGGCAGTGAATTATGGTGCGTCTCGCTTTCTTCTTCTGAGTCCTAATTGAATTCTGCATGCTTTTCTCTCTCTTATCAAATTGTCTCTCTGTTCTAAATTTTCCTTACACTACCACTGGAGTACCCACCTACAAGACTAGCTACTGATGCGCAAATACGTTCATTTTTGTTCGGTACTTAAAAAAAATATCTTAACATATTGTTTATGCTTTACTAAATAGTTAACTGTTTGATTTAGACTTTTGGGTTGATCTAATATACCCTTCGGTTTCTATTACACCCTTCCAGCCACCTGACAAAATCATCATAACTAAACATTTTTCTTGAACTCTTCATAGTCCAATGAATTAGCAGCAGGAGCCAATGATTCAGAGGAAGTGGTTATAGAAACTCAATTTTCTACCCGCGGAAGTTACCACCTATTGACCAATTTAGTTCTAGACATCAAATCGAAGATAAAAAAATTACAAGAACAACCAGCTAGAAGACACATCTTGATATACATAGCTTAAACCCTAACAATAACTTCGCCAGTAACCAGCTAGCTAAGTGAACCAAATCAAACTATCAGAACAGAAAACCAAAGCTTATATACCCGATCATCACCAACCCAACCAAGTCTAATTGCAACAAAGCTAGTCCTTAAATTCGATAAATAAAGCTTTCAACTACATCTCAACAGCAAAACATCGCCTGAGCTTTAGACAAAAGAGGAAAACCATAAAAGGAGAAAGGTAGGGTTTGCGCATGAAAATCACAATCTAACCTCGGTGAACCTGTGAAACTGCTCGTGCGAATCCATCCGCAGCACGTGGATGATCTTCGCGAAATAGTGCAAGTAAACGACGAGCGCGGTGCCATGAGCCGCGGCGGCAAGGGAACCGACGATCATGAGGAACCAATCGAAGTGGTCGGCGCAAGCGAACAGCTGCGAAAACGGAACCGCTGCTGGCGGCGGTTCGATCTCCTCTGGCTCCTCCATTTCCTCCTCCACCTCCACCTGCTGCGACGCAGAGGTCTCGGCGCCGGGGTCCAGGTACGGCGATGGCGACTCCGGCGGCTCCGACACCTCGGAAACCGGCGTGAGCGGTTGCACGTGCGGCGGGGACCACCCGAACAATCCTCTTGATATCATCATCTCTTCTAGCACGCTCTCTCCGAAATGAAACCGCTGAATTCAGCAGATCCACTCCAAAAAACTGAAAAGCCCTGCGTTATAACTTCGTTCCGTTGTTTTCCTCTTCCGGCGAACGACGTCGTCCTGGCCTTCGCCGGCACCGCCGTCGCCGTCTCTTTTTACGGCCTCTCAGGTCGGAAACGGAGTTCGAAGAGGAGAAACAAACGTGACCCGAAGCAGCAAGCGAAATTCGTGAACCCTCTCCCGTTTTCTTCTTTGAGAGAGTTATTTTTTGTTTGGATAGGTTTAACGGTCAAACGCCGGCGTCCATGTGCCTTAACGTATTTTCCTATTTAATGACTATGTATTAATATATGGTTAATTATTAATTTATTTGTTTATGGGTTTATGCTTTTTAGGGACAGAAATACAGTGAGTGTGCGCTGTGACGACAAAGGCATGCATGCAAAGCTGGAACAACGGTGAAGGGTGTTTTGGTAAAGTCACTGTCAATAATTATGCATCCTTTTTTTTGTTTTTGTGAAATCACTGGTCACCCAAATGAAGGAGCAGAAAATGAATTCTATTAGATGTTTTAAATTGAAATATAATTAATGTCTTGTTTAAGTGATTTTAAATAGTCAAAATTATTTTATTATTTATAAATGAAGTTTATCATTTTTATAAGTGATTTTAGTTGAAATTCAGTTTATTATTTATAGATGAAGTTGACAAATGTTGGCCGTCAATAACTATTTAAATTTAAAAAAAAAAATCAGAGACATGTGTGGGGTTTCATATAGTGGGGAAAGGGAATTAAAGGAAGGAGAAGAGAAAATAGTGAATTTTTTTTTATATTGAAAAGATTATGATTATAGAAAATGTTACATTCTGATAAAATCAACAAAAATATTTTATTTAATATATGTCTAACTTCCACTCTCGGAAGTGGATATATTATGTAGAAATGTAAAAATCATGAATACTTAACTTTTTGTAATAAAGCTTTGTTTTCTATATATCACAAACTTTTTACACAGAAAATGATGTTGTTTGAGTCAGGTAAAATTATTATGTAAGAATTAAACTAAAAAAATAATTAGTTAAGTGGAAATAATTTTATATAAATTTATTTATATACTTAAGACATATTTAAGAAAATGAGAAGTTATGGCAAAGTTGAGAGTGTTGAAGGGCCCTCTTCACCTTTTTCTTACTAATTATTAGGGCAATTCATTGATCACCCACTCACAAATGTCACCCAGTTTCTTCTTAGAGTTTTCTGAATGAATGATGGAACTACTTCAACAAAGTTAATATACTCTATTCTTTCACACTTTCACTAATTTTTTTTATTATTTTAATTATCTATAGTGGCTTCATGTCACATTCATCATTTGCCACAACAAAAGCTAGCCACCATGAAAAGGGTTCTTATGTATATAGGTCCATATAAACTAAACCATGTAAAAATACATGGTTTATATCAATAAACTCATCTTAATTAGTGTTTTATTTTATTATTGATGCATTTAAAGTAGAGAAATATATATTTTTTAATTTTTATATTGTAATATTTTATTTAAGCTTCAATATGTATGAGTTATCAGAATAATTTTTGATTGAATTTCTTGTGGTGAGATGGCCATTGTTGTTCTCGAAGGTAGGAATGAGAATTCAAAAGAAAAAGTGTAGATAATTTGACCATGCATACCATTACTTGGTCAATTGTTACATTTGAAACTAAAAGTTGTAAATAGAATCATTTGACTGTGCAAAGATTGGAATCATAAATTCCTAAATAAAATAAATTAGAGAACCACCCATTAAATATATTTCTGGTCTTTATTATTTTATTTATAATCTTAATTTTCTTGTTTTTAAGTAAATATTTAGTGCATTAATTTTTAAAAACATTGTAATTTTAATTTAATTATCCGAATTAAGAGATTGACGACTAATCATGTAGCATACTTTAGCTTGTCTACCTGATATCATGTTAACATTATTAGTATATTTTAAAGTTATTTGATGCTCATTGTATAAATTTTTATTTCATTTTAATAAATGAAACACGATAATGGAAGAATTTTGTTTGAGAGTAACATATGCGGATTAACATTAATATCTTTATATCTTTAGACAATTGAATTAAAATAACTCATTTTGATAAATTAAGAAATAAAATCTTCGACGTAAAATAAAACAACCAAATTATGAATTGAAAAAAAATATATATATCTTCAAATATATGCAAATATATATCTTCAAATATATGCAAGAGAGAGTAGAACATACTAAAATATGTATTTCTAGTAATAATATACACTAATCACGACCCGTTTTTATAAATCACATTTAAAATATTAAGTGAGAACTATAATAATTTGTTTTAAGTTTGGTTTTAAAATTATAAATAAAATAAAATGTAATTTTATTTTTAATTCTCTTGAATTATTTTAAGTGCTAGTTTTTATATTTAATATGCATGATTTAAAAAAATTAATATTAAAATTTTAAGTTATATTCAGTACAAAGAATTTTTGTCGTAATTCATTCCATAAATCTAACTATATTTTGAAATATATATATATATATATATATATATATATATATATATATATATATATATATATATATGTATTTT
>Ga0209700_101554_pt1 | contig 47710 bp, 15 predicted proteins | sample SiratroredBW_FD_187528 | JGI IMG/M metagenome (GOLD analysis project Ga0209700, IMG submission 187528) | Root nodule microbial communities of legume samples collected from California, USA - Siratro red BW (SPAdes) (version 2) | ecosystem: Host-associated > Plants > Roots > Nodule | place: USA...
CCTCTTACTTATTGCTAACTCCCTTTGCTTCAGGGTTTTTTCTTCTTGGGCTCTTTTTTCCTACACCCCCTGGTTTCCTTCTGTACCTCCATAAGGTATGGAAAATGTCGAAAACATCCATCCATGCAACTTTGTTGGAAAAACTTCAAATTGAGTGATTAAAAAAAGTAATTATACATTTGAAAGTTTGAAATTTTGGTGCTACTGGATTGTATAATCTACTAATATTTATCTTTAATATTATTTAACATTTTAATGTTTTGTAATCGAGAGTTGTTTAGATATATTTTGGATTGTACTAACATTGCAAATAAATAAGATAAGATTGTATAAATGTAACACCAAAATTTTTAACTTTTAAATTCTGTAAACTTTTTATTCCAAATTAGTCACCGGAACTTTGTTTTATGATCTGTTGCTAGAAGATTTATTCCAAGAAGTTTGAAGGTGGCCACATGATTGTCTTCGGAAAAAAAGGAGTCTGTAGAATTGAAATTTGGGGCAGTCAGAAGAACCTTTTATGTATTTTATGAAAAACTGGATGGGTATCAATTTGGGATTAGTCCATATGTGTACGTGTCACTGCATAAAGTATAAGAAAGAAATACGAAAAAAAAAGAATAACAAAGAAAGAAAAAGATGAATTTTTTATATATATATATATATATATATATATATTGGTGGTGGAAGATGTAGACATTGCAGAAGATGAAAAGGTTAGAGTGGTTGGAGTAGTAGGAAGAAAACGCGGTGAGGTGAAAGCATCCTTCAAGAAATGCAAGAACTAAAGACCTCTCACTCTTGCCAAGAACTTGTTATTGTCAAAGAAGGAAATTAATATAATTGAGTTTCAGTGTGATGGGTGTTAAGGTAATAGATAAAGAAAGAGGAACACTTGTTCATTGAATTTTATTTTATAGAAAACAAGGTTCCAATTGAGAGTGAACAAACTTATTTGAATTTCATAATATGGAAATTCAAAATTTTAGTGTTAGTTATACAATTAAGTATTATTTATTTTTAACTTTTTAAAATATTTTAGATTATGTAATCCTAAATGTGTTACCTAAAAATACATTTCAAATAATACAATAATTTTTTTAAATAATATTAAAATTAAATAATAATAAATTATACAACTATGAATATATCATAAAATTTTTAATTTTTAAATTATATAATTTATATATTTTTCGAACAACTCCAACAAAACTCCATAGAGCAAAAAAAAACCATGCAATGTAAGAAGAAAAATGCTTGCACCGGTTTAACAAATCATTCAATTACATGTATATTCATAATTTTCCAAAGTAATTATTAGAAAAATAATTAATCTTACTTTTTAATCATATAATCAAAAGTTAGGTAGGTGAAGTCACAATTGAATCGTGGTGTTTCGACTGTTATGTTTTTTACTACAAAGAGTTGCATCCAAATTATGAGATATAAGTTTTGGTGTAGTGATAATGATATTAGTTGAAATTGGACAAAGTTTTATCAAACAAATTGGAATTTTAAATTCTTTTGAAGTTAATTTTGAGTTTCTTAGGTTGAAAAGGAAAAGAACTTAATGAAACTTACTATCGGACACAAATTTAATATCAATGAATAAAGTTAGTGTGAATGTTTGCCTTAATAAGAAAAAAAGAAACAAAACATACAAGAAAACACTTACACAAGGTGAAAAAGAAATAGACAAGTAAGGAATATCAAACTAAAAAAGAAAGTGGAAGAAGAGACTTATATATGATGGAGAAAGTATATGCCACACCATTTAGAGACCCTTAACATATTATATTAGTTAAGGAGTAACTGAAGTAATAAGATGCATTTTACATCGTTTGCTAGAAACAACTAATGTAGAAAATAGCCCAAGAAAATCACACAATTTTTTTTTGAAAAAACAATTACTGTATGTCATTTATTACATCGGTTGTTGCTCCAACCAATGTAATACAGTGACTTTCTATATCGGTTGTCAGCTCCAACTGATGTAGAAAGTGGCATCATGCATGCTTCAATTAAAAACATATTTTGGTGTGGAGTTACTATATTGATTGTATTAGCAACAGATGTAATATGTTTGTTTTTTAACCTAAAAAGTTACTACTTTTGTTGTTCATCTGCCTCTCGTGTCGCTGCTTGCATTCTCTATTGTTGTTGCTTGTGTTTCTCTATCTTATTGTTTTCACTCACATCTTCGCTAGTAGCCTTTGTCGACTTTGCTTTATTTTGCATTTTTCACGTGTGCGGTTTGTTTAATATGATTTTACATTGACGTCGCAGGTTACTATGGGTATTATAACAACACGCAAGCCTATCTCCATTGTGAACTGTGAACGCTGCTTGGTTCCACCTCTATAGCTTCTCTTTGCATCAGGTTAATAGTTTTGTAAAATTGATTAAAATTTATCATTGCATTGCCTAAATTTATCATATATTTTGAATTTTCAAAATGTAGGACGAAAAATTTCAAATGGTTATAACTTTTGAGAAAGAGTTCGGATTGAGACACGTTAAAAATGAAAGTTATTCAAAATAAGGTAACAAATGTCATGGTCAACACCCAAAGGGGATTGGAGTTCTAGATTTTCTAAAATTCCATCGTTTACTATTATTTTTTTTATTTTTTTAGTATTGTTGAGCTACTTTTTAAGATTTTAGTATTTTATTTTACATATGTATACTTATTAGAAAATTGTAAATATTTTTATGTTTATAAAAAAAGAGAGATATTACATCGATTGTAAGCAACAACTGATGTAATATTTCTCTTTTTTGCTATTTTTTAAATCTTTTTTTATATTAGTTGTGTTTATAACCGATGTAATAACTATTTTTTTTACATTGGTTGAAGAACCGATGTAAAATTCATGGACTTTTTACATCATCCGCATCAACATCGGGTGCAGAACTAAGGTAGAGTTTAAGTAATCTTATACATTCCTCTAGTGAATATTGTCTTGTATATCTCTTCGGTGAAAGATTGTCTTGTACACTAATTTGATAAAAAGTCATCTTATATACTCTTTTAGTGGAGGGATATCGTATATCTAGTTATGACCATCATTATGTAAGGCGTCTATATGTTTTATGATTGTCTTAAGTATGAAAATGGAAGTCACATGTTATGTTCCTTGATATGCATTATAATTCACGGAGAGATAGTAATTTGTGTTTTCTATAATGAACACTTGTGTAAAGAACATTGTTAATTGTAGCGAGTTGTGAACAAACATTCATTAATGTTTCATAGGAAAATATGTGAGATTAAATACATGACATTCATTATGTAATTGTGTAAAAAGAATAATTATTCATACTAAATTTGTTAGTGAACATGGATAAGAGTTTCTTCTTTGGTTGAACCATATTTTTTTTATCTTTTATTTTTATCTTTATCTTACTTCTTATTACTTCTTCAATTTTTTTTTTTGGTATTTATGTTGAATATTTTAGTATTTAATCAACTTGATATTAATTACACTAAACTCATATTATATGATAACGAAAAACATTACAATACTAAAATAATATCATAATATTATTTACTAAGATTATATGATGTGATTTCGTAATTAATTAGTAAATTTCATGTTATATGTTACGGATACAATAGAGTTTTTTTAAATAGATAAATATGTAATTTTGTGAATATCATGGATGTAAGTAATTTTAAAGAATTCTGATTGTAAAATATCTCTGAGCACAGACTCTTAATTATGTGATTTACAAAGTAGTTTTATTAAATAGTGAGTGTGGTGTTCAAAATATTATTTAAGTGTTAAGATCAATTGTAACTTTTACTATATATATATATTATTTATAAAATATCTTTTAAAGATAAAATTGTAACTGTAAAATTTAAATCAGCACAATAGATTTGAATTTAGAACATTTTAATCATATGAATATATAAATATAAAACTCCAAAGTATTTTTACTTTTTAACTCTATCAAATTTATTTCTGTATTTTCTAAAAGACCATGACAAAAAGCAATTAAATACAACATCCTTCTTTTTCTTTTCTTTTTTTTTTCATTCATTGAAATATCTTTAAATACAAAACAATGATTCCAATTATGTTAACTTATAAAAAGAGTCAATTAAAACGACCAACGTTGGTGATGTAACTTTAAAAAAATATCTTATGATGAATGATTTGAGGTAACAACACTAGCCAATTTTTAGTGAATAAAATATTGAATCTAGGTGACTGAAAATTATCGGATTCTATGTGAAAACCACGGGAAAGCCCGGAAATCGCATTCAGTAGAATCACTAAATGGAGGCTGCACCTTACCCCGATTAATCATTAGGTGTGGTGTCCACCATGAGAAAAGAAAAGGTGCTTCACAATTAAAGCTCAAACAGGATAAAAGAAAAGATAAGAACGTAACATATACTTACAATAATCCACAGCTTCTCCACAATACAGTGGTTCTGCTCAATTTTGTGTCACAATTTTGATGGCCTAAACATGTCTGAATATGGTTTATTTGTGTCACACGTTGGAAAGGGTATATCCAGTTGTTTTCACTTTCACTAATTGATTAACATTAGTTGAAAGTTCAAACGAATAATTTAACCCCCTTAATAACATGTCACTATCTATTGCTAACTATCTTGTCCTATTTTGATAGGTCATCTTAGCCTGTTACCACACGCAATTGCATTCCGCTTTAAAAGCAAAAGCTGAAGGGCAAAATGAACACAAAATAAAATTCCAAGTTGATGACTAAAAGAATAATTACCTTGGCCTTATTGCTTAGAATCAGAGACTTTGCTGTCCAAACTGGGGAAACTGCTTCCAATCTCCCATGGTAATAGCAAATAACATGGACTTTGGGAGGATGAAAGTGACCACATGGGACCAAAGCTGCCTTACAGAGCAGACAAAAAGAGAAATTCTTGTACGTTTTTGGAGAAAAATATCCTATCTTCAATGACTACATATCTTGTAACAAATGGCACTATGCTATATACACGTAAAACTAAGGATCAAATGTCTGTTCTAATTATATTGTTAATGTTGTAATTAAGGTGAAAACATATATATTAATCTTCCAGGATAAGATTAAGACTATACCTATTAGAATTTGATACTTATCCATCAAAGTAGGATATAGGACCCACGCCCACAACTTCCAACAATACCACTTTAACCATTCCCAACTTTGGGGTAGGTACTAGATATGAATATAAAATAGATCCTCTCCCATTCTGAGATGATGGAATCATGACCTTTGATTAATTGTATTTAATAATTTTACTATATGAAAAAAGGTGAGATTTTTAAAACTGCATACTGTCCAAATTTTTTCAACTAGAAGTGCTCCACAAAGGGCTATAAGTATCACAAATGGTCCTTGCTCAGAATCCCTGCTTTTCCTTTTTTTCTAATTTCAATACTTATGCAATAGTAGTGAGGCTAGAGATTGGTGGTGCTGAATCAAAATGTTGGCCATTTTCCACAAAGCTTTTGCTCATCCACCTGAAGAGCTGAACAGTCCTGCTTCTTACAAAGGCTCCAAGAAGCCTAAGGTTCCTCAGGAGACTCTCAAGGATTTCCTTGCTCACCATCCTCACAACACTTGCTCTATGAGCTTTGGTCATGCTGCTGTGCTAGCTTATGTTCGTCCTGATCAACCTTTCTCTCTTAATCAAAGGTTATGTAGCATTCTCCTTATGCAGATCAATGATTTTCTATACTGATTTTTACTGTTATCCACACCTACATACACCTACCTTTCTTATTAAGGGTACTTTGCATATAAAGGTAGGTGTGATTTTTCAAATTAGTAAGGTGGAAGTATGATTAGTGTCAAATCATGGTAGGTATAGAAAGAATGCTCAAATTGGCTTCTCTGAATTGTAGGTTGTTTTGTGGGATTGATGACATATACTGTATCTTCTTGGGGAGCTTGAACAATTTGTCCTTACTCATCAAGCAATATGGATTGTCAAAGAACACTGATGAGGCCATGCTTGTGATTGAAGCTTACAAGACCCTCCGTGACAGGGGTCCATACCCTGCAGATCAAGTTGTGAAGGAACTTGATGGCAGCTTTGCCTTTGTTGTGTATGACAGCAAGGTTGGCAGTGTCTTTGCAGCACTGGTATGCTAATCTGCCATGTTTTATTTTGACCTTTTAACAAAGTTAAGTGCTTTTAACAAAGTTGTTGATCATGATTTTGCAGGGTTCTGATGGGGGAATGAAACTGTATTGGGGTATTGCAGCTGATGGATCTGTGGTAATCTCTGATGATCTAGAAGTCATCAAAGAGGGCTGTGCCAAATCCTTTGCTCCCTTCCCAACAGGTACCTTTCTAGCCACCACTAATTGGTTCCTTATCTTGGAAAATAATTTTTGTTTAGTTGCATTTATCTTTCAAAAGAAATGTTCATAAGCTAGCAGTTTAAGCTACATCAAATGAGGCTAGTGTGAAATTTCAATAAAAATAGAAGCAGAGTTTTATGATGCATTAAGATCCATGAGATGTTGGTGGTGGAATGCAGGGTGTATGTTCCACAGTGAAGGAGGGTTGATGAGCTTTGAGCATCCAATGAACAAGTTGAAGGCAATGCCAAGGGTGGATAGTGAAGGGGCCATGTGTGGGGCCAACTTCAAAGTTGATAAGTTTTCCAGAGTCAACAGCATTCCTAGAGTAGGAAGTCAATCCAACTGGATGGAATGGGACCAACATTAGGATAAAACAAACCTTATGGATAATAATGTTTAAATAAGAATGTCATCTATGTTCCACTTTACCCTTCTCAGTTTCTTTTATTTTCTTCTTGCTTGTGTTGTTTTGCTTGTGTTGTCACTCACAGAGATTAACATGTTAAAGTCAGGAACTTGTGTGGCAAGTAGGTCCTAGGAAGTGTAATGTAAGATGAATGACATGGTGTACAAAATGGATGAACAAGGACAAACTCTAGTTACTGCACTCAATTTCTGAATCCAAAGTGCTTCACCTGGTTTAATGCCACGTTAACATTCATTACACAAACATAAGTTTATGGATGTGTATTTTACTTATTAAATTATTTCTATAGTGTTTCTGGCCTGAATATTAATTTGATTAAATAGTAAAGTTGAAATATTTTAGGAATTGTTGTTTTGGAGATTGATACAATTATATTATATATTTTAAAGATAAGTTTGATTATATATTCCAGTATGAAACAATTTCAAGCTATTTTTTTATGATATATTATCACGCCATTTAGAAAATTTAATATATCTTATCATTACACGATTAAACTTATTTTACATGACAAGATTATTTATCTTTTTATAATTTTGTGGTATTTAATAAAAACTTACGTAAGTTAAAATGTGTTTGAATTTATGTTTCAATGTATAAGAATATAAAATGCGTTTGGATTTATGTATATGAATTAACATTCGAACGCACCTTTAAAATTTGAGTGGAATAATTTATAAGTAACTTTTTTTTAGTTTTAACTCATGAAATATGTTGACGATGAAAACAAAATTACTAAGTATTTCCTAATTATAAATAATAACTATACAACTAATTTATTGCATTGAGTTTAATATAAATAAATTGAGTTTACAATATTCTAAACTAACTAATTATAAAATACTGTTAACATTAAGAGACATCAGTGTAATTATTATTTTTTTTTTTTACAACAGAGAAAGAAATATTATTCAGTAATCTTTGAAAAACATGTAAAACACAAACGTAAGGAATAAGTATAAAAACAGAACAGTTTTTATTACTTTAACTAGAACTGGCTTTACTTTATTCGAGTAAGGTATCAATTTGTTTAACTCGAAAGAGTTGATTGAAGAAGACACAGTTTTACACCGTTTTCCAGCGAATTCTGAACGGTTTGCCGGAGATGGCCGATCGGTTCTTTCCAAACGAGATGCCACGCTTTCCAAACGAGATTCCATTGACGGATTCTCTTACCGCCTTTCTCTCTCTCCCTTACCAAACGCTCTCTGAAAAGTTCCAAGCATCTGCATTTCACTTGAAACAATCGGTACTCAAAGACTTAATTTTGAATATGTGGGTGTCTTTCAATGGGTATTTTTGATTGTGGGTAGGCTGAAGTTAGAAGCTTTAGTGATCTTACTTTGGTGGGTCGGTGTGTAAGTGTTTCGTACTTGTAGTTCAGGTGGTGAGGGAAACATGGGGATCACGCGGGAAGCGTGTGAAGGACTATACCCTTTACACGGGGGCTCTTGGAACAGCATACCTGCTTTTCAAGGCCTACCAAGTAACCAAGGATGGGAATGATCTTAAGTTGTGCTCAGAGATTGTTGAGGCTTGTCACTCTGCTTCAGCAGATTCTGGGTATTCTCTCTTTCTTGCGTGTAAGGGTATTGTGAGTTATGACTTAGCCACTATAAAGGGTTGGTTTAAACGTTAAAATGTTTAAATATAACCTTTATGTTTTAGGTAATAGTCTGTCCACTAACAGTGTAAAGGAGTTTTTATACTATCATCTGTTAATAAATTGTTATATGTGTTGAGTTTGCTTTTACAATACATGCTATGATTTTTTACTGGTTGACACGAAAAATTCTGTACGCTAACAGTTCATAGAAATTAATTGTGTATTTAAGTGTACATTATAACTACAATGTTTCTACCATAATCCACAATATCATCTGCCATATTTTTATGTTGGATGTTTGGTTTGTGTCATCTACTGTTTATAATGCTGGCTTCAATCCTATGTGGGAAATGAGATGATTTTGGTTTAACTTTCTAAATTCTAATGTATGAGTTGCAGCCGTGTGACATTTCTCTGTGGGCGTGCTGGTATTTGTGCTCTTGGTGCTGTTGTAGCTAAGCATACTGGTGATGAAAGACTACTTGACTATTACCTGAGACAATTCAAAGAGGTACTTTGTTGTTTTTATTTCTGATCCCTGTGATAGTTCCTATTTATACATGGAATCAAGTTGTATAACCCCTTTTCATATATGTGCCTTTGCATAGAACAGATTGTAATACCTCGTGATTCGCCCTATGAGCTATTGTATGGCAGAACAGGTTATTTATGGGCTTGTTCATTCTTAAACAAGCATATTGGTAACAACACAATACCTACTACCCACATGGTAATAAGGCCTTCATGATGAGTCTCATGGCATTTTTTACTCTGCAATTTATTTTGACAAGATGGGTTTTTAACTTCCATAGAGAGCAATAGTGGATGAAGTTATCACCGCTGGCAGACAATTGGGTCACAAGGGAAGATGTCCTCTGATGTATGAATGGCATGGGAAGAAATACTGGGGTGCTGCACATGGACTTGCAGGAATTATGCATGTTTTGATGGACATGGAACTCAAGCCAGATGAGGTGGAAGAAGTCAAGGGTACCCTACGTTACATGATTAACAATCGTTTCCCTAGTGGCAATTATCCCTCCAGCGAAGGAAGTGAAAATAACCGTCTTGTGCAGTGGTGTCATGGTGCTCCCGGAGTCACTCTTACCCTTGTAAAGGCTGCTGAGGTAATATTTTCCTAAGTTGCCAAATTCAAATGCATACTGGGATATGGTTTTTCATCTTTGAAAGGAAGCTACTGGTTATAACTTATGCATCATTTAAGCATACAATGTGATTTATTTCCTTGAGATAGTGTTTCCACACAGGCATGAAGGGAACTGATAAATCATATACTTTGCATGAATCTGGTTGCATTGGATTAATACCTTACCGTTGCTTTTAAAAAGAATGACTAATACTCCAATAATAATGACTAGTGAATATGGTGGCACTGAAGCTGAAAATAATATATGCAATTCAGTTGGGATTTAAAGTAAGAGAAATGTTAGGAACATAATCTTTAACAAACTCTATCATTGTTTGAAATTTATTGGAAATCATAAAATTTTTTGGTCTTACGTTTTTTTCCATTTGAATCTCTTTCATTAAGCTTTAACAAATACAAAAAATTGTGTCAAGAAGAATGTGTTCCTAGTACACTTCGTAAGGGTAATTCATTTTTGAGTTCAGCAGAAGTCATATTCCTTTTACTTGTCCAATTCCTGTACAAAAGTTTCACTTCTGGTTTTCTTATATTTTAAATTGCAGAAGTTATGCAATGATTATTGAACCTAGCTGTGAAATATATGTTCACATCTCATGACTGTAATTTTTGCCATAACAATTAGGTTTTTGGGGACAAGGAATTTTTGCAAGCAGCTGTAGATGCAGGGGAAGTAGTATGGAAGAGGGGTCTGCTTAAGCGAGTTGGGATGTGTCATGGCATCAGTGGGAACACTTATGTCTTTCTTTCTCTTTACAGATTGACGGGAAATGAGGAGTACTTGCACATGGCCAAAGCATTTGCTTGTTTCCTACTTGATAGGGCACAAAAACTGATCTCAGAAGGAAAGATGCATGGAGGAGATCGCCCCTATTCCTTATTTGAAGGTCTTGGAGGAATGGCATATACTTGTCTAGACATGGTTGATCCACAAATGGCCAAGTTCCCTGGTTATGAATTTTGAGTCACTGTCATGATGTATATTAATATTACACATATCCATCTTGACGAACTTCGGAAATATGTGAAGAAACTGCAACTTTGTAATTGTGGCTCTGTAATGTTATATGATATGTATGGGAGTTAACTGTGATGCATCATGCATAGTTCTAGCTTTCAAAAATACCGTTTAGTTAGCTTATATCATGGTTAACAAAATATTTTTTTTAATAATTCTTGGGAGAATTTAATAAATAATTATCTTTTTAACAGAAATTGTGCCTAATGAGCGTGAAGTGAAGATAAAAAAAAAACAAAGTACAATTTTAGGTTACTATGCACAGTTATTTCAGAGGTTATGGGCAAGTTGCCACACCCTCATGGGTGAATGATTTTATTGAGTCTTGATTCATAATCAACACCTCAAAGCAAAGAAGTACCTAGCTAACAAAACAACATCAACGCATTCAAAATGGTAAGATATATCTATCCACTCTTTTTTGGGACGTCATTTTCCTCCATGCAAGTGCAAGGTCTTTAGCACAACATGGATTTTGGAGGCTCCTCCCCCTTAGGCCAAACCAACGAGCTTCTCACTAATTTCCCACACCTTACGAGCCTTCTCAGCATCACTGGCCTCCTGTGACAACTGGTTCTCAAATGAAGCAGATGTTTTATTCCAGCTCCAGTAAACACCAGATTTTGTAAGGCTTGGATCACTCACAACCTGTATAAAACACAACCACAACACATGAGATATAAAGACACTTGAACACTTCACGCTCTTGTTATCATTATCGACCATAGAGGGTCATTGCTACCTGAGCAAGTCTCTTTCCTGCTTCATCTTCTGAGACATATCCTTTGGTTATGTACTTCTGGAATGGAGGGAATAGAGTTCTGAACAAGGGAATGTGCTCTCTGAACAAGCCGGTTGTGGCAATGCAACCGGGGTAGAGTGATGAGAACGTGATTCCAGTTTCCTCATGGTATCGTCTGTGGAATTCCTGCATTGTGAGCATGTTACAGACTTTGCTATCCTTGTATGCCTTGGCACCATCAAAGTCTCCACCATCAATCATGGCTGAACTGTTTAGCCCATTCAAACCACCCTGAAGTCCCCTCAAGTCACCAAGGTTAGCCTTGGGAGGTACATTACCAGCCAATGTGTTGGTGTTCCCTGTTGAATCCACACAATCAGCACAAAAATGCAACCAAATAATGTGTGATAAGAACTAGAATTCTCAATAAACATGCTAATAAACTGACCAGTGATTGAACCAACAATGATCAAGCGCTTTGAAGGGTAATCAGATTTGTTCAAGTCCTCAACCAACAGGCGTGCAAGGAGGAAATGTCCTAGATGGTTTGTTCCAACACTGAGTTCAAAGCCTTCAGCGGTGAATGTAGGTTCCTTAGCAGTTGGCAAGTAAACGGCAGCATTGCAAACCAACACATCTAGTGGCCTTTCTGATCTTCTGAAGTTATCAACAAATTGACGGACACTGTCAAGAGAGGCAAGGTCCAAGTGCATGATGGTGTAGTTTTCCTTAGCCATGCCAGCAGATTTTGCAGCTCTTGCAGCTTTGAGGTAATCCCTGCAGGCCATTATTATATGCCATTTTCCTGTCTCAGCCAAAGCCTTAGCAGTGGCCAGACCTAATCCAGAGGAAGCCCCAGTAATCACAACACTTCCTTTCCTCAATGTTTTCTTGCCTTCTGGTGTAGACTTGGTGACTGCTGGAGAGGCTGTAGCCACTGTCTCCGCCCTAACAGCATCAATCTTTTGCCGGAATTCCCTCTGATGGAGAGAGGGGTAAACAAAAAAAAAAAATTAGATAATTGCCCCCAAAACTTTTTTCTTTAGGAAGGTGGGTGGATTACACAGTGCCTAGTATTTTGTTTGTTATCAGAATCTGAATTGATTATAGAATACGGATCAAAAACCCATTTCAAACAAGTATAATGACATATCAGAGGCTAAAGCATTCAAATTCATGTGTTCCAAAAAGTATAATCACATTAAGTTTTTAACTGGAATATACTACTATCCCTCTGTCCAATAACAAGTGTCGTTCTAATCTTTCTACACAAACCAATAAAAGCAAATAAATAGACAAAAAGGTGTAACAATTCTATAAAATTAACTTTATCATCCTTGTTTATTTAAACAATATATATTGTTTTGGTCATTTTACATGAGAAACCTTCAAACTTGGATTTCCAAAATTAAAAACTAAAAGAGCAAATTACACTGTCATGCTCTGAGATTTTGTTAAATTTCTCTGCCATGTCTTATTTTTAATCCCTAGACTAACTCTTACATTCTTAAAAAAAGATTTCATTGACTTTCTTTATACAAAACACTGACACTCTATCACCCACAGAAAACACATTGTACTCCTCCAAGGAATTGCTCCAAACCTTTAACAAATTGGGTGTCGCCAGAAACTCAAATTTTAGTATAATTTGCTCAAAATGGAATCATTCCTAATATAATATTACTCAGATTAATAAGAAACAACTTAATGGAGAATTGAGAAGAAGATAGCAAAGCATTAATTGAACTACCTTGCATCTCAATGCAGAGGAGCTGAAGTCAGCTTTGATAGGTTCTGACAATGAAAGACCAAACAGTGTGGAGTCCTTGAGACACACACCACTCTTTCCCTGCAAACACAAATGCCAGAATCCAATTAAAAAAGCCACAAAACACAATGAATAAGAAAAAGAAACAGCTTCCTGGTGGGAAAGTGAAGCAAACCTCTTTAGGGACAGAGAAAGAAGCAGGAAGAAGAGAAGCAGCTTGGAGAGCCATTGGAAGAAAGAATGGATTTTGGGTTTTGGGTTTTACAAGGGAGTGAAGTAAGTAGAAGTGGTGTTACCACTGGGGTAATGGAATGTGTGGTTCATGTTTGTGCACTGAAAATGAGTATATATATGAAGTGTTGTTTGGGATGATATGAGTGGATAAGATAATTAGCAGCATGTGCATGTGCCACGTCATTTGGAACCAACCAATGGAGTGTGGAGTTTTGGATTTCTTAAGAAGGGATATTTTGATCCGTTGGCAATAGCAGCCACTAGAAGGTATGGCCTATGGAGGCTAAATATCAGTGTTGAAAGAGATTGAAGGAGTGGAGGTAGGCCATGGTGGATAGAATCTCAATGAAATGAGGCCTTTTTTGGAAACTTCCTTGTGTTGCTAATTTTTTCTGTCACAAATGAAGATACTAGAAGTTTGAGGAAACTTCATGGTCCAAATACATGCCTTTGCAAATGTTAAAGTTGTAGGGGAATGAATTGGTATTGAGCCTACCAAATTTACCACAATGAACTATATGAAGAATGAACCCTGTAACACAAGTGTCTATTGTGGATATTTTTTTTATTTTTTATGTAAACACATTTTTTCGGGAGTAGTATTGGAAATGAGAATTGACAATCAAAGTTTGATGCGGGAGCAGCAAATATTGGGGTGGAAATAGCAGAGCCCGTATGATCATTATGAAATAATTCCTACATAAACAAAGAAAAAAGGCTCAAATCTTGTACGATAGTTTTTAACATAAGATAATTCTTTATGCACCCCATAATTTCTTCATACACCTCTATATTTTTTAAATTTTCCATTTTACCCTTTGTTATTTATATGAGTATGTGGTTTGGGATCCTTTCTGAAATGTGGAATCTCCGGACTGTGAAGTGAAATCATAAGAATATGTAAGTTCAGTATTTTTTTTCTTCTTCAAATTGTGTAATTCAATTCTTGAAATGAATTGTGTAATTGAAAACTTCAAAATAGTATTCTGTGCACAATCAAGAACATATCCCTATAAAATATTTAAGATTTGTGGATTTATTATCTATTTAAACAAAATTTATTTAACTAAATATACTCGTTTATATCTATATAAGTACAAATTTATTAAATAATACATGTATATAACACTTGCGTCTTTCAAACTAAATATATAATAAATATTACATATTACTTGTATATGGTTAACTATGAGATATACTTAACCGTTTATGTTTAACATTTGATCAAATATAAAAATATTTTTATACTTAATTATTTAATCACACCATCAAAACTAAATATAAGATTCCTGTAAACTTAGATTTATAAGAGTGATATTTAGTTAGCTCTAAAGCAAACCCATTACTTTTTTTTGCATTGATTTCTCTACAACCACACATTTTTCAAACTTTTATAACCTTTTATTAGCTTTTCCTTCAACTAATTCATTTTGTTTAATTATAAAACACTTATGCAATAATTTTTTTTTTTTCAGAAAACAAAGTTTTAGGTTGGCTAATCCAAAATGAAAAGCTTAATTTCAGATCAGCCATGTAGAAGTTAAAAGTTTTGGTATTACGTTTTCGTATTATTCCATCCCATATTATTTATTTTCAATATTGTTTAACTTTCTGATTATGAAATTCGAAAATGTATTTCAAAATCAGAACGTTAAATAAATTAAAAATAAATAACAGCAGCAATTCAAAGCGTAATATTAAAATTTCAAAATTCTAAATTCATGTACCCAGAGCTTTTCCAAGAAAACTGTATGGAGGAGTATTGTTGACATTTCTCAGTTTATGAAAATGCATGAGGAAAGTATAGAGGTGCGGGAAGAAAAAGTAGTGGGAAGAAGATAAATTGGTTTGCATGAATTTGGAGGTGGTGGTGCACCAAGTCCTTAAGATTTCTTAATTTCTAATATCGGTAATACAACGATCATTCAAATCTCCTTCTACTATTTTTAGTAAGTTCTGGTTTTAAGGAATTTTCACATTCTTCCACTGATACAGTCATAAGAGTTTAATTGTTTTACCTACGAAGGCATAATAGATTTCCAAGACCCCTGCCAATTAACTTTTGCAGAGTTTTCATGGATTTCTATAATCAAGATAACTAATATTTTGACTGTGTTTTTCAAAAAATTTAGAGAATAATATATTTTTATAAAAATTTTAAATAGTTTATAATAAAATAATTGTTTACGATAAGAACTTGAAAAAAAAGATTGAAGTTTAGAAATTTATAAGGAATTTGATTATTTAAAATTATATAATTTTAAATTTTATTTAAAAGTTAAAAATTTTGTATTTTTGTTTAATTTAAACTTTAATTGAATGGATTTTTGTTAGGATATTGTTAGATGATTAAATGTCATCGGCTTGATATTGCTTTTTAGTTTATATTAATTTAGGATTATTTTTAATACATGTTAGTTAGAATTGTTTTTCAATAATTATTTGTGTTAATGTTAATTAAGACTTTTGTTTCTAATATTTGCAAAACTCTTTTTGACTAAGGTCAACCAAGATATTTTATTTACTCTAACGAACCTATTATTTGGTCTATGTAAGTTAGAATTTCTTAGTTAATATTGATAAAAAAATATACTTTTACTAATATTGTTGTAATTTGCATTTAGTTGTAATTGAAATGCTTAATATATTAAATGAGTAAACAAAAATTTAATAAATTTGGAAGTGATTGGCTTTGGACAAAATATAGAATTCCATAACAAAACTGACAAAGTGTGTAAAAGAATCATCATTTCTAATTTCAATAAGCTTTTCCCGTGCTTGCGTTACTCTACAATTGCCGATTACATCCATCGGTTTCTAAATTTCCTGCTGTAACTTTTTTTTTTCTTTTTTTTTTTGTTTGACAATGTTTCCCCTTTATCCCCCTCAGTGCCTGAATGGAATGAGAACCTATCTTTCATCCAACGCACAAGAACAAGAAAAGAAAATAAATGAACCCCGCTAATATTACAAATCTCACCCACTTTTTCTGTACAGGTTTTTCTTCACCAACAAATGGAGAAGGTGAACTCAACTGCCTTCTGAGCATCTTCATTCTATCACCTCTTATATCCGAAGTGGCAATCCAAAATTTTGGAAAGTTCTAATTTCCCCTCGAAGGCCGGCAGTGACAATCACCATTCCCCAGGCTGACATTTTTTGACTTGCCCCATTAGAGAAATCCATACTCACACGAGGGCTTTGGTTTCTTGCAGCCAGAACAAGTTTTTCCTCTGGCCATGTTGCAGAAATTCTATCAAAAAAGTAACTGTTTGTGGCACTTGCAATGGTTGCATGGCGTGGACTATTGTTGTAACCAGATGCAGGTCTTGTTGAACCCTCGGAGACAAAGTTTTCCTCTACAGGGGTAGGAGGATGATTGGCTGATGACACTTCATCAGCATTGTTATCAAGCTCCGGTTGTTCTCCAGAAAATGTATCATGCATGTCCCATGCATCACCCATACCAGGCCAGGGAATGGCCACTGACACATCTTTACAGTGAAAATGTTCATAGGATCGTGTGACAGTGACACCTTTGCTTCTGTTAGGCCTGCAATCAGCCTCGTTTTTCCAGATGTATACATGGGAGTCCTCACTTGCTGCGACAACATATTTACCATTTGCCGTGAGGGATGCTGAAATTGGGCTAGTTGCATTCCGAAAGCCTGCACAAAACTTGCATCAGTTTGATCAGCAGCAAGGAAATAAGAATACTGAAGACTTGTTGCCATTTTAGACTAAGTTGATAAGCTAGCAAGACCGCAACCTTTTCATCTGTCCAAATAAATATACCATATACGTCTGATAAGAAAGAGACAAATATCCTCCCCATTCCAGACAAAACATAAAGAAAAATAATCAAGTTTTTCTTTGACCATAGAATTAACAAACCAAATTTTGATGCAGATAAAAGCAGTGTACCAAATGGTTTTTTCACATGTTATAAATTTTCACTTAATATAACACATACCTTTAAACTTATGAACCAGATCAACACCATCAACCACCCGTATTCTTGAGTCAGCAGAGGTGATAAGTACTTCTGATGAACTTCCAGGGGCAAACTGTTCAAAAAATTCAGATAGGAAAACAAGTACAAAGTCAAAGCAAATCCACGTACGCCCTCCCATTTTATTTTATTTTACTTTACTTTTTCGTTCAATGTTTTGGATGGATACACAAAAAAGTAAATCAGTATTCATTACATTACCTGGAAACCAGTAATTTTCTTATGATGTGATTTCTTTTTCTTGTTTTGGAGATTGATCTGACTTTTCTGTTGCAACTTATTTTCTGAATGAAAAATCAAAACTATAATCAGTGGCCCCACAATCACCAGAATATAGATAAGTAGTCACAGTTTTAAAAATAAAAAAGCATTTAACAATACCAGATGTATTATATAAATGGCAGCTACCCTTGTATGAACCAACCAGTGCACCCTGCACCAAACAATTTAACTGCGTTGAACATAAAATTGTACTTCTGAGCGTTCAAAAAGATGCATGTTAGCCTTAGACCAACCTGACCATCAGGTGTATAACAAGCAGCAGTGACCATCTCATGCAGATCTGTCCAATCAACAACTTGTCGATCAGGAATGCTCCATATGCGAACCTTAGCATCCAAAGATCCACTAATGAAGTATCTATCATCAACAGGATTAAACTGGATGCAAGTTACTGTGCCAGAGAGAAAGAAAGATTGAAGCAAAAGTCTTAATTAGCAAAGAACAAAAACGGTGGCAGTAGGGAGGTAAGGGGATTCATTGTAAAATCTAATCCACCCTAATGGATAAGCTCGTGTACAAATAGTTCTATTTGCAGTAGAGACGATATTTTATAAAATTGTCTATATGCCACAATGTGATTACCCAATCCTAAAAGAAGGGGGATATCTTGAAGATAATTGGACAGGGATAGGATGAACTTATAATCGGATAAAGTTTTTAGTTAGGAACAGGCAGAATAAACAATCATAAAAAGTAAAAACACATAAAAGTATAAGAGTGATCTGTCATTGACCTTAATTTATCCATGAGTTCCACTCAGATTAAGGGAGATTATTGCAATATGTAATAACTGCATTTACTCACCATAGTCACTGTGTGAAAATATTTTCAAACAAGACTTGCTAGACAGATGCCACAGCCGCACAGTTTTGTCCATTGAAGATGAGAGCAAGTGCTGAGAAAAAATTGTGGGGAAAAAATATTAAAAGGATGATCTAAATATACAAGCATTTTAACTCATTCTTAGAATATATTACACTGCTTTTTCACAAATATTGAAATTTTAAAGATTTATCAACAGACATTAATAATAAATATCTCTAAAATAAATAGAAGATATCCAATGAAAGATTTTCAAAGACAAACATTTTGGCCTGCAATAAATATCAATCATTACAATCCATCCATAAAATTTCAATCACTCCAAAAGGTGCTCATCCTAGTCCCACATTATTGTGACTCTATCCACAAGGTATATAACTCAAACAAGGGTTTAAGATGTGTTTTGGTATCAAGGGGAAGGTACAGCAAATGAAAAAAAATTAAGTAAAAAGTTTTGATAAAATGTTTTTAAGTCAAAGATGGATTCATCAAACAATATAAATTGCAACCAGTTTCAAATATTGTCCATTTCTCTATTATTGGGTTTGAACTAGTTCAACGACAAATATTATTTGGCACATGTAAGCAAATCATTTATAAATTCCGAATAAAATATAAGGAAAGGGGGAGATAAATACTGATTTCTTACAAGGGAAAAAGAGATAGGATTACAGCAACTTAATTTAGAAATGCTTTTGGGCAGTTTTTGAGTTTGACTTAGAAACTGAGCCAATGGGAACTGGCTTTTAAATTTGACTGGTTACTATTAACAAATTAGGACCTCTGTACCTAGTTAGTCAATATCTTTTTCTTTTTCATTTTTTAAAGTTTAGCAAATACTACCATAAACTTACATAGGAAACAATGAAAATTGACCTCTAGCTAAGATTAAAAAGAAAAAATCAAATCTCAATCATTTATCACAATGACATTGATGAACCATCTGAAAAGCACTCCCATGTTACAAACTAGATCCTAAGCATGTTACTGAGTGGCAGATATTCTTTGTGTCTATTGACCAGTAAATTTTAGTTCTCGTTTGCAGATTTCATCTTAAAACCAACTGACATTAAGTGGAAACAAATATATAAGCCACATCCTAAGAACTGAGGAAAGCCATATAGGACTTCCCAACATTCGTTTCATTATAGCCAATCCAAACTATCTCCGCATGTACTGTTCACTATAGTTATTGCTGGAAAAATTAGATATGCCCAGAGGATTTTACTGTCAAAGTAACCATTAATTATAATTAGATATTAAACACAAGTGCCATCCTGTAGTTTATAAGTTACCTTCCTAAATTAAACCATTTTTAAACTCCTTTCTAAAGAATGCCACGAATAGCAATGTAATTCCATAGGAGAAATAGACAGCTTTGTACCCATTAAAATCAAAACTTCATAAACCAAAACAGCAACCTAACAGGGTGTAGGAAAAAAAAAAAAATCCAGAAACCTTCTCGTTGGGCCAGAACTTTATCCACTTGATCCAACAATACATCGACTCAACCCAAACTAAAAATAGCCTAGTAGCTCACGAACTGCACATAAATTACCTTTCAATGTAATAACCAGAAAACACTAAACAAAATAACGGTAGAACCTCACTCAGTAAGATAATCATTGTTGTCTAAACTGTGTATAAAAACATAACAGATAACACCATTTGAAATCCATAATTTGTATCCCTTGATGCATTTTCAACCACTCAAAAACTATCCTACTCCCATCAATTATCTAAGAATGTCAAACCTTTCTGATATACAGATACAGCGCAGAAACTAACTCCAACAGTTCAGTAAATGCGAATTGTTCAGTTAACAGAGAAATGAATAATGTACAGAAGCATATCTAATACAGCAGTGCAAAACACTCTTCACAGCTATACTGACACATTGAAATTGAACACTTTTCTAGAACTAATGAACATCAATCAAGAAGACCCATCTGAAAATTGGAAGCTAACCTGAGACTTAGACCATGAGAGGTCAAGCACATCATGCAGATGTCCCTGAAAGGAGCAAACGGGTTTGTCAGTGAGTGCAAACACGGTCTGCGGCACGACAAACTGGTCGAGGCTCAAGGACTTCCTACTCACACTGGACCTCCCCTTCCTCTTCCTCTCCACATCCCTTAGCGGCGATAGCATTGCCGCAGCCGTCGGCTCCGGCGACCCATTCACCACCAAAAACATATTCACACTCCCCCCATCCTCCCCCTTCTCCCTATCCAGCAGCAGCAGCTCCCCCTTCCTCTCCCCCTCCACCACCTGCCACACATGAATCACGCAATCCTCACCAGCACTCGCCAAATACTTCCCATCCAAACTAAACTTAATGCTCCAAATAGACCCACTATGCGCCTGAATCTCCTGGCTCTTGTAAAGCGCCGTCACCTCCTTGCAACTCTTCCCATACTGCTTCACTCTCACCCTCTCCGGACCGTGAAACGTCGTGTCCTGGCTGTCGTCGGTGGCCGAGCTGGACCGCCGGCCGCCCTTCTCCGACGAGGTGTCCCTCTCATCGCTGCTCCGCCGATCCCTGTACCCCGCCACGGAGCTCGCCACACTCTTGATACTCTTCAACCACCCCCCTCCCTTCTTCTTCACCTTGGACCCACTCGCATTGGAATCGACGCTAGCCTCCTCAACATTCTGCCTCCGCATTAACTCCTGAACGATGGGGGAGTGCCCCACCGTCATCTCGAACTCCTCCATAGTCAAGTGCCGCCCCGTGGCAACCTCCCGCAGATTCTCCCAATCGTTCACCACGAACTCCTTCCCGTTGTCGAGATCGCGTATCGTGCAGAGCTCTTCGGACGGCGGCTTGGGGTTCGGCGGCCTAGGATTGGCGGCTGCGGAGGATGAGGTGGCGGATGCTGCGGAGGCGGCGGCGGCGTCGGCGGTTGTGTTAGTGGTGGTGGCGGTGTCGGATTTGGATCGGATTGGGGAGACGCGATCGCGTGGGGGAGGGTGAGGGTTTTGGCGCGTGAGTGAGGATAAGCCGAGTGATAGGAGGAGGCGCGTGCGGCGCTCTGAGACAGAGGTGGGTTGGGAGATCCATACGTCGTAGTTGTTGGTGAGGGGGAAATTGGGGAGTGTGTCGTTTTGATGGGGTTGGGCGTCGTTTTCGATATCTTCGTTGTCGGAGTTGGAGTTGGAGCATGAGCAGGAGGAGGAGAGAGAAAGTAAACGGTCGTGAGAGTCGTAGAAACAGTCTTGTTCTTGGTCTTGGTCGTGTTTTTGTTCTTCTTCGTCTTCTTCTTCTCCCAGAGCCTTGCTCATGGTTCGTGCTGAAAATAAGGGCTCAGAAGATTGGGATTGGGATTGGGCATTCCCATTGGCAATGAAAATGCCCAATCGATTATCCGATCAGTGACGGCGATTAGATCCGACCCGAATGAGATGCAACAGAGAAGAAGAGAAGAAGAGTAATGTGAGATTGTACAGAGCCTACGCTATTGCTATCGCTATGCTATGCTCTGCTAGCACACAACAACGCAGGCACCATCAATTTTCATTTTCCTTTTTTCTTTTTTCAGCCTTTGATGATATAATCAATGCATCTACCCTCTCTCCGTTTTGTTTTGTTTTCGCTTGCTTTGTGTTGTGCCTGTCTCTGTTTTCTGCGCCCTTTTCTCTCTTTGGACTTCCAACTACTAACAATTAACAATTTCCTTTCTTCTTACTGCCTAACGCTGTTTCTTCTTTCTTCACTAACTTCTTTTTAACTAATAACAAAATTTAATCAATTATTTCTCAACTTATAACAATAATATTATCATGCCGGTTACCTCATTCTCAAAGAACGTAAGAAAATTACATTTCGAGTAACTGCAAAATATTTTACATTATGACGTCATAAATATATAGATATTTAGATATTCATATAACATGCTCCTTTAATTACGTAATCTATATATAGACGTGCAAAATTAGAATTAGTCTTTCAATTAAGAAGAACCGAGACCACCTCTTCACTGGTGTTATGACTTTTTTTTGTCAAAAATAAAGGATGCTTTTGACTTTAAATTTTGCTACTAGTTTTTTTTTTTTTTAAATTGATGTCAGGAATAAATATTAATTTAACGAAAATAATTATATAAAGCGTATTAGGTATATTTTAGCCATATGTCTACCGCATTTTAATAATAGAATAGATCATGGTATCATTGCAATTTGTCAGCACTTTTATTTTAAAATGCGGTAAATTGTTTTCCTTTTCTTTTAAAAAGAGAAATCATATTTTATTTTCTTATTCATCATTAAGGAAGGGAAAAAAAAATCAACATGTAACTTTCAATATATGTTATGAAGGCAAAGACAAAAAAGCCCTCTCTATAATTTTGTCATCAACATGTTCCATGCCCGGGGCTGATTCCCACCAACAATCCCATTTGCATCGTTGTTAGCTAAATATTAATTTCAATGTCAGATTTTCTTCACACAATAATTTTGAAATAAATATATATATTTTTTGCGATTTAAAATATTTAAAGAAAATAATAAATAAGAAAGGTACACGTATATGAACGATCTTGCATTGGTGAGGCAAGAATATTATATTAGTATATACATAAGCACATAAGCATGATTTTCCACGATTAAGTTCAAAGTGGTAGAAGAACTCCACCAACAAAAGTTTTGGTGTTCTTGAAATTGTCCCTCGAACAGTTTATGTTCCTCAAAGTGTGTTGCATTTTGGTGAGGCACTATAATTGTGTCTTGGATTAGCACTCAACAACACATTTGTTTTATTTTTGACATTTCAAAGCTAGCATCACAAGAAAGACATTCACGAGAGGAATTTTAGGAACATTTGATTATACTAACTGGGGACAAATTAAAAAGGTAAAGGTGTGTCATTATGTGATAAACACTGTAACTTTGAAAAGTGGTGACTTACAAGGCTCACCTGAATCATGCATAGGTAGGGGTCACTAAACCTCTTTTCTATAATTAAGGATGATGTATTATTATGTTTTTTTTTAATAAATTAATTCTCTATCTTTTACTTTTCTAACTTTTGATTATTGTTATATTCTTATGTTCAATTATGATTATATCTCATACCCATCTTGTCTTTCTCTTCCACCAATAACCCAAGTTTTAATTAATTGGTGATAACTTGTGATTATTACCCAAATTAATTACATTGGCTAATCTAAATTAAGCTAGGGGCATCCATTTAAGGACCTCCAAAATGTCTATTTTCTTGGTCATGGAGGGGAAATAATATTGTCAAAATAGATGGTACCTCATCTTTCAATTATTGTACCCAAAAATAAATAAATGGGCATGCTAATTAGCTTCATACTTATGTTAACTAATTTCCCCGCATAGAATTTTTTTTTTTTTTTTAAATGATGACAGCCTGCATGAGGACATTCAGAATTATTGAAACGATTATAGAATTTTAAGCTGGTTTTATTTGAATGAGTTGAAAGATTACAGGTGAGGAATTTTTAAGAAATAAAACCTTGCATGTGTAAGCTATATTAACTTATTGAAAATCTTGTAGTTTTCTGTAATTTCATTAAGAAAAACTTTTGAAGTAATTAAGGAGACTCTTCTTGCATTATCAGAAAAATAAAATAAAATATAATAATAACTAGATATTAAATAAGGATTCCTAAATATAAACTTAAGTAAAGCATTTCATATGTGGCAGTTATGATAAACGAAATATTGCTGACAACAAATATGTGAAATTATTATTTAATTGGGACTAAATAAATCTCATTAACGAGGACACATATACTGTAAAAGAAGATTATTATTCCACTTTTTATGTAATAATATATTTTAATTTTCATAAATTTATTTTCTAATTAATAAGAGAACATTATTGTTTTTTTAAATCATGTATTATAAAAATTAATAAGTTTCAATTATGTATCAGTTTATGGTAAATAAAAATGTAAAAAATGGCTAATTTCAGTGTATTTCAATTGAGTTTATAAATATAAATTTTCTTGTACTCATCATTTGCATGACCATTAATTACATGGTATTTTCTGGCTGATTTATAATCCATTTTCTTCAACAAATTTTTCTCTTGTTTCTTTCAGTTTTTGGTTCACAGTGATTGTAACGTTAATTTCAATTTATATTATTATTAATTAATTAATTATTCCATTCCAAAAGAAGTTAAAAAACTGAACTGTATATAACAAGTTTTCAAGAACTAAATATATATATATATATATATATATATATATATATATATATATATATATATATATATATATATATATATATATATATATATATATATATATATATAGTTTGTTACATCTAAACTAAAAATTATATATGTTTACAGATAAATGTTAACTATTCATTCGACATTAAAGCCTTTTTAAATCTTTAAAATTACCTCTTATTAACCCATCTTGGTAAACATGAAAGCACATCCACAGATAATAAAGTTGATTTTTTTATTATTTACTAAGTACAACACTATTTACTCTAACATGATGAACAAATAAGCTCTTTCTCTATATAGTAATTAACATAACAAGAGTATCTGAATCTAGACATATTCCATAGGGTACAACATTATAGCAAGCACACTTTTTATTATATATGATACTTAAATGTTAACATCAATCTATTATTATTGTCTTTTTTTTCATAGCCAATTAATAATAAAGTGATGCGTTTCATAGAAACTAATTCTGTGATATTAAAGGTCAATTATATCGCTTACAAGTTAATTTGTCCATAAGTGAAGACTTGGGGTAGTACAAAAATTGATAATAATATTAATTAATTAATTAATCACTTTACAGATCATCATAACATGGAAACATATAATGAGCAATCAAGGCGTAACAAGTGCAAAATACTTCTACACATGGGAAATATTCTTAGGGTCGGAACTCACTTCACATTTATTCTCTTCTTCCTTCTCTTCCTTTTTCTCTTTTGCTTCCTCACACTTCTATGCTCTCTTTTTTCACCCCATTGGAATGCTTCTTTTGTTTCTTGTAAGTTTGCAATTCAATCATCAGAAAGAATCTTCCTTTGTTCAGAACACAGAATCAAGAACGCAATTAAAAACCCAAAGATGTTCATGTAAAAACAATGCATGAGATGATATATTTTATGTTATTTCAAAGTGAATATAAATTTTGTATATAGATGGAAATGCACAAGAGTTGGTTAACTTCACGTAATCCTTAAATTCAACGTAATAACAGTAAATTACAACTCAAAAACAGATGGAAGCATGTTGAAGAGAGAGAAAAGCATGTCTTGTTTTTTATTTGTTTCCTCTATGCATATGAAAGTGCTGTCCGAAAAGCACTTTGTCCTATGGTAAATGGTTTGAAGGAAAAAGAAAGGTATAGAATATTATTATCCTATGAGAGATTATAAGTCTAGTGCATTTTCTTTCTCTCAATCAAGAGAGACATAAAGAGATAGACAATCAAAATAATGATATTGCTAATATATATGAATATTTAGTATATAGTTATTGTTTTAAAATAGAATAAAGAGAGATAAAAAAGAATATTATTATAAAAATGTAGTATATAAATGTTAAACTACGTGCAACATTCCTTGCATGTGTGAGGCAATGATTGAGTTCACCTTGTGGGTTGTGGTCAAAGTAAACCTTGCAAAGCTCACACGCTATCTATATATTTGTATGATTTAGTTTTACCTATTTCTATTTGCCCTTTTTCAGCAGGCGCAAGAAGAACATAGCTTCTTTTTTAACTAAAGTAAAGATTAAGTGCAACTTTAGTGAAATCCAGAGATTATTAGCTAGCAGGAAATAAGGCTTTGTGTTTGGTAAGGAAACCATGGCTTTTACCTCTTTTTCTACTTCTTTTGCTTTTTACCCCTGTAATTGTTTGTTCCCTTGATTTTGTTATCGCATTTGGTTATCAAAATAATAAATAAAAAAATGACTTTTAACATACATCATAATCCTCGAAGACATGTTATATTTCTCATGCTCTAGCATTCTCGGTTAGTTTTTCATAAATTACTTTCATGTTAAGTTGTTCATTATAAGTGGAAGTAATTGTTGATATGTTTTTTACAAAAATTAAGGTAACTAACTATCCGACTAAGATTATTATAGAAAAGAAGTTATGGAGGTAAATTATAAAATTCAAATATGAATTATGGAGAAGCATTGATCAAGATAAATCAAATATAAAATAATTCACGTAGTGGACAAATTTGAAAAAATTATGTGGTAATAGTACTAAAGAAAAGTGGTTTAATGAACACCTAAATTAGAAACTAAGAAGAAAAAATAGAATTATGTTTTAGATAAATTAATGGGCACCTTTAAGTTGTTTATTATAAGTGGAAGTAATTATTGATATGTTTTCTAGAAAAATTAAGGTAACTATCTGACTAGGATTATTATAGCATTATGAAAAACTATCTTTTTTACATTAATTATTTTTAATATTATATATTATTTGAAGACTAGATATATATTATTGACGTAAAAAGTAAAATATTTTGTATATGAATTAAAATCTAACCTAAAAAGTAAGGCATTCAAATATCAATTATAACCATAAACAATATAATATAATTTGAAAGGATAATAAAAATGTATATTAGTTGAAACCTTTTTATACCGGTTATGAATTAAAGTAATGTTATAACGATATTAGCTAACATTTGTTCAAGTCATAATTAATATAGAAAAATTATTATACTATAATTTTATCATTAACTAACTTAGTATCTAGATTTTTTAATATAATTTTTATTTTTTCACATTTCAACATTTAAGAAGAATTTGAAATCAGTCATATATATATATATATATATATATATATATATATATATATATATATATATATATATATATATATATTGATGAAAGAAAAATATTTTATCTTACAACTGAAATTATAAAGGAACTTCATGATTTTATCTTATCTTTGATAGATAGTGGAGAAAAAACATATCTCAACTCGGGTACTTCTTATCAATCTAATGAAGATCACAAGATTCAAAGTAAATAGTTTACATATGAATTCTTAAACAATATTAAATGTTTTAGAATACCGAATCATACAATTAAGTTAAAAGTTGTGTACCTATTCTACTTTTGAGAAATATTGATCCAACAACACTATAAGAAAAAAGCTATTTAGACATCAATTTTAGTTACAATACAAAATTTAGAATTCATAGTATTAGAGGGTTAAAAATAGTATTAGAGGGATACAAAATGATAATGGATGGTGTGAAGACCCTAATATGGCTAAAGAGGTAATAAGATCTAAGCTTAGGAATAGGTTCTTTGAAGGAAATAAAGTGAAGGTCCTATTAGATAACATGATATTTCCAAGGATTGGTTAAAGTAAGTGCAGTGGGGATCTAGGGGTTAAAGATATTTTGGTTTTCAACAAGACCTTACTTGGGAAGTGGAAATGGAGGTTAGGTATAGAGGAAAAGGGGTTGTGGAGGGAAATTATAGAATCCAAATATGGATCATGAGAAGCATTGATCAAGATAAATCAAATATGAAAGAATCCACATGGTGGACAAATTTGAAAAAATTATGTGGTAATAGTACCAAAGGAAAGTGGTTCAATGAACACTTGAATTAAAAACTGAGAAGAGGAAGAAATAGAGTTATGTTTTGGGTAGATTGATGGTAAAGGGCCTTTAAGAGAAGAATATCCTAAATTATACCCAAATTCTTTGCAACAGGATCTTACAATTAAAGATATGGGTAAGTGGCAAGATAATTTATGGGAATGGAATTAAGATGGAGAAGATCCTGGTTTGAATGGAAAAAGATGAGTGTAGAGGCGTTAATGCTTACAATACAACACGAGGTCCAAGAAATCAGTTGGAAGATCAAGGGGAATGGGAAGGTAAGAGAGGTACCGAATATAGTGTGAGTGATGCATACTGCAAGATCTTGGGAGAGGGGGCTGGTGATGAGGAGGAAGTGTTCCAGATTTTATGGAAAGCAAAAGTTACACCAGCTGTCCAGATTTGTGCACAAAGACTTGTGTTAAACAGGTTGCCCACTTGAAATAAACTTTTTAAGATAGGAATCCCAATTGGAAGTACCTTGTGTGTGTTGTGCAATTTAGGTGAAGAATATTTATGCCATTTATTTTTTACTTGTGAAGTGTCTAGGAGTTTATGGAATAGGTGTAGATAGTAGCTAGGGGTGCAATTTGTGCACCATTGTTCGACCAAAGAGCACTTTCTGGGGTTTTGTGCTATTAGGATAGGTAAGACTGGGACTAGTGTGTGGAGAATGTTATGGTTAGAAATAGTGTCGTCTATTTGGAAGCTAAAAAATGATATTGTTTTCAAGAACAAGGTCTGTGATATTGTAAATATTTTCTTTACAAATCAAGCTAAAACATGGACTGTTATAAGAGCTAAATTTAAGAATTCCCCTTTTTCTTATTCTAACTGGGTTATTGCACCTTTGGAATGTATAAAAGTGTTGAACTGTTAATAGAGCAGGTGACAGAGGAGTGGGCTTAAGTGGTGTAACTATTGTCTTTTATTACTATGGATGTCATAATTTGACTCTTATTTTTTCAAGAAGTTATGATGCCTTGTCGATGCAGTGGTGCTGAGTTATGATGCAAACCATAAAAGTATAGTTGGGGATTGAAGAAGGATCGATCAGATTCTGTTTATGAATGTTATTCTTCTTTTGCTTGGCTCAGTTTTTTTGAAAAACAATGTATTTGTCTTGTAATTGTTGGGTTGTGGTGATGTTGTGATGGAGGATTGATGAGAAATTAATTATATTTTTTGGATGTATGATGACCTACATGAGGTCTTGGTTATTGTGAATGGGGTCTTGTTTGCTTCTGTTGGTAGGGTGAATATTTTTTGGGACTAAAGGTTTACTACCTTCTATGTGTGTGCGTTTTTGTGTGTGTATGTGCATTTTTGTATATAGGTTGGAGTAACCTTATTACCTCTATTTATGAAATTCTTCACCATTGATTAAAAAAAATTAATAATTCAATGTCAAAAGAACAAATATTTTCTTCTCTCCAATACTAAATAACTATGAAAAAATTATAATTTCATAAATTTTCAAATAAAATATCAAATAGATTAATGGTGTCTTAGTAATTTTAAAAATATATTCATCATCGATCATGTTTCCCATATCAAATTTAAAAGGTCAGATATTACTCATACCCAAACCTAAATATTCATTAACACCACCAAGACAAATTTAAACAATACTCTAATATGAATTTATTTGACATTTCTAGCTTAAGACATTACATATATTAATAACATTAGTAAAAATAAAATTCATTATAAATTTATATTATAGCTTTTATATTTGTACTTGGCTTTTTATGTAATGAACAAAATTACACAATAGTACTATCTCATTTTTTAGAAAATATGACTATATCCCACTAAGGAAGGTTATTATTTTTAGTTGATAATATATACATTTTAATCAATATTTTCTTATATTTCGTCGCAAAAAGTCACCAACATTTTGCATTTATTTTCAGGTGTCATGTAATGAAAATAGTGACATGAAATCAATCACAATCAAATATACACCCAAAGATTAACACAAAAGTGCAATCAACCAAAAGTTCATGAAATATATAAATGTAGATTAAGAGTTTCCCCTCCTAGGCTTGGAGGGGGTGCGTATAGTAAAATGAAGCGTATAAATAACAATTTTATTATCCAATAGTGGAATGTGCCCTTTGGGCTCAATGGTTAACACTAGCATTGTTATATAAGCAGGTGGACCTTATGGTTTCAAACTACGAACAACCAACCCCCAAAGTACAATTAATAAAATAATCATTTGTACCCGAAATCCATCTCATCTAAACAACTAACACTTGAATATTTGACCAAGTTACATTCTCTAGAAATAACTATCAGTTAATATATGATCTCAGGATGTTGGTTAAAATTCTGACCCTGAATATGGTTGAAAGGAAAATTATAAATAAGAAATTGATGAAAGGATATAATGACTCATATTTAAACTAGCTAAGAGTGATAAAAAAACCTTAGTAGTTAGAACAAAAATATATGTACAAAAGATAAATAATTTTTCCATATTGTTTAACCAAACAATTCAAGATTCAATACAATAATTATTTGTACTTAAGCTAACTGGTATTGATGTGTGGACTCTAGAATAGATGAGGCCATTAAAGTACATTGGGATGCTCAAGCGATAACATGACTGCTTAAAAGGTAAAAAAATAATGTATTATGTTTTGGAACTTGTTGGAAGAGACCCAACAAGTATATCATTTGAGCGTTGTGATAACTTTCAAGCGTTGGAAGAACATTCAAGTTATTAGAATGCTTAAACATTGTGACAACACTAAGCAATGGACATTCAAGCGAAAAGGGTGTTTGAGCAAGTGACAATCAATTATGCTCTATGAGGTTGTCTTGCTCAAGAGGTGCAAAACCATTCAAGTAAGGAAGTAAGCGATAGAAACTTGATCAAACGACGACGCTTGGCTCTAATAACAACTATGCTTGTTGTATGTTGTTAATTATATATATGTTGAAATATATTGTGGGAGTATGATATATATGTTGACAATATATTGATGAGATTGATCAGATGAATCATTAGTCTGGTATATATGTGTGTACATATCCAGTTGAATCACCAATTTATTGGGCTCATGTTGACTTAAGCAAAATAAAGAGAGATGTTTTGTTTCTTTATGGGTTAACAACCCATTATGCAACTTAAAGAATGCATCCTTTTGCATCAGAATTTTTCTATGGGGACATAATTGAAACAATGTGTTGGTGGGTCACCAATTTATTGAACTCATATTGACTTAATTAAGAAAAAAGAAAGAGAGATGTTTGGTTTCTTTATGGACTAACAACCCATCATGCAATTTAAAGAATGTATCAATTTTTTTATGGGAAAATAGAAAGATAGAAACTATATATTCTTGAGAAAAGAAAAAAAATGACCAAGAAAGGAAAAATGAAGAAGAAGAAAATAGTAACCAGTGTGTCATATCTGTACGGAGAAGTTAACTTGAAGAATATGTTTTATACTAGTTATCACATGTATTTGGTTTTTTCTATTGTTTAGCTATTAAGATCTTCTTGTGTCGTTATCCACCTTGTTCGTGAAGAGAATATTTTTCTATTGATCATTGGAAGCTCCAAGAGAATTTGTAGTGTACCCATTAATTATTGCTCATAGAAGTTTTTATTTGACTAGGTCCCTGGGATACCTAAGATGACATTGAGGCCCAATTATTCATGAAACTCATTACAAAAAGGAGATATATTATACTTCATTAATAATTTGATCATGTAAGTTAAAACATTAGGTGGTGAGAACTTAAAGGAAGTTTGTACATTTGATTGTTTTAAAGTAGGTGCAAGAACTATTATCATGCAGGAGTATGAGAATGAATTTTTAATATAGTTTTCATAAGTTAGGTGTTAATTTCTGGTAGAACATGCTTAATACAAATCTTCTAAAAAACATTAAATGACAAATTACACTGGTTGTTCAGACTTTTCACATCTTGATAACAATCTTCTTATTGTAATTTGTGATGTGATTCAAATGATATGTGTATATTATATAGTATCATGTTGTATGAGATTTAATTCAAATCAGTGGCTGCTGAAGGCTTTAGGGGACCTAAAACAAATTAAAAAAAATAGATTTTCTTAAATTAATAAAACAATTAAATAAGTATTTTTTAAGTATTTTGACGTAAGTTTATTATTATGCTTAAGTAAATATATAAAAGAAATACTATATTAAACAAATATTAGATGATAATTATAAATATTTTTTATTTTTTAAAATTTTAATTTTAATTATACCCCTAGGTTCATTATTAATAATTTAAAACTTTTATAACCAAATTTATAACATGATTTTTATAAGAATCATTTTTAAAAATTTTGCCTTACCAATGTATTGTTAACTATTTATATTAACAATAAAAATTTATATTAAAAGTTAAATTCAACAACACCATTTAATATTAGTTTATATAAATCTTTTTATTTTTATTTAAATCAATTTTAATTTAATTAATTATTTAAAAGACCCAAAAGAAAATATAAAAGTATTTTTTATTAATTATTTCTTATGCATAAAATTTTTAATATTATCATTTATTTTATTTATTTAAATATATGTGAATCTAACTTAAAATTAAAATTAATTGTAAATTAAAAAATTAGATTTATTATTAAAAATTTTAATAGTTGACATAAATGATTACACTAATACTTTTTTTTTTATAATTAGTATAAAATCAAACAATTCATTCTTATTAATTATGACAGTTATACATTGTAATATTTTTAATAACACTAAAAATTTTAAATTAAGTTAATAGTAATTAATTATAAAATTTACTATTTTGATCTTTTATGTGAAACTTTTATTAAATAATCTTAAATATTTCTAAATTATTATTATTATTTGTACTACACGATCCAAGACAACTTCTTGTCATCCTAAACCATTAATATCTCAAACTAAAACAACCATCGAAGCTAACAATCTACAAAAGCTACAACATGATATTTGGACTAGTAGGGATAAGCTTGTGTCAATCTTGATTATTATAAATAAATGAAGTCAAAGTCAAAGGTACGTATGATTAATCCTATTGTCATTTACTCTGATAACCAAATATTGACTTGAGCATCAGAGTGTCATTGGCAGGTATCCTCATTCCACGAATACTACACAGACTAGTGTGAGAATAAGGAGGATAGCGAAAAAATAAATATCGAAGACCTAAATCATCCTAGCTAAGTGATCGAGAATTCTTTGAGTTCCGATAACTTGTGTAAGAACTATTAGTTAAATTAAAATATATTAAAAAACCTGCACGAAAATCTATTAACGAGAAATGGATTAACAACTGCCAAATTATTAATTAAACCTATATATATATATATGTATGTATAATAGGTATTTCCAGCAATCAATTTCCTTTTATTTACAGTAAAACGGTTTACTTCCGTTTTATTTCTGAACAAAATTCCGTTAAATCAAACATTGCAAATTATAAATATGTTTGTTTTGATCTTTTGATCTGTAATAAACTTTTATATTTATATATACAATATCTGCTTGCTTTTTAAGTATAATAATGAAATTTATATATATTTTTTAATTTACATTTTATAGATTTAGATACAATATTATTTTTATTCTCTGCAAGAGTTACTTCCAGAAGCAACTAAAAAAGTTAGACAACTCCAAGTATAAAATACTTTAAGAATAATTGTTTCAAGTAAATAAAAAATAATTAAGGCAACTCTTAAGCATTAGTTGCCGAAGATGCTCAAAGTAAAAAAGAAAAAGACAAAGTATTTAAAAAATATTTTTTATATGTATTTTGAAAGAGACAAATAAAAAATTATTTCAGTTTATTAAAATGAGAACTGACAAAAAAAATTATTCAAATAAAACCAAAATACCCCATCCAACTTCAAAATAACAAAATCCAATAAAACTAAAATTTTAAAATCAAATAGAGCCTGCCCAGATTATCCTGCAAATTAAATTACCTAAAGTATTTGCCACCAAATCAAATCAAATTAAATCTAACCAAATTTAGTCAAACCTAATTAAATTGATAACCAAATTGAACCCATTTAATTAAAAAAAACCAATTAAACTACACGAAATTAAATAAACTGAATCAAGACTAATCAAACTTAGAGCATAATTACACCTTCGAAAAATCATTTTTTTAATAATTAGTTTTGTAAACAACTTGTTAGTTTTAAATTTTACTAGTGATAATAAGTGATTGAACTAAAGTAATAATAACAGAAGAAAATTAAAAAAAAAAATATTTGTTATTAGAAACTAGATTTTAATATAGAGATATGTATGGAAAAAAAGTGTAGAAGGACGAGATTGGACCCACACATATTCTTTCCTAAATCTGTCCTATCTGTAAATAAATTGTCGGTATCAGGTAGGACATATTTAAGTTACTTTTTCTTATAAAAATTCCTTTTTTATTTATTTTTTCAACCTGATATTGTTTTGGTTTAACACCTTTTTTTTACTTTAAATCTTCTTTGAATAACCTTTTTCATAAAGTATTTGAAAAATTAATTCATGTGTGTTCATCTATAAAAAGAAATTATATAACTTTTTTTAATCTATATAAGTTATTTTTGGTTTTTTATTTTCCTTCCTTAAAAAAAATATGCACTTCTTTTTCTTTTATTAGTAGAAATGAAAGACATGTGAAACAGATTATAACAAATCACGCATTAGGTTTAATCAACCGAACTAATTCTTTAAAATTGAAATACTGTCTATTCTTAAATTTGAGGTAAATGTGTTTTTACTTTTAAATTTTTTTTGTCGTTTTTAAAGTTTTCTAAAAATTAGGGTATTTTGTCTAAACAGATTCTACCCAAACATAACCAAAATAAATGCTTTGAAAGATTAAAAAATAAAAAAAAATACTAAAATGCTTGATGATAAAATGTTCAATCAAACTAAAGTACTACATAATAGTATCTTAATGCTTAAAAATATAAAAAGACCAAAAATGCACTTAAAGTAATCTTTTAGACTAATAAAAAGCTTTTGGAATACACAAACCAATCAAATTTAAATAAGAATGTTCCAACACAAACTCCACCCATCCCCTTTGTCTTACAATAATAACATTCCAACATGATACATTTAATGTTCAAAAGTCATCCTCTTTCAACCTAAAAATCTTAATGAAATGAATTTGTAGGTGTTTTTTTTTTTAATATCATACTTAATTCTTTTATTTTTACTTAATGTTGAACTTAAACACACATCTAAATTGAATGAAAAAATATAGGTAAATGAAGTTATGAAGGTGGAATGGTTAGAATTTAGGGTGAATAGGGTTGTGGAAGGAGTGAAGTGGAAAAATAAAGTTAGATGTGTGGAAAGCTGAGAGCATGTGAGTGGCAGCTATTGTCAAAGCTGGCTAGATAAATGATGATCACCATCTCTTATTTTTCTACCTTCTTTAAAGCTTCCATGTGCATTGTACTATTTCTCCCATTAAATTCAAAACATAATAAGAGAACAAACACACAGACACCACCTTAAATGCATGCCTCTCCTTTCACTTTATTATAACAATATCCTTTCAATCCACTCCTTACTAACAAAAACAAAGGTCAACTTGTATTCTACACCAAATTCCACAACCTATAACACTTTTCAATGCACACTTTTTTCTTACAATGGTGAATGGATATATACATGTCAACTATCTTCTAATAAGCCCTCCTATATTTAGTAAAAGGTAATATAATTCAAAACAAAGTAGTGATCTTTTTTGTAAGAATTTGTTATTTTTCCTTTATCAGTTCTTGATAAATATTGTTAATGTAAATATATTTTTAAAATTTATTAATAATAAAGAAAAATTGATATATTAATACATTGTTATAAAATTTAAATAGAATAAATTAGTAATTTTTTATTGATATTCGTGATTATATTAAAGACAGGAATGTTTTCTGCAATTTTCTGTGCTCTCAATAATTAATTTTGAACGTTTTAGTATTGTTTTTATTAGATGAAATAATTTTTAAATACTTTTATTGTACGTTTTATATTTCAATCTAAAGTTTTTGTTTCTTCTTCCATGTCATGTGTAATTGATAGATGTTTAAAACTAGGTATTAATTACGTTCGGAATCAGGGCGTTTTCTAAAATACTGTTTACATTTAAGATGAAGTTAAAATGATCTGTTTATAATCTATAATAATATATAGAAGAAATTTTGTTTTTTTTATATATTTTATGTTTTTGTTTCTAGTTATATTTTAAAATTAATAAATCATTAATAATACATAAAATAGATATACATTTAATATTTTTATTTTACTTTTAACTATATTTTAAAAATTTAAAATAAAAATAAAAATATCCAAATATTAAATGTAATTATTTGTGTAGTCATTTCTTTTTTATGTCACAACTACTATTTAATATTATTTTTTTAGAAAAGATAAAGCCATTGTTAGAACCTATAAATTATCATATGTATAATTAGAATGGTATCTAAATATTTTATTATTTTAGTGAAAGGTTTATATAAATTGAAAATCATCTCTCTAAATATCTTAGTATCTCCTCCATATTTTTGTTTTGTTTTCTCTCTAAATCTCTAGCTGGCTCTTCCTGTTGATGATTGAAGCTTACTTCTGAACTCCTGGCATCAAGAATAGAGCAAGAATGTCCTATCTTGAGCAGAGTAAGTGAGTAAGTTCATTCCCTGTTTATTTTCTTTTGAGTCAATCTTCAAGTGTTCTTAGACACTATAGAAAAGTAGCATGCATGTAATATTTAAGACATTAGTATGACTCTTTGTTGATTCATGATCTTAGTAGTATAGTCTGATGTTAATTAGATGTTCTGTGATACAGGTTAGAGTGCTCGTGCTTTTAGGTTTTGAAATCTTTTGAGCTCTACACAGATAAGGGAAGCCAACTTTTAAATCCTAGGCTAGATACCTAAATGTGCTGTAATTGTGCAAGTAGTTTGTGTTTGAATATTGGTTGGGAATTGATTATTTGATTAATCTTTTGGAAAGATCTTATTTGGATCTTTAAAAACTTGATTGTTTATGATTTGTACTTTTTATACTGGCTGCTGAAAAGAATTGGAACTATAGACATACGTATACATGGTGTTGTGACATTGGTAGTATGGTTGGATGTATGAGTTTGGTGGGCTTTTAGATTGTTAATTGAACTGATTTAATGCGATTGATTGTGAGGCTGGTATTATCCTGATGGCATGGTAGAATGTGATATTTGAAAAAGTATGTTAGTTTTTAGAAAGTTGAAATATTATGATAATTGGTAATTGATACAGTAAACTAAATAAGAAGTTTATATTGAGTGATAAAGATTTGAAACGAGATATGGATAATGTATTATATGAAATGATAACTATGAATCTGTAAGGCGCACAGTAAGTTTTAAAAACAAAACACACTACCTTTGCACCTCTATTTCTTTTTCTCTTCTCTCCTTATTCTTCCAAGTTTTCCTTTTGAATTTTTCACTTTATACTTCATCTGTTTCAAAATCTGATGTAGTAATTGAGATATAGGTCATTTTTAATCGATCAGAATCTTAAATATAGTAAGTTCCTATTTGCTCTAAAGATCTTTTATTCTCTGTTTTTTCTTTAGATTTTTGTCATCAATCTTAGTAGGGATGGTTGAGAAAAGTATTTCTCTCAACTTAGTTAAGATTATACTAAAATTTGGTTTTATTCTGATCACTTATTTTGAATCCCTAGAGTTTTGGATTAGTATATCTGTCGGGTATTAGAGGAACTATTGTGGAGATCATCATCTCAGATAAGGAAAACTTATAACTTGTTTTTATACTAGTTAGTTACTTTCAAATAGAATTTTAGGATATAAGACTTGAACATGTGATTATCAATGCTCGAGTCTTTCTTGTAGCTCTGACTGGTCTTTGAGCACTGAATGAGTTTGAGATTAATTGACCTTATTTGAGTAATGATGTTAAAAAGTAGCATGTGAGAACTTTTGATTGTTGTTTGATGGATTAAATATGACTTGTGATAAGACTTTGATAGATTTTAAATATTTGAGATCATTTATTGAATAAAATATGTTTGAATGTAGTGTGGTAATAGTAATTGATGTTGATATTGAAATTGAAATGGAAAGTGAATGAATAGATGAATGTAAACTGATGATGTATGATATAATTGTATGTGATGTGTAAACATAGTGTTTTCAGGAAAGAAAACATCTGTGTTGAGAATAAGTAATATGATGTACATTGTTTAAGGATATGGTTAATGATTGATATCTTGACTCTACTAGTAATGGAAATCAAATAGATGAATACTATTATGTGTTGAGAGTCGAAGAAAGTTTATATGATTGAAACTGCACCTTGAAAGAGGACTGGCCAGGACAGTCATATGGATTAATCCTGTCGGCCAGGACAGTCATATGGATTAATCCTGTCATATGAGATTAACAGTGATGAGATGAGACATAAATTGGGAGTAGTATGACAGGTACAAATCTCGGAAGAGTCTATTCAATGCACAAATCTTCCGAAAGTAGAATTGAGTTAATCTGTATTATGTGACATCTTGGGTTGGATGATAGATGTTGTCAATTGATTATTATGTGTTAAATGATGTATACCTGTGATTATTTGAGATATTTTGAATTACTAGCTTACCCTTTCTTGTTTGTGTTGTGTGTTTGTTTTTATCTATGATGATTGTCTTATACATGAGAGCAAGTAATGTTGTTTTAGATGATATTGTGGAAGATGCTCTTGATTGAGTCAGTTGCAATTTTAAAAGTTTTTTGAAAAACTCTTATTTTATTTATATGTATGTATGTGTAATGTAATTAGTTATGTTTTAATTTCTTATGAAGAGGAAAATATTTTGAAGTATAGTGTGAGTGAATATTGATATATATATTTATATCATGCATTATGTTTTAACTGCTGATTTGGATAGACTAGATGTTAGAATCTTTTTTAGAATGTTACAAAATGCTTAACACTTTGATGGAGGCCATCACACTTTCACTCATGCTTTGGTCCTTGGACCGACATAATTATTGAGTTATATTCTTAAGAAGTGGACTTTAAGCCTAACTCAACCCAACAAAATTGGCTTGTAAGATGAGGTTTGCACCCACTTACAAACTATTGAAAGGTCTCACTTCTAGTCGGTATGACATCTCCAACACACCCCGTCACGCCGAGACACCTCTCAACTCGAGCGTAAAAATTATATTTAAGGGTGGTCCGATAGCGACTCGATAGCGGGTGACCCGATAGGTCCAACAAACTTGCTAGTATAGACTCTGATACCATATCAAGAAGTGAACTTTAAACATAATTCAACCCTACAAAACCGGCTTGTAAGGTGAGATTTACATTCAGTTATAAACTATTAAAAGACCTCGTTTCTAATCGATGTGGAATGTCCAATATATCTAAATGTCAAATATAATTTTCGATCTCGATCTCACAATGAAGATTTGGATGATATTTATTATTCAGTTATAACTCAATTCCTTCCAACTAAGTAACAATTGATCCTAAAAGAAACATCAATCAAATACAAATCCATGTATGCATGCTACTACCTTATATGTCAAGTATCAGTATCCAGAAAAAGTTATAAATTATTTCTTCTCTGTATAGTGTGCTAGTGGAAAAAAGAAAAAAAAAAAAAAAAAAAAAAAAAAGACAAACATGTCATTACTAACGAGATATGTCATTAGCAACGAGAGAGGGTAACATTTTGCCCTATAACACATTTTATCCTAGAACATGTTCCTATATAAGGATAATAATAAGTTTAAAAAACAACTCCTTGGCGTGACAAAGAATTTTATTTGCATTATATTCCTTTTCTACGTTTTCTTTTGAACTTCATTATGAATTAAAAAATGTTAACCTAAAACAACCCATCATTCTGCACTTCTGGAATAACATTGACAATATTGTTAATTGTTTAAATACTGTATAAATTATTTTAGAAAATAATTAAAACTGAAATCGTCCATTGTAAGTAAATAAAGAAAAATATAATACAATATATTGTTCCTTAAGAACATGAAAGGAATATTTCGATTTCCTCTCATTATTTATAAATGAGGTGAAAATATAATTAATTAACATACGTTCTCCAACAGCTTGTGTTTAATATTATTTTCATTTGTTTTCGTTGTTATATTTTTAAAGTTTTGAAAAAAATTAAGAAATCTGACTATCATGCTAGAACTTTTACACATTAATAAAATTTTCACTTATTATAAATTTAGATATTTTTAGTTTAATTTTCATTAAAAAAAATTATTCTATTGTATACTCAAAATATTTTTATTTTTATATAAGTACTTTGTCATTTAGTTTTTAAATAAAAAAATGACACGAATTATTTTGTCTTTTCGTTTTCAATTCGGTGATCAATTTGTACTTCTCATTTTCAACTTCCTCCGACTTAATGATCAACTTGCTTATTCCTTTTCTAAGAGAGAATTGAAGAAGATTAAAGAAATAAATAAATAAATTAGAAACAGAAAAATAAAAATAATGATTATATCATTCTGTTGACACAGCAAAATCATACAACAAGAATAAAAGGTAATACTTAAATTTTAGAAGGTAAGAATAAAATTTTGAATGAATTTGCAAATATTATAGATATTCAATAATTACTCTTTAAGTACACTCTTAAGATACTGTAAATTCGTTTTCGTGAGTGTAAAAGTATTAATAATAGTCAAATGCACACCACTTAAAGAAAGCTTTTAGATTATATTTCACTACAAAATTCAATTTAAACTTATTTTTGTTTGCTATCATGATCTGGATGTGAAGTATTTACTATCTGTTTTTCACAAGTATCATGATTTGAATGGTTCTTACTATTTTGAGGCTATGCATTTGGTAGGAAATAGCTTTACTCTTTCAGAAACTAGGCCAATACAATTTATGAGCACAGGACAATTATGGGCCATAATCCGACGATTTTTAGAGGGTAGGGTAGTTGCACGCCCTAAGGTACGAACTAAGCTACCTTTGGTTTGTTTACAACTCAACTTGAAGTTTGGATTTTTCTTTTTAGTTTATGATTTTGACATATGGATTGAGTTTTGATTACCAATAATACATGTTAATTAACATGTAATACGGGTTAGGACAAAAACTGTGATTAAAAACTTAATCTTAACATTTGTCAGCTAAATTAGTTGAGGGTGTAGTTTCCTACAAAGATTGATGGTGATGCGAAACTAGATTCATAGCCAATGGTTTTGTATGAGGCCAAAAAATAAGACTATTGATAGTTTCTATTAGTGGTGTCTTTTGCAATCATAGTTGAAAGGATGCATGAGAGATTATACGTTGTTTTGTAATACCAAACATCATTCATATAAAGTACAAGTCACGTTGCCGTCACTTTGATGCAACTTTTGAGAAAACGATGAAACAAAGTAGTCTTTAATTATATAATCAAATTCAAATATTGTATATCTTGTCAATCCAATTTGCAAACGTTTCAAGAGACTTAAATTGTCACCAATCTTATCTAGGTGGAAAGGGTGATTGAAATCTAATTTAGATATTGGAGATCTCGTGGTAGATTCTTTACAATAATGCAAAAAAATGAATGATTAAATAAAGTTATGGTGGTTAATAGTGTTGTGAGGTTGGGCATTGGAATGTGAAATAGTGTGAAATAGTGAAATTATTATGAGGAAGGCAGAAAAGTACAAGTGAGTACTGCATGGATGGTTTGATTTTGGGAAGTAAAAACCTTGGAGGAATTGATTCATATGAGAGAATTGGAGGGAGTGTTGTGTTGGGGTTTGTGCTGAGGTGTGAGTGTGTGATTTGGATAGGAATTGTTCCCTTGAAACAGTGTATTATGTTTGAGAGATGCGAAGCAGAAGGCATAGGCATGTGGGGCTTTTGTTTTTTGGGGCGAGGGATTTGACCCTATGGGATTCGATCCTAGTAACTATATTAACAGCATAGCTCCTAAAATGGACCCGATCCCATTTACTTTTTTATCACACTTCTCTTTGCTGTCCAATTTTAACATGTGAAGTGGTGGGTAAACCAAAGAACAAGGGTAATTACTCTCTCTACACAATTCATTACATTTGTTGAAGTGCGGACCATACATAATTACAAAAAGAAAACAAGGTGTCAAATAAGATTTCACAAAGTAGAAATTTGGTACTAGGACAAGAGTCTCGTATTTGGAGAGAGATACTTATAAATTCAAAAGTTTGAGTCACGTATTGAATAAAAGTAAGAAAATTAAATAACATAAAATAAAAAAAATTAAAATTTTAAGTTAGAGGTATTGTTGTAACATTTTGTATGAGTTTGTTTATAATTTATTAGTATTAAATTTCGGTATCACTTTCTTAAAAGATTTAATAATGATATAAAAATTGAGTTTTTTTTAGTGATCAATTTAGAAGAGGAGATGGATGAATAATTATAGATTTAAGAATTTCTTATATTGAAAGTCTTTTTGACATATGTTTTAGGTAATCATGTCTCCTAATAACAAATCACGATATAAGTAAATGTTAGAATCGAGGAAGTGTAACCTGAAAGTAATATCTCTTATGTGTTGGTGATAAAGATAAGGTTGTGAGTTCAATTCTCAATGAAACAATTATTGATGGAAAGATTGTTACAGTTTATCTGGTAAGTCAAGTCACAATTGAAGAGTTTGATTCTAAAATACTCAACATGTTAAGTTATATGTAAAAAATCTCATGTTATGCTAAATACTATTTTCCTTATCTTCTCAACGGATTTGATATTGACATCTTCTATGCGATAAAAAAAGAAGTTCCAAAGATGAACCTTCATTTTTTTAGAATGAAAAAGTGGTTTTAAACATAAAAAGTTCAATCAATCCCTTTTTTTATATAGGAACATTTGAGTGGAGAAAGTAGGAGGGATGTAAAATATAGAGCAATCAAAAAGTTCAAAATGTTTCACACTTTAATATGAAATAAAAAGATTTATTAAATGTCATATTCTAGAAAAAATGTGTCACAAAAATTGAAATGTGGATGATCTAGACAACATAATGTCTCAAAAAGAGATAAAGCATCATTAATGCTAAAAACCCCTCATAAATGTACATTGAAAATTACTCTTGTGTGACACCTATCAAAATTTGATTGAAAACATTCAATATAAGATGGTCAAGTAAACTTATTTGAGTGGAGAAAGTAGGAAGGATGTAAAATATAGAGCAATCAAAAAGTTCAAAATGTTTCACACTTTAATATGAAATAAAAAGATTTATTAAATGTCATATTCTAGAAAAATGTGTCACAAAAATTGAAATGTGGATGATCTAAACAACATAATGTCTCAAAAAGAGAAAGCATCATTAATGCCAAAAATTCCTCATAAATGTACATTGAAAATTACTCTTGTGTGACACCTATCAAAAATTGATTGAAAACATTCAATATAAGATGATCAAGTAAACTTATTTGAGTGGAGAAAGTAGGAGGGATGTAAAATATAGAGCAATCAAAAAGTTCAAAATGTTTCACACTTTAATATGAAATAAGAAGATTTATTAAATGTCATATTCTAGAAAAATGTGTCACAAAAATTGAAATGTGGATGATCTAAACAACATAATGTCTCAAAAAGAGATAAAACATCATTAATGCTAAAAACTCCTCATAAATATACATTGAAAATTACTCTTGTGTGACACCTATCAAAATTTGATTAAAAACATTCCATATAAGATGGTCAAGTAAACTTACTCCCTTAAAAAAGTTGTGGTTGTGAAAATTCTACTTTAAAATTAACCAAAAAAAGGTTTATCGAAAGTCTCAATATAATAAAACTCGTTCATCCTATAAATCAATTAACTTATATCTTATTTATAAATTCTAATCTTAAAACACCTCTTTACTCTCTTGACTTTGAGAAACTCAAATATGTAATAATATATCTATCCAATCTCTAAACAACTTAAAATATATATGATAAAGAACTAGTAAATACATGTATGATTATAATTAAATGAGTATAGAAAACTAAGATACACCAAAATTATAAATATATTAAATAATCAATTGTATCTTTTAATTATCTAAAAATATGATTTAAAAGTAAAACACTTATAAATACATAATGATGTAACAGAGAATATTTATTATTTTTTAATTCAATATTCGTATACACTTGATATTTTTAATAACCTTTATTATCTTAAGCATTAGAGAATATTTGGTAAATCAATTTCATGTGAGTTTTTATGTTAGATGTCCTCCTATCAAAAGATGAAGCTCATTCTCAATTACCTCACTTTTTTTTTTTTTTTCATCTTAAAACAATAACGCTTCTCTTTTATAAGAACGAAAATGTAAATATATATCTTGGTCCTTTTCCTTCTCATCCTTTGTCGGTGCTTTGTCCCACACAATGTAAAAAACTCTTTTCTTTTTGTTCTGGATAATTGCCATGATGAAATATTTGTCATTACTTAAAAATATTTTTGAAAGATACCAATCTGTTCTCTTTTGGTATATACTCTTATGATCAGTTTCTTATTTGGATTCTATTTGTTTTCTTATAAAACCAAAAGCTTGATATCTACAGCTAACAAATTCATTGCATTCTACTATTTTATAAACCATGACAAAATGAAAAAAGGATGACAATTAATGATAACTGCTTGGACTGTAAGAGAACTGTATGATTGAGACATATTTTATACTTTTTTTTATCAGACAGATAAGGGTGTATTTTCTTAACTATTTATCAATAATTAATATTCATGAAACAGATTTACTTATTATTTTTAATAAAAGTTTGTCTCTACCATACTGTTTATTTATACCATTCCACAAAAGTATTACTCAAGAGTATATAGTTTTCATTGAAGAGTATAAGAACTAGTTTTTAAATGCTTTAGGAATAATTTAAAATTTTAGTACTATGAATTAAAACTTTAGTGATATGTGTGGGCCTCATTACTTATGAAAAAGAAAGTTAATATGTCTTGGCACCATTCTGGACTAGGCCTATCAAGGTCCAGGACCCAAAAAGTTATAAACTTAATTATTTTATTTAAAAATATTAAAATTTGTTAAACAATTTTAATGTACAGCACACCTAGTGTCCTTTAATTAAATAATCTAAATGTTTTTGACAAAAAAGATATTTTTCCTAATATTATTATGTATATAACAAACAAAATTTTTCTCTAAAAGTAATGGTATGAAATTCAAACTTGCATTAAATGTAAAGTAATATATGTGATAAGAAGTGATTTAGATTTGATGTCTTGTCAAAATAATATCACTGTATATCAAAGGACGTAATTAATGTGCAAAAGATTTTGTTCTGTACGTTCTTTGTCACACTCGAATTGGATTTAATAAATGGAAGTATTGAGTGATTTATTTATTTTACTATTGACATGTGTCTGGGTGCATATTTTAATAATAACACATGTATATGTGTATCTCTGCACATAGTTAATTACTGCTTTAAAGATAATGGATAAGAAAATTGGAAATTAAAATATTTTGCTCAAAATTGTAACCTTTAATCATCATATATGTTTGTAATGATTTTAATAAAATAAATATGTTTACCTTTTTTATTTTAAAAAAACTATCATGTAGCAAAAACATATTTATGAAACAAACAAAAACACTTTGTTTTGTGCCACCCACCATCTCCCTTTATACAATAGAAATTTTGAATGGCTTCGTCTTTTGATTTGGTACAATTCACAATTAATAAAATTAAAAAGGTAAAGAGAAAAAAAATGTTACAAAAGGTTACTCTAGTCTAAATATGAAAGAAAAGAAATAGCTCAAAAAACCTAAACAATGAGTAGTAGTACACATATAACAGACAAGTACACATCAATATTTGGATTTTAAATTACAAAATATTTTTTATTTTATTTTTACCAATATAAATTACTGATGAAATAAGATTTTGGTTCCTTCAAAATTTAGCTAATTCTCTTTAGTTCCTCAAAACATCAATTTTCGTGTCTTTGTGTCTAGAAAAGATCATTGTGAAATTTGATTTAGATTAGTAATTCAATTAAACTTCTTAATTAATTGTGTGAAATACACGAAAAATATAATCAAATATGTAAATTATGGACAATTTATTTTTAGTTTATCTAAAATACGGTAATTCAATTTCAGTCTATCTAAAATAGAGATAATTTACTTTTGGTTTCTCAAAATTAAAGGAAAAGTAATTGATAAAATTGAAGATTTTAATTACAAGTCTTAAAATAAAAATAATTTATTTTCTTAAAAAAATAGAAAATCTAAATTATGCGTGTATGACATTCTTTAAAGTAATTATGCACCCACCTTCACAAGTACACCAAAATTTATGATTCTTACCTAATTCTATTCAAATTAAAATATTAAAAATATATTAGTTATTAATGCATTTAAAAAAAAATTTAAAACACATGTTAGACTAGTAATAACATAAAAAATTACTTTAATATAAAAAACGAACAAAATATTATATATATATATATATATATATATATATATATATATATATATTTTAGAGAAACCTGAAACATAATTTGTCCAAAATACTTTTTACACAACTCAATTAACATAATTTAACAAGATACTAGCCAAAATTAAATTTGACATTTTAGTTTTATTGGGGCCAAAGTTACATAAATTATTTTAAGAATTTAAAAGTGAATTATCAATAGAAGGACCAAAACTCTATTTTACCAAAACAAAATTTAATGTTTAAGAAGTTCAAATCTTGAAAATTGAGTACATGCATGGCATCATGACCTATTATTACACCCTCAGTTTTATTCGTGCAGTGCACCTATGAGTATATTTGATGGAGAGAAAAAATCCTTTTCTAATCACTTTTACATACTATGAAAAATATTATCCGGAACATATTAAAAAATTGAAATATACAATTTAGATATTACAAAATGAAAAGTAGTCCAAGATACAATAAATAATATCAAAATACATAAATATTACCTAAAATATATTAAAAAATCAAATATATAATTTAGATAATAAATAAGCGAAAAGCGTTAAAAAATGCATAATCTATAACAATGTAAAAAACATTCTACATTATTTATTTCAGAATAATCAAATGAATACAAATTATAAAATTATATAAAATTCGTGGTTACTTATAGATAAAACATTCCGAAAAGAAAATTAAAATGTGTACTACGAAATGATAGTTTCATTACTTTATATATTTAAAAAAAGGAAAAAAATTAAAATTTTATAGATTATGGATATACGACAAGAAAAACACATGAAATGAAAGAGGAAGAGAAATAAAACGTGATCCAGCAAATTTCAAATTTCTAACCGGTAATCATTTTTTTTAAAATGGGTATGTCCATAGGATGGTTAGGTTGCCTGATCCATGAAAGGAGATAATAATAACTATCAATACAATAATAATAATAATAAATGAAACTAGATGCATATGTGGAACAATGATTAAGAGGGTGACAAAAAAAAAATTAAATAAATTTTAACAACTTTAAAATTAACATGTATTTTAAAATTGAATCTTTTAAAAATTATTCAGTAGTGCCTTCATGTAGTAATAAATTAACAATTTTATTTTTCATGTTATCACATGTTTATATATATATATATATATATATATATATATATATATATATATATATATATATATATATATATATATATATATATATA
>Ga0209700_101556_pt1 | contig 47675 bp, 24 predicted proteins | sample SiratroredBW_FD_187528 | JGI IMG/M metagenome (GOLD analysis project Ga0209700, IMG submission 187528) | Root nodule microbial communities of legume samples collected from California, USA - Siratro red BW (SPAdes) (version 2) | ecosystem: Host-associated > Plants > Roots > Nodule | place: USA...
GGCGTCGTAGGGTGCTGATACCTTCCCTACACGTAACCGACTCCCGAACCTTAATCTGTTTTTGCAGACTTATTTTTGGTTTTTCTATAGTTTTCCATAATAAACTATGGTGGCGACTCCCCTGTTTCAAAATCAAATTATTTTTTTTGTTCGCCATTCCTCGTCGTGATACCGGTTACGACAGCAGCAAAGGAAAATGAACAAAAACCCTAAGAAACCTTAAGAGGATACTGGTAAAACAGGGACGATGAAGGAAAGATTAAGCAAATATGGAGAAGAGCTAACAAGACGACAAGACGTACCTCTTAAAGGAGAAGGAAAAACGAAAACCCTTGAAGCGTAGAGAAGAAAAGTGAAACGGTAGGAAGAAATGGCGTTTTCAATGAACATATGAAACTTGTTGTGGAAGTTTCATGAAAGTAATGGGAAAGTGCCAACTGTCGAGAGACAGTGACTAACGTCATGTCTTAATGATCTATTGTGATGTACAAAAACCAGAGAAATTCAAAATAAAAGAAGTTAAGAACCCTCAAAGCCTCTTCGCCTATTTGACTCAAGGTTGGGGCCTTGTGTCCCGATTGGGTTGGGAGGTGAATTTTAGGCCCAGAGCAAGATTATGAGGGTGCGAAAAGTAGCCCTCTCATGACTAAAAAAATGAGTAAATTTATGTCGCGACCCAATTCAGAGGCCCAATTACTATGACGGGGCACCAGCGTAAGAAAGCGCAAATAAATTGGCACTCTCTACAACCGTTGTTTGAATGTGGACGTTTTTGTTAGATTGTTAATATTTAATACTTGACCAATAATTAAAACCAAAGTCGTTAAAATCTAGCATCGAAATACGATAATGAAAAGGTATAATCAAAGAGATTGGAATGGTAGAAGGATATTTGATATTTGGGCTAGCTAAGAGTGATCAAAACTCTCCGCGGCTAGAACATATGCATATACTATAATGCTGTTCTAATTCAAGGAACTAAAGACCTTTTCCTATGTTCTTTAACGATAACTTCTTTTAGAATCATTTGTTCATGCTTCAAGATGTTGTGGCAGCTAGGCATTATTGAAAAGAATGGTTGGTATGAATATAATACCTTGTGACTTTGAAGATAAAACTTATGATGCTTTGAGCTTGCATATTAGATTGGTGGTAGTGACAATTTTTGTTTGAGTTTTAACTTTAACTTCAACCTTTTCTTCGACATCACGTTTTTCATGAGCATCAGACTTTGCTTCCGCGTCATCGACTACTTTCTTCAGCTTTTCATTGAGCTTCTTTCTAATATAATAAAGAACAACATAATGATGGCATTTTAATAGAAAAAAAAAACAATATAAATTACCAAATTTGACAATGTTTTAACTTTCAATCATTCATAACATATTTTAGTAATTTTGTTCTTCATAAATTTAAAAAATTAAAAATAATTCTTATTACTTTAGTTCATCTCAAAATTATATACTAATAAAAAAATTTTATGTTTTATATTTTTAAAAAAATAAAACATAAAAATTGATAATGATGATTAAAGTAAATAATAGGTAAAATTGTAGTGTTTTACTAGAAGATATAAATAATTTTAAGAATGTAAATAAAATTGTGAGAGGAAATAATAGTAATAATAACTTGAAGTAAGATTTAAAAAGAAAAAAATATACTTTGATATTACTGTTCCTGAATTAAATCCATTTGACACTTGCATTATTTAATAGAATGTTATATAATAATAATAAATATCAATAATTTGTGGTGTTTCATTGTGTTAAAATATCAACTCTATTTACAGAATATGTATGCCAAAAAGATGTAGTTTTTTCTAAAGCTAAAATTAGTCATTATTTAAAAAAACAATTCAAATTCTTTAAATTTAGTATTTAAAGATAGGTTTTTATGTTTTAGGAACCCTTATTGTTTTTAAATGAAATCAATAAATATCAGAATAAAAACGTAATTAAGAAAAAAAGTTTAAAAACTTAGTGTTTCGTTTATTATGTTACTTTTTAAATAATAAGAAGAATGTTCGAAGAGAAAGAATAAAACTTTTCAAGAAAAAAAAGACCTTAAAATGATTTTCCAAATGTATGGACGAAGAAGTATAGAGAAATGAAGAAGTGTAGAGAAAGGTTAAGACCCCACAAAGAGGTTACACGCAAGATTTCTCTCTATCTTCTCATCCGCCACTTCTCCAATTGGAAGCACACGCCAGAGTCTAATTTCTCAATCGTTCAACATTTTTCATGGTTCATAGCCACACCACGTCACGCCACTAACCTCTTTCTGCATCCTTGCTTCTCCCGTCATCCCTTCCTGAGATCCCAAATGGCCTCTGCGAGCGCCACCACTCTCTTCTCCTCTAAACCCGTGTTTCCCTCTGACAACCACTCTCTCTCCCCCTCTCCAACCATTCCCAAATCCTTCACTGGCCTCTGCAAGCCCTTTCATTCGAGGGTTCCCACTTCCATCCCCTTCTTCCGTTGCAGAAGACCAAAGTTCTTTGTCAGAGCAACTGTGAGTGTTTCTGCCTCACCCTCTTCTTCAATGCGGTCAAGTTTTTTCTTTTGGGGCTGCCTAATTGTGTCTGGTAATGCTCAAGTTTCAATTTTTCCTTGAGTCCATGGTTATCGGTGTAGTGAACTTGTTGGATGTCCTTGGCGATGTCGGGAAGGATTTCGGGAAGGATTTTGGGATTTGGGTGTTAGTTACCGTTTTATTGTTGATGTGTTCTTTTCCCCTTGAATGAATATGGATGTTTTTATATTTCCATTGGTGTGGGGTCGGGGGATGTTTTTGTTTGGATTGTGTAAAACCTTTTTTGTTCTTTCTGAAGGTGTAGCACCTAAGTAGAACTTGTTGGTAATGTTGCATGATAGTCGGAATGGTTTTTAGCAGTGGGAAAGTTCTGTAGTAGTTAGTCTTTGGCTATCTTTGGATTGAAATTTTATTTGAAGTTGTTATATTGTTACTGGTTATGTTTTGGACAAAATTGTTTCTTTTATTTCTAAAGACCTGAAGTATTGAGGGGTTTTTTATTTTGTGGGCACTTAATATTTGTTGATTTAAGACTTTCTCATTTTAAAATGCTTGAAATAACATTGGCTTTAGGGTAATACCTATGGTCTCTTTTGAATTGGAATTTGCTTTGGTGTGTTGATTAGGATTTTTAACTTGTATAAAGGGTAAAAGTCAAAATTTCAATGCACCTTTCATGCTTTTAAATATTTTTTTATTTGAAGTTTATTCATCCTTTTATACTCAAATCTTGTGGTGATTGAGCAGTTTCTAAACAATCAAGCTCTTAGTAGGGTTGTCTAACTTGAGTTTATATAAACTTCTGGAGGGTTGGTCAACTAAACAAGTAGGTTTATCTTAGACTAAAATATTTTTAAAAATATGTAATCATAGTATACAAACCAGTTATAACTTCACTATAAAGCATACCATAGTAACAAATAATAGTACAATCGTTCTTAGTGATCCAAGGTATGAACTTCTCAAATTTCAGTTCATTTTTGTTGCAAAAAAAAAAAAGTTTTATTTTTAGTAATAGCAAATAATAAAACAATTAATTAGCAAATACAAAATAAAATAACAGAGAGGAGGGTTGCTGGCCTTTGGGTTTGGACATACAGGTTTCAGTTTTAATAATGTATGAAGGAAGTTAAGGGTTCTATGCATACCTTCTCTAGCTTTCAGTAGATTGCAGGTTAGAAGGGTGTAATTGGTTCTTTCTCAGTTGCTGGCTTCCATTTGTGGCTAGCTAGTTTCTTTGGCTACTAAATTGTTGTAAGCTTTGTAGATGGCTGTCCTTTTGTATTGAGATTGCCATAGATCTGGTTCATGGTTGGTGACTGGTCAGAAGATTGACTGGTCTTGCTTGGTGGTTGATGGCGGCCATGGAGGAATGGTTGATGGCCAAGCAATACTCAAACATTGCATGGGTTACAATTGGTGGTGTGAACCCTGTTGGATCAAAATTTCAGCATCTCAAAATATGAATTTCTTTGGACAATTTTAATAAGAAAATTGAGAAATTAAAATGGAAAAATATGGATTGAGGTAAGAAAAGGAAGATAAACGCCACAATCTCTAAATATTAATAAGTTTAGGATGATTCATCATTTTGAATTAGGGAATTCTAGGATAGAATCAAAAGTAGTTCCTAAGAACCTAGAAAGAGAAAGATAATCCTCTTTGCAAAAATATTCAGATTAGTTCAATTATCTCCCTTCAAAATCTTAAAGTTCTTTATAAGCTGGCAGCAAGTATTAAATTCCTTTAAGGTTCCACTTAGAAATAAATTCCCACTAACACTTATTTTCCAGTAGAATTGACTATCCACCATCCCATCACCTATAATAATGGTTTGGGAAGCCGAAAAACACTAAAAACTGTTGTAGACATCCTTAAAAGACATCTGAAACATTTAAATAGAAAGAACTAGAAAAATTACATTAATAATGAAGGAAAAATGGGCTTAAGCAATTATTTAGTGGAACTATTAAAATCTAGCCCATCAATGCTTTTTCTAGGTCATGCAAAGTTGAGCTTGTCATATATTATCTGCAAATTGGGATTAAGTCTTCATCATCATCTAGAAAATAGCATTAGATCATGCAAATCAGTCCATCTTTTTTCCTCAAATTCTTTCAAGTGCAGTCTTTGGTAGAGTCCATCAAATTGTCACTTGGCTTTTGGGTAACTTGGGTTTCAGAACTAAACATAAAGAAAGCAAAACATATGAACACATGTTTTTTTTGGAGTTTTGAAGGGTTGTTTGCTTCATTTCTATCCACTCATGAACTTGTCCCTAAACTTGTAAGTTAATGCAAGTTCTTTTGAGTTAGCTGCCAAGCAAGTTTACAACCATTCTTGGCTTGGAATGGGGGATACTTTTTCTAAAACTGTGAGTTTAACAGCCACACTCTTAGCCTTGGAATGGTGTTCTTTTTTTTTTTTTTTTTTATGTGCACTGTATTTTTAACATGGTTTTCTTTTCTAATCTTGTTCTAAAAAGTCAAACTTACTGATGGCATGACGATGGAAAGCAAATATAGCTTTGGCCATTAACACTCAAAATTTATAGGGGGATAAAAGTCTTGATCAACGGTTTAGTTAGGGCATTGGTTGTCTTAATTTTCTTTGTGACTGTTGAATTATGCAAAGTTTAGGATTTAGGGTTTAAAAATCATATATTATCAGCAAATTGGGATTAAGTGTTCTGTGTATCCAAAATAACATTTAACAGTATGTTTGGGACATGTGAAATATTTCAGTTCTATCCTCTCAGAAGAAAAAAGAAGTTTTTTGCTGGATAAGCTGTCTTTGGAACAATATGAAATTTGGTAAATAGTTTATTTTTTTCTTATATATGTGAAAATTTATAACTTAGTATCGTATATAAAGTTCTTTTTGGTTGCATCAAAACAAAATTAATTATCTTAAAACCACTTTTCAGCAAACTTATTCAAACAAAAATTAATTGGATTATAATGGTTTATAGCAATAATTGATTAATAAAATAATATGATTTTTGCAGTAGTTCCAAACCCACCCTTGGTGATACGACTATCATAGTGTGAATTAGGGAAAAGTTATACATATTATTTTCATCCTATCTTTCATATCGTGAGCCCCCTTTAGTGATTATATGCATATCAGATGTCAAACCAGCAATTACTCACTGGTTGGAACTCTAAAAGGCATATTCTTTTCATCCTATCTTTCATATAGCGAGCACCCATTTGAGTGGGTAAACAAATTTTTACACATGCTATTTTTCTATTCGGCTCCTTTTGGTGTGCACTAATACACTTTCTTGGGATTGTTTCACCTGTAAGGCTCTAACTTGCACATTAAATTCATTTTCTCAATGAGAAGATGGACTATTCGCTTGCATGTCGAATTGTTAAGATTACTGAATAAATTACTATCATCTTGATCATGCTTGTGCTTGTGCTGTACCACAGGTAATAAAGTGGAGATGTCCAAAGCAAACCCTCCCTTCCAACTGTGATACTGGTTTCCAAAAGAAACTGCTCTATCTAGAATCCATTGGTATTGACTCTTTCTCCCTTATTAAAAATCATCCAACGCTGATCACTACGTCCCTTACAGACATAAAATCCACCGTTGAATACATTACCTCCATGAATTTCACTGCGATTGAGTTTCGGCGTATGGTTGGCATGTGCCCTGAGATTCTGACCACCAATGTCTCAGACATCATACCTGTCTTCACCTTCCTTCATCGCGAGGTTCATGTGCGTTGTTCGGACATTAAGCGGGTTATAAATCGCCGTCCCAGGTTGCTTGTCTGCAGTGTTAGTAAGCGACTTCGTCCTACCCTATACTTCCTCCAAAGTATTGGCATTGAAGAGGTAAACAAGCATACTGACTTGCTATCATGTAGTGTTGAAGAAAAGTTCATGCCCAAAATTGATTACTTTGAGAATATTGGGTTTTCTCGCCGGGATGCAACTTTAATGTTTCGCAGATTTCCTCAGCTGTTTTGTTATAGTATTAAAAATAATTTGGAGCCTAAATACAGTTACTTTGTGGTTGAGATGGGTAGAGATTTGAAAGAGCTGATAGAATTTCCACAGTATTTCTCATTTAGCCTAGAGAATAGAATTAAGCCTAGGCATAAAAACTGTGTAGAAATGGGGGTGTGTTTTCCTCTCCCTGTCATGTTAAAAACAAGGCAAGGGAAATTTCAAAGTAGATTGGAAGTATTTGTAAATTCTTCAACACCCTTGAAAACATCCCCTTTGTGGTGTGCTGGCCGTGATTTTGATGAAGTATAGAATAACAATTGCATTGTACATTTAATTGCTCTTGTGAATTTGTAAGAAGCCATTAGGTGGTTTTGATCATCCAATTTGCAAATGTTTCTATCATCTGTGAAACCGTTTTGTGCAATTTCCAATGAAAAAAAGAAGCTTCTGCAAAAACTCTTTTCCAATGACATAAACTGAGCCTTAGTAACCTCTATATTGGTTATAAGTCGTCCTTGGTTATTGAACTTGAAATCTAGAACATGAATGAACTTTTATATTTGTACACCTATTTTAAAACAATGTTCAGTGTGAATATTTTTCTTTTGATGCTCGTATAACCTCTAACCCTCTCTGAACACGAATATAGCTGCAATTTTGGTTCCCGCAAGGTTCAAGCTCTGGAAAACATGAAACATGGACTCCCATAGTTTTTTGTGCACTCCGATGGGGATGGTTAAAAGACCAAACTAACCCCTGCTGTGGCCACCATCCCCTTGCAGTTGGGTTACTCTTGTCTGTTTTGTGTCACGGGTAGTCATGGATAGATTAAAGAAAGAAAATTATTATTGATTATGCAATATGCAAGTCATTATTTTTGAATAAAAAAATTTATTGATTATGAAATCTACATTCAAGAAGTTAAAAAGTAATAATTCAGACTTTTAAATTAGGTAATTTGAAAGTCTTATTTTATAAAAAAATAATTTCTAGATTATGTAATTTAGAAATTTGTTTCATGTAAATAATTTTTGAATTGTACAGTTCAGAAAAAATAACTTTTAGATTGTGTAATATAAAATATTTTTAGTCTAAAGAATTGTATAATTTAAAAGTTATTTTTTTTTTAAATTGTACAATCTAAATTATTTTTTATTTTTAAATTATAAAATTTGAAATTTTTTTCATGTAAAAAAATTAAATTGCATAATTTATAAATACTTTTTAAAGCAAAGGGTTTTCATAATTGTGGAAGTATCATAAGGAAATTATGGAAATAAAAAATAATCCATACAACAACCATAGGCATGTAGATCACGAAAAGGAGGAGAACTTCTTCCTGCACCTCCATTATACTTTTCATTATTCCAATAATAATCACAAGTAAATGACCAAAATGTCCATTAAATAAGTTTTTTTCACTTTGTTGCTTGAGCTTTGGAAACAACAGTGGTGTTGGTGTTGCGTTGAAGTGACGGTCGAGGCTAAAGTGAATGCACTTGATAGCGTTGGAGTGGCGGTCGTAGGAACGTTTTTGGGTGAGGACGGCGATTGCGTCATCGTTAAGATAAGTGGGTAGTATGTTTATTATACAGAATGAATTCCGTAAGTAAATTTTTACTTCTGAATTATACAATACGTAAGGTGTAAATTTAAACGAACTGCTTCCGGATTGTAATGTGCACCTACAATTTCGAAGTCTATAAATTTATAAAATTAGCTTTCGGATTGAGTAATTCACAAGTCAGAACTGCTATCAAATTGCAAAATCTAAAAGTATATAATTTTAGGAAAATGATACTTTGACACTGTATTTTCTCTTACTTCCGTTTGACACTTCGACGTGGCATGTGCTGTCCCATGTGACAATGAAAGAGAAAACGCAATTGTTTTTGGCATTCCACCCCTGAGACACGTGTGTGTTCCAAAATTACAAACAGCGAACCACTTATTTGAATTGAGCTAACTACTTAGTGTTTTCACCCCTGAGACACGTGTGTGTTCCAAAACTACACACAACGAACCACTTATTTGAACTGAGCTAACCACTTAGTATTTTCACTCCTCACACACGTGTGTGTTCCAAAACTACACACAGCGAACCACTTATTTGAACTGAGCTAACCACTTAGACATTCCACCCCGGAGACACATGTGTGTGTTCCAAAATTACACACAGTGAACCACTTATTTGAACTGAGCTAATCACTTAGTGTTTTCACCCCTCAGACACGTGTGTGTTCCAAAACTACACACAACGAACTACTTATTTGAATTGAGTTAACCACTTAGTGTTTTCACCCCTCAGACACGTGTGTGTTCCAAAACTACACACAGCGAACCACTTATTTGAACTGAGCTAACTACTTAGACATTCCACCTGAGACACGTGTGTGTTCCAAAACTACACACAACAAACCATTTATTTGAACTGAGCTAACCACTTAGACCTTCCACTCCTGACTCACATGTGTGTGTTCCAAAACTACACACAGCGAACCACTTAGGTGAACTGAGCTAACCACTTAGACCTACCACCCCTGAGACACATGTGTGTGTTCGAAAATTACACACAACGAACCACTTATTTGAACTGAGCTAACCACTTAGACATTCCACCCCTGAGACACATGTGTGTGTTCTGCTCTCCCTCTCAAATTGCCCTGCATTTTTAGAAGGCAAATGACAAAAATCACCCTTGCAAAAAGACAAAGGTAAACCACGTAAGCCAAAAACAACTGCGTTTTCTCTTTCATTGCCACGCGGGATAGCACATGCCACGTCGAAGTGTCAAATAGAGGTAAGAGAAAATGCAGTGTCAAAGTAACATTTTCCATAATTTTATAACGTTGATTTACGGATTGTACAATGCGAAAAGGTGCATTTAAAGATAAAATTACGGATGGTAGAATCTGTAACCTAAATTTGGCTTACGGATTGTACAATCCGGAAGTATGTAATTTTATAACTTTCAACTTATGGATTGTAGAATCTATAAGCCAAATTCGGCTTACGGATTCTACTATTTGGAAGTATTAAATATTATATCTTTTAGGTTTACGGATTGTAAAATCTGAAAGTATATAATTTTGAACTTTTACCATACGGATTGTATAATTCGTAAGTAAAATTTGGCTTACGAATTCTGCAATCCGCTAGTACATAATTTATAACTTTGGCTTACGGCTTGTAAAATTAGGAAGTATATAATTTATAACTTTGGCTTACAGGTTGTAAACTTCAGTAATGTGCTAATTGCTAATTGATGGATCGACAATTGTAAGTATTTTTTCATTAAATTTATGATTTAAGTTAAATAGATCTAAATACATTTTATTCATGCAGGCTACCGTGGACAAATGGATGACAATTTTGGACATGGGTTATGCCATTGCTAGTAGATATAATGTCATACTGGTTTGCTTATCAATAAAGCAAAACAACTAGTAGGTCATCCTCAACACGAGGGCTAATATATGGATGTGAGATATGCATAAACCAATCCATATATTCATCTGAGTGTGCATGTGGATCGAATGCTACGGTTAGACCGGTGACCAAATAATTAGCAAAATGTAACAACCTGTCGTCAATGATCGCAAAAACACCATCATTAGATTGTAAAGCGACAACTGGAATTCTCTGTTCAAACCCTAACTGCCACAATACACAATCCAACATATATCTCTGAATAGTCATTTCATACCGGATAAAACCCATAAATAAGGAAATCGACTCAAATGGCCGAACTGATTGATGTGAACCATGTGTAATCTGAAAGCTTTTTGGAACAACCAATCTAAAATGGAATTAAACAATGACAACAAATGATTTTAGTTTATGAACCTATACAACAATAACACCGATGCGACAAGGCAATGGGTAGTTAAGGCGATTCCTGATAGAGATGATGGTCTCGACGTTGAGTCTGGAACACTAAAGTGAAGAAAGGAGCAACGAGGCGACAATGTTGGAAAAGCACAAGGACAAATGAAGAGGAATGAAGTAGAAGAGAAAAATTAGGCTAAAAATATATATTTAGTTAATGATATTTTGGTCTTTTGAGCACCTGCATGTGTTGCACATGTAAACTATGGGGGTGTGAGAACAAAGTGATATAAACAAGATTAGTGTTAGCCTATGAAAATCCAATTTCTAACTTAAGCCTTCACCGAGGCCCAAGAGTACAAAACAAATGCATTAACAATTTTCTACAGGCTTTATCATTTTACCACCCATGTTTTAAACATGCACCCTTATGGGGTTGATAAAATGTCAAAATTGTCCTTGATAAAAATCATTTTGGATTGCACTATCTAGAATATATTTATGGATCTGAAAATGCCTTTTAGAATGTAGAATATGGAATTCTTTAATACATTTTGGATTGTACAATCCAAAATGCTTTTGTTTTTTTTCTAAATAAATGTTTCAGTAATGGAACCGAATATTAGGTAAACAGAAAATCACAACTTTGATTGCATCATATTGAATACAATTAAAAATGTAAACAAAAGTAAAAATCGTATGGAATAGTAAAATCAATTTGTGTTGATCAATAAACTCAATTGTTTTCAAGGTTAACATATATAATAAAATCATGTTAGGAATCACTATGAAACCTGACATCTCAATTAGGCTAACACCTCAGGCTTCCTGATGCAAACCCGTCTCCAAAATTGCAGACAAGAATAAGATGACACTAAGAGGGCTTTGATCAGGAGCTTATCAAGAGATTGGGGCAATCCTACTTTGCATATATACCTAGCATAAAATTCTCCCTTTTAGAGGAGCATGCCAATGAATGTATCTGAGGTTGTGCGATCCCAGTTTCCTTTCAAACCTCTTCAACTTTTTATCCCACATTTTCATCCACCCATGGATTCAAGCGCATGCATTAAAATGTTTTAAAGGAAAAAGTCAATAATGTCCCAATTTTAACAATAACTTCAGGATTTGCAACATCCCTCATTTTCAAGAACAAATTTCAAATGAATTCAACCATGGCAAAAAGAACAATTGACTTTGAATGTCAACATCAACATAAAAAAAAGATAAAAAAGAATTACAAAAAAAAGAGCAAAAATCAAAAGAGTGGCTGTCACGCATTCATCGACCATCTTTAGCATAAACATTCTTTAATATTCTAAATGTGAACATCGCAAAATTTAAAAAAAAAAAAATAAAGTCTCACACATTCTTAAATGCATTTCATAAACTTTGATTCATTTGTACATGCATTTTCAACCAAAAAAAATGATGAAAAATAGAGTCTGATATACATGCGTTTTCATCCAAAAATCGAAAAAGAAATCTCATGCATTCGTACATGCATTCTCATAGAGTCTGATGTATTCTTACATGATTTCAAAAGTAATAAAATAGAGTTTTATGCATTCTTACGGGCATTTTCATAGAACCTCACGCACTGATACATGCATTCTCATTCAAAAATGAAAAATTGAACAAAAATGAATAAATAGTCTCATGCACTCGTTTATGCACTCTCATGGCATTCATGCATCTAAAAAAGGGACAAAGATCGATAAAAAAGAGTCTCATGAATACATTTATGCACCCTCATTCCACCTATGTATTTCTTTCTAAATGTCAACATCTCCAAAAATGAACAACAAAAAATAGAGTTCATGTATTCATCCATACACTCTCATTGAGAAAAATGAACAAAATTGAAAATATAGAGTTTTCATACATTCATACATGCACCCTCATCTAAAAAAAAAAGAAAAAAAGAAAACCAAAATAGAATCTCATGCATTCATACATGCATTTTCATAGGGTCTGATGCATTCGTACATGTACTTTCAAATCAAAAAATGAAAAATAGAGCATTTTTATAAATAATAACAAAAATTGAGTCTCATGCATCTGTCCATGTACTCACATCCAAAACAACAAAATAGAGTTTTATGACGCATCCATTCGTACATGCATTTTCATTCAAACAAAAGTGAAAAGTGAAAAGGGTACATGCATTCATCCATGCCCTCTAATTCATCACAAGAATAGAAAAAATGAAAAATATTGAATACGTTCATGTGTTCATGCACTCACCTCAGAGCATACATAATTTAAAATTCATTTCGGCATTCACCTTATGTTAGCCTAGCAATTTCAATTTGTTTTCAAACACCAAACCTTTCCTCGGGTTTGGTCAAACATTTTTCTCAAATCATTTTTTTAAAAAAGACCCTCTCCTCAGGATTGGTCAAACCTTTTTCTCAAATCTTTTTCAGAAAAAAGAGACTCTCTCTTCCGTATTGGTCAAACAAATTTCAATCTGTTTTCAAACACCGACCCTCTCCGCAGGATTGGTCCAGACTTTTTTCAAATCTTCTTCAAATGTCTCAATCTTTTACTTTTCAGCATGTGACGATGCCCCTCTACGTTTTAATGGTCTCGATCTCACTTTTACTTTTCAGCACATAATAGTGTGTGAACCTCTACAATGTAATGGTTTCGACTTCACTTTTACTCTTCAGCACGTGACGGTGAGTGACCCTCTACTTTGTAATGACTTTGACCTCACTTTTACTTTTCAGCACGTGACGGTGCGTGACCCTCTACAATGTAATGGTCTCGACTTCACTTTTACTTTTCAGCACGTGACGCTACGTGACCCTCTACTTTGTAATGGTCACAACCTCATTTTCTCATTTCCAATCTTTCAAACAGTGACCTCTCTTATGGAGAATTATCCAGATGCTTGAAATTTTCTTTTTCTTTTTTAAGCCGGACGAAATTAGTGTTTTCGTCTTTACTTAACTTTTACTCTGATAATATGAAATTTTAATTTTCAAATTATCTAGTAAAATGTAAGTAGAGAGGGACAGTTGTCAACACCCAATTAATTTTAAAAAATAAAAAAAATATTTCTAATTAATTTTCAAAGAAAATTCAAAAAAATAGTCATTTAATTAAATTTGAATTTTATTGTTTTCTTTTATAATTTTTTGTCTTTCGAAAAATAGGTGTAGTTTTTGATTTCATAAATTTTCGTAATCTGTCGCAATCGGGATCGCAACAGGGAGACGATGATCTGAAGAGAAAACTATAATAAGTTTGAAAAATTGAAAAAAGGAGTCGCCACCATAGTTTATTATGAAAAACTATGAAAAACACGGGAAAAAGGGATAAGGCAAGTTCGCGAAACCGGATTTACAGTCCGAGAGTCAGTTACGTGTGGGGAAGATATTAGCGCCCCCACAATGCCCGTCCTAAGATGGTACCTTTAATTAAATAAGTAAAACGAGTGTGGCTTTTCAACATGTTTATTTTTCTCAAAAAGACACAAAAATGCAAATAAAAGAAAATATATTTTTTATTTTATTTTGGGGCGCAACAAAGTTTTGACCTTGCTCCTACGTATTTTCATCAGGGATGGAAAATTAGGTTTAAGTAGTTCTGTATAGAAAAAGTGTTGGTTTGTTGGTGAAATTTTATATATTTTTTCATTTTTGAAAATTTGATATTCTTATAATTTTGAAATTTGATATTTTTGGAATTTTATAGTTCGTTAATTCGAAAGTCTCGAGTTAGACGTTGTTCAACGCATACAACCACTTGAACGTCTAAACGAGACAAAGCAGTATCGGGTTAAAGATGTGAGTGATCAATTGAATGTTTAACCAAAATAATTATTTATTATATTTTTTAATTTTAAATTTTAGAAATCAAACAATAATTTTAATTTAAATTCCACGTGATGCCTATGGTCATTTGATATTTAATTGTATTATGAATTTTATCGTGTGAGAATAATAAAAATCAAGATTATTGTAAGAAAAATTTATTATTACATAAAAAAATAAAATAAAATATTATGATGTATAAAAAAAGAATGCAGAACATTTAGTAAAAATAAAGAACAATGATGTGAAGGTGTATAAGAACGTGAAGGTTGCAAATATTGGATCAAAAATAAGAGCCCAAATTTTTTTTAAGAATGTGGTATGGAAAGAAAAGGGGCGCAAATACTCCATGGGTTTGACAAAGAGCAGTATTCAATGCTATGAATCTAAGAGTTCCCATCCGCTCAGTACCACTGATTCCCTCTTGTCAATTCCTAATTTCCTCCGGATACACAAAATTCATTTCAAAAAATATATATTTATTTCTAACTAACTTCAAAAAGAGAATTAAAAAAAAGAGAACTTATTTAATCGAATGTGAATTTTTGTTGTTAAAATATATGTTAGAAAATCAATCAAAATTCCTTTTTAAATTTTATTCTTCTCTTATTTTAAAAAAAATTTAATAATAATAAAAATAATAATAATAACAAAATACAAAATTGTGGATCTATCAAAACTACCACCTCTTGGGTCAGCCATCATCTCTTTTCACACCCCTAGCATCAAAGCCCAACCCTTTTTCTCTTCTCACACTCCCTGATCATTGACGCACCCTCGTCCCCCTGCAAGAAGGATCCCGAGGCAGGCAAGCCAGGGAATGTACCCTGAAAAAAGAGAGAGGAAAGCAAGGTTAAAAGAACACAAGAAATACACTAGAGAGGGGGAACAAAAAAGACGAAGAGAAGAAAGGGAATTACATAGAGTTCCAACGGACTGCTGAGATTCTGAGGAGAGATCGCTTGGAGTTAGGGGGAGAAGAAAAAGAAGAAAAGCTTAGAGAGGTATCATGATTCTTGCTTCCTGCTTCTTGGTCTCTCTAATGTGTTTTTACGTTTGGAAACTCTGAATGATTACATGCTTCCTGTTCCATTGATTTCTTACTTGCTTTAGCATTGTGTTTCCGCATATACCTGTTAATAAATATAACGCAAACGTCATGAAAGAAAAAACTCAAATCAGAAGGAACAGAGGAATTAAACTTAGACGTAAGCATAAGAGAGGAAGAGGAGAAAGAACCAAGTGTTGCGTTCTCGCACCTCTGTTTTTCTCAAACCACCCAAGCAACACTCTCCCTCTCACTCTCTTTACCGCTCTCTCATGCTCATAAACCCATGATTCTATACACCACCGGCTGACAGAACCGAGGCCATGAACGTCGGCAGAACCGACGATTTCCACGTCGCCACCCTTTCCCTCATGTCGACCATCATCCCCACTATTACTCCGTCAACGTAGGAAATCCCACAGCCCTCCACTTACCTCGTGGCATTATACCATGCGCATTCTCATCGCCAATAAACACCACAGAATACACAAGGTCGCCACCGAACCTAAGCTGCGCCTCTGCAAGCTAACCTTTGCCCACAAACACTATGCAACCCCACTGACGCACTGTTAAGCACCTGTCCCCATTCACCTTCCTCTCCTCTCCCATTACGTCCTCCAACGCCACCAATGGCATTTCCATAATCACCTAAGCCTCTTCCATCTTCTTCGTTCCCACCATGTCTCCCCTCTTACCCGCAAGCATCACAAGGTCCCGAACCATAAGCCAACAAGCAATGCCTACAACCCGAATGCTCCTCCACTCATCCCCAACCTCTTCATTCCTCGCCTTACAAACACACTGAACCTATTTCACCACACCACCTCTCTGCCCTCAAGTCACACCATGTGCTCCTTTTCCTTCACCACTATCTCCACCAAAACCGACAGAGCAATCGTCTCCTTCTTCCTTGCCCAGCGTCACCCTATGCCCTCACTTCCTCATGCTTCCTTACCTCCAACGCCGACGAGCATAATAGTTCCCTATAAAACCTCGTCACCCTACCATCATCTTCTCCGCCTACCCTCACTCTATTTTTTTTCAAGCCATGTCTTCCTTATCACCTCCAGATCCACGTAGCAGCCAACCCAAAGGAGCCACATGGTTCTCCCTACGCCGCCAGGAAGCCACCATGCCTTCCAACCCCAGCCTTGACAAAACGGCACCTCCCACACTACCTCATCACAACGCCACCATGCCTCTTTACCACCTTTACCATTCTCGGCCACCACCATGCACCTCCGTCTTCACCATAAAGCTTCCGATTCTTCAAACAACACCTCCAACCAAACTACCTTCTCCTCCAATAGGCTCTCGAACCACTAAACGTCACCACCACTTCCTAGGTCTACCCCGCAACAGCACTAACAACCAAAACAACGCTCCCTCCATGCCTCCAAACCACCATCTTCATTGTCATCTCCACCCTAACCTCCAACAACCCTCACAAAACACCACAACTACTACCATGAACCCCTTTATATCCATGCCTTTGAACCAAACCACCGTGCAGTCACCATACCTCCCACACTGCCTCATCACGTCACCATCCCCACCAACGTTGCCTCGCTCCACACTAACCCACAAACACCACGTCACAGCTAGGGAGCCACTACCATGCCATGCGCACGCCTTAAGGTCACTCTCTTCCTCGTCAAAATCACCATGCATGGCCTCCACCCAATAACCACGAAACCACCAGGTTACGCATCATGCAAGCACCAGCTACACCACCGTCAACCACCAAAAAACCAGCGCCTGTACCCACCGCCGCCAACCTACCTTACGAGCCTCCACTTAGCCAAACCTCCTTGCTATCCCTCTCTTCTCCCCTGTCATCACCTCCACACCACCGTGCCCTCTAACCTTGCCCACCAGCATCTCCCCGCCACCGTGAGTACCACCAAGAGTCAAACTGTGAGCCACAACACCGAATCCATGAACCTCACCTCACCGAGCAACCAAAAGTGCTCTAACCGCCGCCGCCGTCACCTTTGCCAACCGCGCCTTCCTATGCCTCGAGGCAAGCCTTCCTTGCCCCCCGTAACGCCACGTGGGCGCCTCAAACCCTAATGGGTTAGTGGGGTTGTTCTTTACACCCCATCTGTTTGGGCTTGCAGCCCCACATCTCCTAGATTCCGAAAATACCCCTGATCATGGTTGGGTTTCTGATTAGTGGAGTCACTGCCTGCACCCCCATTAATTAGGTTTTTCACCTATAAGTGCCTGAATCCCGAAAATGCCCCTGGCTTGGTTTCTTTAAAATTTTCATTTTTTTTTACTAAAAAAATAATAATGCTTTAAAAGTTTAATGTTAGGCTAAGTATTTTAAAAGCCTTTTTCTCATGTAAAGAGAGACATTTTGAATAAAACTTTCGATTAATTTCTTAATTGACAGCTCACGTCATATGGGGATTAATTCGGGAAACTTTAATGTCATTTGGAATATTAAAGGGCTATACGCGTCAAACGATATCCAAAATGAAATTTAATTTCAAAAAAATACTAATTTCTGGAAAATTAAAAATATATCAAAAATCTTCAAAACTAGAAAAATATATCAAATTCTCAAACAAACAATTTTCAAACCATAGAACTACGTAACCCTAATTCTCCATCCCCGATGGAGATACGTAGGAGCGAGGTTAAACCTTGTCGGGACCCTTTTCAAAATAAAAAGTATTTTGTTTGTTTTAATGAAAGATGAACATTCCGAAAATTACACTCATTTCATTTTATCCAGTTAAAGGTACCGTCTTAGGACGTGTGCTGTGGGGGGCTAATACCTTCCTCACGCGTAACCGACTCCCGGACTCCCAATCCGGTTCTTCGCAAACCAGCCTTATCCTTATTTTCTTTGGTTTTCCATAGTTAACCATGAAAACTATGGTGGCGACTCCCCTTATTTTGAAAACCTATTAATCTTTATTTTTTGGATCACCATCCCCGTCGTGACCCCGATTGCGACACCTCCCAACCAATAAATCGTTGCAATTCATCAGAGATAAGTCGTGCAATGTTGATAGTGTAGTCATCTTGCATCATAAAAAACAACAAATTACACCTGGGTACATTCACATCAGACACATGCCCTATCACATTTGACAGCATAAATGTGAGTCAGACTTGGGCCAGTGTCTTCATATCTCTTCTTCGAATTCTTGTCTGCTTTCCAAAAGGTGCAATTTGATATCCTTTTCCCAGTGCACACAACACAGCAGCCACCTTGTGGTTACTGAATCCTTTCCTCTCACTTTGTAGTTTCTGAAATGCACATTTCTCTAACTGATCTGGAAACGAATATCCCAACAAGTCATCAATTGCTTGTGGACTGTATGGAATCCACCTTCCTCTCACCATCGTCTTCCTGTCTTCCCTTTCTTGCTTCTCTGCCCATGCATTGGCATAAAACTCCCTCACAACATCAGCATCAAACCTCCACAAAGGTTCTGCCAGCTTCTTCCAATTCCTCCTCAAGAGTCCCATTAGAAACACATTATACTCACCAGGGTTCAACTCTACCCTTCTCTCAGCAATAAAACTCTACTTTTTAATTTCTTCGAATCTTCTTTCTTTGTTCAGGTTGAAGAACTGCCTAGCCTTTCTTTGTGCTTGCACATTGTTCGAGTTTTTGCTCTCAGGAACTCTTCTAGGTGGGATAGCTTCATCAACAAACGATACATTCCTTCTATTCTGCAATTGTTGTCGCACAAGAGTAGTATGCTTAAATATTGGCATCTTTAACCAAAAACAGAGTTAGTAACAATAGTATCGCTCTAAAACGTAAATTTCTCACACCTCTACCAACCAAAAGCCACAAAAATTGAAAATTTTCTCTGTATTAACCCAAATATACTAATACACAGTAATAGTAGAAAGCTTATTGTCAATGGAAAATTCATTACTACACATTAATCCTACCTCTATCATATCCACAAGGAATCATCATCTAAAGATGGAGGAAGAGTTTGAAAGATTTTTACCTTAATTCCCCAAAGTCTAGGTTAGAGGCAAAGAGAATGTCGAGAGAACTGAAAAGGTCGGTTCAAGAGTTGTAGTGAGAAGTGACCTTGTGAAGCAAGGTACTTTTCAGATATATTTTAACTGAACTCTTCTAAAGCATGCCATGTGCCAAATAGCCTAGGCTTTATTTTCAGCTCAAATTAAAAGGTTTTTAATTTTTTTTTAGAACGAAATTAAATCCACTATGAATTTAAACTATCCTACTTAAAAATTCTACCTAAACTAAAAAATATAAAGATTAAAATTAAATACTTCACTCTCTAAATACCCTAAAAAAATTATAAATGCTAAAATTTTAAATTTTTAAATTTTAAATGCTGGATTGTCTTTTAGTAAGTGCTCGTTTAACGTCATATAGGTTGACGTGTGAACTTTAATCACTAAATGTGATCATTGTGATGAGTCTCTCAATCTCACCACCTTTGTAATGTTTCAATCTCTGACCATTCACCATCTAACTTCTTTGAGATTTAGCATCTTCTATCTCAACTACTCCATATGGTTTGACCTGTTTAACCACAAAAGGTCCTGACCACCTTGATTTCAATTTGATTGGGAATAACCTCAATCTAGAATTGAACAAAAGAACTAGTTGCCTTGGCTGAAAATTTCTTTTCAATAACTTCTTATCATGATAAGCTTTTACATGCTCATTCTACAACCTAGATGACTGATATGCATTTAATCTCATCTCCTCCAACTCGCTCAATTGAATTTTCCTCTTCTCGGTAGAAACTTTAGAATCAAAATTAAGCCACTTCAGTTCCCAAAAAGCTACATGTTCCATCTCCACAGGAAGATGACAAGCCTTACCATAAATTAACTGAAATGGAGACAAAGTTATTGGTGTTTTAAATGTTGTTCTGTATGCCCATAAAGCCTCATATAATTTGATCAACCAGTCCTTGCGTGAGGCCGCCATTGTCTTCTCCAAAATCCTATTTACCTCTCTGTTAGAGACCTTTGCTTGGCCATTAGTTTGAGGGTGATAGGTTGTAGCTATTTTGTGTCTGACCCCATAATGCTCCAACACCTTTTTCAATTGTGCTTTGCAGAAATGTGCTCCTCCATCGTTGATCAATACTTTTGGGGTGCCAAACCTACAAAAGATATTTTTCTTTACAAATTTTATAACAGTTTTGGAATTAGCTTTTTGAGTTGGGATGGCTTCAACCCATCTTAAAACATGTTCCAACTACCAGCAATATGTACTCGTTAGAAAATGAACTTGGCAGTAGACCTATGAAATCAATCCCCAATAGTCGAACACCTCGATTTCTTGAATATTCTGCAAAGGCATCTCATGCCTTTTTGAAATGTTCCCAGTCCTTTGACAATTATCACAATGCTGCACATGCATATGTGCTTCCTTGAACAATGTTGGCCAAAAGAATCCTGATTGCAGAACCTTTGCAATTGTCCTCTCACCATCGAAATGTACTCCATAGGGTGAATTATGGCAATGCCATAGAATATTCTTTGCTTCTTTGCTTGTCGCACACCTTCTTAACAAATTATTTGCCCCTATCTTACATAAGTAGGGATCATCCCAGACATACTGATTTGCTTCCTTGAATAACTTCTTTCTTTGCTTCCGGTATGATTCCCACAACTTTGAAATTTGCCATATCAGCAAACCAAGGTCTTTCTTGTACTATCAGCAATTTTGCATTAGGAAATTCATCCACCACTTCAGTCTCTTGGGAAGTAACTTCATCATTAGCCAACCTAGATAAATGATCAGCTACATGATTTTCACTTCATTTCTTATCTTTGATTTCCAGATCAAATTCTTGTAGCAACAACATCCACCTAATCAGGCTTGGTTTTGACTCTGGTTTGGTCAACAAATATCTGATAACAACATGATCTGTTTACACAGTAATCTTAGAGCCTATGGGATAAGCTCTGAATTTCTCCAAAGCATATACTATCACCAACAACTCCTTTTCAGTAATGGTGTAGTTACTCTAAGTATCATTCAACACCTTGCTAGCATAGTGTATTACATAAAACAGTTTCCCTTTCCTTTGTCCCAGGACTGCTCCCACTGCATAGTCACTTGCATCACATGTAAGTTCAGAACTACGATTCCAATAGGGTGCAGTAATAATTGGTGCAGTAGTGAACTTTTCCTTTAAACTTTCAAATGCTGCAACACATTCTTGATCAAATTTGAACGGTGTATCTTTGTTGAACAAATTGCACAATGGGTGACTGTAGAATCTAGGATGACCAAGAAAAATTCTTATTCCTTTGACATTTGTGGGTGGTGGCAGCTTCTCAATGACTTCCACTTTCGCTTTGCCAACTTCAATGCCTCGCTCTGAGATTTTAAGTCCTAGTACAATTCCTTCAGTCACCATAAAATGACATTTTTCCCAGTTGAGATCTAGATTAGTCTCCACACATCTTCTCAATATTGTATTCAAATTCTCCAAGCACGAATAAAAGATGAACCAAAAAGCTGAAAAGTCGTCCACGAATACCTCAATACTTTTCTCCACCAAATTTTAGAAGATTGCTAGCATACATCTTTGAAAGGTAGTAGGTGCATTACATAGTCCAAACAACATTTTTTTGTATGCAAAAATACCAAATGGACATGTAAAAGTTGTTTTTTCTTGGTCTTGTAGATCCACTGTAATTTGGTCATAACTAGAATAGCCATCCAAAAGACAGTAGTGCGCTTTCCCTGCTAATCGTTCCAACATTTGATCCATGAAGGGTAATAGAAAAAATGTTGCTTGATTCAGCTTCCTATAATCAATACACAGTCTCCACTTAGTAACAATCCTTGTAGGGATCAATTCATTCTTATCATTATGGATGACAGTCACTCCACTCTTCTTTGGAACCAGCTGCACAGGACTCACCCACACACTATCAGAAATTGGATATATCATTCTAGCTTCTACTAATTTCCGTACCTCTTTCTTCACAACTTCTTTCATTACAGGATTTAATCTCCTTTGCAGTTGTGTAACAGGGTTGAAATCTTCTTCCATGTGAATGCGATGTATACAATAAACTGGACTAATTCCCTTCAAATCAGATAGTTGCCATCCAATTGCTCCTTGATTTGCTTTCAACACATTAATCACTCTCCTTTCCTCCTCTGCAGTTAAGGAACTGCCAAGGATTACAGGTTTCTTCTCATTCCCTTCCAGAAAACTATATTTTAATTGAGGAGGCAACACCTTTAATTCTGGTTTCTCATTCCACAAATCCTTCCTAGTCACTAGTTCTTTCCTGTTTCCTGCATTTTGAATAGTTACTTTAGCTTGATCTAATTCAACAGTTAGTTTTAACACCTCTTCATAATCAATATCAGCAAGCTCCTCTGTTGGTTTAGTGATAACCTGTAGTAACACATTTGAGTCTCCCATATTTCTCTGCACGTTGCAAGATACCTCCTCTAGAACATCAATTCTGAAACAATCATTCTTATCATTGGGATGTTTCATGGCTTCGAATACATTAAAACTCACCTCTTCATTCTCTACACATACTTTCAGTTTCCCTTTATCAACATCAATAATAACCTTTGATGTTTTCATGAATGGCCTCCCCAATATAAGACGTACTTCCACATCTTCCTCTATATCCATTACCACATAATCTACTGGAAAGAGGAATTTAACAACCTTTACCAGTAAATCTTCAACAATACTGTAAGGATGTTTAATAGATCAATATGCCAGTTGCAATGTCATACGAGTAGGTTTAACCTCCACATCTTCGATCCTCTTCAACATGGATAACGGAATCAAATTGATGCTTGCACGTAAATCCAACAGTGTTTTACCTACATATAAATTTCCCACTGTAATTGGTAATGTAAAACTTCTTGGATCACACGATTTTTGAGGAATTGCTTTCTGAATGATAGCACTACATCCTGCCTCCAACTCCACGGTCTATTCTTTAAGAAATTTTCTTTTCTTTGTAAGGAGTTCCTTCACAAACCGAGAATAAGTAGGCATTTGTTGTAATGCCTCAGTAAAATGAATGTTAATCTGCAGACTCTTCAGGATTTTAGTGAATCTGATGAATTGACGTTCAACTTCTTTTCTGGAGGGTGCATTGACGTTCAACTCCTTTAGGTTGGTCTGTGTATTGGCAGAAAATTGACCTCCTTGCTGATCTGCTGATTGCTTGGCCAATTGCCCCACTTGAGTTTCAAGATTTCTGAGAGATGCCTCATGATACTTTTGATTTGATAAAGATGCTTGCCTAAACTTTTCAAGAGTGTCTTCTAATTTACTCGATCTATCCTGAAGTGTAGGATATTGCTACTTTTGTTGCTGAAACATTGGCTGTCTATCAGAAGTACCAGTTTCCTACTTCCATCCCCAATTCTGGTTTGGGTTATTTTTCTAGCCTTGAGGTGCATTGTTCTAATAATTTCCTTGCTAACCAGTCAGCCTACCTGGATTTCCCATTTACTGTGCTTCTTCTCCTCCTGCATTCTGCTGAGAACAATTTCCATTTAAGTGATTGCCTCCACAGATGTCACAACACAATGGTGGATTTTGGTATGTTACAGGTTGTGTAGATGGGACAACCTGTAATTGTTGTGATAGCTTTGCCATCTATTGAGTCAATGCTCTCATATGCTGTGTCAAAATTTTGTTATGTGCTAAGATTGCGTCTGAAGTATTTAGCTTAAACACACCCTTCTTTTGAACATTTTGTCTATCATATTGTGCTTGATAATCTGTGGAAGCCAAGGAATCAATAATTCGAGTTGCCTGCTCCACATCCACTACCATCATAGTGCCTCTAGTTGCTACATCTAAAATCATCTTTGTATCTGACCTCAATCCATTGTGAAAGATATTGAGCTATGCAATTTCTTCAAAACCATGATTAGGACACCTTCTAAGCATAACCTTAAATCTCTCCCACGCTGCACAAAATGCTTCATCTACTCCTTGGCAAAAATTTGAGATATCTGACTTAGCTTTTATGTAGCGAGGATAAGTGAAAAAACTATGTAGAAATTTTTGTTCTACATCACTCCATCGCTTTGATTAGGGTGTGACTTCAGCCACTCCTTTGCTTTTCCTGCTAACAAAAAAGGAAACAACCTCAGATACATTGACTCCTTGTCTCGTTCCTCAAATCCCATTGTAGAAGTGAACTCATATAATGTGGATAAATGAGTATAAGGGTTCTCATGATCCAATCCTGTTAATTGATGACTACTTATGAGAGTTAAATATACAGGCTTCATCTCTATTGCTTGAGCTGTATTAGGAATAACAATGCTCGAAAAATATCTGTGCCCCTGCTACAGAGCGTAATCGCCTAGTATTCCCCTTGGTTGAGGATTTTCACGTTCATCCAGATTTGCATCTGCCATATTTGCACCACTATTCTTTTTCGCTTCACGAATTTTCCGTTCACGTTTCTTCCTTTGTCGAATTTGCCTCAATGTCTTGTTGATCTCTAAATAAAAAAGTATTTGCTCTCGATTAACCTGATTTCTCAAATGCATAAATCACTACAAATTTCGTTAATAACACAGGTTTCACAATCAACAGAATAATAGTTTTCCACAATCATATCAATGCAAATTCCAATTCCAATTTTTCATCGTTCCCCGGCAATAGCGCCAAAAACTTGTTACTCGCTTGTTCAACAAGTTTACTGAGTACTCAAGTGATATAGAAAATAAGTAAGAATATTGTATCCACAGGGAACAAAATTTATAATTGAGAATTGAAATTGAATCAAAGTGTTGTGGATAAGAACAAATGTAATTAGAATATATTGAATTTGAGTGAATATTAAGACTTTAAAGCAACGTAATTAACAATTGAGTTAATGAAATTTATATTAATAAAGGTCCTGGGATTGAATTGCATTAATCTACTTCTTATACACTCTTGGTCCATTGTCGTTAACATCAACTCTTTCAATTACCATTCTGTGTAAATAAAGATCATTTAACCTGATTCTCTAGTATTGGAATTCATAAACTAAAATACCAAGCTCTCTCCCGAGTTACTTGAATATACTAATCAGCATTAAGCACAGTTGCTATAAACACTCATTACATTATAATTCATCCCTGAACTTATACATGCAATTAGTAATACATTTGATTCCAAAATTCAAAAACTGTTTTCTAGTCACAATGAGAATTCTAATATAAATCAATGAAAGTTTAAAACGTCAAGAGTGCATTCAAAATTGAGAAATTACATTCAATCCCAAAAATAAGGAACTTAGCTTCTCATGGTAGCCATGGAAAATACAAGAGAAACTAAAAGAACAATGATCTCCTTCCAAGCAGCAACCGTCAATGAATGATCCTTCCTTTGACCTAGTTTTTGGCCTTTTATAACTCTCTTTCTCCTCGTTAGGTCAACCTGCAACCGTTATTTCGTGAAATTCAATTTTGATTCTCCACTGCAACTTGCACGTCTTCAAATTAGGGCTAGACTTGAATATTCTTTAAGTGAGTTTTAGCCCAAGCTATATCCCTTGCTCAAGCCAAAAGTCACTTATGATCTTTCTCTACATTTTTCCTCTGATCCAACTTCCCTTTTGCTCTTCACTTTAGATTTTTTTTAATCTCAACAAAATTTGCTCTTGTACCACAAAAACTTAATAAATAGTAAAATCAATCATAAAAAGAAACTAAACTTTAAATTCAAACAAACTTAATAGTTAAATAAACTTAAAAACGCAGGAAATTAACTACAAATTAAAGCTTATCATATGACTGATCTGGAATTTACTGCAAATACTGTTTATCTGGTAGTTCTGGGTAATTCCTGATCACAGTTTATAATCGGCTAATTGTTTTCGCTTTTGTTCTTATTCTTTTATTGTTTATTGATTTTAGTAAATTGTTATTACTTCTTATTGATTCTTTCTAAATTGCTGTGAATTTGTGTACTGCATTCAGTGACTTGTATTAGTGATTATAGTTAATTGTTGTCTCTTGTTCTCAGTTCAGTGTGCTGTTTCAATTTATTGATTCTAATAAGGAACATATTGAACCTTTGTTCTGCACCTCTAAATATCATTTTTAAGTAGACTTTAATAAAGAACTTTCATCCAATCTTATTACTTTTCATTGTTTGCAAAAAATTTTTAGAGTTCAATTCATCCCCCCTCTCGAACTCGGCCTAAACTTATTTTACAGTCTAAACTCAATTTAAGTAAACAATTCATCATAAAAAACCTAGTTGCGAGTAAATATGATCATTCGTCAATGTAAACAAGTTGTGAATAATGATAGGTTAACACCTCTTTCAACTTACAAACAACTTGTGCCTCCATTTATCATTTCATCCTAAATATTCATTCCAAAAATTATAAACAAAATTATCTAAATGAAGTTCAAAATACAATTATAAAGTTGTATCAAACATATTTTCGTTCATGTGTATCAAATATACAAAAATCTTCAGCTACACTTTGTGGGTCGCTTGACTGTCGCCTTTTTTTCCTGTAATATAGAATCTAAGGCGATCTCATAATCGAACATTCTTGTCGCGGTCGGGGACTCACCTTCATGCGGTCATACATAGTGCTTTGCTCACTAAGGCCTTTCCATTGTTCACCTACACCTTGTTCACATTCACCTTGAACAACATCTTCTTCACAAAGTGGTTCTGCACCTTAAACACCAACTTCCTGAGCATCAACTTCAAGTACACCTTCTTCACAAAGTGGTTATGCACCTTCAACCCCAACTTCCTCAACACCAACTTCAAGTACATCTTCTTCACAAAGTGGTTCTACACATTCAACACCAACTTCCTCAGCACCAACTACAAGTACACCTTCTTCACAAACTAGTTCACCACCTTTAACTAGACCTTCTTCAACACCTTTGACTTCAGCTTCACGTTTACTTTCAACTGGTGACTAGAGGCCGTCATATTTGTTTGAAAATTTGTCTTTATGTTGGTTAAAAAGGAGTTTCAAATCCCTTAGCTAAGCTTCAAGTTTCTCTACCAATAATTCTTTATGTTCAAAGAGACGATTCAATTTTTCATTTACAATCTTTGCACGTTTTTCTTCGTTCTTTTTCTTATTCTTAACTTCAACAATGTCAAATATGAAGGCTTCTTTCACCATCACTTGCCGACACTCTTCCTTCGACAATGATAAGTTACAAATTACTACAAAACAGTTTAAACACCAAAACAATATGAATGTTAACAAAGATTGCAGATAAGTAATTCCAATCCAATCCAACCAAACTACACTCACCATGTTGTTGTTTAAGGTTGATTCAACCTTATTTTCCCCGACCTTCTAGGGAATTCACTTGCACTTATATGGTGCTTTCTCTTTGTCAAAATTACATGCTTAAAAGCCCATATCTACAAATAATTTACAAATCATAAAGTGAGCTTCAACACATAATAAATTTGTAAATGAACATCATAAACCACTTTATAATTTACCTGCAATAGGTATACACATCCCGCCACACGGATAATTGAACACTCTTCGTTGTGAATACACCTTGAAGCCAGACACAAGCTTTTCACCAAATATGTATACACAATTGTGCCCCACCTAAACTTATCAATCTCACCTAAATTATCTACAATGTTAAACAAACATAAATACACATTTCCCATTCTATTGGGAAACAAAAATTCAGATAACCCTAACAATATACAACTTACAAAAATCCTTAACCCTTCCATCACTCTGACATTTAACAAGTTCATCAAAACCCATCTTTACCTTAAGTATTCCACACCTAAATAGGCTCCTACAATAACTATCAACAGTTTCATTTTCCAATTGTACATCAACCCCACCAACTCGTAGACCCGAACCTACACAAACATCTAACAAAGTAAATGGCACAAACTGAGACCTAATAAAAAAAAACACCCTTTTTCTCAACCCATCTTGTACATAACTCTTTCAACACTGTCCTACTTATTTTAACTTTAGCACTCAACAATGTAAATCAACCAAATGGAGTTCCCAAGTATTTTGTATAGCAGAAATGACACACACATAACTCGCCTGCATGTGAAGCACTTTCACCACTTGACATTTTTACCTAAAAAACAACCTTGCAATGTTAGATTCGTAGTTGTATTCTGAAATCAACAATCACAAATTAATCAACCAATCCCAATCATTTAACCCTAAATACCAACAATTAAACAATCCTATTAAAAATGCTATTGAACAACATTGAACCCTAGCACGCAATACCAGTCCAAAACCCATAAATCCAAACCAAAAATCATACAAAAACAACCCAATGTAATTAAAAGCTAATACCAAGCTAGCTATTCAGTAGACATTGTGCCTCTCTTCTTTGGACCAAGCTAATGGCAAACGTCATCTCGATGTACATGTTCTCCCTTTCTTCTTTGCACCAAGGTTTTTCAACCCACAAACTGTATCCCCCTCCACCTCTCGCACCGTCCTCTATAAGCAAACCATGTGAAAAAGGGTTTTTTCGATCAAACCTTGGCCTCCCAATAACACTTCAAATACGTCATACACATGCTCCCTTTCTTCTATGATGCAAAGATTTCGACCAACCAATGGCGTCACCCTCCACCTCTCGCAGCGTCCTCCATGCGCAAAGCTTTTCAATAAGCTTTTTTCACACAACCCCTGCCCTCCCAAACACAAACCAAAGGTGTCCCATGAAACTAAACGTTAAAATTCAAATGTATTAACACACTAACAAAAAACCAATTTTGCCTCTCGTCCACATAAGCAGAGGTGCCACCTTAGCGGTTGGCATCTGGTTGTATGTCAATTGTGGTTATCAAAGCAAAGTTTTCCGCCTTTCATAGCTTCACTTGTTTGACATATGGTATTGAAACTATAAACTCTCCAATGTCCATGTATCAAATTGACCTAAAAAGGCATAAACCACCTGGCCAGCATCGTAGGGGACCGATCTCAGCACCACCAACGATGCTGAGTCTCCCAACTTCACCTTCACTAGCAGTTCCTCAATATTCTCTTCATGTTTATTATCAACAGTTAAGGAGGAAGCAACACCACCCTGGGCACCTATTACACAACACGAATCTCCAACAGAGGCAACAATAACAGTCCAACAATCCACTATTACAAACGTGGTCGTGGTTCTAGAAGTTTCTCCTCTACTCTTAAATTCCTTGTCGGTCTTAACAAACCCTGCTATCAATACCCTGGGTAAAGCTTGCAACCACTCATCTCATACAAGCCCTCGAGGAAGGGCAGTCCATATGTGGTTAAAAAAAGTTATCCCTAGTAAAAATATAGTAGCATTTCCATGATGCCTAACAAAGATTACAAATACTGAAAATGATGACAAAGGGCTCTCGTACACTCGCTAACAATCCATCTTAATTAGAAAGTAATCCTCCCCTTTCTTAGAATGAGCTGCATGTCTAAACCTCACGATAGGCTTCTCCATCTTCTCACTCTTCATCTCTCTCTTGAGCAATGCAGCAAGAGACATCAAATCGTGATGTCACTGCCTCTCTTCACCAGAGGCCTTCAGCTTCACCTTCTTCTCTTGACCAATTACTCGAACTCAAAAGGCCCTCATTCTCACAAACCTCCAAACATGAAACACTCATTCCATGAGTAAACACTTCTAACACTTGTTGGCTATATAAACTTTATCCCAACTTGATCTGTGCTCATCTCAAAGATCAACAACTACTAGCGAGAATGTCTGGGTGTCCACCACGTCAAAACCAGATTTGAATAGACTGCTACACCAAGCAAACTAGGCAGGAGACCAATTTCTGTCACAAACAAAGGGAAACAGTGAATGAGTTTGATTATCTATCTTGTTGGATTAGGACATGAACACCATTTATTCGTGGAGTAAGAATGAGGTGCAAAAAGAGTGAGGGTGAGGTGGAGCCTGTCGAATGTGAGGTGGCGGTTGACGAAGACGAGGTTGTTGTCAATGAACGCTAATTATTTGTAGTACTACGTCTCCACAACTCATCCTGTGCATTCACCATCCCCCGCTATTGAAATTAGATCATGAGTTGTTGTGTCTTTTCTCTTTCTTTTCGTTGTGATTTGCTTATTCCTCCCTGATGAAGAGTGCAAAATTAAGAGAATCATATTAAAACCGGAGGAACTGAGAATCTCTTGTGCAAAATGAGAGGAAGTCCTAGTGCTGTTGTTGGTGATGATAACCTCATCGAAGGAGGTGGAGAATGAGTGTACGTTGGTGTTGAAGTTGTGAATGTGAAAGTGTTGTGTTTATTTTGGTGTGTAGGTGAAGTTGTTGCTCTGCTTGTTAGGGTGAGAGAGTGAGAGCAGAGTGAAAGATGAGGAAGAAAGTTGGTGGCGCTAGGAAGAAAGTGGTAGAGTTTTGCGTGAGTATAAAAATGGGAATATGAGATAGGGCACTAGTGTGGGTGAAGAAGGAATGAGGATCAGCCCTTTTTGTTTTTTTTTTGAAGAAATGAGAGGGTATGATTTGGGAGTGAAGATGCCTATGAGTGGGGTAGAGGGCCAAAATCTTTTAGAGAGGAGGGAATCGTAACCGTGAGTGAGAGAGGGAAAAGCCTCCTTTTTTTTATAGAAATAGAGGGGACCAAACAGCTTTTGTATAAAATAAAACAACTTTTCTTTTTTAGCATATGAGACCGTGACCAGAGTAGTGGAGGCAAAAGAATATTCTTCTATAACATAATTTTAACACATGAGATTTTAACAGATTTAAAATCAGTTTGTCTATATAAAGTGATAACACGTGTTTTCAAATATCTAAGCCATTTTTGCATACACTCGTGAAATTTTCGAGAGAGAAAACGCTCGAACACCTTGAGATCTTTTGACAATCAATTTTCATCAAGAACACTAATATTGGAGTATTGCTTTGGATGTGAATTTGTGAAATTGTGATCTTAATCCAGAGATAAGTGTTTTTACTTTGTTCTTAGTACATTTTTGTAATCTGTTAAGTAGAATCATTGTTGGAATTGTTCTATTCTTAATCGTCTTTGTACAGTGAGTGTATAGTTGCATATTACATTGGGCTTGTAAGTGTAACTGGTTTAGTGCAGTAGGTTTTGCATTGGTTGAACAACTATTGTAGGATTCAATAGGTTGTTTGCTGTTGGGAGCAGTGGTTGCTTGTGGGTTGCAAGTGTTGTGTATTGTGTAAAACTGATCTTGGTGATCTTTTTCAGTGGAATTCTTTGCTAGTTAGCAAAGAACTAGACATAGCCCTTGAGGAAGGGTGAACGAGTATAAATCTTTGTGTTCTTGATCTTTCTTTCTCTCTTCTTGAACACTTCAAAATTCTGTCCAGCCATGAGACACAAGTTTGCTTCAACGTGAAAAACTTGTTTTAAGAAATTTAACCAATTAAATAGTGATTACAGATAATGGAAAACACTCAAACAAGATCAAGAACAAATCATGTCAATTATACAGATGAAATAAAAATTTCAGAAAAAAATAAAATAACACCAGAAGAATGAACAGTCAATTATACGTGAAAAACAGTTAATTGCGCAAGCAAGAACAGAAACAAGAAGTGTTCAAGAAGAGAGAAAGAAAGATCAAGAACACAAAGATTTATACTCGTTCTCCCTTCCTCATGGGCTATGTCCAGTCCTTTGCCAACAAACAAAGATTTTCACTAAAAAGATCTTCAAGATCAATCAAATATAATACAATTACACTTGCTCCACGCAAGACAACACTGTACCCTGTAGTACACAACTAACTACATCCCGCAACAACTGTAAACAGTGCATAACCTTACTGCACAAACCCTATGCAATATGGGAACCAAACGCACAATTACAAATCACAAAACCTATGTAATTAGTAACCAAACCACTCACAATACAATAACAATGTAAACAACAATGCTTTTACACAAAGAACATAATACAAACGGATGAAGATCATTGTAGAAGACTTAGCTCTGATGCAGAACAAAGATTACATGAAACCCACTCAAAGCAAAGCTCCAAGATTCAATTTCTTGAGGTTTTCTTGTTGAAAATCAATGTAGAATATGTTCTCATAGTAAGGGCACGTTTTTCTGTTTTAGAAATTCTCAAAATGATTTATCAAATGTCGTAGGTAAATAAAAAAATGAACATTGCCCTTTTATAAGCAAATTGGTTTAAAATAGTTAACATAGTAAAAAAAACTCAATTGATTGATTTAATCATTTTATCGATTGATTTATGAAAAATAGTTAACTGATTTTACTCTCAAAATATGTTTTTCAAAATCTATTAAACCTCATTTTAGATCCAAGTTTGTAAAACAAAGTGAATTTATGGAGCTCTCTTTTCATGCAACTCATGATTTTGAACCAAAACCCACCCACACACACCCAACCTAAGTTCTAGACCAAAACTCCCATCAAGGTTCATGATGGCTTCATGCAGTCCACTTAGTAGCTTTGATCCATGTTGACTTCATCACTTAGTAAGCCTCGGTACTAACACCTTTGGAATCATATAAGAATTTTAATTATTGCATACAAAAAAACCAAAAGAGAATGATGTTGTATTTATAAAGCAATACAACAGATTTAAAAAAAATATTGGGCCAAATGCATAAGTCCAATTATTATTATTTATAAAAAAAATAAAAGAAGAAGGAAACCAAGGCCCAGAACTTTCATGATCTAAAAATATTATGCAAACAAAGGTAGTCCCACACATGAATGGGTATAGTAAAAATGAGGACCCGTGAATACTCTTCTGATCTTTGAATTCTAATTTGCAAGAAAATTCTAATAAATCAAATTCAAGCAAAGTTGATCTCACTTACCTTTTTCAAAATTTAAGTTCTCCTGATTCACATGTTATAAGAAAAGAAGGCTAAAATCTAATTATTGAAAAGAATAATTTTCTACAGAATATGGGACCACTCTAAATGCAATAAGAATACTTTCTCACCCATACCAAAAAGCTACATCGATATCCTTTACATCAATACCCATGTACAAAAGTACAAAGATTACAAATGGGCACATGCAAACAAAGAGACCACGCCCACTTAAAATCGTAACATAGTGAAAGAAACAAAATAGAAAAGCCTTTGAACTTCACCTCCATTCAATCAAAACAATATGTGTGCAACGACAAAAGGAAAAACTATGCGAATGTAACCATACGTGCAAAATGCCTACATGCATTCAAACAACACAGATGAAACAAAAAGAAATTCGTACACCCATATACATTCAGAACAAAAATATAATTATAGTAAAAATCTGATAATTAAGGTTTTTGCAACTACTTGTAATCACCAAACTTTCATTACCTTGTGCTGATCAAATCGAAGGGGGTGATAGTTGCGATTGTGTTTGCAACATTGTTGTTAATTTTGATAAGATGGGGAATTTTGGTAGTGGAGAATGGAGTTCAAGGTCTAGCTATGGTCAACTCGCAGCAAGAAAGGAGGATGATGGGAGTGACGGGAGGTACGATTATTTTCCTTGGTGCATGAGGTTCGTTAGTAGAAGAAAAATGGGTTTATCAAAGTGATATTTATTTATTTTAACAACTTTTTATTATATAATGATAAAAATAATATTGAGTAAATTAGTAATTAATGTGTTAGACTATTTTTTTGTAATTGAGCTAATTGGTCTTTAAATAAAAGTTTTATTCAATTTGATGTAATTTTTAAAACTTTTTCAGCCTTGAGTATGTTTCGTATTTTTTCCTTAACTTCTGCTACAGACTTGGGATTAATTTGATATGTATCTTGTTTGGCAGATAAGTCGAAGATCTACAAACGTTATTAGAGGTCCCAAGACCAAATTCGGAGCAAAAAGTGGACAAAATAGGCCTTGAAGTTGTCATACAAAATTTGGACGGAACTTGGAGAGGAAATCATTAATGTTAGGTCAAATTAGGACAACCTAGATTGGGCCTGGGCCACCTTAGGTACTAAAACGAATTAGGGTTTTATCTTTAGGGTTGGGACAATTTGTACAGGAAAAAAAAAGATAGACATTGTTATCATATTTTGACGGCAGCTATGTTTTACGTTTTTGAATTGGGAATACATTTTTGTTTGTTTTCAACTTCTCTTCTTCACGTTGACATTTTCGCCTTCTTTCAATTCGTGTTTTACTTCAATTTAGGATGTCATTCATGATGATGAGTGGCTAAGTTTTTTGTTAAATCCGGTGTTCAGAGGATCTTTAGTTCCCACTAATCTTTAGGTTTACATTTTGTATTTCTTTCTGCAATTACATGTTTACTTGCTATTTAAATTTGATTATTAGATTTAATAGTTGAATTAATATTGCAATTGGATCAATACAGTCTGATTGAAATGTCTTGTGGGGATGTTAAATAGATGTAGGTATTCCGATCTATTTAACCCACAAATGTAATTTGGATTATACATAGGAACCGGTGAGGGATTTTTGAGAGAACCGAAGGGAGACCGGGTTGATTTTTTATTATTTGAATTTATGACAACTTATTATACTCTTTGGCTCAAATACAAAGCCTAAAATTTAAATTCCTACACTACCTTGTCACAAAAATCCTATTCTACTCGTACAATTTATACAAAGGAGGTAAATTTTAATAATCCACTTTTAACAATAAAATTTTTTTCTGAAAACTTTCTTCCTCCTCTATGCCTTTGTCATTACTTCTTGTGATTGGTCTAACATATCGTCTCTCAACTACTCCTTCATCATAAGCTGACACTAATTCATCACTAATTTTTAAATTAATATTTTAAATGAAGTAATTTAGTTCAGCCAAGGCAACAATAATTCTTTTTATATATTAAAATTTACTTAATTTAGCATCAGTTAAGCTCGCTAAATGAAATATACTTTTAATATTAATTTTAGTTCTCATAATGTGGTTTACTTCACTAACAATGATTCGAAGAACATATTTCTTGTTCAACGCCTCTATTATAATCAACGACAAAAATAAAAATATATGAATAAAACAATAGACAAGAAAGCTCTTTAATTAAAAGAGTTTTATGAACAAAGGATTGTGATATAAAACTTTTTTCATGGTGGATGAATGAGATGAGTATGAATTAATAAGATAAGTGCAAATGAAAGAGATGACTGTGAGGAGTGAGAATAAAAGAAGGATATATGTGTGGATTAAGTAGATGAGTGTGGAGAAGGAAGATGACCGTGTAGATATTAAATAGAAAACAAGAGAGAAAAATTGTGTCGTGATTAGCTAAATTAAAATAGATTACAACATTTATTCCATATATAAATCTGGGTTTTCGGATTAAGACTAGTTTATGATTCATATTCTGTCACAAAGACACATGAATTCATACAATATAAATAAAATTAGCATTATCTAGTCGATACTAACTATTTTAAATATTAAAGATATATTATATTAGTATCGACCTAATCAATACAAACTTATATAAATAATAAAATAAATAAAATTAGTGTTGGTTTAAGTGATACTAACATAAATGAATATTAATATTAAAAATAAATATAATTAGGTCAAATAGGTAGATATTAACCTCATTTATTTTTAATATTTATTTTTGATAATGTCAGTTAAGTTGACATTAAACCAACAATAACACAAATATTTTAACTTATTAAAAAAATTAAAATAGTTAGCATTGATTTAAAATTGGCTAAGCCAACTTTTTTAGTATATAACAATGAGAAAAGTCTTAACCAACTTTAATCTAATCCTAACACAAATATTTTTATTTATTAAAAAAGATTATAACATTGAAGTTGACTATGTTGACTCTATCAATGTATAACTGGAATCTAGCCAACACTAATATGACACCAAGACAAATTATTTTTACTTATTCAATGGGTTAAAAAATATTTAGTACCAGAATTGTTAGAATTGAGTATTAATGTTTAATATTAAACTAATCTTGCTATTTGACACCTATGATATATTAGATTTTAAATTTTAAAAAAAATTAAAACTGACTAAACCAACTTTAATAACATTACATTTTGACCCAAAATATTATTTAAAATTTAATTTTATGTTTTCTTTATACTTTCATTGTACCTTAATGTTTTATGAGGAAATATGTACCGAAAAATATACTCTAAATTTGCTTCTTCCGCCGCATCCTAAGTAATCGATTTCCCATGTATGTGTGATTAAGGCAACTCGTGCATAGTCAACGTCGGTGGATGTGGTACAACATCGACACATGCTTAGACACCATCACATGACATAGCTTCCATGAAATCAACATCTATCTACCTTTGATCAGATCAACGCTTTACTTCTAAGATTTGTAAAGGCACATCAACCATACTGTACAGTCACTGAAGTTCACTGCTCAACCTCATCATTGATTACAATACTCAACCTCAATTCCAACTCCCATTGGCATTTGGTAGATTTAGTGTAATGAACAAGCAGCGAAAGATGACCGCACCCCACCCACTAGTTAGCTCCGTAAGATCTTGTCCTAATCATTGCTACGTCCTATGCATTACATCCACTAATTCACTTTTTCTTTTTCAAAATGTTTTTAAATAAAATTCAGGTTAAATATCGGTATAAAGTTTCCCATCTCAATTATGTTGACATCTTTTAATGTTTCTTACAATTTTTTTTTACTTTTATAATTATGTCATTTGCATCTTAGTTGTACGTTTTAATCCGAATGACTAAAAAATTTTGCATAAGAGTATTGTGAATTAGCTCTATTCAATCACTTTTTGGAATTTTTGAGTTATAAAATAATGCCTAATCGGATACGTTATAAAGTAGTCAAGAATAAGATATATACAAGAGGACACGACTAAATAAAAAAAATAAAAATAGAGGGATCACTTAACAAATGTAATCTATAAAAAATCTAAAACTGACATATTTCTTAAGTCCTATGATATTCAAGCTCACATTTTGATTTTATATTTTGGTTATTATTAGAATATTTTAAATGATTTCAAGTTTTAACATTTGTAACATAATATAAATTAACTACTTTTATTTTGATAGTAGTGTTATAAACTAGCTCGTAGATTAAATGGTGTGAGGCTGTTCTAGTTTAATTAGTGGTATTGAGTTCTACAACTACATTAAATGCTCGAAAATAGAGTTTTCTCATGCATAGTAGTTGTATTTGACTTATTTCATTGAGCCACTAAGGAGGGTGCGTATCCAACACACTACTTAAAAAGCTGTTCGTGATTCTTAGGGGATTAACATCATGTCAATATTGGGTGCGTCTCCTTATTTTATAACTTTTTTGTTCAAACAAAAAATTAACTTGAGTAAATGTTAATAATTGTTACTTCAATTAATCGAGAGTTATTTAGCTGACATAAGTATAAGTTTGGAAATTGAAAATTAAAAAGTAATGAGAGAAAGTTATGTCCTTAAAGTTCACTTGACTTAGAGTCGGATATCAATGGGAAATTGACTTGGTAAAATACAACATTTGTGTGCGTGTTACAGTTCTAGTCTTATATACTTGCAAGCATGTTTTATTTGAATTGTTCAAAGGTGTGGGGACATGAAGAAAAAATGTCACACTAGTGGCAGTAAGTGGAGAATATCACCAACCCACTTTCATCGTTTTTGATATTTGTTGTTTACCTACAATTTATTCAATATAATGCATATTTGTGCTTCAATCTACAACCTGTTCTAACTTGATTTAGGAGGGGATAAATGAAACCCATCATACATCAAAGAGACCTAACGTGCTTGATTAATTTATCATAGTCAGTATACCTACTAAGTAAATCACAGTTTCATGATTTTTACATGGACTTGTTTTCCAACTACTGGTTTGCATTAAACTAGAGACTAGTATTTTGAGGCGAAAAGGGCCATAATTGGGTATAACCAAAGTCGAATTCGGATTCTGCTCGTGTCATATCATCGAAATCAAATGCCTGAGTGTGGTCCATTTGTGGCTCAACTGCATAGTTCTTTGGTAGGAAATGATCCTTGTTTGACTCCTTTATCTCACCTACTACTCCAAACTCATTCTCAAAATCATGGGACCACTTCCTGGCTTCAACATCTTGAACACCCTCTTCTCCAAGAATGATGTTTTGGTTGGCTGGGAACTCACCTAATTGGACTTTGTTTGATTGAAAAGATCCAAGGCTATCATCATCTAACAACTTCCAAAACTCATAATCTGGTTCCCATGGAATTTCAATCAGGTGGTTTGGTTTATCAACCTCTTCTAAAATACGGCCGGCGTCATAAGGTCCTAGATAGGATAATGGAGAAGCCAATTGTTGTTCTGGTTTGTGTGCCACTATGTGTCCTGAATTTACAATATTGGTATCCACAGCATAGATTGAAACTGATATTGGAGAAGCCAATTGTTGTTCTGGTTTGTGTTCAACATTCTGGCTCGAGTTTACAATCTTTGACCCACAAGATAATGAAGCTGATGACTCTTTTGGATCCTCAGTCATGCCAATTAGTTCACTGGACACTTGTTTTTCTGAATCCTGCTCAATTTTATCGCCCATTGATAATTGCTCAGCTTGGTCATAAAATTCATTATTATAAGCTGTTGTAGTCTTAGGTGAATTTGGCCTCTCATTTGAGAAAAATGACTGAGATGAAGAGGAAGAGGTTGAAGTTATTGTTGATTCTGGCTTGGATTCATCTGTACTTGATTCTGAACATTTTTTAGGAGCCAACCTTTTCTTTAAGTGGGTGTTCCATACATTCTTGATCTCATTGTCTGTCCTACCAGGCAAACTTGATGCAATCTTTGACCACCTGAAACCAATTTGTGTAGAAACCATAATTAGATAATCTAGTTATGCTACAAATGAGAAAACAAAAGCCAAAAATAACATTACAAGAAATTATCTTTCTGGTTTCAGACGTAAGAGACATACTTGTTTCCCATGGCCTTGTGTAGCCTTATTATGGTTTCCTCTTCCTCTGGTGTAAAATTGCCTCTCTTCACATCAGGTCTTAGATAATTGATCCATCTCAAACGACAACTTTTTCCACATCTCAGAAGTCCTTAATAAAATGCCACAAATAAGTGTAAGAAAAATTTGATAACATCTATACTAGTATTAACAGGATGGTACTTCCAATTCTCTAACATCATGGTTTACAAGGCATGAAAATTGCAAATTCTTTAATGAAACCAATACTCATGTATACTTAACTGCTTCCAAACACTAATAATGTTACATAGTATGGAATAATATTTGTATTGCTAATGTACATATAGTGCATATATCTACAATATAAGAAAGTAGTACTTGTTTATTTCCTTCTTGAATTTTGCAGTTTCTGGGCTTGTGATTCTTCTAGACAATTAGTCTATTTTTAGTTTAATCACACTTTTGATTTGCCTCTCCTATTTTAGACTAATTGAAACCAATGGATAAAGTGAAATTATCGACACCAAAACACCCGAACAGCCTGAAACAATAATTTGGCTACTTTAAGGAATGCAGGAAATTAGTAATAATCCACAGCAGGAAACACAATTTGAAACGCAGTGCCTTTCTTTTTAAGTACATGAATTTTTTTTTTCTGTGATGAAGGAATTCAATACCCTTATGTCAGAGTCCTCATGTGCAATAACAATGGTAATTTTCCATTTATAGTAAACAATCATGGTGATTGACGGGCCATATTAATGGTAGGTGGACGTGCATAATCAGAAATTAGTCATTTAAAATGTGTCTTCTTTTCATTGAAATTATAGGTAGAGGGAGGGCCCACAATTATAGGTGAGATAAGCCACCAATGCTTCAAATTATCTTACTAACATGAGGAAAACCAAAAGTCACCAAATTCTGCCAAACTATTATTTTCCTATTAACAGCAGGTAGCAGAGTATTGCCGTTGAATGAGACAAACAGTGGATGAAACAAGGCAAATGCAGAAACCGGATTTATCACAAACAGCAGGTTACCAAAGATGCAATAATGCAGTTGCAAAATTTCCATGATCATGCACTAATGTTTCTTATTAAAGATTACAAAATTCTAATTTCTAGAGTTCACAAAAGTGAATGAGATCAAACACCACAATAGAGGTTGAAACTTGAAACTAATGCTTATTACCAAAAATTACCAAGAGAAAGGATTCTGTAATAAAAAAACACATACACATACACATCCATAATCAAATAAACATATCACATGCATACACACATTTAATAAGGTGTGTAATTACCAGCTTGTTTTGGGAGAGCGCGCCAGTTTTCATGGCCATACTTCTGGATGAAGGCTATGAGTTTAAGGTCTTCTGCAGGGTTCCAAGGACCTCTCTTCACTTGAGTCTTATCACAGCATGGTGCTCTTCCTTTCCCCATGATAATCTCTTATCACAATGTTCACAACCCTTTAGGTCCTATTTATATGCACTCTTTCACTGTCAATGACTTCAGCTATTTGATGATTTTCTCTATCTCTCGCTCCCGTATACTTTCACTTGAATTATGCATCACTAATGTGTCTCGCTTTGCCTATATATAATAGCTGGTGCAGAAAGTGAATGCTCTCGATGAAATGAACCCACAAGGGTCATGCCACAAGTTAGTATACTGAGATGCTATGCAATAAACAGAATGAAGTCTAAAGACTATTTTAATATCTGTCATGCAAGTATTGTAATAAATAAATATCTGTAGCCTATTTAAAATGAAACTTCCATCACTCGTAATTTTTTTAAAAAAATTGTATATGGAATTGTGATTAGAGCTACCAACTTTCCGTAAATTTGTATGACTTCCCTTCTTTATGATGTCAAAATTCTCCTAAATTCCGACAGACCCACTAAAATATGGTTGACGTCTAAAAGAGTTTTGTTAAAATTAAATTTTAAAATAAAATTTGGCTGATTATTTCTAAAGGTTAACGGTAGTGGTTACGTAAGTTCTCTCATAATTTATGACTCCAAGATTAACTTTGGTCCTTGTAACAGTAAAGTTTATCTGAGATATAATAATTCACTTCCACAAGTTAATCAGTCTTGGACATCAAATTACCAATTATACAAATATACTAGTATTGTTTATATAAAGAATGTTTTACTGAAAGCAATGAAGCACGCATATAAAAAATGACGTAACACTACTTATATAGAAAATTTAATGCTTAACACGAATTCGATGCATATTCCTTCCTTTTTCCAGAAGTTCAAAATTGGCATTTTGATTAGTTATATAACTTTTTAGGATTTATCTACTTATAAGTAAGTGACTTAAAAAAAAAGTAAATAATTCGAGATATTGATTAAAAAATTAACTAAAAAATTGCAATGAATTTGAAGAACATTTATAATAAAATGTAGGTTTTTTTCTTCATGCTATTCTTTCATCTATAGCCGTAACTAACTCTTCGTTTCTTTCTTTCTCTTTATAATCAACCTGTGGGATGCACACAATTTATTAGTTTTTTTATATTTTCATGTTAAGGATCACTATGAACATTCATATCTCACTTAGACTAAGTTGACTGTAAATGAATGGGTTTAAATTGACCTGTGCTTAAATGCAAAGGGTCAAATTGAGACAAGCTTAAATGTAGAGAGCCAGATTAAGTTAGGGTTGAATGTATTAATGAGGATACTGAATTTGATCAAGGTTCAACAAATTACTTGGAAGGCCTACAACCAGAGTTAGGACTTAGAAGGTAGAAGAGTCCTAATAGCAAGTGGTGACAACAATCCATAAAGCTACACCTTAGGAGAAGGACTTAGAGGCCAAGACAATTCAAAATGTATTGATCATTGAAGGCTAGTAGTCACTTCGATATTTAAAAAAATAATAATAACAGGGATAGTTAAATATTTTATGACTAGTTGTTAGCAAAAATTGCAATTGTGCACCAGTTGCAATGTAGCAAGTAATGAAATTATTATTTTCAAAGGATTTGTGCAATATAAAACAATTTAAACAATTATTATAAATTCAGATTTAGGAACAATTTCATAAATTAATAATTGGTGCAAAAATTAAAAATGATTTAAAAAAATATTTTGTATTTTTTATCAACAATTAAAGCCATAAAAGGATTAACAATAGTATAATGAACTTGTTAGGGTTAAATATCACCAATCTTTACTCTCATGTATAGCAAAATCTATCTTATTTTCTATCAATAATCAATGTCAACCCACAATATTACTCAAACCTGATTCCTCGATTATCTATTAACAATCATATCCTTGATTAAGTATATAGATGAATCTTGCATCTGCACAAGGATCTTAATGACAACAAATGAATCATACTCTATTCTTAGACAAGAGCTTTCATTCGGTAAATTAATTCAGTACTAGATTCAAAAGATATTTTTCAATACTCTTAAGAATCAATATTCGAGTTATGGATTCGCACAACAAACATAAGCACAGAATAAATATACTGATGTATTAAAAGGAAAGCATATGATGCAATTCTAACTTTAATTGGATGCTTCACCTCAACTCCTTCCATGAGTGCATGACTTTGATACAATTTGAAGAAGATGCTGCCAAAGTTGAAGTGTTTAGGACGAGTGATATGAAGTAAGACGTGAAAGAGAGTGAGGTTAGGCCAACACTCTTAAGAGGAAACTAGAGAGAGTCTTGAAAATTAAGACTACTCTGAAGAGATTCTAAAACAAGAAGAGACATTTGGACAACACTTCAATATTTGATGTGAACCCGGTTAGGAATAAACCCCATAACCCACAACAAAGAGTATTTGAATGCCATTTTGGTTTATCCTTATAAATATGAACATAGTGAACAATTAATTCCAGAAATCATATGCAAGATGAAATTAATTGTTTGAACTAGAGTTTAGAACTTGCCAATTCACAGAATTCAAAAATATTGTGCCGATGTTATGATTATACAAAAGCAATCGCTGCCTTGGGCACAATATTGAATGCTTTTGTTATCCTCATCCTCAATTCTAAGAACCGAAGCCCAATACATAAGTTCATAACCATCTCCGCGAGCGCTACACCCTTTCTTCCGTGCTCTACTCTGAAAAGAATTCTAGGCTGAGTTCAAGAGGGAAAGTGAATTGAACTTTCAAAGATTTTCATAAAATATGGAAAGACATAATGGAAAGAATTAAAATCCTTTGTCAAAGAAATCAATTGTGTAAATTTTTAATACATAACACAAAATCAATTAATTGAAGTGAAAAAATAATCGATTGAAAATCACTCGCAGAACAACATAACACTGATTCAATAAATTGAAAGACATAAACAGTTAATTGAATTTACTGATAAGAAACTCTTCCACAAAATTAATTAATCGAATAAGGGAAACAATCAATTGAACAGTATATGACACAAACACTATCAATCACTCCAAACAGTAAAAGATTCAAAATTGTGAATGTGAAATTTTGAGATTGTTCAAAAAGAAAATCAATTAATTAAAGTTCACAAAAAATTGATTAAAGAACTTGAATGGCAAAATCAATGTCAAAACTATAATCAATTGAAAGACATAAACAATCAATAAAAAGGCTATCACAAAATATGAAGGGCAGAAAGCAATCAATTAAACTACATACACAATCAATTACATAACCTCAAGAGATGCAACAACAACAAGTACAATTAATTGAAACTGGAAATCAATTAATTGATTTTTCAAAAGTGAAAAATGATACAAATTAAATCCATAATGTTGACAAGAAATAAAATATGAAACAACAGAGAAATCTCAGAATACCAAACACAATTTCCTGAACCACAAAATTATGTATAATAGAATAGGAAAAGATATGGTGCAATGAAAAACAATGGATTGAAAGTCAAAATCAATTGATTGAATTTTTAACTGAATCGAGAAACTTGCACAAAATAAAAACGTGAATCAAGATACGGTTAAGAGATAGCAAAAACACCAAGAATTATACTGGTTCACTCTTCCTCAAGAGCTACATCCAATCTCTTTGCCAACAAGCAAAGAAATTTAGTCAAGAATACCAAGTTCAAGCAATACAATGAACAATATTCTTGCACCCTGCATAAACACAACTTTGAACCCTACAGAGAAAACAAAACCAGTGCGGAGCCCTACGTCACTCTTACAAATGTAAATCGTATATAATTTGTAGACAAACCACTCATAAATACATAAATTATCATAAACGAAATCAAAATTGCACTTTACAACAATTCTATAACAAAACACTAGTGTAGAAACTTATCTCCAATGAAGCAGCACCAGAGAAACACGTTTTTAACCGATGAAGAGCTTCAAAATCTACAATCTTGATCTTTATTGAAGAGAATCACTTGAATTCAATAGACCCACTCACTTAACTTATGATTATCACTATTTTTCGCACTCAAGGCTCTCTCTAATTTGTAGTTTATCGATTTTGTATTCGTCCTTTTAAAAAAAAAAAAGCCCTCTACTGCTTTAAAACAAAGACTATTATAAAACATAACAATAGGCCACAATTCAATAGATTGAAACCAAAAATCAATCGATTGATTTTTCTCAAAATAGATTTTTCACAAAATAGGTTTTTCAGCAAATTGATTTTCAAGAATAATTGATTACAGTACTTTGCAAAAGAGGTTATCAAAAAGATTAAAATCTCACTTAATCCCATTTGATTATTATTAGACTTACTAGATCTTTGAAGCTCTTTCAAGTGGATCAAAGTGCATGCTCATGGTTTTGAATCACATACCCACTCTCTCTCAGACACACACCTAGGACTAAACCAATCTCCGAATGATCTTCATTCTTGGTCCAAGTTGACTTCATCAAATCTCATAGCAACTGTAGTGCTAACAATCTCCCCGAATTTGGTGAAGGCAATCCAATGTGTGTTGAGTTGAATCAAAACAACTTGCAAAAGTTGTACCAACAAATTTTCACTCTAACTGAAACCAGAAAATAGCTTGTCAAATTTCTGTTATCATAGAAGGTTAGGAAAAATAAATTGATTGAACCCTGAAAATCAACTTATTGATTTTCTATAGTTCACAAACTAGAAAAAATCAAAGCTCCCCCATAGTTGGATATTCTTTCAAGGGAAAAATCAATATCAAACACAACCAAATAAACCACTTTTCATTAATATAGAAACTAGAAATACATAAGAACAACATTACATAATAGATCCAGAACTTAAACTAGACTTAATTGATTCAACACCAACTGATTCAACACAGAAACGCACCAGCAACAAATACATGAAAACAACAACAACAACAACAAGCTAGAGCTAGAAATAAGCAGCACAAAAACATATATTTCTCCCCCATTGGATTCATCAAATGGGTTTGAAGAGACCTATGACCAACTACATGAAGATGCATGCAAGTCCTTTTCTTCTCGGCATTAGTACACGTCTTCCAATTGCTATTGAATAACTTCAATCTGCCCATCTAGGTGCTGGAACCTGGTTGCACAAAACTCATTGTGACTCCTTTGATCTTGACCAATTGTATTGAGCCTACCAAGAACCATTTGCTCAAACCTTGATAAAGGCTCACCTCTGCCCACTGGAGGTGCATAAGGAAAGAGAGCAAAATTTCTAGTAGCTGCAACATCAAAATTGCATGCATCAGTAGCAGCAACAACAATAGTTGGTCCAGCCTCATCTCCTTGCTTTGTTGCACCTTCTCCTTCATTGTCTTGCTATTGAATTTCATCTTCATCTTCTCTACAAATGCAGTATTCATCATTGATCTTCTTGAGTCGAATTTTATGTAGAGTGGTTTCACTATCTCAACCAACTCATCTTCCAAGTCTACCTCAAAGTGCTCAATGATCTTTGAAAGCAAAACAACATATGGAATGTGATAATTGGCCAGCTTCCTTGTCTTGATCATGTGGTCCTTAAGCACATTAATCCAATTGATCTTATATCTATGCATTATGCAATACATTAAGATCAAGTCTTCCTCGGCCAAGACAACATGGTTGTATCCTCTTAGAATGAGTTGCCAAATGACAATGAAAGCAAGGATCCTGGGATTCATGAGAAGACCTCTAACATGGTAGCTTCTCATAGCAGCATGGGAGTTCCTCAAGCCAGATTTGAAAAACTGCACCTTGTGGAAATCCTATAGAGATGTCGTGTTGCCTTTTCTAACTGTTTTGCCAGTGGTTTTTTAAATCAGTAATAGCAATCCAAACACCATTGGTGATCACCATATCCACCCCCTTTACATGAGAACACATAATCTCATCTTCACAGGACAAATTGGTGAAAAAGACTCACAACAAATCAGGATATAGATTCCCTGTCAGATTGAGGAACTTCTTCAACTTCTGTGCTTTAACATCCTCTTGACATTGTTTAGATTCTCCTGTTCTAGCCATTCCAATCTTAAAAATTTGGAGTTGTTTATCACCTTGTGGCTGATTTCATGGAGGTAGATGTCAATTTGCTTTTGGTTACCCGAGAACCACCTCTCTAAGTGTCTAGTTTCATTGTTTTCTTCCTTCAGAACTCTTTTTGTAGAATTCCTGAACCTCTTTTGGGTGTAGTGGAGATTGATATGGTTGAGGAGAAAGGAATAGGTTAAAGGTAGAAGAAGTAATAGGCCAAGTAGAGCTGTTTGTATGAAGTTATGCAGTGCAGAAATGTGAAACAGAATGCATGCTTTAAGTAGAATTTCGTGTAGTGCAATGCAATACAACATAAAGCAAAGAACTATGCACAAAATGACAATTCAATTATTTGTTTTAGAGTAGTTGGGATTCTAAAGATATTCAATTAATTGAAAGAAGACAAGACTTAGCTTTAGGATTCCTTAACAACATTTTTTTGTCTCTTTAGCTTTCAATCAATTAAAGACATGTGGCACTTTGTACAATTCTTCTCTTACACACACCAACTCCATGCTTTGGGTGGCTCAAGTCATTCAATCTTCGTTCTTTGACTGAAATTGTGTGTGCACAAACCTCACATTGTAGTTCCCAAACTTGCACAATAAAAGATAAGTATCAGAACTGATTGCAAATCTGTTTTAATCAATTATAATTTAATGCAATAAAATATCAATCAATTGAATCCCAATTTCAATCAATTGAACCAGTTTTTGCATAAATTACAATTGTGATAGAATTGAATAAACAATCTCATATAACACTACTCAAGTAAATTATACCAAACTTGGTTCGCAGAAAATTAAATCTCTCCTTATGCAGTGGTGTCGCGACCTAAATCACGACGGGGACGGCGATCCGAAAAAAAAAAATGTTAATGAATTAAAAAAAAATGGAGTCGCCACCAATAGTTTTTCAGGGAAAACCATGGAAAACCCGAAAAGAAATGATAAGGGGGGTCTGCAAAAATCGGACCGCAGGTCCGGGAGTCGGTTACGTGTGGGGAAGGTGTTAGCACCCCCACAACGCCCGTCTTGGGACGGTACCTTTTAATTAAATAAGTAAAATGAGTGTATTTTCTTTAAGATGTTTATTTTTCACGAAAAATAGAAATAAAAGCAAACAAAACATTTTTATTTTGAAAAGGGGTCCCGACAAGGTTTAACCTCGCTCCTACGTATCTCCATCGAGGATG
>Ga0209700_101557_pt1 | contig 47671 bp, 20 predicted proteins | sample SiratroredBW_FD_187528 | JGI IMG/M metagenome (GOLD analysis project Ga0209700, IMG submission 187528) | Root nodule microbial communities of legume samples collected from California, USA - Siratro red BW (SPAdes) (version 2) | ecosystem: Host-associated > Plants > Roots > Nodule | place: USA...
ATATATATATATATATATATATATATATATATATATATATATATATATGTAAAAAATAAATATGAGTAAAAAGAATTTACTGTGTGAATACTTCATTAACTAATACTTTTTTTATATGCTTTTAAATTTTCATGAATAGTCTTAAGCAAGAATAAACACACACACACATATATATATATATAACTTTTTAGGTATTTTTTCACTTAATTGATTAAGGTGTTGAGTATTATTAGATTTAAATAATTTAATTTGATATTATAAATGTTTTTCTTATCCAAATATTTTAAACATAAGTATATAATTAAAATAAGAAATAAATTTAAATTATAAATATTGCAATACTAAGATTACAAAACATATTATAATCCTAAGTATTTGTATAATTATAAAGGTGAAGGCTAGGGAGAAGTTTGTACTAGCCAATGAAGAGGGAAAAAAATCATAATTGCAGTTGGAAAAGAAAAAATAAGGATATATTAGAGGAGGATGTGAGATTACTTATGGTCTACGGTGGTAATTACAGGTAACGAGGAGGAAGAAAATTATAAAAACAAACTAAAAACCTTTCTAAAACTAAAATTTATAAGTATTTTATTTATCCAAAATGACTTGGAAGCATTTTAAATTGATTTAAAAGGAAATACAATTTTTTTTACCAAATAAATATTTCTAATTTTAAGTTGTGCTAAGTTGGCATGATTTAACAACGAAGAAATCGTGTCACAGTGGCAAGATCTTATTTAACAAAGAATGAAATTGTGTCATGGTGACACGATTCTAGTGGAATGGATGAAATCGTCCAACGATGGTATGATATCACTTAATTTAAATTTTTATGTTAATTTAAATCGTACCACCTTGACACGATTTTAGTGTAATACAAATATATTGAAATTGTGTCAATGTGGCACAATTTTAGTTAAATTTTATTTTTGGAGCACCCTTTCACCATTTTTGTCAACATGGAGGCGAAAACCATGCATACAACCTCGCACTTTGATATCAATTCACTTTGATATATATATATATATATATATATATATTTAAGGTGTATTCTTTTAACTAAGAAGAACATAAATTGACATAATCTAGCCAACATCACTTTACAAATTACTTTTCTTTGCAGAAATCCTAAGACAGTAGCTAATAATTATTGAATGAACACGACACTGGAAATATTAGCGAAGCAACTTCAGTGTTAAGTGCTTACCATAAGGAAATGAATCAGACTATAACTACGTGTCTTTAAGAAAGGAAAATAAGAACGAAGAAAATGGAAGACTTCTTTATTTAAATTTAAATTGTTTTATGCATAAATTAATTTATAGAAGTTGTCATGAAACTAAGTTTCATTTTACACCAATAGGTAGTTGTTGGTAGTTTATAATCAATTACAATTGAAGTAAATTTTTCTACTCATTAATGATATCCAAGTGGCAGAAAGTGAAAAAAGTGATATTTTTAACAATTAGATAAATTAAAAGATGAATGCATAATTTAACATTGAAATAAAATCATATGTTACATTAAAAAATTACTGTCTACAGGGACAATTTGCCCTATTGTGACATTTGTTTCTACAATACGAACAATTTTTAGGCCTATTGGGAATTGGGTCATCCATTTCATTATGGATACAATTTGTAGTTGGTCTTCCAGATTTGCTTCTTCTCATGTGTGGGTTAGGTATCATATTTGGACCCATGTAAGGAGACCAATAGTCTTGGTTCTGAACTGGATGAAATTATATTTCATAGGCCTTGAAAATGTTGTTGAGGCTGTAAACGAGAGAAACGAATGTGCCTAACTATAGATGAAAAAATGAACAAACAACTATGACATGTGAACACATGGCAAACAATTTGGCCATAAGGGTTGGTTGTTTCATCTCATAAGCTGTGACAATGTAAAAAAAAAAAAACAAATTTGTCAAACACGAAATAACCGTATATATATTTAATGGAGAGAATGACAGTAATGAGAAAAAATACCCATGTTAATTAATTGTTGTTTCAACTCAGTGTTCTTGAATCTCTTGTTGAAGTTGGATGTAATATGTCTGATACAATAGACTCAGGACAACCCATCTCCTTACCATCCAACTTCTTTGGATTGTAATGTAGACAAAATTGATGTTCCTCTATTAGTTATGAGGCAAACATTTTCTTGAGGTATTACGTACTCATGCAATAATTGGAAAAACTATATCAGTGTTTACTTTGTCTCCCCTTAAACAATGACGGAAGCCAGAGAAAAAATGTTTTGATTTCCATCTTGGCCAATGGCAGTCAATAATGTTCTGTGATATTTTTCAGTAAAAAATGTTCCATCCACTTGCACAATAGGCTTGCAGTACTTGAAGCCTTCAATGCAAGGTTTAAAAAACCAAAAGACGTGCTCTAAGATGTAAGTGGAGTGGTCTTGAACACCATCAACAACTTTTGGACGTCCTTTAAATTGTACAATCGTCCCCGGAACAACTTTTTGGACAGCTTGTAACTATATGGGAATATGTTATGTGACTCCTTCCAATCACCGAATTCCATAGCAAGTGCCTTTCGTTTTGCAATCTAAACTTTTTTATAGGAGACAGAATAACCGTATCGATTTTTTATTTTGGCCACTAAACTCTTTATTGGTATTGAGGGGTTGGACTTCACTTAAATGACAATAATGGCAGCAATTTTGGATGACTCAAAATTAATGTGATCTTGAGAAAGAGTAGTTGACAAGCACGTGTGAGGTGCTTCCATCTTTTTGATTTTCTATTGTTGACAAACTTTGTTGAAAGACACTCTAAGTGGCCAATGGCAATTGTTGCCATAATTAATGCATCGTACCATGTATCTGTCTATCTTTGAGTCTATGACCACTAACTTAAATCCCTGGTCAATATGATATTGTTTGATCGCACTGACAGTAGCATCTTTACTTTGAAAACACATGCGCTCTTCCAGATCAAACTGAATATTTTGTGTTGCTCGATTGAATGAATGAGGTTCCTGTGAAGAAAAATTGGGTAGAGAGGGTTCATCTTATTCCTCATATTCATTGTCATCACTTATATCATCAACGATATCTGGAATAAATGGTTCATCCGAAATTACATAAGAACTACTTCCGACATTCCAGGAATCCATGATATAAAAGATTTTGATTTCGAATAAAGTTAAAGGAAAATCTTGATACAAACTGACTTTGAAAGAAGAGAGTCTAAATTGTTCAATGCAAGGCACAACAAAGCATATATATATATATATATATATATATATATATATATATATATATATATATATATATATTGAATTTGAATTCATAATATACATGGTGGTTTTTTATTTGAAAATTTTCAAAATGTTATAATTGATGGACTACACTCATTCTTACGAATTTCAAAGTATAGGTAAGAATATCTATTTTTCTTTTGTGCGCTTAGGTATCCTGCTCTGCACCAAGCCTTTCACATTCACTCTCACATTTGTGCATGCATGAAAGATGGGACTTATTTCAACAACACAGAAATCGCGACAAGCTCCCATGATTTTTGTGTAGAAGAAATCGTGCCACATCAGCACGATTTCTGATGTAGTATGATTTCTTCTGCATAGAAATCATGTGAGCTCGCCGCGATTTCTTTTTTGTTGAAAATAAGTCCCACGTTTTGAAATTCACTGCCCATGCACATATTCTTTTATTGGTTCAAGCCTGCACAATATCACGGGAGTTGAATGTTTTTCCATTGCTTTTCTTTGCATTCAATAATGCATGTGCGACTGCAGGATTACACAGAAGTGTGTCCAGTGAATAGAGATATTTACTTTAGGGAATAAGTCAATGAACACGATTCACTCAATGTTACGTATAAACCCACGTATTTGCAGTAAGGAGGCACACCCTTACGAACAACCATAGTTGTTTGCTTTTCTCCCTCTTTCATTGTGCAACACTGTTCATTTCTCCCTTTCTTTCATTGAGCAGCACTGTTCATTTCTCCCTTGCTTTCATTGTGCAACATTGAGTGAACGTCAAAGCAGATATACTAAACCACATTGAGTGAACGTGAAAGCAGTATTGGTGTAGAGATACTCAACCACAGTTTATTTGAGCCACAGAGTATACCTAAACCATAGTAAGGTACTTTGATTGTTACATCATCTCATCTAAACCTATAAATTGTATCCCTTCTATGAATGTGTTGTTTTTTATTTTTTATTTTTTAATTTATGTCAATTTTTTGAGAAAGTATAAACTGTGAAGTGAGTGATAGACGGTGAGGAATCTAATGTTGTTTGGTATGACTGGGTCATAAGAAAATTATAGGTAGAAACCACGATCCATGGTGGTAGTCCATAAAGAGAAAATGACAAAGTGGTTGTTGTGATGTGAAAAAATCAATTATTTTGAATTTTAGTCTTTAATTAAATCAATTTAGGACTGAATTATATTAAATTTAGTTTATGGGTTGGGAGCTGTGGTGGAGTTGGCTCACTAGATTAGGGTTTGACAGTTGCGTTTCAGATTTCCATTTGAATGCATTCCATATTAACGTGTAGGGGAAACTAAACACCACACGATAACGACAATGTTAAAATGCTTTCATTTGAAATTATATTTTTAATTATTTCATGATTTATGTATTAATTATTTTTATTTTTGTCTTCAATTTTTTAAATTTCAGATTCCATTATTCAAAATTTAGCATTTAAATACTATATTTAAGAAATTAATTATTTTGTAAATACTGTATTCAAAAGCATCCGAACTTGATTGATCCACGTGTAAAAACAATGATGGATATAGCGGGTTTCGGACACCTCCTATCGTTCACTGATATTATGATAAATCACCATCTTGTAACAATACTAGTAGAGAGGTGGAGATCTGAGACCCACATTTTCCATCTTCTGCTTGGAGAAACCACGATCACATTAGAGGATGTGGCCTTAGAATTGGGTCTACCAATTGGTGGGGAAGTTGTTACTAGAGTCACGAGTGGTGATTTGGTCTCTGCCTGCCAACACCTCCTCGGTGCGGCACCTCCGAAAAATGTGGTATTGGGAAATACCATCAAGTTGTCGTGGTTGAATAACACTTTCAAGCAACTTCTAGAGGATGCAACAAATGATGTTGTAGCTCAATACGCTCGATCACATATTCTATCATTAATTGGAAGTATGTTGATGCCAGACACATAAGCCAGTAGAGTGTATTTGATATATTTTTTATTATTGGTTGATCTAAATAATGCCTCTAATTTTAGTTGGGGTTCAGTTGTTTTGGCATCTCTGTACCGTGTTGTAGACCATAGGGTTGACTACAACAAAAAAAAAATCAGTGGGTGTATGCTTCTGGTTCAATTTTGGGCTTAGGATCGAATTAAATGTTTATCCTCATTGTTTCCTCCCTTATTGGCATGAGAAATTGCTGCTGGGGTTGGTTATCCACTTGCTAAACGGTAACACTCATCATACATAATCAATTCATCTCAACCTTCTTTTTTTATTATTGTAAACATAACCCTAAAACCTTAAAAATTGTGTTTATTTTTTATAGGTGGTCACGAGCAGCATTGCAGACAACACCAACCAAGTAGTACCATGGCTATTACCAGGCGAACACTAGACAACTTAACACCATAAGAGGTATTTTCTTGACTTTTATGGGCTACATATAATATTATCCAAAAGTCTAAACTAATTTAGGTAGTATTTTTTGTAGTTCCTTTGGACTCCATACAGAAAGCCTGATGTCGCTCCCCTCATTGTTGGTGACATGTCTCTTATAAGTCATGCAATGGTGCCTCTCATATACTTCGCCATTGTCAAATTCCAGCAAGTTGATAGGGTAATGAGACAGTTTGGGTTCCGTCAATCCATTCCAGTTGACCCATTAAATTTAGATGAGGTGCACAAACAAGATACGAGGGGCAGAACGGATTGGTATTGGCCACAATACCATTAAAACTAGATAGTGATGTGGAACGATCACCATAATAAAATCATTCAAGGAGTACACTTTAATGGCAATGGCCATCTGCATGACGACATTCCGTACAAGCAGTGGTATATTAGCCACACTACACGGTACCTTTTGCCTCAACAAGATACACCTGAGGACTATGTAAGTTGACACATCTTTTCTTTTCATTGTGTTTTTTCACTCCACTAATTTTTTTCCCTTACAGTATGACCACTACAAGAAAATTTGTTGTTAGCTACAGATAATTACATACAAATTTAAATATATATAAAACATCTATTACATACGAATTTTACATAAAAATTTTTATCTATATGTAAAATCGTGTTACATACAGATTTTTTTTCGTATGTAAAAGTAAGGTGGTTTGGTGTTAAAATCTGTAGATATAATCCGTACCTAATGTTGGCGTGTTGAAGCTGTAAATTTTTAAAGGATTTGATCTGTATTTAATGATAATAAAATCGGTAGATAAGTCAAAGGATGTGTTTCCTACAAATTTTTTATACGGTTTTGAAAAAAATGAATTATTGAAAAATTGAAATCTTATGTTATAACCCTAGATTCCTTCTCTCGCATTGTCCAGCTCGTCTCCAAAATCATATTTACCTTCATTTTCCATTTACCTTCCTTTGTCACCTTGAACACAACTTCCTTCATCACCCTCAATGTAGCACTAATTCCAATGTCCTTGTTCAACTTCCTTCATTACCCTCAACGTGAGCTTCCTTATGGCGTTGCCTAAGCTTAAACCGTCCTTCTTTTTGGCTCATGTCGTAAGGTTGAACTTCAATCGAAGAACAAAGAATTAGGTTGACAATGGCGAGTGAAACCCATTGAGAAAGGTAACGATATTGAACCTCTTATTTGTTATTTTTGTTCGCAAGAATATCTTTAAACTGAGCAAAGTTGAAAACTTTCTCTAATTGCATCCAATTTGTAGGTTGTATTTGTAGGTGTCAAAATCCCCAATTTTAAAAACCCTAGGTTTGTTATTCCCACATCGAAAAGGGTAGCGCTAGCCCCCATTTGTTGTATCTAAGTAAGATTTTTAATCCATTTGTTGAAATGTGTTAATGAATCCTTGACAATAACACTACTGCTTTATCCTTCTCCGGTATGTTTTTTTCTTGCAATGTCTAGATGGGAATTTGATAGACTGTGTTTTCTCTCATTAGCAACCTGCTTTGGACCATCCTCTGCCCAAAGAGCAAAGATCATTTGTATTCGATTTTATATTTTTTAAGTGTTTACGAACTTAATAAAGATATTTAGTAGCGTTTGCATTTTGGTTATTCATAAATTATATTTCATTAGTTCACATTATAGATTATACTTAGGAAAATGTTTTATTGTCTAGTAGAAGATGTTAGAGTTCATAATTCACTACTATTTTAATTTTTATTCCTTTGTCCTATATTTCTTTTATTAATAATATTATTCCTTTGTAATATATATATATATATATATATATGTATATATATATATATATATATATATATATATATATATATATATATATATATATATATATATATATATATATATATATATATATATAAAGGCTTATTGATGTGTATTACACTTTGCATTTCAAGTACTCTGTTCTATTATTATTTTAGTTATTTTTAACTACCTGTTAAGATTGGCCCAAATATGAGTTTTCAACAGTTTACATGTTGTACAAAGTTTAAAAATACTACTCTCATCCAATATCATTTTAATCATACACTCTCATATATACTAAAATAATAATATAGTCTAATAATATAAATTAGAATACATATTTTAAAGAGTTTGTTTTTTTTCCTATCTCTATTATATCTTATTTGTAGTTTGTTCAATTTTCTTTATATAAATGCTTTGTTTCCTATCTTTTATCAAGGACACAAATTTCGCTGGATCATATTAAAGTACTTGTGGTTCATCATGCATTATTGCTAAATTTGAAGACACAAACAAGTTAAATCTGAAGAGATTGAATGATTGAGATAGTAACTTGCAACTAGTAAGGATCGCCTATCTACTACCAAGGAGCAACTTTGTTGTATAAATTTCTAGTTCTAGTCCATTCAGATATTTATTGATGCAGTCTTCAAAAGTACTTATCCTTCAAAGTATCTGAAGTTGTCCAACATATTTTTCAACAATAAAATGGACGCCAACAAAATCAAAAGCAAGAGAATGAACAATCATAATGTAATGGGATTTGGTTGTTGGCATTTAAATATTTGTGTTATTTTCTCTTATTATAAAGTACACTATTATGTTTGAATTTCTATTATGATAGACTCTTTTTTATATTGTTTTTAATTTATTTATGAATTATTTGAATATTATTTTAAATAATAAAAAATATTTCACAACTGTCTCAATATCGTAATATCATGAATTTATAAATAGCTGAATTGGGTAATGGATGAATGGACATTAAGAAATTTGAAAGGGCATTGGAATTAGAAAACTATAAGTTACATATGGATTATATCCATATGTAATTACATACTGATCAAATCCATAGGTAATTATACATACAGATTTGATCTGTATGTAATTACACACGGATATAATCTGTATGTAAATTGCATACAGATTAAATTTGTATGTAATTATATACGAATATTACATACAAATTTATCTGCAAAAACTTATGAATTTTAAAATTCGTATGTAAGTGTTACCTACGAGGGTTTTACATAAAGATTTTTTTCCTATGTAATTCGTATGTAAATTTAAATTACATATGGATTTAAGCTATATGTAAACTCAATTTTTCTTGTAGTGGACATGCCACAACATACCGAGCATCAACCTCCACGTCAACATGTTGACTTTTCTTCTTTCGTGCCACGGTTTTTTGCTCACACATTTGTTCAACCAAGTCACTATGGTGTTCCTCCACCTCCACCACCCACATACATCGACCATCATATGCAAATGTCATTCCAATCTCTAATGAACTAGGTTCCATCTGCATTTAACATGTTTCCATCGCAAATGCCTAGTTTTTTACCTCCGCCAAATATATTTGGAACGTCGTCATTCACTCCACCATCTGCATTCCATCTATCGTCATCCTTATAATATTATCGGCCCACAATGTCTACACCCGAGCCATCGTACAACGATGACGCTGATGATAATAATGACGATGAAGATGATAACCCTCACCCAATACCAACCCCATCACACTATACCAGACCTAGGAGATAAAGAAGACCTTATTGTAACACGTCGTCACATAAATAATTTATTACATTTTGTTATCATATTAATGAACTCTTATATTGTACTTTTTTTATTAATTACTAATTTAATTAATTAATTTGTGTATAAATAAATTTTAATCTATAAAAAGCATTTTCACTTTTAATTTATCAATTCATGAATATGCATTTTCATTTTTAAATTTTCTAATAACTCAAATACGATCATTTCAAACATTTTCGTCATCGATTTTAATAAATTCATGAGGTATACAAGGAAACTCACAACAACCAACTTACTTAAATCACTAAATCATTTTTTTTTCTTTTTCCTTTTTCACAATATCCAATATCTCACTTCATTAGTTTTTTATAGTATTATTAACTCTATTTTCATTTAATAACATTGACTCTATGTTTAACGCAACCTCTGGAGATAAATTCTCTAAAAACAAACTCTTCAATTTATCCATAAGTGTAAAATTATATGCAACATATATTTAATTATACTCAATCATCTTACAAAATAGGATAACACTGTTTATCTTTTTTCTAATTTTATATAATTTAATAGTAAAATAGTGTTCGATGTAAAAAGATCAATTTCCAATTTTTGTTTCATTCATATTAAATTTTAAATAGCTTTGGGATGTTTATTTTTTTTAGAAGTAAAAAAGTTTTTGTACTTTAATTGAAAAAGAGGTAAAAAAATATTACTATTTTCAAATATGGACAACATGAAGGTTGAATGCATGGTTGTCCTGTGCATGGCTGTGGTGGGTGCAATAATGATGGAGCATGCCATCTCATGCAACATTGTCACAACGAACTTTGCACCATTCCTATTCTACCTCATCAATAGTGGATTCGTTTCAGGTGCATGTTGTGGAAGAGTTAGGAACATATTCAATATTGCTAGGAGAATCTGTAAAAAAAACAAATGTTGTATGCCAAAGTTGTCACAAAAAATGTTCCCAACATGAAAGGGTGCTCCAAAAATAACCTATAGTGAAAATTCAACTAAAAGCGAGCCACTATGGCACAATTTTAGTGTATTTTTTATCAACTAAAATCATGTCAAGGTGGTACGATTTCAATGTAAAATCTTTTAACTAAAATTGTGTCACATCAGCATCATTACAATAAAAAAAAATTATATTGAAATCGTACCACCTTGGCACGATTTTAATTAACACCATTTAATCTACATCTTAAATTAAATAATATTGTGACACCGTAGGATGATTTCATCCATGACACGATTTCATTCTCAGTTAAATGAAATGGTATGATTTATCCATACGTAGTATTTAAATTTTTTTTGACCATTCTAGAAATTTCAAAACAAAATTGTACCAAAATAGAAAAAAAAACCTATTTATTCACATAAAATATTAAAAATAAAATTAAAAAAAACTCTAATACTTGTTATTTAATTTATTTTAAACTCACAGATTTAAAATTTAAAAGTATTTAGAATAGACTAATGTTTAAAAATAAAATCTTAAGTAAACCACTATTTTATTTTTTTGAAAGTCCAAAATAATATCACCTCAGTCTTTCAAATTAAGAAAATTTCAAGTATCATAGATATTTTAGTTGTTTTATATAAATGGTTAAATTTAATTATATATTATAATTTTAGGTAGCGTTTGGATCTAACAATTCATGGATGAAATGAAAAGATAGTTAAAAAATGAGAAATAAAATATTAATGAAATGTGAAAAATGAGAAAAAAAAATTTACTATACATTTTCTCATGAGGATTTGAAGAGATTTTTTTTAAAAACATTTTTATATAATTACTTTTTTATTAATATATTAATATCTATACTTATATAATAATAAAATAAATATAATTAATTATACAATATAATGTAATAATAATAATATTTATTAATAATAATAGTTTTAATAAGATTACACAAATTATAATAAAAAGTAATAATAAAAAAATTAAAAATTATAATTAAAATAAATTTATAAAAATAATAATTTAATTATATAATATACCATAATAATATTAATAATTACTAAAATAGTAATAAATTTAATAAATTATAAAATAATAATAATAAAATATTAGTAAAAACAAAAAATATTAATAATAAATTTATAAAATAATAATAAAATTAAAATATTTAAAACTAATTATAATAATAAAATCATAAATAATAATAATAATAATAAATTAAAAATATATTATTTTCAATTATTTTTTATAGTTAAGGATAAAATTATAATTACAAATTTTATTTATTAAAAATAATTTAAAACTAGTTTACACTTATCATATTATAGACAATTTTTCTCTTTAAAATCTTTTCAAATCTCACTATCTACCCATTAATCTAAATAACCTTATTATTCACACACAATTTACTCAAATTCATTCCATTTTAATTAATATCATTATTATTTATAATAATACAATATACGGTAAAATATCTTTATCTTATATAAACATTTCAAGCTTTTTTCTTATTTTTTAATTATATTTTAAAATTGTAACATTTTGAACTTTAAAATTACAATTATGTTAAGTATGTAATAATAATGAAAAAAAAAAAGAGATCACTCAGTTACTAAAAATAATATTATATTGTTTAACTTTTTTTTTTCTCTTACACGTAAATCTGAAATTTATGTCAATTTTTTAATATTATTTTTATTCAATTTTTAAATTATAAATTAAATGTAACAAATTATTTTCATGTAAATAAATATAATGTTTAAATTATTACGAATATTAAATTTGAACTCATTAAAATAACACATAATAACTTAATAAAACAAATGTTAATAAAAACTTGGATATATATATATATATATATATTAATTTAATAAATATATTTGAGTTTTAGTATTATTAAAACTGTATTAATATGACAATGTTATATTACGTTCTGGGTTAAAATTAACTTTATCTGTTGTAGACTGTAATATTTGGACTACTTTACTACAAAATTTGTTAAAATTATAAGAAATAAAAGAAACTGAAAAAAAAAAAAAAAAGAGTAGGTGAACAGAGGGGAAAGAGAGGGAAGAAATCAATGGAAGAGTGAGGGAGCAGTAAGATCTGCCTCTAATCCCAATTTCTGATTACAAAACCGCGTTTTCTCAAACGCGATTTGTTCCAAACTAATGAAGTTCAATTGAACTCTAGGTGGTTTGGGATTTTGGGTTTGCTTCCAAAGAGAATCAGGTTTCGGTTTCGGTGGAGGAGACGGATAAAGATAATAAAAATGGCCGCAGTTGATGTTATCAAATCTTCCATCGATTCTATTAGACAGGTAACACAAACCTTCCGAAGTAGAATACTTTCAGTCTTATGTTTCTTTCTGCATTTGCCGAATGATTCCGTAGGGCTCTGCAACGATTATGATTTTAATTTTCTTAATTTTGCAAAATTAAGAACCAATTGGATGTGACTTGTATGTGGAATAAAAGAATATTGAAATGCATGTTTTGATGTATGTATCGTTCTTCAGGTGAAGTTTTCTGTACTTTATTAGCCATAAACAGTGGGAGGGATTTGAGGGATGTATCTTGGTCTATATTAGTGCCCTTGGAGACCTGGATTAAACTTGAGCAACCACTTTTAGGTTTAGATGAAGAGCTAAGAACCAGGTTCAGTTTAATGCGATTTAAGATGTTATTTTGGCATTAAGAGTTATGGTATGAATTGGGGAGTAAGGTTTTAAATTGCCTATGTGGTTATGTTGCTATCTTCAATATTGTGGACATTGTAGACACTATTGTGGTCTGAGGTTCTTTTCAGATTGTATATAGTACCCCTCCTTTCTTGTCCCTACACTAAGCTCTTAATTGGTTGATAAACATTGCACTTGTTCTGATTCAAAGTAATGACTTCAAGCGAGTAAGTTCAAGTGTCTCTTTCCTATGGGAAGTGTTCTATTTATAGGGACTTTCCTCCTTCTTAGGATTTGTATGGTAAGTTTAGATACTGGAAAACTGATTAGAAGGACACAGGATACTAGAAAACGGTTTTCAGTTTCAGAATTTCAAGGTTTAGTTGCTGCTAGAACTCCAAAAGTCTCGATGATACCATTTTCGCGAACTTCACTAAACTTAAATGCACCTTAGGATCGACATGGTTGTCACCTAATAGGTGATCCCTTGATGAGCTGATAAGAGCTGACCTAAAGCGTGATGCTTTTACTTAATACTTACACTCTAGTTCCTTGTTACTATTGATCTCGCCGAACTTAACGTAGACAATGCTTCAGAATTAACGAGATGATCGCCTAACAGACAATCAGCGTTTGCCCAGCTATGACTAATAGTAAGTCTGGGAGTGTACAACACTCATATCTCTTATACATTACACTAACCCTTCTTAATTGTTTGAAAAACATTACATCATGTTTATTATAAATGTTATAAAATTAGGCATATTGCGTGCAATTTAAAAAAAATATTAGGGAGTATCAGGGTAATTCACTGTTTTCTAAAACCTTTTTTTGGGAGCTGTGTCAGTGGATCCTCCATTAGTGAGAACATTTATCCAAAAGGCACTAAGTTGTCACAGAACTAATTCTAATATTGAGATTGGAAGAAATGATCTTGGGTATGTTTATATTGTTCCAGGGAAGATAGCCTTTAGAATGCTTTACTGCTGTGTTCCATCCAAAAATATATTTATTTTCTTACTTTAGTGCTTATGATGGAGTAGCTCATTGTTTTCTTCTCTTTTACATTAAGTAAAGTTAGTCACTTGTAGATTTGTGGCCAATATAGTTGTCTCTAAGCATCTTATACTGCACTTGTGAATTTGAATTTTCTTCTGAAAATATTACCAAATTGTACATGTTACAAATGTAACCATGTGATCCTTTCCCTTTCATTTTTTCATTAATATTAGTTGTGCTCTTTTTTCCAGATATCAGAGCATATTCAAGATTCTACTGTTTATTTAGATGCTGGATCTACAGAAAGTTTCCAATTTTTGGGGGCATATCCAGTACTTCTTGAACTTGGAGCACGGGCTATTTGCAGTTTGGAAAACATGTGTGCACTTGATGTTGTAAGTGCAGGTTTCATATTAGATTGTTGCCCTAGTTGTCTTTCTATGCCTTCAGTAAGCTACCAAGATTTGATTATCATCTCATTGATTGATTTGATTACTATAAAATTTAAGGATATTATTATTTTTCTGTTTTGAAAAATATTACATCACAGGCTATGAAATGTAATGAATAATTGTTGGTGATCCGAGTTTGGATTGTCACTTAACGAATACTTCCCTCTGGCCAAACTTTGTGGCCCATTAATTACTGTTATATCCGTGAATGGAGGTAGGACATGTATCAGCTTTAGAAAAGTTTGAGTGTAGTTAAATGATGAATATCTATAATTCACCTAGTAATATTACCAATATGCGTGATGTTTAGAATCTTGATTTGAATTTTTATATACAGAAGACCTGGAAATATTTTTCAAATAATAATTCTGAATTCCTTTATTTAAATATTAAGATAACTGTTACTCACTGAGTTGTCAATAAAATCGTTCAAGGCTTTCCCTTTTTCAATTTTAACACCATTCTTGCCTTTTCTCCTTGTTATAGGGAACATGTTAATACCCATTGTCATTTGTAAATATAGTATTCCTTCTTTTCATGGGTTGAGTCCTTTTAAGATGGAATGATCTGAATGTGTCAAGTGCTTGAATAATAGGAATTGATTTTATTTTGTTTTTAGTGGTTGGATTATTCTTATTCAGGCATGCCTGTCTAGTATTCCCTTTCATTTCCTTTCCCTTACTTGATACTTGTGTGTGTCACAAAGGGTAGAGAAACTTTTGAAGTTTTTCCTCTTTACTTGCATAGCCAAGCAAAGTAGCAGAGGCAATTCATCATTTGAAGGTTTATTGCAAACCTCAGATTGAAGGGTGGATTGAGTTGTCTTGATAATCTAATATTCAGAAGCATGGCTTTGGCAGCTCATTTGGGTGTATTTGTGTGGAGACAAATGCCTGTATGTTCAGTGGTGTCTCTGTACCCATAAAACTATTATGGGTGAAATTGTATTTGTGGCCACTTGGTGCTTATTTCGTGGTTGCTTTGAGGATAATGGTATACAATGAGATTGAATTTCTCTTATGCATGTTTAAGACTTTGAGCTATGATTTCTTATACCACCCGAGATTACCCTCTCTACTTATATTCAGAGGCAAATGGAGGGGGTGACCTGCTGGTGCCATTGTCACCTTCATTTATTTATTTTTGTTTAAATGATTATAAAGATTATTTTGTGATCACCCTAACACACGCACACACACTGTTTATCTAATCTGTTTCTTGTATTATACTGCTTTTGTACTCAATAATCAATACATTTATGTGTTTTATTCATAAAAAAGTATTTTTTATATATGAAATTCTTGCATATGTTATGCATGTGAAAATTTAAATTTTCTTTTACTAGTGTTTTTTGTTTTTTACCACACTTGAGACAAAGTTCTACGTCCACCTTTGGTTATCTTTTCCTCTTGAAATTCACACAAATCTTGTTTGAACATAAAAAAATTGTGTTTTTAATATTTGCCGATAATGATGTTATAGAATTGAATAATTCTTAATACTCCTCCTACCTTTTATGGCTAGTTATGGATGAAAAGTAAATGTATTTCATGTCTTGGAAATATAAATACTTACTGTAAAAGAGAGTACGAGCATTTGTAGGAGGATATAGAATTCGCTTACATAATTTGTTCTTTAGCCATTCCATGATTCCATCCTTTTTCTTGGTAATTTATAGTTGATGCTGTATGGAACCAGGTGTAGATATTATTTCATCTGCCGGCTCAGAATTTTGTATGCTCCCCGCTCCAGAATTGTATGTACTATGTATCATGATCTAATTTTATTAATGTTTCCTTGTTTAGGTGGTTGATTGGAACTCAAATTCTGATCCTGCAAGGAAACTTGTGGTTATCACATCAAGTCTACTAAGTGATGCTCACCGGTATATTTTACGTTGCCTGAGCACACATCAAGTTGTTCGTCATTGCATTATATTTACATCTATCTCAGAGGTGCTTATCTGCAATTACATCTTTTTTCCCTTTTTCTATTTCCCTCCTTGGCTCTCTTTTTATGTATACATATATTATCGTTCCATGTTTCATACATTTATGTTGTTTGCTTACCTATCCATTAAAAAATATGGTTTTTTTACCCATAGAGTTGGATGGTGATTCAATTTTTATTCTATTAGATGCTTGAAATAATCGTTTAGCTGCTATGTACTTAAAAGCCTTACTACACATTTTTATTGTAATAATTTGACACGGATGAAAACATGGTGTTTTGTTGGTTTTATAAGCGATTTAGAAATGGAGCCTGATCATCTTTATTATTATCATTATTATTACTATTTTTATTATTATTCTTTTTTGTGTTAAGCATGGCATTTTGGTGACAGTTTTAAACAATAATATTATGAACTTGGCCTGTACTGTATTTATGTCATTTTTCCTGTCTCTTGCAATAGTAAAATAAGCTACCAGTTTTGGAATAATGAGTTATAGTTGAACCTTAATCCTTCTATTTTTCATTAGCATGCAAACCCTAGTAGTACATGAGTAGTTGGTAAGTTGCTATCCCAATGAAAGAGTGATAGTATTAGTGGTGGTCTTAGGGCTTGTTTGGACAAACTTCTCCACTAGAATTTCTAGGAGGGAAAAGTAAGAAGAAAAATTAAACGAGTTTCTCCTTAAGTTAAAATTAGCTTGTGCACAAGTTAAAAAATAAAAATTTAGAAAAATCATGAGAGAACTTCTAAAAGTTAATTTATGCATAAGTTGATTTTAACTTCTGAGGAAGTTTATTCAATTTTTTTCTTAATGTTGGTTTCTAGGATGTAAAAAAAGAAATATTGTTATAGTAGAAATAGAAACAGATATTATCATCTATTGGAAATAGTTTGGGCGGTCTCTAGTTAATTTAGACATATAAAATGTCTTGGGAATAAATCAAAAAGTCAAAAGCAGATGAGGTAATTTATTTAATTAGCAATAATGTCATCAGTTCCCCTAAAATTTTGTCAATATGGATGGTTGGTTATTTTTGCCTCATTATTTATCACCAATGATCAACATAAGGATGAAAGTACTTTATCAATTAATGACATTTTGGTAGCTATTTTATAGTTATTCGTTCCAGTAGCTGTTTCCTACATGATTTTCCTTTCTTTTTATCCTTTTGTTTTTTAATTTTCCAATACTAATAAAAATGCAGACAGCACACTCAGCATTTCCTGATTCACCTCTGGGACCAGATGCATATCATGAATATGAATCCTTACTGGTTCAAGATTATGAAGAACTGGTTAAGAAATCACGGACAAAACCTGGACAGGGAAAGCTTAATGTTGAAGATGGAGGACGTTCAGAGTTTCCTTCCAGTGGAGAGGATGTTCTTAATCTTGAAGCTAGTCCAAGTGGAAGAGATTTTTATGAGAACAATCCACTAGACTACGTTGAAGAATCAGTGCTGAAATTGGTTGTTTCTGTTTATCATTTTCCCATGATTTTATGTCCCATTTCACCACGAGTATTTGTTCTACCATCAGAAGGGTTGGTAGCTGAAGCACACTTATCAACTAAGCATGAAGATTCCATTAGTTTTGGTTTGCCTCCGTTAAGTACTGGTATTCTCTCTGATGCTGATGATGTGCCTCCAGGGGCTACCCTTACGGCACATTTTCTCTACCATTTGGCTGCTAAGGTAACAAGTTATATGCATTCTTTAACTGAAATGTGTGCATACTTATGCAAACTTTATTTCAAGATTTTTTTTTTAATTCCTCAGGATTTTTGTATTGTTAAATGCTGGTTACAAATCTTGAACATTATAATAGGTCTGTGATAGAGCTGCTCCATGCAATATTATACATTTTTACTAGGGTACTCATACTTCCATTTTGAAAAAGATTACTTGAATAAAAATTTTCTTGTAAGAGTGTTACTCATTTAAATAGATCTTGCTCTGAATCTTTTCAAAAACTTGGTATTTAACACACAATATTATTGTTTGATTCATGTAGCCAACCCCATTTAAGGGTGAAAAAGGCTTTGCTTTTTATTGAGAGTATATCTGATTTTCCTCTAGCTGCAATACTTTTTGTTTTGTTTGTTGTTTCTCCTTTAATTTGTTACCTTGACCATTAATTTTCTTGGTTATGATATAGATGGACTTGAAAATGGAAATTTTCTCCCTTGGTGATATATCAAAATCTGTGGGAAAAGTTTTGACAGACATGTCTAGTCTTTATGACGTAGGCCGCCATAAACGATCAGCAGGGCTGTTACTCATTGATCGTACACTTGATCTTCTCACTCCTTGCTGCCATGGGGACTCACTTGTTGACCGCATATTTTCTTCTTTGCCCCGTAGAAATAGAACAATTTCTGGTAAAGGTTCAGGAAGCCAACTCAAACTTGGTTCTTTCTACCTGCAGCGTGCTCCTTTAGATGTTCAGATACCACTTGCAAGGATCCTCGATGAAGAAGATTGGAAAAAAGACAATTTTCGACTTTTAGAAAGCGTTGAGGCTTTTTTGTGTGGGTGGAATTCTGGTAATTCTGATTCTCAGTTGGCTGGCTTGATTAACCTTGGCCAGAAAATTCATGACAAGCCTAGTCAGACTGATGCAGAGATACTTACTGGGTCCTTTGTCTCTTCTGAAAATTTCCTTGGAATGCCACTTTTGGAAGCTATTCTAGATAGAAGAACGAAAGACGGGGCCTTACTGGTAAAGAAATGGCTACAAGAAACTCTGCGCAGGGAAAATGTTGCCGTGAATGTAAAGTCTCGTCCTGGTGTTGCTACAAAACCGGAGATACAAGCTATGATCAAAGCTTTGTCCAGGAATCAATCATCTTTGCTAAGGAACAAGGGAATTATCCAATTAGCTTCAGCCACGTTATATGCCCTTGAAGAATCAAATTATACCCAATGGGATGCATTTAGCAGCGCAGAGAAAATCCTGAGTGTAAGTTCTGGAGAAACAAGTCAAAGTCTTGCCATTCAAATTGGTGATCTTATCAATAAGAGTGCTCTGTTGGGATCACATGTAAATAAAGGGAAAAGGGAGATCTCAAAGGGGTTACTTTCTTTGCAAGATGCTTTGCTGTTGATGATCATTGGATATATATTGGCTGGTGAGAATTTTCCAACATCTGGTGCTGACGGGCCATTTTCTTGGCAAGAGGAACATTTATTAAAAGAAGGTGTTGTCGATGCGCTGTTTGAAAATCCTTCAGTAGCAAATCTCAAGTTTCTAGATGGACTAAGAGAAGAGCTTGAAACTAATGTTGCTAGCAAAGTAAAATCTCAGGGAACTGCTGAAGAATCTTCAGAACTAGATATTGATGATTTTGATGATGATCAATGGGGAAAATGGGGTGACGAAGATGGTGATGATGACAATAACAATGAACAAGTATATAGTGATGTGCAACTGAAGTTGGAGTTGCGTGATAGGGTGGACAACCTTTTCAAATTTCTTCACAAGTTATCTGATCTGAAAAGGAAGAATATACCATTGAGGGATGGATCGTTGACCATGGAAGCTAATTTTGATGAGGATGGAAAAGGATTGCTTTATAAGCTACTAACAAGGGTGTTGGGCAAGTACGACGTGCCTGGGTTAGAATATCATTCTTCCACTGTCGGTCGCCTCTTTAAGAGTGGCTTTGGAAGATTTGGCCTTGGTCAGGTAATTGTGGTTTCTTAACTTATGGTTATGAGGAGCTTGCTTTAGTAGTCTAGTTCAAATATGCTAATTATTCTTTTTTTTACCCTTTTCTCAATTCATCTTGTCAATACAATACTGCAGGCCAAACCAAGTCTTGCTGATCAAAATGTCATTTTGGTGTTTGTTATTGGGGGCATCAATGGGCTCGAGGTGAAATTCTTGAATACCTTTGTCTCCTCTCTCCCTCTTACTATTCCCCTATGTCTGTGAATAACAATATGGGCATGGTATTGCCAATTAAAGTTTGAGTAAATAATCTGTACATTGACGTTGTATGTAAAGGTATTTTAATCTGATATTCAATTATAATTTTTTGACTTTACAATAATTAAGAGTCATACCAACAATGAATTTTTATTAGTTGACATTGTAAAACCTTTTATATTGTCAGTGCTTAAAAATTGAAGTTTTTAAAGGTATTATGTTTTTTCTATAAATGATGAGACATTTGTTGTCTTTTTTCTTTATACATAACTCTTTTTAATTTAAATCCTTGATTAGTAGGTGGAACTGTAACCTGACAAACTTTTTTACTTTTGTCACTGTCATAGGTGCGTGAGGCCCATGAGGCACTGGCTGAAAGTGGAAGACCTGATATTGAGTTGCTAGTTGGTGGAACAACTCTTCTCACTTCTAATGACATGCTCGATTTACTGCTAGGGGATTCAAGTTGCTTTTAATTCGTTCACCTGTTAAAGTTTAGGAGATAGAAATTAAATTGAATTTGGTTTTCCTAAAACGTTGTAACTTTTAAATATTGTATAGGCAGTTGAAATTGTAGTTTCTTCCTTTCCAAATCAAAACAGAGAGAAGTCAATAAATTTTGGGTCAAAACTGGCTTTCAAAATACAAGTCACAGTTCAAGAATTTTCATGGGTTGCTGCCCTTCAAGGAAGCATGAAATCATATTGCAGAAGGACAGAATATTAGTGTTCAATGTACTTTGAGTAGTACTATTATATCTTAGACATTATTGAATGTCTCTAGACAGTGTCGATCAGCTACATTTTGTTTTCTTAATCTTACAGCATAAGACATGACGTGGGTTGATTCAGTAAAATGGCTGAATAGACAGTAGTGCAAGTTATGTGTATGAACTTTTAGATAGAGTAATCTACCCAAAAATCTATAATTTATAAAAGTGTTGTTTGAGTTTCTTCTCGTATTTTAAACTAAGAAATGTCTCCCGCCTAATTTCTAAACTAAATACTCATATGGCAAATTCTTTGCTTTTTCGTAGATATATTCTGCACTGCACCCCAATAAGCATAAATTTTTTTCATTTAGTATTGTTAGATCGTATAATTTAGAAATTATCGTTTTTAAAAGAAAGTTCTTAATTACACAATTCAAAATTAATTTTGCCTTCAATGACACAATCCAAAACTCATTTTTTTTTATAAAAAGTTTCTAAATTATAAAATTTACAGGTTATTTTTAACTTTCAAATTACACAATATAAAAGAAAAGAAATGAGAATTTGTATTGAAAAACTCATGAATTTCAGAAGATAATTTACTTTTTAAAAATTTTAAATATTAATAATAAAATATGTTATTTGAATTAAAAGTTTAAATATAAAATAAAATTATGATTTTTTGAGTAATTTGGTTATTTAATTTTAGGTAATCTCAAATTTTATATAAAAAAATGAGAGTTTGAAAATTTTCCAACTTTCCTATTTTTAAATTTTTCCAACCAAATTACTAAAAAAAATTATAATTTTATTTTATATTTAAACTTTTAATTCAAATAACATATTTTATTATTAATATTTTAAATTTTTAAAAAGTAAATTATCTTCTAAAATTCATGAGTTTTTCAATACAAATTCGTCATATGAATATAAGATATGAATATAAGAGTAAGTTATCATAATATAATAGAACAATTCTTAATTCTATTAATTTCATTATAACAATAATTATTGTAATTTCATTTCATAATTTATTTGTGGTACATATGTATGTGTATACCTTCATCCAGATTTTACATGAATTTATATAACAAAATGATATTTATGAAGGAATATCTTCTTGTACTTTTCTAAAGATCCATATTAAACAAGGTCCTAATAGAGAGTAACACTTCTACCATTTAAATATATTTGAGCTTTTGTGAGTTTAGAAAATTTAAAACATCCAACATCTAGAACTCATGACGTTCCAAACATGCAATAAACTTTATTTTGGCTTCTCATTATCTAAGATTTTAATCTATGTAATTTAAATATTTGGTGAAGTTATAATATCTCTTTTATAGGTTTCATTATTTAATACACAATTTTCACGTTATATATTATGTCCTCTTACTTTATTATATATTGCATCAAAATTAAAATATAAGTTATAAAACATAAATTATTTCACGAAAATTATTAAAGATAACAATTCATACTAAGTTTCACTCATCCAATCATGCAAGTATAACTCATAAGAAAATTAAGAAGATAATTTACAACTTTTATAAAAACTTCAAATTCTAGAAAAAGGCATTTAATTAGCTTAAAAGTTCAAAATTCACAAAACTTTAACTAATACTTGACCTTTAATCATTAAATTTGTCATAATTGGAGTTTTAGATCTCCCTTTTAAATTATTTCAAATTTATTGTAAGGCTAACGTCTAAGTCTACAACTTTCATGAATACTACATACAAAGTCTAAGTGGAAAAAGCATTTTACCACACAGCACCTACAAAACTACTGGGTGAAAATAACAAAATTTTTTCTTTAATTGCTTTCGAGTTTAAATTTATTGAGCAAAATTTTGATGGACTTAACAAATTTATAATATTTCATTGAGAAATTTAGAATTCGTTTAGTTTGATAGTAATATTCACTCTCTAAATAAATTTGTCTAAATAAAATTCTATCCACTTAATGAATTTATGTAAGATTTGTCATTTTGCAAAAATTTTAAATTTGATTCTCACCAATCATTTCAATTTAATTAATCATTAAAAGCACAAAACTACATTTAATTTCCACAAATCTACATTTCAATACATAAAACAATTCCATCCATTAACTACCATGTAATTATTTATTCAATCCTAAAACTCAAACAAAGAAGAGTTTTATTTCCCCTTTTTATACTCAATCTAATGATTCCAAAAATTCTTAAACAAAACTTTTATAGTTTAAGACTCGTGTTTAAATTCAACACACATTCTTTTATTCAAACAAAATAAAAGTTTGATACATTTAATCATTTCGTGCTCATATTGTCATTCAATAATGTAAAGAAACATTTCAAGAACAAATTCCAATTCATCTACACTTCAATACATTTCATAGGTTCATACTATTCTTAATCCTTTCACTTGAATCTAAGGCTCACTTCTAACAATTATAAGTTTCATCAACTAACAATTAACATTTCACAATCACAATCACATAGTCCTCAACTGAAAAGTCAAATCATCTCCAAATTTAGTGACTCAACTAAAAGATAAGTCCAAATCTCATGCACCAAATATGTATTTTAATATGCAAACTTTTCATCAAACTAACAATATCATGATAATTGTTCAACATTTTTAAACCATCCACAAAAGAATGTCCATTATTTAGAATGGTACATACATAATTAAATTCTAACTTAATTACAATAATTAACAATAATATTTTTTCTTAAAAATTTAGCTACTTCATCAATTTTGATCTTATGCAAGAAGCTTAAAATATTCGTAAAAAACTCCCCATAATCAAATTGAAGGTATTTAACAATCTTAAACTAACAAAAATTCATCATCAAAACACACATGCAAACTCATATACCTAAGCATGCAAATCACACATGAGCAAATGACAAATGAAATTTTGATCCATAAACATTGTTTCCCTCTTTACTAGCTTCACTGTGACATACTCAAATTTTGAAAACGGTAAAAAAATTATATTAAAATCTATAAAGAAAAGATAAAAAATTTATCTTAGAAAAATAGTAATTTTATAAAATAAATTTTGAATAATTAATTTTCTCTATTTGTAACTTTTTTTATCTATACAAATCAATTTGATTTGAAAAAAACAAAAAACATTTACATTAAAAATAAAATTGACAATTTTTTTAAATTACATGAAAAATAATAACAACACTACACTTTATTGCAGTAAAAAAATATTAAAAATTATAAAATTAGACGAGTCCTCATTAGTTAATAAACCTCTTTCTTTAATTTTGTAAACCCATCACTAATCAAACGGTTTAATTATTGACCCGATACCATACCCATTTCACCATTAACTCATAGAAAATATCCATATCAGAATTCCGGGTTTTTTCAAAACCCGAAAACCCGAACCAACTTATATTACTCCCTGTCACTAACCCCATTTCCTAAAACCTCTCACTCTCACTCTCTCTCACATTCTTCAACCATGGCGGCACTCAAGCTCCTCCTCTCCCACGCTCGCCGCCATTCCCTCGCCACACGCGCTTCTCTCTCACACTCTCCATTCTCTCTCGCCTCTCACCGATCCCTATGTTCTTCCTCCGAATCAAACTCAAACCCTCCTTCCACACGCTCCCAATCCATCCCCATCCAACCAGTTTCCTACCCTGTCAAGCCCAAACCCGCGCCGCCTGAACCCTCGCCGGAACCCTCACCACCACCTCCCGAGCCGCAATCCCTCCGCCCGCCGTCGGACTCGCAGCGCGCGTGGACTCGCGAGGACATCCGATACGTGAAGGACTCGCCGTCGATTGAGGTGGTGTCGTATGCCCCGCGCGTGGCGCCTCTCCCCGATGACAAGGTGGCGGACGAGGGGGCGGAGATTGAGAGGAGGAAGGTCGAGGCGGAGAATGAGCTGAGGATGAGAATGGCGAAGGCCGCCGAAGAGGAGCGGATGAAGGTGCCGTTTCCGCTCCTGATTAAGCCCAAAAAGAACGAGAAGCCGCCTCCGCTCGATTTGGCAGAAGCCATTCGCCAAGTTAAGGTGAAAACAAAGCCGTTAGTTCGAATTATAAATAGTTTCGAGTGACAAACCATAAATTTGGTTCGTCGAGTATTAATTTATCTGTTAAGTAGTCCTTGAAATAATGAAGTTATACAAGTAGTCACTAAAGTATTGTTGAATATCCATTAGATTAGTTTCTCATTGTTCAGAGACTAGTTTGAAGAATTTGTGTCGTACTCGAGCAGTGCTTAACATGATTTATGAATTATATGGCTGAAATTTGGTCTTTTAACCGAGCCAAATTGCATAGTGAGATTTGAGTAGTTGACCTCACCTAGTGGATTAAGACTTTGTTGTTGTATGTGGATTGTTTTTTTGCTGATAATTCTTTCTAGCTTAATTTGCACACCTTATGTGTCTATTGCGTAGAAGTTTTGTTGGAGCTTTGGGTAATGCCATTATTGGATTGTTGGTTATTAGGAACAAGTTACTGTAGTAGAAATTACGTTTGAAACAAGGAGTCTTGGACCCTCCAGTGAGAGAGTGATGCACTAAATTTATATAAAAATATTTGAGGCTGGCATAGTAACCGCTATGGAATGTCTAAGCTGTTGCCTTTTCTAAAAGAGCTTGTAATTTGTTTCTCTTTCAAAATTTTCGGTTAAATGCCTTTATTGAGACTGTTAAAGTGACATATACTACATACACTAGTTGTGGTTGGTCATTTTTGTCGTCTGTAAGTGTGGCACCTTGTCATACAATAATCTTCGCTTAGATTAAACATGTTAGGAGACTGAAACTGCATTTTGCAGATTTGTAATCAGATATGGAGCTGTCCTGTAGAAAAAGAAAACGAATACATATTGCAATAAATTACTAAAAGCTATTTGCAAATTTTTAATATATAGATAAAAAATTATGCGTTGTTTACTAATGTTACTCTTTTCCTTGTTAGGGAGACCAATTTGGAAAGTATAAAATTGTTACTAGTTTTTAATAATAGAAACTGTATTTTTTGTCTGATTCTGTATGTGTGCTCATAGCTGTTATGTGGTTTCAACATTGAATGCAGTATGAAGGTCTGTGTTATAGAAGTATTCTGTGTAGCACAATCCCCCTGTCGAGTTTTTAATTTCAGATATCTATTATTTGTGAATTATTACAACTATATTGGCACATATCCTCTAACCAATCTGTACTATTTTCTTAATAATGGGTAGTACTAAGCAATGTTGCCAAACTCTCTAGTTAACTAGTAAACCTTTACGAGTTTACTGTTTTAGACAGAGAATATGAGTTAACTCTTTGTCAAACTCTTTTATAGACAACATTGGGTAAATTCTTTAATTTCGTGAAAACTCTCAAGTCAAGAACTGAGTTAGTGAGTTCAAAAATCAAACGTTATTGTTGGCTCCCATTGACTCTATTAAGAATTAAGTTTAAGCCTAATTCGTGTTCACAAATAAGTTTGTAAGGTGAGGTTTACCCTAGTTATATACTGTAAATTAGTTCTATCTCTAGTTGATATAGGAAGCCTAACTCATTCTTGTTAGGATAGAATTTGATACCATATTAGGAAGTGAGTTTAAGTCTAACTCATCCTCACAAAATCGGCTTATAAGGTGAGATTTGTCCCACTTATATACTATAAATTCACTTTATTTCTAGTTGATGTGGGATCTCCAACAAATCCCATAGTTTATTTGAAGAAATGAACTCCTTTTTGAAATGTTTTCACCATAAAAAGTTATGTTTCTAGAATTTGTATGATTTGGATCATTTATATAGTTTACCTTATTTAATAATAATGTACCATAACACATTTTTTAATTGTAGTTTGTTACTTTGCTTTATTGTGAGTTGAAATGTTGAATTGTTGTTGTGTTAAAGTATCATGTTATGTGTAAATGTCCTGAATATTTTAGTTGCCTCTCGAGTTTAGGATCCAGTCTATGAAATCTTTACCAAATTTATGCTAATTCTTGAGTGTAATAACCTTGATGCTACACTAATGAATTGTTAGTATAGCTAAATTGCCTACGTCCAACCTTTAGGGTCATTGATTGGATTAACACATCCTTAATAATGATGATCACAATTTACCTTGAATATTTCATCAGTTGCTGTCATTTAATATAATTACATACTGTTCAGGCCAATGCCAAGGCAAAGTTTGATGAAACTGTTGAAGCACATGTAAGATTGGGTGTTGATTCAAAGCGAACAGAACTGGTATGCATAGTTTCCCCCCTTTTCCCTGTCTTGATTGTGTTTGTTTTCTTTAGTGATTCCTTGAACATATAAATTTTGAATTTGACATGTAGAGCTGATGCTCCATAGGTTTGTCATGTTCAACAAATTGCACAAGTAAATACTTGGAGGTTTATGATTTTTGAACTTTGAAGATTAATGTCCAGTAATTTCTGTTTGCTAAAGAAAATGATATTTTTGGATCAATATAGCTCTCATGTGCTACAAGACTTGCCCTTGTTTACAAGGACTTCAAGTTACCAATCCTACATATTTATGTATGCTTTGAATGGATGGTTATAGTAATGGGTCCTTTTGTTTGATAAAAGTAAAGTTAGTTAATTAATAATATCATAAATTTGAATTTTATTCAGAAATAACTATAAGATTATTTGGTTTAAATAGTGGTTAGGTTATATTTATTGACACTGTACATACTTCAAGAAATACTTTTTTACCAATGAGTATGACTTATATTAATAAATGCATCCACTTGTAGAGAATGAGTGGATGTTTCATTGATTGATTTCACAATAAATTAAGGGTATAAAAGGAAATTAACAATTAATAAATTGAGGGCAAAAAAGAAATTAACAATTAATACATTTGAAGGTTTGTCCATGATTCTTATAATTAGTACCAAAAGAAGGGAGTGTGTGTAACTTATATCGTTCATAGGCTAAAATACATCCACAATAAATTAAGGGTACGAAAAGAAATTAGCAATTGGTACATGTGCAGGGTGTTGTTTCTTATAATTAGGACAAAAAGGTGTACCCATTTTCCGGAGGAAGTAATATCTTTAAAAACATAGCCTTTTCATGTTCCCTAAGCATCATATAGTGTGAAATTATTATTATTATTATTATTATTATTATGTTGAGTGAATTATCTTGGAAAATTTCTTCAAAGACTATAAAAAATATTGTACAATTTTATTTTACTTTTTTTTTATCTGCAGAACTCTTTTTTTGTGTTTATACATCCCAAATCACTGCTATTTTGCCTTTTTTTTCTTTCTGGATAAAACTATATATGCTGTTTCATCAGTCATTTGCTTTAGAAGATAATGATTTCAACTCTAATAGGCAGTTCGTGGTACTGTGATTCTGCCTCATGGTGCTCCCAAGGTAACATATGAATGTTAAGCAATTGATATAATGGTAGGTTTGTGGTCTAATTATCCATACCTTCCAGGCCGTCAGTGTGGCTGTTTTTGCAGAAGGGGCTGAGGCAGAGGAAGCTAAAGCTGCAGGAGCTGATATAGTTGGTGGTAGAGAGCTTATTGCGGAGATTGCCAGTAATGAACTGATCTCTTTCTACAAGTAATTTTGTACATCATATTGATAGATTTTTCTGGTACTATATTTGTGAAAAGCAAATGTGCAGATGCGTATTGTCCCTTGCCTTGTTGGTTCGATTCTTGCTTTTCTTGTTTTTCTAGCTGTGTATTCATCACCTTCTGTTTGTGGATACTCACTTCTAGTTTATGCTTGCTGATCTGCAGTTATTTTTCTCCGTTGTTCTATCTGTGCGCACACCTAAACGTAATGTTTTAATTTAGGCAAATTTGTAACATTAGTTTTGTTTGTCATGTGCTTAACAGACATTTACCAGACACTTGTAACATCAATTTTGACTGTAACTCAACTGTGCATGGAATGGAATATTCTATACATGTCCTTGGGGCCTTAGCAACTATAATTTTTCCTCTTCATGCCAAGAATTTAAAATTTATAAACTATCCACATCTAATAATAGCTTATATACACTTATAGGTGGTAAGAATAAGCTCAAGGTTGACAAATGCTTCTCGTCTCCTGGAATGGCACCTCATCTTGGAAAGGTTTTTTTCTTTAGTTTAAATGGTCTTATACTTAATCATCTGAATTAATAGTTTTTTTTTTTTTCTTCTAAAGCTTATATGAACTATGCAGATAGCACAATACCTTAGAAAGCGCAGACTGATGCCAGATAAGAAGGTTAGTTCATCAACATCTTTTGACATTCTTTTTAAATCTGGGAAGATGTGGGTTGTATGTAACTCTTGTTTGGGCTACAGCTAGGTACTCTCACCAGCGATATTGCAGGGCAGTTGAAAGAGTTAAGACAGGGTCGGGTGGAGTTTAAAATGGAAAGTAAATCAATTTTGCATGTGGGGCTTGGAAAGGTACGGTGGTGTTCTCTTCCAACTCCATATAGACTCTATTACATGCAGTAGGTGTGTTGTATGATGTGTTTTTTGCTTCCAATAATTATCCACAGGTAAGCTACAAAGAAGATGCTTTACGGGAGAATATTAGTGCATTTATGAATGCTGTATTGCTTGCGAAGCCTGCTGGTTTAAAGAAGAGTAAGTAGCAAATACGTCCTTATGCTTCCCTACTCTCTATTTTTGGAAAAAAAGAAAAAAGATGATGTCAGATCACCTGGTAACCTATCTCCCCTCCCCCCAAACCTATTTACAACAAATTCCATAGCACTTTAAGTTGGTATAACATATGATCACAAATTTTATGCGTTAAGGTTACTTCCATTATCTTATAATTCTCTTTGTTATTCAGCTTCCAAATATGCTGGGTATGTGCTGTCTGTCCATATAAGCAGCACGGTAAGCTCTTGCATCTCATTATTGTTTCGTTTTTTTGTGTACTTAAGATTGAAGGCTACCATTTCATTCTTGCATTTCACATTAATGATACTAAAAGAAACATTAGGTGTGTACATATAACTCATCCTCCCCTATTCCCTTCTGAAAACAGAAAGTGAAGTAATATTGGCAATATTTTAGTGTTCAGTATTCAAACCGTCTCCACCAGGTGGAAAAGGCTTGGTTGTTATTGTTTTATGCAAAATATAACATCAGGGATTTTGATTTGCACGCTGTTTCTCACAAGGCAGTTATGAGGTTCTCATTGTTGACTCCAATGTATTTAGGATGCATGTAGTTGCTCTGAGTTAGCCTCTGATAGACGATCAGTAAAACGTGGTATAGGATTAAGCGAGACATAATAGTGAAAGTTTCCGCTCTTTCATGTGTTGTAAGGTTGCCCTGAGGAAGTTCAATCGATTTAGAGCAGCAATGCAATCAGATTATTATTGAAATTAAAAAATTGGGTCAAAAATTGAACTGGAGATAACATGATGATTAGATCTTATCTTATTCATGGTGCAGAACTTGAATTTATGAAGTATGGTGAGACCTGAGAATCAATGTTGAAAATGTTAAAAACGGAGTGGAGTGTACGATAAGAGAGAGTTCTTTATCTTTGTGATATCTATCACGTGCTCAATTAGATCTTATAATTTTTCTAATACAAAATGGTATATTCCCCTAGGATAGTGAACTTTCATGATTGCACTGGTTATGTGGGGAGATAGAAGCGATCATTAGTGATTAAAGTAGGAGAATCAACTTGGGCAGTGAAGCATGAACAATGAAAGGATAGTGAAACAAGAATGGGAGTTATAATGAAGATGTAAATTTGCTAGAGTCATCCGTGGCAGTGATTATGCATTTTGTCTCATTCTTGTAGCGTTCATATTATTTTGTGCTATCCTATTTATGCAGATGGGCCCAGGAGTACCTGTATCAATACAATCAGTGTCCAACGCTGCAGAGAACTACAAGAAAATGCATGTGGTATGAATCATGTGGATATATGACATGTGGTCATTGAACATGAATCCAAGTTTAGATGAACATATGTCGTAGTATTTTTGTTCATTACCATTGATTTTGTAAGCTGTTTAGTGATGTATGAGACAATAAGCGAAAATTTTGACATTGTGCGAGCTTGTTGAATTTTCTGGCTGTGTATCATTTTCCTCATTGCACCGCCCAAAATCATGGCTTACTAAATAAATTCATTTAAAGCATTACCGGCTAACCCTTTGATATCTGCATTTAATGGTTTTTTGTTTCTCTTCAAACTAAGTTTACTGATCATCTGCAAACTGACTTTATATGACAACAGACTTTTTAGGGTTCATGTGTCAAAAAAAGTAAAATGTGGTTATATTTTGCAGCGGTGAGTGCAATTGATTTTTCAAACGCTTGTTTAGTTTCTACCAAAATTAACAAAAATTCAGTTATTGTACTCCTCAAGGCAAGGGAAGGTAAATGGGATAATGCCATCTTATTCCATTTAGGCATATGATTTCACATTGACATTAGATGATTTGTCTCCATTTATTTGTCAACGCAATTTTTCTCGAGTTTCATGATGATGGTCAACGTGACTATTACATTACAGGTTCCACAGAATAAAACGCGGAAGAGACTTTTTTACCTTCCAACTAAGCATAGAGATGGTACTTATGTGATGAGAATCTTAAATGTTTTAACCCAATTGCTGATCTAAGTTATGAATCCGTGCATGTTTCTAATCTCAACTGTTACTTTATCCTATTAGGCTAAATTCACATTTTTTCCCAAAGAAAAATACATATACTAACAAAAAGGAAAATGACAATCATTGAGCTTGTTTTCATGGATATAGAAAGGAAAGCTCTGTTCTCCATAAAAATTTTATCAACTTAAATAAGACCGTTTTCTTTTGTTCAATAAAAAAGACAGACTTGTTTTCAAAGAGCTAACTCAAATACTTTCCATGCTGCATCCATATAATTAGTGGAAAACTCTAAATATATCTTATATCAATGGGAAATTTTTGTTTAATAATAAATATCTAAGATAGCAAAGCTTTACTAAGATTTGTGTGTATTGTATAATATACCTTTCCCTTTTTGCCATCAAAACCAAGTTTTTTAAGGCATTAATTTGGTTTTTGATTATATCATTTCTTTTAAGCATGGGAGCCACCCCATCACTCCTTGTCGAACTGCTAAATACTGCTTTATCAACTCTCACCAAATATTCTCAAATCGTATTATCGGTTATTAACAAAGTCTCTAGATACTTCGTATATAATTGAATTTTCAATTCAAACATGTTAATCAGAGTTTGATTTTTACTTACGTATACAAAGAAATATTTTATTAATATAAATATGTTTTGGTGAGATACATGATCCAAATATGAATACTTTCTCCACAAATACTTGTAGAAGAGACAAATAAATAAGAGTTCTTTAAAATATAAAATTAGCTTAACATTATAGAGATAATTTCAAAAAATTTCAAAAAACAAATTCTTGTTTTTCTTATTTTTCTCTCATTGGATAAGTTTATCCAAATATGCAGATATTATTTTATATAAAAAATCACACAGTTTGCAAAACACTTACATCAACTTTTGAAACTGTAATTTGCTTTATATTAATATTGAAAAAAATATATTTTTCGGACTATTTTTGTTTTTTGCTATATCAACTAACTGTGGTTAGAAAATGGTGATGAAATGTGTTTTCAAAACTCAAAGTTTTAAGACAACTCTGTCTTTGACTAAACTAATGCAATCTATTCATTTTGGATTCCCAGATCTGTAAACAAACTTCTCACACACTTTACAATTTCTACTTAGTCAATCTGTTTAGACTAAATGAAAACGAGTGATGATATGGTTAAGGAAATGACAAATAATAAAATAAAAGATATTACGTTGAAATTTTAAAAACTACTTAATATTTGTTATTAAACTATTAAAAATATAAATGTACTTTTGCCTTTAAGTATTCATTAAAAAAGTTTCGTTTGTGTTAGTTTTGAGATGATTTTTTAAAACTACTACTTTAGTCTTTGTAATTAAACAAATTTTATGTTCCAGTCTCTATATTTTAAAGCTACACCTTTCATTTCTTATATATGTTATTCTTAGTATGTTTTAATCCCTTCGCGTTTAGTGGTAGAGATTAAAACAAACCAAAATGATATATACTATAATTTAAAACAAAGTTAAAATTATAAATATAAAAAGATAAAAAAGGTACAATTTTCTCTTGGAACATGTTTAGATTAAATTTCTAAACTTAGGTTTCTTAAAATTAAGTTTATGAACGGAATTTGCAAGATTATCTTAAAAATATACAAACAATCAAGGTTTAATTTAGTTTCAAATACTGTTTTTAATAAAAAAATTACTTTATCAAGTGCTCAAAATATTTTAAGTACCTTTTTTTTGTTAACCACTGAAATAATATGATTGTTATTTTTATTTTCCATTTTTTACTTTTAATTTATCAATCAATTTGTATTTTTCTCTTCTAATATTTTAACTCTTTCTTGAGAGAAGAAGATGTGAGTTGACGAATTAAAAGAAATTGAAGATTAAAGAAACAAATTAATCGACAAGTTAAAAAATAATAATAATAATCACACTATCCTATTAATAAAAAAAGTCAAACATAAATACTTACATTAAAATTAAAATATTTCTAGCCCTCTTTAAAAAGAATTATTAGAAACTCAATAAAACCTCTTAAAACTTTATTAATCAATCTATTAAACATATATTTTCTTTGTGTTTATTCTCCAATGTCTTTAACATCCAAACTTAGAGCACACGTAAATTAATCTATAGATATTCCATTTACACCACTTAAGCATTTCTAAATCCTAATAAAATCTCAAAATATATAAAAAAAAAAGAACAAAACTAAAATAGAAAACTTGCACAGGCATAAGACAAAGTAAAAGGTAGTCAAACTGAACAGCCAACGGGTTATCCAAAAAAACAACAACGCGGTAATGATTAAAAGTCAGCATTTTTTAATGGGAAAACAACTTCTATTTTTGCAACTAAAATGATTACGACGGTTTCATATTTTTTAAATTAAATTCGTAAATTTAAAGTAATATATAAATGTATTATTTGTTCGCAATGCATAATATAAAATATACTTTAATGTTTTATTGTGTACCTACCACACATAACAAGTTTTATCTCACATAAGACTCAATATCTAACAAGGTAAACCAACTGCTTTGTTTCAAAATCTTAAAGACTTCAAAAAACATTTAATACTCATATTATTATAGAATAAAAAAATTATTTAATTTTAAGATTATACTAAAAAAATTAATTAAAAATTTAAACTATCTTAACTGAGTTTAAATTTATATGGATGCTATAAATATTATTTAACGACTTTAATTTTATATTGGTACTATAAATATTATTTAATAAATAATATTCTTAATAATATTTATAATAAATTAATAATATTCTTTTAAAAAAATTAAACAGTTAAGGAATCCTAAAAATTAAAACTATTTAATTTTTCTATTTTTTCTCTATATTCTAACAGATTGACATTATTTCTTTATATATCCTTTTATTATCTAACTTTCCCACTTATCTTATTCTTTCTTCACTTATCTCCTTCCTTCTTCTATCTCTTTGTTCTTCCATAATATTATTTTAATTTGTTTCCAATTTCAAATTTGTTTCATCATTTTATACTGTACATTTATATGCGTGTTCATACTGTGCATTTATGTGCGCGTGTCTTTATTTGGAGACTTCAGCTGCCTGTCGAAGATTGATTGAGAAGAGTTTGTGTTCACTTTTACTCTTAAATTATAAAATTATAAATATTTGATTTTAAAATTATACTAGAAAAATAAACAAGACTTTAGGAGGCCCGAAGTGAAATAAAAAATTGAGGTATTTTTTAAAATTATTTTAAAAAATTATTTTATACTGTGTATTTATGTGCATATTCATACTGTGCATTTATGCGCAGTATTTTTATTTGGATACTTGGAGCTATAGATTAATTGAAGAAGAGTTTGTGCTCACTTTTGCTCTTAAATTATAAAATTTTAAAATATTTAATTTTAAAATTATACTAAAAAGATAAATAGTAGCGGCTAATTTTTTAGTAATGACCTCATCTTTTTAATTCTCTTTAGGCCTCTTAAAACCTTAAACCGCCATTGTTTTATCTAACATAAAAAAGCTATGAATAATTGATGTGTAAAGTAACAATAATCATATACCTCCTTTATAGAAAATAAATCAATAATTAAAACTATGACCAAAAAAATGGTTTAACCAAAAAGGAGCATAATTTGATGAATCCATTATTTTGGTGCTATCATAGTAGTTATAAAATAAAAATAAATAAAAAATTGATAAATCAATACTCTCATTAATATTTTTTTAAATATATAACTTAAATAGTTATATATATTTAAAAATCAAAATAAAAACATATAACTAAGCACTTATAAGGCATTTGAAGTATAAATTTGATATTTTTTATAATTTGTTAATAAGGGAAATAATTCATAATAAAAGTAAGATATATTTAGATTAAAAGTCCCGGACTCAATAAAAACAGTATTTTTAGAGTTATTTTGATTACTCTAAATTCCAAAATATAAGTATTTATTTACTCGATAATATTATTCTAAGTACTTTATTTATAGATCATTGAACATTTATAAACAAGAGTTATTGTCATATAAAAGAAAGAACTATATTACATAGTTATAAATTACACTAAATACTGTACTATGTAATTTTTTACTGTATAAATCTACATTAATTAAAGTTTTTATCATATATAAAGTGCTTTTTTTTCCTTTTTAATGCCTAAAATGACATTAAATCAAAAGAATTTGAGTCAAGTAAAACAACATCATTTAAAAGGATACTTTTTTCTTAAATATGCTTCAATCAATAAAAATTCTTACTGATAGACTTGTAATGTTTATTGTGCTTAATGCTTTCAATATGATTGTTATTAGATCTTTAATCTTTTTTCTTCTTCAAAATACTATGCTCATAAAAGCTAACGCGCTTTTGTCAAGGAAAAGAAGTATATTTTTAACTCAAACTTGAAATTTTAGTCACATATTATTGCAATTAATTTCTTAAAAAAGAAAAAAAAATTAAATGTGAGCCATGAACCTTTCGGCTTTAGGGAATTCAATTTTCAAATAGAGTAATACTTATAAAAAGAACTAAGTTCCTTAAACTCACATAGAGTAAACACTAAAGTTGTATGCTGCCTTTTTGAGGGACTTTGCTGCTGCCATGGTGAAGATGGGCAACATCAGTCCTCTCATTGGAACCAATGGAGAGATCAGAAGGAATTGCAGGGTGGTGAATTGATCATAATATAGCAACAATAATAGTAATAATGATGATCATGTTTATGTCATTTTGTTCCTGTTTGTGGAGCTTATGATTATCATAACAAGAGGATACCCATCAGCATGGTGTTAGAAGTGTCATAACTTGACTACATCTTAGGTGTATAATAAAAAAGATTATAAATGTTACTTTCTTTCTTGTGGTGATTTACTTGTTAATTTCTAGCTTTTATTGTTTTTTTTAAATAGTTTTTATAAATTGATTTTTAAATTTGATATTTTGTAAGTAAAAAATCTATAATAAAAAAATCAATAAAGAGAATATAAACTAATCTCTACTAAAAATTAATCATGAACTTAATAGATGACTCATACTTTTAATATAACTAAAAAAATTATAACAAATCCGTAATAAATAAAAAAAGCTTAAATCTACTTTTCAAAAAGGTAAGCAACTTTAATCTAATATATTATTTTATTACTAACTTAACTGTGTATTTTCCGTGACCACTTTATAATTAAATAACATTATTAATATTTTGCATAACTAAGTAATTAATATTATTTTTATTTCATCAATGTTTGTTGTTAAAAATTGAAAAAATCCATTGATTAATTGAATTATCAAATATATAATTAATTTTTTACACATCCTAAAATTACACAAAAATATATAGAGTGAACGTTCTTAAATAGGCTCAGGCAAAGGTTGTTGTGGTTGTGGCAGCTCAAGACTTTAAGAAATCTAGAGTGAATTAAAAAATAAGGTATTTTTTTAAAAAATTAGTTGTTATTGTTTATCTTTTTAATATAATTTTAAAATTAAATATTGTGCATCCAAATAAAAACACGCGCATAATCGTACAGTATGAACCCGCACATAAATACACTGTACAACAAATATTTTTAAAATTATTTTAAGAAAGATTCATTTTTTTAATTCACTTTAGGCCTCCTAAAGTCTTGTTTATCTTTCTAATATAATTTTAAAATCAAATATTTATAATTTTATAATTTAAGAGCAAAAGTGAACACAAAATCTTTCTTAATCAATCTACGGCTCCAAGTCTCCAAATAAAGACATGCGTATAGTCTCGCACATTATGAAAGCGTACATAAATACACAGTATAAAATAATTTTTTAAAATTATTTAAAAAAAGACCTAATTTTTTTTAATTCACTTTAGGCCTCCTAAAGTCTTGTTTATCTTTTTAGTATAATTTTAAAATAAAATATTTATAATTTTATAGTTTAAGAGCAAAAGTGAACACACTAATTTTATAAAATTATTGTAATTTTATAATTTTATAAAGACACGCGCATACATGAACACACATAGAAATGCACAGTATAAAATGATGAAACAAATTTGAAATTGAAAACAAATTAAAATAATATTATGAAAGAACAAAGAGAGATAGAGAAAGGAAGGAAAGAGATAACTGGAAGAGTTAAACAATGAAAAGACATATAAAGAAAGAATGTCAATATGTTGGAATATAGAGAAGAGATAAAAAAATTAGAAAATTTTGATTCTTAGGATTCCTTAACTGTTTAATTTTTTTTTTAAGAAATATTATTAATTTATTATAAGAAAGTTTCAACAATATTATTTATGAAATAATATTTATAGTACCAATATAAATTTAAAGTCATTAAATAATATTTATAGCATCCATGTAAACTTAAACTCCCTTAAGATATTTTAAATTTTTAATTAATTTTTAGTATAATTTTAAAATTAAATATTTTTTTACTTTATAATAATATATGAGTGTTAAATTTTATTGAAGCATTTGAGACTTTGGAGCCTAAAGCTGTTGCTTTACGTGCTTAAGCCTTGAGCTACTCTTGAACTTAACCTTATCTTATCCTGTAATGAGAAACAAAAGAAGAGAATTGGGTAACTAGTGCTTTTTTCTAAAATTAAAATTTTAAAATAAAAAAATTGTTTAAAAAATATTTTTTTTGTATTATATTATTTGAATGATGTAGATAAGTAATATTATTGTAATTTAAACCATTATTTTTTAAAATTAAATTTCAATTATTAGTTATAATGAAGTAATTTAACATGTCAAATATATAAAAAGGACAATTGAATTTATATTGAATTTTTTAACAATTTTCGCAAAGTTGAATTTAATGATGGGTAGACAGATACAAGTTTTAACACGATGTTAACATCTTTTTAAAAACTTAAAATCTTTTAAAAACCTTAGTTTATAAAAGCCTTAACTCTTGTTTTAGTTCAAATTTAATAAAATGAAATATAATCAGCTCAAGGAAAATAAGAATTTATGTTGTATGTGTTGTATTAGTTCATCTTTAGATGTAACTATATCTAATTTTCTATTAATTGATTAAGTTTTAGGGTCGTATTTATTTTTATGATAATTTTGAGTTAATTTTTATAATAGAATCAACCCTTTCAAAGTTTGGAATCGACTTAATTTCCTATTTTATTAGGTTTTTATTAATAATGGATTATTGGATTTTGAGAATGAATTTGTATACTAATTCCTATTATATTGTTTAAAAATTTGAACAGGAAGTATTAAATTAGAAGAAGAAGGATTAGAGCCATTGAAGAAGAAAAATATAAGAGAGAGTTAACTCAAGCCCGATGTTAGAATTGGCGCCCAACACTAAAGATGTCGAGAGTAGGGTCCTTAAATTGTGCCTAGCGCCATTGAAGTTGGGTCGAGCACCAGTTGAGCTATGAGCCGCTGGATCTGAATTGTGTCTGACGCCACAAAAGTTTAGTTGGGCACTAGCATCGTTGAAGTTAATTTATTTAAATAATCCTCGGGTTAGGCATCTAGAGCTAGAGAGAAGAAAAAGTCAGACTTGGAAGATAACTTTATGATTCCTTGGTGTAATAATCTTTTTCCATTGTTCATTTGCTATGTTTGGTCTCTTCATGACTATGAGGAATTAAACACATTGTTCTCCCCGTTAGATGTAACCAACTGAATTCTCATTTAATCAATATGGATTTTAATATTTATATATATGTATTTTCTTTCAATGTAATTATTTTGATTTTATGCTTAATGCCTCTTGTGGTAATCATCCATGACTTGATATTTGATTCTTAGGGTATTGAAAATATTGCTTGTAATCTAGAATTTAATTAAAATACCTAATAAATGATTGCATTTATGAATAAGAATTATTCATTGTTGTCTTAAGACCTTTGTGGCAAAGAAAGTCCTTTTTATGTAATTGATTAAGTAATTGACGATTAATAGGTAATTCTGGCTCATTCATCTAAGAAATTAGGGTATAGGTATTATTGTGGGTTAACATTGACATTTGTTAAGAAAGAATGTAATGATTTTTATGTTTGAAAGTAAGATTTGGTGAAGTCTAACCCTATCAATTTCATCCAATTGATCATTATCATTCTTTTGCATTATAAGTATTTGACAAAAATCTCTAAAAATATTTAAATTGTTTTTGCAAGATTATATTTTCTCGCTCAACTATCAAAATTATGAAATTATTTTTTAGTATAATTTTGAGAGTTTTCTTTATATAGAATTTTGAAGAAAGTAACTATTGGAAATCTTTTATGCCCATTGAGAAACTTCAAACTCATATTTTCATCTTTAAGTTTGCGTGTAAGGATGAGTTAGGCTTAAATTTCACTTCTTAATATGGTATTAGAGCTAATCCTAGCATAGTTGTTGGACCTATCGTACCACCCGCTATTGGGCTGCTAGTAGACCACCCTTAAACAATATAGTCTCATGCACGAGTTGAGCAAGTGTCGGAGATCTCACATCGACTAGAGATGAGATTTTTCATTAGTTTATAAGTGGGTGCAAACCTCACCTTACAAACTGGTCTTGTAAGGTTGAGTTAGGCTTAAAAAATCCGCTTCTTGAGCATAGAGGGTTAGGAATATATTTCCTTAGTCTAATTGTGGGCTTTATATTTATTTATATATAATCATATTAGTTGTTGATTTCATTAACGTTCGAAATCGTTTGTCATTAAGATAGTTTTAATGACACCCCCTAATGTCTTGGATAATTGGTTTAATGGAAATCATTTTCTGAGAGATTAATAGAATAAAAGGGAGGTAAAGTGTTGTCCCCAATATACCAAAATCACAAACTTTGTGTGGTCTCCTACCCTATCAAAAGAGTCACCCTAAGTCCAGCAAGAGGAATAAGGAAGATTTTGGTTGAGGAAGATCATAACCATATCAAGTATTCTATCTTCATCATGGATTCAGGGATGTGACTTTTCTATTGGATTATGATTCTCAATAATTTAACATGATGACTAAGTTCATTATTCGGATCATTTATTCTATTATTCTTTCATAGACACAAAGATGCATGAAATGTGCTTCATGCAAAATTAAATGTTTATATTTTTCTTTAAGTAATATCTTGATAGTTGGCATGAATTATTATGTCTAGGTTAGAAAGCTTTCACCCAAACTAGACTAAAGTAGGAAACTGTTCGTGGTTGACATAAGACATTGTTGACTAGAGTAAAGTATGTTATGAGTCTCTCATTGTTGACTCCAATGTATTTAGGTTGCATATAGTTGCTTTGAGTTAGTCTCTGATAGACGATCAGTGAAAAATGGTATAGGATTAAGCGAGACATAATAGTGAAAATTTCCACGCTTTTATGTGTTGTAAGGTTGTCCTGAGGAAGTTCAATCGATTTAGAGCAGCAATGCAATCAGATTACGATTGAAGTTAAAAGAATTGGGTCAAAAATTGAACTAGAGATTGTAAACTAAAAACATGATGGGAATAATTAATTATAAGCATTCCACAAGATCATCAGAATTCATGATTCTCACATATAGGATAATAAGAGAGACTTACCTTGATCCATGAGAGATCTTCTTTCTTCTCTTTATCTCTTTTCTTTATTCTCCTTTCTCCCAATCTATCTCTTTCAGTCACTTTAATCTCCACACACGTTATTGATGGTTAAATGTGAAGAACGCTTATACTGTAGAGACAGAACCCTATGTTCTCTATAAAACCTATCTCCATCAGATGGGTTACCTATCAATTATTTATAAAATAAACCACTTCTCATAATTACCAAAATGTTCTTTTAGTTTTATTAAATCACATACAGGCCCATAATAATATTTCACATGAGTCACATTATAGAATAATTTATTTATTTATTCTAACATTCTCCCATTTGACTCATGTGATGCTATAATACTTCATGATTTAATAAATTACATAAGTCATAATGCACATTAAAGGACATTCAATAAAATTGGTTTCATCATTCGACATACTTAAAGATATAGGAGTAATAAGAGTCATGGCGGTTACATGTCATTCAATCGACACATTTCCTTCCATGTACTACTGTATCGTCCTCCTCCTTAAGATGACCTCATAATGAGAAGTCCATAATGGGTTCAAACATAATGTCATCTTTCATCATCAATAATAGCATAATCTGTTTTCTACATCACAATCATAATTTACATGCATATTCATAAAGTAGAAAACATATATTTCAAAAACTTGAACAACAATGAGTTCAAAGTGTTAAGTAGCATTAATAAACATTGAACATTCACTAGTACACATAATGTCCATCTTCTTTACATGGCCAATAAATACTTTGGACGGTAACCCTTTTGTTAAAGGGTCAACAATCATAAGATCGGTGCTGACATGTTCTATTGACACTCTTATGTTTCTGAACTTCTTCTTTAGCGACAAAGTATTTCAATTCCATAAGTTTAGCACCTTTGGAATACTTGTCATTTTTAGAAAAGAAGACTGCTACGAAATTATCACAATAAGTTTTCAGCGACCTAGCAATAATGTTAACAATCCCAAGTCCTGAAATAATATTTCGTAGCCAATTAACCTGAAATGTGGCCTCAAAGCATGCTACAAATTCAGCTTTCATGTGGATGCAACAATGACTAGCTGCTTCGCACTTTTCTATGAAATCATTCCTCTGACTAAAGATACACATAATCAATGTAAACTTTCTTGTATCTATACAGCCATAATTAATTTGAATCTGTATATTCAATCACCTCAAGATGATCATATCTTATTTAAGCATGTGTTTATTTGTTCCTTACAAATATCTAAAGACTTTCTTTGCAGCTTTTCAATGATCCAATCCTAGATTACTCTGGTATCTACCAAGCATACCAACTGCAAAACTAATATCTAGCCTCGTACATGTTTGAGCATACATCAAAATCCCAACAATAGATCCATAAGGAATATTCTCCATCTGTTTCTGTTCCAACTCATTCTTTGGACATTGCATAAGACTAAATTTATCTCCTTTCTGTATTGGAACGGGAGATGTTGAACATTTATTCATTCTGAACCTCTCTAAAACTTTATTAATATATGCTTTCTGAGACAAACCCACCAATCCTTGTGATCTATCACAGAATATTTCTATTCCTATCACATAGTATGCCTCACCCATATCTTTCATTTCAAAGTTATTAGAGAGAATCTTCTTAGTCTCACTTAACAGAACAAGATCATTAGTTGCAAGCAAGATATCATCAACATACAGAATCAGAAATATAAACTTGCTCCCATTGACCTTCAGATATATACATCGATCAACAATGTTTTCCTTAAATCCAAAGGAAGTAATAGTATCATTGAACTTAAGATACCATTGCCTGGAAGCCTGTTTAAGTCCGTATATAGAATATCACATTACTAGGAATCCTATTCAACAGATACATGGCAGTTTTTTTTAAAGCATACATCCACAACGATATAGGTAAAGATGAATTGCTTAACATGCTCCTAACCATATCCATTAAGGTTTGATTATGCCTTTTTGATACACCATTTTGTTGTGGTGTACCCGACATTGTGTATTGAGCACAAATACCACGTTGCTCTAGGAACTTAGCAAACGGACCAGGATGTTGACCACTTTCATCATATCTTCCATAATACTCATCACCTCTATTTGATCTGACGACTTTCACCTTTCTGTCTAATTGCCTTTCCACTTCATTTATATAAATTTCTAAGGCATTCACTGCTTGAGATTTCTCATGCAGTAAATAGACATGTCCATAACGTGAAAAATCATCAGTAAAAGTGATAAAGTACTCTTATATAAACTGAAACAACCATTCCCAAACTTAAAAGAGTATCCAGCAACATCAAGTTTAGACAAAGAAATTAAATTTCTAGAGATACTAGGTACATAAAAAGTATCCAATAAGTCTAAATAAAATCCAGTTTCTTAATTATTCACGTAATGAATGGAGTGGTTTCCTAAGTTCTTAAGTCTGATCTCTTTCTAAACTAACATATTATGTAATTCATGCACATTCCATTTATCTTTCATTTGGAAAGGATCATACTCAGATGATAATGAGTTCAAAATGAACTGCACAAGAAAACTCTCATCCATTGCCATTCCGAGAGACTTAAGTTTTGCTGCAATGTTTGTCATCTTAATGACATGTTCATGCATAGTACGAGAACCATCAAATTTCATGGTTGTTAAAGTACTCATTAATGTCCCAGCAAGAGACTTATCAGCAGTCTGGGAGCGCTCTTCCACAAATTTCATAAACTCAGTTGCACTTCCAGTTTTGGGAAGAGCTGACTTGATATTATTTTCTATACTCATTCGCATAAACATCAGACTAAGTCTGTTTGACCTTTCCCAGACTTTATAATGGGTTTTCTCTTCAGTGCTGCTTGCATCAATAATAGTAGCAGGCTTTTCAACATGGAAAAAAAACGTATCAAGATCCAACACACCTAAGTGAAATTGGACTTGTTCACTCCAATTAGAGAAATTCAACCCATTGAATACTGGAACAGACATAGCTTGCGAATGTAAAGACAAAGGAACAAATACTGCAATAACACATACTTAACATTAATACTTTGGGTCATACATTAAACAGATTTCAATCAACAAATAGACATTATATGCATACTAATGTTCTTCTTTGGGTGATACATTAATACACAAAACATAATGATGTTATAATATTAACATTATTTGGTAAGACATATGCACTAATTAGAAAAAAACTCATTATCTTTGGATATATAAGTAAAACTAATAATGCATACTCACTACCAACAATCATGTCCATTAATTATAAGAACAACTAATCAATCTTTGGGCGATCCATGCATGCCTTATAATAATGAACTTCAATTAACCATATAAATCAATTATTCATAATTTAACATCCATTCTATGGGTAATTGAAATAAAAATTTATCATTAATTTGGAATTAAATAAAATATAAAGATTTGATCACTTTGGTGATTACAAATCTATCATACAATTAATTCCAATAAATAAAATTATCAATAATTTGGAATTAAAATAAAACATAAAGATTTGATCACTTTGGTTATTACAATCCATCATACAATTAATTCTAATAAATAAAATTATCAATAATTTAGAATTAAAATAAAACATAAAGATTTGATCACTTTGATGATTACAAATCCATCATACAATTAATTCCAATAAATAAAATTATCAATAATTTGGAATTAAAATAAAACATAAAGATTTGATCACTTTGGTGATTACAAATCCATCATACAATTAATTCCAATAAAAAATAATCATTAATTTAAAATTAATCAAAACATAAAGATTTGATGTTGATTACAAATCTATCATAAAATTAATCTCAATAAAATAATCATTAATTTGAAATTAATCAAAACATAAATATTTGATGTTGATTACAAATCTATCATAAAATTAATCTCAATAAAATAATCATTAATTTGAAATTAATCAAAACATAAAGATTTGATGTTGATTACAAATCTATAGTAATTACCACCTAGGCTTTTGGTTCTTGAGGGACCAAATAAATCCATGTGAAGCAGCTTTAATCACTTTGGTGATTACAAATCTATCATACGATTAATCTCAACAAATCAATCAATTCATAGATTAATTTTCATTAATACAGTGGAAAATAATCATAATTAAAATATATAGCCTTCTCTTTAATTATCAACAATGCAGTGGAAAATAATTATTAAAGAAACATCATTATACCCACTTTCAAAATCCTAAATCATAGGCATCATACGGCAGTGGCTATATATCATAATTAATGGAGGTGCAGCCAAATTGATTCTCATTCACTCACGTAAGTGATTTCACCAAAGATTCATCAAATTAAAATTTAATGCACATTATGTGATTAAAATCAAATTCGGCCATGAACAAAATAAATGAGCGGAAAATAAATTATGCTTAAAATTGATGTAAGTTTGCAATTGGTAGAACATGGATGCAAAATTCTTCCTTAAATAATGGGCATTGCAATTCACACACGTTAAAAGAGAGAAACATGTTATGGGATTAAAAAAATAGTATGTACCCATTCAATCAGAAATCCCTAATTGAATTTAGGGTTTATCAAAATTGGGAAAAACCATAATTGGAGAATCATAAATTCAATCAACCATGTGCTCTGATACCACATGTAAACTAAAAACATGATGGGAACAATTAATTATAAACATTCCACAAGATCATCAGAATTCATGATTCTCACATATAGGATAATAAGAGAGACTTACCTTGATCCATGAGAGATCTTCTTTCTTTTCTTTATCTCTTTTCTTTATTCTCCTTTCTCTTAATCTATCTCTTTCAGTCACTTTAATCTCCACACACGTTATTGATGGTTAACTGTGAAGAACGCTTATACTGCAGAGACAGAACCCTATGTTCTCTATAAAACCTATCTCCATCAGATGGGTTACCTATCAATTATTTATAAAATAAACCACTTCTCATAATTATCAAAATGTCCTTTTAGTTTTATTAAATCACACAGGCCCATAATAATATTTCACATGAGTCACATTATAGAATATCACATTATAAAATAATTTATTTATTTATTCTAACAGAGATAACATGATGATTAGATCTTATCTTATTCATGGTGCAGAACTTGAATTTATGAAGTACGGTGAGACCAGAGAATCAATGATGAAAATGTTAAAACGGAATGGAGTGAACGATAAGAGGGAGTTCTTTATCTATGTGATATCTAACAAGTGCTCAATTAGATCTTATAATTTTTTTAATACAAAAAGGTATATTCCCCTAGCATAATGAACTTTCATGATTGCACTGATTATGTGGGGAGATAGAAACGTAGTGATTAAAGTAGGAGAATCAACTTAGGTAGTGAAGCATGAACAAAATGAAAGGGTAAGTGAAACAAAGAGGGAGTTCTTTATCTATGTGATATCTAACACGTGCTCATTTAGATTTTATAATTTTTTTAATACAAAAAGGTATATTCCCCTAGTATAGTGAATTTTCATGATTGCACTGGTTATGTGGGGAGATAGAAGCGATCATTAGTGATTAAAGTAGGAGAATCAACTTGGGTAGTGAAGCATGAACAATGAAAGGGTAAGTGAAACAAGAGAGGGAGTTATAATGAAGATGTAAATTTGTGTTGCGAGGGGGCAAAACCGGGAAGATCTCACAAAAATAAGAATTGAGCCAAATCCACACAAGGGAATGACACCACCTTCAATCCAAAACCTTAAAGCATTGGGTTTGTGGGTCTTCTTTTTTATATGTTGCTCAACTTTCTCATTCATAGTCAATGTAAGACTTAGACTCACACTTAGATACCTAATAATTTGCTAGTGTCATCCGTTGTAGTGATTATGCATTTTGTCTCATTTTTGTAGTGTTCATATTATTTTGTGCTATCTTATTTATGCAGATGGCCCAGGAGTACCTGTATCAATACAATCATTGTCCAACACTGTAGAGAACTACAAGAAAATTCATGTGGTATGAATCATGTGGATATATGAAATGTGGTCATTGAACATGAATCCAAGTTTAGAAGAACATATGTCGTAGTATTTTTGTTCATTACCATTGATTTTGTAAGCTGTTTAGTGATGTATGAGACAATAAGCGAAAATTTTGACATTGTGCGAGCTTGTTGAATATTCTGGCTGTGTATCATTTTCCTCATTGCACCGCCCAAAATCATGGCTTACTAAATCAATTCATTTAAAGCATTACCGGCTAACCCTATGATATCTGCATTTAATAGTTTATTGTTTCTCTTCAAACTAAGTTTACTGGTCATCTGTAAACTGATTTTATATGACAACAGACTTTTTAGGGTTCGTGTATCAAAAAAAAGTAAAATGTGGTTATATTTTGCAGTGGTGAGTGCAATTGATTTTTTAAACGCTTGTTTAGCTTCTACAAAAATTAAGAAAAATTCAGTTATTGTATTCCTCAAAGCAAGGGAAGGGAAATGGGCATATAGGCATATGATTTTACATTGACATTAGATTATGTCTCAAATTTTTTGTCAGCGCAATTTTTCTTGAGTTACATGATAATGGTCAACGTGACTATTACATTACAGGTTCCACATAATAAAACACGCGGAAAAGACTTTTATACCTTCGAACTAAGCATAGAGATGATACTAAAATTTCATAAAAATGTATGTGATGAGAATCTTAAATGTTTTAACCCAATTG
>Ga0209700_101560_pt1 | contig 47623 bp, 26 predicted proteins | sample SiratroredBW_FD_187528 | JGI IMG/M metagenome (GOLD analysis project Ga0209700, IMG submission 187528) | Root nodule microbial communities of legume samples collected from California, USA - Siratro red BW (SPAdes) (version 2) | ecosystem: Host-associated > Plants > Roots > Nodule | place: USA...
GTTTGGTGCAAACTGGTTTGAAATACACTGCACTGGACAAAAATAAATCGATTCCAGTTTTCATGAAATCGATTTATTCGTGTCTGGCAGAACTTAAATAACTGATTTGTGAAAAACAGAATTGGGGTTTTTCCTTTATAAAAACTGCAAGGTTTCTAACGTGCGCCAGAGTCTGAATTACAGAAATTGAGAGTCAATTCTTGAGATCACTGTGAAAAAAACACTTTGGGTAATTGAGAATTTCTTGATCAAAAATCAATTGGGCCTTTTTCTTGAAGAATCACTCTTAACCAATTCACTGTGCCATTGGAATTCTTCAAGACTGTGCAAAGGCATCTTCTGTGCGCCAATCAGGGAGTCTTTCTTAACCTTTCTTGATCCCTTTTGTATCAAGCAATACGTTGATTGTTTATAATTCTGTAAAACACTTGAATGTTCGTACTGTTTTAGGCTATAGGATTTAGCCTTGTTTGTTTGCTGAATTGATTGGGGGACTGCAGGGAGTAGTTGATCAATTCAGTGGGTTCTTGATTCTTACAGGGAGTAGGAATTGTGTGATTGATTGTAAATTGAACAATTGATTGATATAGTGAAACTTTCTTTGCTTGAGGGGCAAAGGAGACTGGACGTAGCCCTTGAGGAAGGGTGAACCAGTATAACTGACTTTGTTATGCTTTTCTTGACCTTACTCTTTCAATTCTAAATTGTTCTTGCGCTATTCATTGGAATTAATTGGTAATAGAATTGATTCTTGAAAATCTGAAGAGTAATTGGTTAAATTGCTATACTGCTCATTGGGTTTGGTCTTTGTAATTTGAATAGGGTATAACTTTGCCTTTACAAGGTTTTGTAACATCTCTGAAACTGAAAAGCAATCTGTTTTTGATATTATATTAAAACTTCAAAGTGTAATCTGTTTTTGTGATTCTTCTGTAGAGATTGTGTCTTTGTCTTTTACTCCAAATCACAACTGATTTGTTCCAATTGAATTCTGAATAATTTGCAGAACTGCTATTATTGTAGTAATTGAATTTCAATATATGTTCTCAATCTTAGTGGCTGTCCAATCTGATCTTGATAGTAGCAGTGATAAATCTTCTTAATTTTTGAAATCCAAAATAAGTATTTCATTACTGATTTGCAAAACTGTCTTTGGTGTGTTGATGTGAGACTATTGAAGTGATTGTGAATCTTTGGTATTGATCATCTTTATATTGAGTCTGATGAATTGTTGTGTTTGATATAGTTGCATTGGACTTGACATTCTTAGTTGATATTGGTTTTGATATATCTCAGTTACATAAACTTGCAAATTGAGTATTAGTATTTCTATTTGTATTCTATCTTGTGTGCAATTTGGTGTGATTGAATCTGTGTGATATATTACTTTGAAATTGTGTGAGTTAATTTGCTTCATACTGTCTTTGCTGGATAATATTGGTTAGAATCATTTCTGCTGCATAAAATCCAACTGGTGTATGTGCTGTTTAAAATCTGCTCTCTGCCAACAAAATAAATTGATTTATTCGTTTCTGAAATCGATTTATTTCACCACTGCACCTTAAATCTTTTATCATTGAGGTTCAGAAAAGGTTTTCTATTCACTAAACTGTTTTCAGTGTTTTAAATCAGAAAAATCTTTTAAAGTTCAATTCACTCCCCCTCTTAAACTCAGCCAAATATATTTTCACAAGAATGTTACGTTGAGTCGTAGTCTCCAAAACCTCTGCCTTGGCTATGTAAACAAGAGGAAAGATTATGAAGAAAGGACGAATGCCTATGAAGAGTCGATGGTAAAACAAAAACAGGAAAGGGATTACACTTTCAGAGTCAAACAAGAGTTAGCGACTACTAACGCTGAGATGTCAATAAGAGCCCAAGAGAGGGACATAACCTCATCTGCGAAGCGTTAGTGGAGGAGATTGTATAAAGGCATCGAGAAGGATGAGCATGAGAAATTGAGGAGGTTACACGGTGTTCAAGTTAGGGTTAACGATGTGGCACAGCTAAAGATAGAATGTGAAGAACGGGTGAGAGAGAAACGTTGGTAGGGAATAGAAGCAGAAGAGAAATATCAAACCATGATGACTCAAGTAGAAGATTATATAGTTGATCATGAAAAGGTTGTATAACATTGGAAGGCATGAAAAGATTGTTGCATTGGCCAATGGGGCAATTGATGGAGTTCCAAAATCTGAAGCTGAGTCGGCTTTGTTTTTCTTCAATCCGATGAATGAAGTTAAAATTTTTATAGAGCATTTGCAAATGGCTAGTAGGAGAGATGAAAGATATGGTTGACCGTGATAGAAATTCATAGTTATTTTACTTTGTTTCCCAAAAGATTGTAATAAATTTTGTCGTCATACAATTCAAACTCTCAATCAATTCAGACTTGTGCTAATTTTCATATGCATTCCACAATTCTATGGTTGTTGTTAAATTAGTTTGCATTTAAAATCTACTTTTACATTTTTTAAATTCATTTTTTAAATTAAAAAAAACAGAAAAAAAAAACATAATAACAGCAAAATTTTTGCAATATCCTTACTGAACTCGCGCAATGCAAAAGGATGGAAGATTGGGGTAAAGCACAAGAGGCAATAAAAACTGACATCGGCTAGTTGAAATACCAAATAGGCCAAATCCTGGAAGCCATATCTACCTTAAAGAGCACTAATGAAAACAGAGGAGTCAAAAATGAGGAGGCAACTTCTAATTCCGTGGTATCACAAATAGGAATAATTTCAAATCAGAGCCATGCTACCCAGGGGGATAGAATGATTCATGCCGATTTTCCTCCATATGGCCTGCCTTCGGGCTATGTCCTGCCTTACAAGGAATATCCTGAAAAAAAGTAGTTACCACCATTAACCTTTCGAGCATGCCAGTAGGTTTGTAAGATCCAATTCAAATACCAATGAATACACACCCAATGAGCATAAATGTTGTGGAACCAACAAGTTTTACAAGGACTCACCCAATTGTTCATCTACAGGTAACGAATGAAGGGACCCAAGTAGGGCCCGTAACACTAGCTATAATTCAAAAGGCATACGATGATGCGAAAGAGCCAAAAAGTAAGCTGGAATTTTTGGAGGAGAGACTTAGAGCTATAGAGAGAGGAGGTAGTAATTGATTTAAGGACACTGCAGGATTATGTCTGGTTCCAAATGTTACAATTCCCCTCAAAGTTCATGTGCATCTAGAAAAGTCATCTACAATGACAAGACCATAATAATTGTCACTTATGCTCATGGTTTTAGAAGGTCCCGACAAGTCCATGTGAAGCATTTCCAAAGGTCTAGTGGTAGAAACAAATTGTTTTTGTTTAAAAGAAGTTTTAGTTTGTTTTCCCTTTTGACATGCTTCACATACTTTGTCCTTCTCAAACTTGAGTTTAGGCAAACCAATTACAAGCTCTTTAGATGCAATTTTATTTAAATGTTGCATGTGAATATGAGCAATGCTCCTATGCCACAACCATGTTTCATAACATTTAGTAATCAAACAATTAATTTCAGAATTTATGCAATTTAAATCAAGCATGTACACATTATTAACTCTTTTACCAACAAGGTGAGTTTCTCTTGAGTTTCTACTGGAAATGAGGCAGATTTCTGGTTGGAAAATAACCTCCAACCCTTTGTCACACAGCTGACTTCTGCTCAGCAGATTGTGCTTTAATCCCTCAACCAAAAGCACATTATGAATGATCAAGTTTCCTTTGTCTCCTATGTTACCACTGCCAACAATCTTTCCTTTGTTATTGTCCTCATAAGTGACATATCCTCCATGCTTTAGAGTCAAACCAGTGAGCAAGGATGCATCCTCAGTCATGTGCTTGGAGCAGCCGCTGTCCAAATACCAAAGCTTGTGGTTGGCTGCACCTTTATCCTACAAAACAGATTTATTTTATGAATCTTGGTACCCTATTTATTGTCTTTGGGTCCCGAACTGTTAATGCTACCCTTAGGTATCCACCTCATATGGTCATTTGGAACCTCATAAAGTCTAGCTCTACAGCTCTTCATAGTATTGTCTTTGTGTAAACAACAAAAACAAGTTTGAAAACGTGAGGTGTGCTGGCTGCCAAGTTTGAAAAAGCAGCTGAAATTTCTGATTTTCTTTTTAAACATGGGTTTGAAACCAATTCTAGCTTTATCAAACACACAGTTTTGGGAACCTAAAACAACATTTAAATCTGTCATTCCCGCAACAAGCTTGGAAGAAGTTTTTACAAGATATTTTACCTTTGCTTTCAGCACCTCACAGTTTTCACACTTGGTTGGTTTGCTAGACTCACCCTCATATTTAAAAGACTGGAAAATCATATTCAAATGCTCAAAATCAGTTTTAACAATTTTTAGTTCTTCCTCCAATGAGCTGACTCTCTTTTTCAGCCAATTATTCAAACCTTTTAGCCTATTATTTACCCCAACCAACCTATTTGCTTCCTCATGCGTTTCATGAAATGCTTGAAGCAATGTGCTGTAATTTCCAGAATTAGATGAGTCATTTGATCCAACACTACTTACTTCTGACTCCTCTTTTCCCATTAGGCATAGATTGATTTCTTCCTCCTCTTTTGATGAGCAGCTTGTTGTAGAATCATTTTCATCCCAAGCTATGTATGCTCTTTTTCCCTTGTTGCTCTTGCTTAATTTTTTCATTTTAGCAGTTTTGTCTTTGTGATTCAAATTTGGACATTCAACTTTGATATGTCCCTGCCTTCCACATCCAAAGCAAGTAAGGTTAGAGGAAATTAAATCAGTTTTCCTGGTGTACCTTTTAGTTTGTTGATTTTTCTATTTTCCTTTCTTCCTTAGGAGCTTACTTAATTTTCTTGTGAGTATATTCAATGTTTCAACCCCACTATCACAGCTTGAATCAGTTTCGCTATCTTCTGCTTGCGCTGCAGTTTTGGGAGCAATACTTCTAGACTTCCTCTCTCCATTTTCCTGCTCCTTAAACCGGTTCATTTCTAGTTCATGCTCCCTTAGCTTTCCAAACAGTGCAGTTGTGCTCAATGTTGAAAGATCCTTTGTCTCTGATGTGGCAGTGACCTTTGGCTGCCATGATCTGTCCAGACACTTCAATACTTTGATGTTCCGCTCCTCTTTGTCAAAGGTTTTTCCAAGCCCAATGAGATGATTCACTATGTGTGTGAACCTTTTCTGCACATCAGTTATTGTTTCTCTAGCTTGTACTCTATACAACTCATACTCTTGAATTAGAGCATGCTTCCTTACCCTCTTTACATCATTTGTCCCTTCTAGGATATTCCATATTTCTTTAGCTAAAGAACACTGTAAAACCCTGAAAAACTCATCTAAATTTAAAGCAGAGGTTATAATGTTCTTAGCTATGTAGTCAAATTGATCTTTTCTGCTCTCATCTGTACTCCAATCAGACCAAGGTTTGTCAACAGCAGCACCATCAATTACATTTTTAGGAATAAAGGGCTCATTTACAATTGCGTCCCAAATACCTCTATCAAGAGATTCAATAAAAAATTTTATCCAAATTTTCCAAAACTGATAGTTAACACCACTGAACAAAGGTGGTCTATTAATAAAAGCACCCTCACCAAAAGGTAGCTTTCCCTCAGCCATAAGACAAAAAACTTGAGTAACTTTCAAGACATAGCTCTTGATACCAATTGAAAATGTATTTGGTTGAGTTCAAGAGGGGGTGAATTGAACTTTAAAATTTTTTACCTTTAAAACAGTTTAAAAAATGTTTAACAAGACTCGATGAGATTTTGAAAAAGTTTAAAGCAAAATGAAAACCTTTAATGAATCTTAAGATCAATAATATAGGGTGCAATGCAAAAATAAACTGATTTCAGACACAAATAAATTGGTTTATTTTTCCTGCAGAGTAAATAACTATCACAATTATACACAAGCAATATTTCTATAGTAGTAGAAATCAAATCACAGCTAGGTTGCTACACAAACCCAGTATAAGAGCAATCAAAATACAGTATAGTATCCACTCAAAGATATATCACATAAAGCTACTAGATATACACAAGTAAAATTGATCACCACTATACAATATTATGTGATTTTGCAAATACTTAGTTAACCAATATGCAGCAGAGACAAGGTGTATGCAGTAACCACCAGATCAATATGAAACTGAGAACAACACGAGCAAATAATAAGAAACTATCAATTCAATATAGAGCTATTGTTAGTGTACTAAATTCAAGAGTCTATTAACACAATAAAATATCAACCAAGACCAATTTTCTTCTTTAATCAAATATGTGAGTAACCAAAATTTGTAGTAAAGTAGATTAAAATTTTGTGAGTACTACATCAAATGTATCACAATTAAGCCACAGAAATATCCAAGAAAAGAATCGAAAGGATTATCCTTGACAGAAATTCAGTGAAGGTACTATATAACAGAATGTTATAATCCAACAACAGATAAAGAAATTCCCAAGAATAAGTTTTTGTTCAATTTAAGAAATAATACAACACCTTAATCCAGTACTAAACTAGTTCACAGATCCAAAATTAATCACTGATTTTGCTATGTGAATCTAGGAAATAATGTAATGTTGTAATATTATACAGATTCTGTAGAGAAATCACAGATCAAAACCCAGTTTAAAAATTGCTATAGAATCTCAACACAGAACGCTGCAGTTTAAAATAAGAACTAATCTGTGTGACAAAAATTCAATGGCAAGTGTAGAACAGATTAAGAATAAGAGAGAAGGATCAAGAAAGAGATACACGAGCAATTTATACTGGTTTACCCTTCTTCAAGGGCTGTGTCTAGTCTTCTTTGCCCCACAAGCAAAAAAAGTTTCACTAAATCAATCAATTGTACAATTACAATTAATCACACAGTAGTCACACCCTGCAAGAACCAATAACACCACTGAATTATTAAAGCTACACCCCGTAACCCCAATCAATTCAGCAACAACACAAGGCTAAATCCTATAGCCCACACTCAATGCAATTGTTCAAGAATTATACAAAATTACAATGAAACAACACAAATCTTAAATCAAACAGGTTCAAGAAAGATTGAGAAAACTCCCTGACTGGCGCAGCAAGAGAGACTTGTACATAGTCTTGAAGAGATCCAATAGCATAGTACTTGGATCAAGATTGATTCTTCAAGAAAAAGCCCCTTTTGATTGATCACGAAATATCTAGGTTTCACAAAATTGTTTTTATCACAGTAGTTCTCAATTGATTCTCAGAATGATTCTCAATTTTTCATCTCTTAATGGCGCACATTAGAAAACCTTCTGTTTTTTTAAGAGAAAAAACCCAAACCAGTTTTTGGAAAAACAGTTATTTAGTTGAAATCTATTTTAATTAACCTAAAACCGGTTTATTTTCGTCCAGTACCTTATTCTCAAAACTGTTTTTAGCCAAACAATTTCTTTATGCTTTGTGATTTGTTTTAATCATTTTAGATCATGTGCTAGCGAATTTTTCCTCAGATGTGCATAGGTTCTCTTTCACTACCAATCTCACTCACTGACTTTAAGACAAAGCCTAAGACACACTTTCAATTGCTTGCTTGCTTTGGCTTGCTTGGCTTCATCAAATCCTTAGTCTTGTGAGAGTACTAACAACTCCATTGTCTCAAATTAAACCTAAATCATCACGAATGGTCCCCTGATTATTACGTTCTTCCACCTGATTCTCCTTCTGAGTTATGGATTCAAACACAACGGCACTCGCTGTGTTTTCCTTCTGATTTGAAGGCTTGAATGCTTCCTCCATGAAGGTTTCCCTCGGATGATTCTACAACTCTGCTGCGTTCTCTCGTTCTCTCAACCTTAATTCACTTTTAGGGTAAATAGGTGTCGGAAGTGATAAAAACGAAGGGGACAGGGTGTTGTGTTAAGTGGGCTTGGCACAAATCTAAATGTTGTAAATATTAATAAATGATTGGAAGCGTGAAATTTGAGTAATGAGATTGTGTAGCGAGCGTTGCGCAAAGAATGAGTTTGGCCCATTTCACTTTCTCTCAATCATAAAAAAAAAGGAAACGAATTCACATGATGTAGAGGGGAGCATGGTTTTGGTTTGCTTTGGCACCAAAAAAATGGAATAAAGAAAACGAAGTGAATAAATAAGAAATAACGCGGAACATCCTTAGGAGTGACCTATTGCTAATCATAAAGTCCATTCTGCATTTCCATCATTATTTTATTTAGTTAACCCAATGTTTTTTAATTACCATTTCACTTTTTTATATCTACGATTTCTTTATAGATTTAGGGTTATTCGTTTTTCTTTTCTTTTCTTATATTTCCAATAAAATTTTATTTTTACTGAAAAATATATTAAAGTTGAATATTTTTCTAGTACTTTATTTAAAATTGTTGAATATAACGGGCTTAGCCCATGTTCTATATTATTTTGTTACATTTCTGTTATTTTTATCACTATAAATAAACATCCCTTTATATGTATTTTCACACAAGGAAATTAATCCTATACCTATTTTTCTATTTTAATATGGTATCTAGAGCCTAGGGTTAGGGTTTAATTTTTTTTTCAATGAACCTATTGTTCACCGTTCTCATTCAGTTGCCTCCATCGTCGCTGCCATAACCTTTGTCGTCACTGTCACCGTCGTCGCCGCCGATTGGATCAGTGATACCACCATCAGGAGTGCCTCATCCAGGCGATTACTGTGCCTTTGGAATCGCGATAATTGAAGCACCGACGCACCTATAGTGGCTGTTGTCGTTCCGATTACCGTCACCACTACCACCGCACGTGGCAGGGCGTCCGAAAACTTTTCCGGCGGCGATTACCGTCATTGTGATCGTCTTCCTGCAAGCGTTCTGGATTTATCCCTGGGTCACCTTTTAATTTATTATCTATCAATTGTCTCACTCATTCTCTTGATTGTATTATTTCTTTTACCAAAGATTTTGTTTGTTTACAGGACTAGAGTTCGGGGCGGATGATTGGCACCTAATGTGAGTCTCATGGTCTTTACTGTTTACGAACATCTGCCCATGTTGGCATGGTCATGGACTCTCCATCTCTTCTTCATGCTCAGTTGGGACATCCTAGTCTTGCCAAGATGCAGCAACTTGTTCCAAGTTTATCTAAGCTGTCCAGTTTGTCTTGTGAGTCGTGTCTTTTAGAGAGACATAATCGCAGTTCTTTTCCTAGTAGTGTCTCTCAACGTACTTCGTCCCCTTTTGCCTTAGTTCACTCTGACATTTGGGGACCAAGTCGTGTTAAGTCTAATTTAGGATTTCATTATTTTGTTACTTTTATTGATGATTATTCAAGATGTACTTGGTTATTTTTAATGAAAAATCGTTCTGAGTTGTTTTCAATATTTGGTGTTTCAATTCGAATCTTACGGAGTGATAATGCTCGTGAGTATCTTTCTCAGTCTTTTACGACTTTTATGAAATCTCATGGCATTCTTCACCAAACCCTTTGTGCTTATACACCTCAACAAAATGGGGTAGCTGAGCGCAAAAATAGACATCTTATTGAAACTACTCGTACTCTTTTAATTCATGGTGGGGTTCCTCAATGTTTTTGGGGTGATGTTATTCTTAGTGCTTGTTATCTTATTAATCGTATGTCATCTTTAGTTTTAGAAAATAAAATTCCTCACTCTATTTTGTTTCCTCATGAGTCTCTCCATATATTACCCCCTAAAGTTTTTGGGTCTACATGTTTTGTTCACAATTTTAGTCCCGGACTTGATAAATTATCTTCTCGATCACATAAATGTGTCTTTTTAGGGTTCACTAGATCTCAAAAAGCATATAAATGTTTTTCACCCTCACTTAATCGTTATTTCATTTCTGCAGATGTTACCTTTACTGAATCTTCTTTTTATTTTAAGTCTTCATCTTCTCCTCTTGTGTCTTCATCTAATCAAACACATATTCCAATTGTCTGTGATTCTCTTGTCATGTCTAATGTTCCTACTGAGTCGCCTCCTTCGCAAAGTGATGGAAAGTGATGAAAGAAAAAGGAAAGTGAAGGAACAAGAGAAGAAAAGAAAAATGATGGAATGTTCATAAAGGAAAACCTTGAATGTTTGTCACCACATAGTGATCCTTGTTTCAAAAAATATATATATATATAAACCCACAAATATTTTTGAGCCTTCATATTCTTTTTTTAACAACCTTTCAACCCCTGACCACTTTAAAAGCCTAATAAAGTCTATATTGATTAAGAATGATTGCTTGATTTTCATAAAGCTTAACCTTAAAACAAAAGGATGTGACTAACAATACATGTTAAAAAAATAAGAAAATATGAAAATGATTGAAATGTCTCTAGTAGAAAAATTTGCTTTTATCGACCGACAAAGCGATTGAGGATAAAGTAGTAGAGAAGAAAACAACACTGGGCAATCCTTTCTATCAATCAAATAACAACACCAAAATCATCCATACCCTACAATCCCATTTTCACCTAAAAAAAAACAAATCACCTTTCACCCTTGTACATCTAAATTAGGGCAATTTTCATCTATGTCATATAATTTTCTCTATATGATCAGACCTAGTTATTTATTATACCTCTTAAATAAGACATTCACACTTCACTCACCCTACCCAATACACCAAAATTGGTGCAGCCCTGCTTCTCATGTATACCTCACATAATCTTTTTCCTTTTAGAGGGGCAAGCGAATGATAAAATATCTAAGGTTGTGCAATCACAATTTCCTTCAAATGTCTTAAATTTTCCCTCACACATTTTTATCCACCTATGGATTCAACCGCATGCACTAAAATCCTTCCAAGAAAAAGAGAATGATTTTTCCAATTTTAACATTGACTTCAGAATTTACAAGTATCCCTCATTTTCAAGAACAAAACAAAATTTTGACACCAAATGAATTCAATGATTGTAAAATGAGCATTTGGTTCTAAATGTTGATGCAAAAAAAATAAATAGAATAAATAAAATGAGATAGAGTTTTATGCATTCATTCATACACTCATTCAAAAAATGAAAAATAGAGTTTTATGCATTCATTCATACAATCATTCAAAATATTAAAAAAATAGAATTTTATGCATTCATTCATACACTCATTCAAAAAAAATGAAAAATAGAGTTTTTTGCCTTCATTCATACACTCATTGAAAAAAGTGAAAAATAAAGTCTCATGCATTCATGCATATTCAGCATAAAAAATAAAGAAATTCATGTTTTCATGAACATACAGATTTCTCTTTGGTGTGTAACCTTTGTTGTGCAAGGTCTCAACCTCATATATCTCTTTGGTGTGTGACCCGCTATTGTACAAGGTCTCGACCTCGTATATATCTTTGGTGAGTGACCCTCTACTGTACAAGGTCTCAACCTCATATATCTCTTTGGTGTGCGATCCTTTGTTTTGCAAGGTCTCAGTCTCATATATCTCTTCGGTATGTGACTCGTTGTTGTGCATGGTCTCGACCTCATATATCTCTTACCGAAAGCCTTAGCCAAATGCCTTTGCCATAAAACCTTTACTGAATGCCTTTTTCGAAAGCCTTTACTGAATGCTTTCCAAAAGCCTTTGCTGAATACCTTTAGAAAGTCTTATATGAATACCTTTCCCAATTATCCTTTAACCTATTCTGAAAGCCTTTACTGAAAGCCTTTTTTAGTGTCATTTACTAAATGTCTTTTACCAATTTGTTTTGTTAAAAATTTTGGACCCCTTCAATTAGTTTTTTAATTATTGCTACTTGCAACATTTATTTTTCACCCACGCATTAGATATTCAAATAATCATATGTGTCAAGCAATATCTGATATCGAAAATGCACGAAAGGAATATTGAACATGGTCATTCGCACCTCCTCATACTCCTATCAATGAGTCAAAAATTTCTAAAACATATTAAAACTTTCAAAAAATATAAATAAATAAAAATATAAAAAAATTAAAAATAAAAAGTATCAAAACACCAACATATAATTTTTTATCTAGAACTACATAAACTCAGATTTTCCATCATGAATGGAAATACATAGGAGCAAGGTTGATTCTTGTCGAGCCCAAAATAAAAAAAATATTTTCTTTTTTATTACTTGCATTTTCGTTTCTTTTTTTGGGAAAAATAAACATTTTAATAAACCACACTCAATTTACTCATTTGATTAAAGGTATCATCTTAGGACGGGCGTTGTAGAGATACTAATATCTTCCTTACACATAAACGACTCCCGAACCTTTTTATTTTGATTTCGCAGATCATTTTCTTATTTTAAGCTTTTTCATAGTTTTCCATAATAAATTATAATAACAGCTCCTCTGTTTGTTTTATTTCCTAAAGGGCAACCTCTTTTATCTTTCCTATAATTTATTATTTCTTTTCTTTAGACTGTCGTCCCGTCATCCCGATTGTAACATATAGTGTCCTCTAACATAACAGCTGAAGTTATGGGTGTCTCTTATTCTAGTTTCTTTTGAGGGTTCTTTTTAATATTCTTCTTTCATTTTATCTATCTTTTCAATGATCCTTCATATGTAGATTTGGAGGGGTATCCCACTACTCTTATATTCTTTCTTAGGGTAAGAGGTGGTAGGGTAGTCTTTTCTAAAGATAAACCTTTTTTAAAGTTGTTATTCTATGCTCACACACACAGTGGAACTAGTTCATTCAAATCATTATAAAGCAAAATTTCAAATTTATTTCTAATTTAATAGTTAACACTAGAAAAATGTTATTTAGAGACCAATTTTTAGCTACTAAATGAAATGGTTGCTAATTATGACCAAAATAGCTACCAAATTAGATTTTGGTTGTTAAATAACTTCAAAATAGAAGTAATGATTGAATTTAGTGACCAATTAAGTCAAGATAATTGGTATCTAAAATTAGCTACCAAAGTTTTAGTGACATATACTATTAGATTCTATTTTATAGTTATTTAGCAACCAAAATTTAATTTAGTGACTATTTTGATCATAATTAGCAACCATTTTATTTGGTAGCTAAAAATTGATCTCTAAATAACTTTTTTCTTATAGTGTAAGGTCACTCTAAACCCAACCAATGATGATTACAAAAAAAGAAAAGATTAATCAATTATTCTTATATATGTCTAAAGAAAGAAAAGATTAATCAATTATTCTTTTCTATGTCTAAATTTAAGATAATATTTTATATATTATCTTCAAACTTCTTGGAACGATACATTTACTTTTTAATTTTATGTCCAAATTCGTTGTGATTTTTTTATTTTTATAGATTTATTTTTTTACTTTAGTTTCAAATTTAAATTGACGTTGCTTTTTTTGTTAACTTTGAAATAATGTTATTAGTGTTTTAAAATTTATGATAGGTATGTGACATATTTTCTGCAATTTTATCATTAATTAAGAGACTAAAATAATTTTGGAGAGAGAGGATTAAAACGAATTTTTATGGTAATAAGATAAAAGTATATCCTGTTTTTATTTAAGATTCTGTTAGTAAAATAATTGTCATTCACAAATTGCTGTATCAAATGGGAGGAAAAAAGGCGTTGACAGTGAAAACAATCACAAACAACCATTTAAGGATGGTGATAGATCGATTTTATTTTGTTCAGTTCATTTTTAGTTAGTTTTAGGAGTACTTTTATTGAGAAATGTTAAAATCACATGGTTATATATGTTTTATAAAAATGTACTAAAATTGTAATTGAATTTAAGTAAATGGATAAATTTTAAAAATTTAACAATTGTGAATAAATTGTTCTTATAAGTATGATTTCAAAATGAAAATATTGTGCTTGTTAACACAAATTTGGATAAAAAATATAAAAAGAATGTTTATTTTGTTATTATTATTATTATTATTATTATTATTATTATTATTATTATTATTATTATTATTATTTATTGTACTTTTGCCTATAGTAAAAAAAAAAATCATGTAAGGAAGTATGAATTTGTTTTATTTATTTTTTCTAAAATGCTCGAAGGTATATTTTTTAATATTTTTTTGAAGTTTGATATACTCAAAAATATAGCTAAGATATATAATAAATAATTTATTACTAATATATCAATTAATAAGGTTTACAATTTTGTTATTTCCAATCATATTTTCAATATACTATTTTAATTGCAATAACACCGTAAGACTTAAAAGAATTATATTATATAACCTAAAATAAAACTGCAAAAGTCTTAAAAAAAATATTTCGAGAATAACAAGAGTCACTCCAACTTTCTCTTAATACTCATTTATTTTATAACTTATTATTTTCTTGTTCACTTAATAATTTAAACATCACATAAGTAAATCTTTATTAGTTGTATTTCATTAATAATCAGTATAATATTTATCATTTTAGTTAACACTTCATTAATAAACTCATTTTTTTATTATTATTTATAACTGAACTGATATTTCAATGAATAAGATTTCACCTTATTAGACAAACTCGATCGGAAAACATTCCATTTGTATTATGAATATAATGTTTGCCAGGTGACGCTAAAAGAGAGTGAAATGCTTTATTTGGGAGTATTTAAAGAATAAAATAGTTCAACGAAATTGCTTATTAATTTACTCGTATTATTGTTCCTGACATAGGCACTGCAAGATAAGCAGACAAAACAAATTCCATACACAAATAGCTACAACTAGCACGGACCCATTATTTGTTTTCTTGTACATATTGAGACAGAAGACAGAATTAATAAATAATAATAAAACTATAAGAAAGACAAATGTTTTTTATAAGAATAAACAAATATTTTGTGTAAAAAATATTTTAATAAGTTTATCAATATTTTCTCCAGTGCTGATTTTATAAGAAAATCATTTATTATATTTTTTCTTTTCACTTTTGATGTAAAAGATTAAAGTAAAAATACTAGCGTAATTTTGAACTGTAAGTTAATTTAGGTCAAATTAGAAAACAACGGAGAGAAAAGATGTGTGTTAAAATTTTTGTAATTAAATCCAACTTGTTTATGTTGGATCACTTTAGGTTCAACATAAAAACGTTTGATCATATATATGATTCGATATAAAAGGCTTTCAAAATCTTATGTGCACTCTTCTTCTTTTTTCACTTTTTTTCTCAGAGACGATTATCTCCTTTGCGATTTTGTTTTTCTTTTTTTCTTCGATAATGGCTGCAGCGACTTCGTTGAGACTTCTTTGGTGACTTAAACAATTATTTTGTTGGTAATTTGTCACTGATTTTGTGAGTTGGTCATTTTTGTTTGATTAGGTTGAGTTTCACGTTAAGGTTAGTCGTCTAAATCTCCTATTTGAAGAATTTTTATGCATGAGGTAGTTTCAAAATATAAATTGTATTTTAATTTAAATGCTTGGATTTGAACATTTGAAGTTTCATTTTTAGGTTCTTTATAGTAGTTTTAAATTTGGTTTTGACTTGCCTTTTGGTTTATAATTGTTTAAAAAGTACTTGAAGTTGGATATGTTGAGAAAACTATAAATGGTTATAGTTGAATAATAAAATTTTGGATTTCAATTTATAGTTCATATTTGTTTAGATTTGTATATTTGAGTTAGTTATGGTGAATTTTGGTTAGAATGGTGGGAACTTGATAATTATGTTTCACATAGTGAAAGTTTGACATGAAACTTGTTATGAATGTTTATAGTATTTTTAAATTTTTTACATTAAATTTTTGTTTTTATAGTATTTTTAGATAGGTTGTGAAATGACTTATTGACTTTAAAATTATGTTTCAGGTAATTAAATTTAACATTTGAAACTTGTTATGAATATGATCTTGACCAGAAAATAATTAACTGAATATTTATAGTATTTTTAAATATTCATAGCATTAAACCTTTATTTTTATAGTATTTTTTATCTATTTTGTGATATAAGTTACTGAAATTGTTATTTTTAAGATTATGACAGACTTTAGATTTAGTAGTGGAAAAGGCGAACTAGGGAGATATGTGACCCAGTTGATTTAGGTCACTATAGGCTGAATTGATAAAGAGAGGATGCATGCTGGCATAAATCCTTTTTTCAGGTAGGTTGTGAGGCCTAAATGCTACTAATTTTAGCTGTTATTTGGGATTTATATACACCAAGATAGTTAGAAAGAAGGTCTTACAATCATTATCATCAGGTGGAGGGATTTAAATACTTTCTTGAACATAAGTATGTGTTTGGAAAACATAAAGATAACAGTGTCTCTGTGTCAAATATCAAATAACTAAGGAGGACTAGATGCAGTTTCATGTCAGTTGATTAGATGCATTTTGACAGGTTAGATTTTTACAATTTTTATATTTATACAAATTTTTAACTATAATTTATTATTGTCTCATTTTTGTTTTCAATGTAGGAAAAAAGAATAGGCACTTAAGAGCTGCAGAAGCTAAATGATGCCCCTTATCTACTACTGCGGGGAGGGGCTTACACATTGTTGTAGCAATGCCTCATGAAAGGCTTTAGCAGAGGTAGTGGAACTACTCTGCCTCCCACGTTATGATATGTGAAAGCGTGCTGGCACAAAATAAGTCAGGCAAATGACTTCACAGTCTACCCAAATCATTGCTAAAAAAATTATGAGTATAAACATCCTTACAATTATTGTCATTTTTCCTTGTTAATAAGTGAAGTGGTATTATTTATATTTAATTATTGTTAATATGTTGTAAGTTCATTAATTGATTAAGATGCATAAGGATCATTTTGTTTCATATGGTTAAGAGGATATTTTGACGAATCATAAGAAGATCAAAACACTTAAGATGTGTGTATAATAAGGGTGGTTCACGAGAACTCTGAGATTACTTCACTCCACCATCATAGAGAATTGTAGAGGATGGAGATGCATTTCGAAGAGAAAATTAATAAAATTTGATAATCGTTGCATTAAAAGTTTAATAAAAAGTTAAATTTTTTTTCATTATCAGCAACAAACTTAGGAAACACATACATTTTTTTGAGATTATTGAAGTGAATACATACAAAAGAGATAGTTGTGTTATAATTGTTATATATCCCTTAACAAAGTTGAAAGGATGTAGATGGATGAGTATATATGTGTAAGTGTGGATGAGATCGTGGGTATAGAAGAATAATTGTGTATGAGTAACATTTGTATATTCATTGGGTAACAAAGATAATTATATATACTAAAAAATATGAAATGTGTTATTTTTTTTATAATTAGATTTTATGTGGATATTTTTATACAATTTATCTTATATTTTCCCTAATCACACCAAAAATAATAATTATCTTGAGTTACCACAATAAAAAAAAATTATCGAACACAAACTATTATCAAAATATTATTACACTAAAATTGAAATTATTAAAATAAAATGTATATGAAAGACATAAATAATATAGTATAAAAAGGTTTTATAATATGCACAATTTTATCATAAAAAAAGTTTTTTATTAAAAAAATTAATTTAAAAATATTTTATAAACAGACATTCGTATTAAAAAAGTTTAGAAGCTATAGAATTAAGTGATTCTTTTATACTATAAAATACCTTTTATGTAAACATATTCCTTTAGGCTACATAGGAAAAGTCGTTTCAATCTATTAAAGGTGATAAACTATTCAAATTTAATTTTACGCATAAATTAATAATCCTAGTTATATTGTACATATAAAAATATAAATTTTATTATATATCTACCAACAATAACTTTTACATAGCAAGAGCATTTTACTGATTTATATCATCACGATGAATTATATCAAATTTTATTAAAATTAAATAACAATACAGAGATTATTAAATAAATCATATTTTTACTGTATTTTAAAAATTATATATATTATATTGACTTTAGTTTATAAAAATGAGATATTACATTATTTTGAATTCGTATAAATTTTTATATGTGATAAATTTTCAATTTAAATAAAGGAACTAAAACAACATTATCTAATTAAAAATTATTAATTGTATATTGAATGTTAGACATCCCCAAAAATATATTTTTACAGAAACTGCAATGTGAAGAAAAACCTTATAGGACATGTCAACTCAACTTTTCCTACCGCTCACGCTTTTTATGAAAACCGGTTTTCAAAGTTCCAACTACCATTCCCATGGTTTACAACAAATTGAATACTTACGGTTCCAGGAAATTAAATAGAATGTGGAGTTAATAGGTAGAAAATAAAAGAAAAGAAAACAAAATTCAACATTTGATGGTTCTGATAAATGAAGACAATAATTATACAAGATAAAATAAATACATCAAATAAATATACCAACCAAAACTATCCCCTGGTATTATTATATTTACATAAAAGCGAAATAAATACAAAATAGGTAAATAAATAAGATTTTTTATTTTCATAACATATTATTAGCAGAAATATTGACGCAGCGTCTCTATTTTTTATATTATTTTGTTTTAATAAAATAAAACTAGTATTTATGTTAAATTTAATCTTATATACTTATTTAAAAAAAATAGTTTTTATATCTGATGCAACATATAATTTGAACCAAAATCATACATAAATTACCGATTTGTATAAAAAAAAATAATAGCGTGTACGGCAATTCTAATTGGACAAATCCTTTATTTTTTTATCTATTTAATATCCTATACCTAACAAAATAATAATTTCTAAATTTAAAATATTAAAAATTAAAAATAAAGATACAAACTAGAAAGAACACAAAAAAAAAAAAAAAAATAAAAAAAAAAAAAAAAAAAAAAAAAAAAAAAAAAAAAAAAAAAAAAAAAAAAAAAAAAATTATGGGAAAAAAAAAAACACAAACTCAACCTGGTTCATTCATTCTTTTGCTATAAGCAGAAATGAACTGGATTCACAGAAAGCAAGAAGTCCAGCAAACCCAAAAAAAACAAGGGCATCGTTCTTCCTTACAACAATTTAGGGGTTTGCATCAATCGGCGTTTGATGCACCAAAACCCTAAAACAAAGCATATGTTCTTCTATACAACTTGTGGAATTTGAGAGAATAAAAGAAATAAAATAAAATAAGATAAAGCAACAACAATATTCAACGGAGGTAGCCATAGAAAGGGAGAGGAGTACTTGCGCGATTCAAACTTCCAAGGGGCTCCGCAGTTCTCTGTTGAACTATGACCACTGTTTCCGCCACGCTCATCACGAATTCTATGGCCAATCGAACCATGGTTATGCACAGTTCTAGTCTGTGAATCACCATCACTTCTCTGATCTGTTCCCCTTCTTTTTCTTTATCGTTTTCTTCTTCTCTTCTCTTTTCTCTCTCCAATGGCTTATCACAATTGCGTTGAGTTATCTCATATCTTTGTGCTTATATAATAATACGACGCTGATGTTTCTCTTTACCACTTACACGCGATACTGTGTAGGAATAATGGACCCACTTTGGAAAAAACAAGAGTAATAGGTAAGTTTGGTGTTTCAAATATTATTATTGATTTGTTTAAAATAATATCTTCCTTGTGGTAGGGTACATCTGTCATGGTAAATTATTGACTGATTTGCTTGCAACTTTAAACAGATACTCAATTTTATTAACTGGAATTTTTAAATAAAAAAAATGAACCAATTTAATGATTTTCAATATAATTTTACTAATTGTGTATAGATAAATCACTTCAAGTGAGGATATTTACTTTAGAAATAAAGTGTGGTAACAATCATTAACTATACAAAACAGTTCAAAATTAGGATAAAATTAGATATGTTTAAATATTTAGTACGTATTAATTTCAAGTATAATCACTCATATGTATGAGTTTAATAAATAATATATGTACATAATTATCTATTTTTTTAAAGGTAAAATTTAAGATTTCCAAATTACAGAGTTAGGAAAATTGTTAGAAATAGGAATGTGTCCTTACATAGCCGCCTGAAGGCCGAGAATAATAAATGTTTTTGTGGAGCCTAGAGGCTGAGAATAAGGCTACAATGGCTATATCGGTCCTAGGTAAAGCTCCGGTCTCTAGTGTATGGATTGAGGGTGATGGTGTTCTCCGGTCGCTGGTACTTGGTTCTTAGGGGTTTCAATTATCCAAATAAGATTTGAGTCCAAAGTTCTCTTTCTCTTTCCCTGCTTACTATTTATACCAATATATGTTATCATTGCTCCTACAGTAGGGGAAGACGCCTCTATATCACGGGGGCATATCATCCTTGTATCAGGATATCTTGCTTTTGCATGCCTTGTCAGGGGAGACGTGTAGTCTCTGCTACTAGGATTGCTTTTTCCTGCAGCCTGTCAGGGAAAACGTGTGGTTTACTCATTTTTTCAGGAGGGTATCTGCCGTTTATTGGAACTTGTTCCTGTTTCAGAAGACAGGTGTTGGTTCCCAATGCAAAGAGGTGGGAAACTGGTTCGTGAGAGGTTGCTGGATACTTGTCGGCCCATGTGTGTTCCTGGTTGTGAACCTACCATTCTGAAGGTCGAGTAGATGTTGTATACCTCCTGGCTTGAGTATTGGGGGTTGTCAGCCACTCCTCCTAGTGGCCGTATAGTACAGAATACTTAAGGTAATCCTCAACGTGCATTATTATTCTCATGTAAAGAACATGATTACAACAATTTAAGAAAAAAATAAATAAATATAAAGTTAACTAAAAGGAAAACCAAATCTATAAAAACATCAATATATATAAAATTATATTACATTAAATCATTTATAAATTATAACTACATTTCTTCAGTCCAACAAAGAGTTCACCTTTAACCTAAAACCTTAAGGTTCTTCTTGTATTTATGATACCACTTGTTGTGGTTGTTGGGAGAATCCGCATTTCTTCAGTCTTCAGTCCAACAAAGAGTTCACCTTTAACCCAAAACCTGATGGGGCATAACCGGGAAGATCTCACAAGAAGGAGAAATAGGCCAAACATACATAAGGGAATGACACCACTTTTAACTCAAAACCTTAAGGCAGTAGATTTATGGGTCTTCTTTCTTATATATTGCTTAACTTTCTCATTTTTATTCAATGTGGGACTTAGACTCGCACTTGGATTCCTAACAAGAGGCTTATGTCCATTTTCCTTACTTTTTCAAAGGTCAATATACATAAATCATTTTCACACACTTAATCCTAATTACTATTAACTAAAAGTAAGATTCAATGACTTTGAAAGAGCTGAGTTTAAACTTTTAGTAGTAATGTTAAGGAATAAATGTAACAAATCACATAAGATAAGATTTTAATAATAGTAAATAATATTAAGTTTTGGTTTATCTAATGAATTTATTAAAATGTGAATATGATTAAGTCTCTTTAGTTATGAAGAAGTAAAATATATTATTTATTAGACTATAAAAGGCCGTATATTAACAAACACCTTTGCATAAAAAATTTTAAACGACTAAATATTAAACAACCCATTAAAAAGTGACAAACACATGAAATATTGAATGACCTTAATGTCAATAGATGACACCAATGCAATATTGAAATTCTAAAAGATCGTCTATTTTACTAAAAGAGCAATCTCACAACTTTCAAAAATAGATGTTTGATATACATGCAACCTACTATATATTTTGAACAATGTATGATCATTTTAATTTTATGAATATTGAAAATATAACTGCCCAGATCAAGTGTATCCTTTTTAATAAAAGAATACAACACTAAAGTGTTAGCTTAAAGTCAAACACCTCTATTGAAAAGTTTTGACATAAAGGACAACATAAAAGCACAAAGTCACAATAGATCTACTTTACTCGTTCAAAGGTTGAAAAAATAATGAATAATGAAATATTCATTAGAATGCAGTCATTCTTATTAAAATCGAGTATTGTTTGAAATGTAACCACTCTTCACTAAGACCGAGTATTGTCACCCCTAGTTAAGGTTAAGTATTCTGTGACTTAACCACTCTTGACTAGAAGACTTTGTTTACACAAAGGTTATAATCTAAAATATCAAAGGGTTTTACTCAGTGAAAAAAAGTTAACATCCTAAGACGAATACAAGTTTGAGCACAAGCTTCTAAATAGCTATGAAAACAAATAGTGTTGATTCTGACAAACCAAAAGCTTAAAAGATTATTGAAGATAGTAAGAGTTTTTTTTCATATATATTATCATCGTTGTTGTTTTCTTCGACCTTTCTTCTTCAAAGATAACTTCTTTATCTGGATTTAAGAAGAAAGAAGTTGTTCCAAATCCTTTTAGAGCTATTGTGAGACAAACTAAAGTCCTTCTTCTTCAACTATCGTTTGTCCATGTTTAAGCTTTGAAACACGTTAAATTATCTTCATTTTGCAATAATTACAAATCCCTTGTTTAAGAAACACTTTGATACATAATATCTCTTATGAGATCCATGCCATATAGCTTTTTCCTAAAATAGAGTAAAACACGAACCATTTGTGGCTAAAAATTTTTACAAATCAGACAACCGGAGACATTTGAGGAGTTTTTGACATAAAGCAACCTTAAGCACATTATTTATAGAGATTTTGATATTGGCACAACAAAACAAGATCCTTTTGAAAGAATGAAGAAGCGGACATTTCTACACAAAATAAACATTAAAATATTTGACATGTACTGTGAATGCTTAACATTACATATCAACATCGTTTGTCCAAGTTTTTGGGTTATAAGACAAAGTTATACGAACATAAGGTACTTTGAGTCTATTAAACAAATGAAGTACTTGCATCTAATCTAATGATTTATAAAGACACATTTTATACTTTATTGGTAGCACTTAATCAAAACAAACTTAGGTTATGTTGGATTTTGTTTTAACAACTACCAATTTAATTCAAAACCAGATATAAGTTTACATAACTAATTTCATCATAACAGAATACAATCCAAGTCTTAAGAAATAGTAAAACTTTCCTCTTACTTAGAAACTTTATTAATTTCTCACTGTCCTTGTGACCTTATGTTGAACTTAAACATTTGAGAGGTGTTCTCCCACCTATGCTATGAATCTTGAATATTTATACTCATTAAGGGATTCACATCTTTGGAGCCTTCATGTCCCCTTAAGATTATTTAGTTAGGATAACCTAAATACTATTAAGTGACACATATTTCATAAACAAATTAGAAATAACAATAGTAAAACATGAATTATCAATATTTATACCATAAGGGATTCAAACCTTAAGGGGTTAATAACATTTGGCTTTCACATAAATATGTTTGATTCAATTAAAAAAAATCTAAATTTCATCAATTCATAATATCAATCCATCATTCTTTATTATAATTTCAAACAAAAGGTTGTACTTATTCAATGTCTCTAAAATCAACTTCAAAATTCACTATTTAAAACCTTGGAGTCTAATTTTATAATAATGATATTCTAATTTAGAAAATAATAACAATTGAAGATCTCAACCAATAATTTAAGAGAAACTCTACATACAACAAGTATGGGGCTTAAGTCTCACAACTCAAGAACCCAATTTGGTCTTTGAAATCCTTTGATGAGTACAAAGAAAAAAAATTGAGTAGAAGAATCACTTATAAGAAACAATGATTTGCTCGGGAAGAAGATGACGAGGAGAAAGGGAAGGGATGATGAGGATGAAAGAAAGACATGGATTGAAAAGAAGCTTGTTGTCTTTGTGAGCCTGGAGTTGCAAGAAATCCTCTCACCCTTTTTCTTTGGTTTGTGCTTTTATAAGAAAGACTAATGAGTTGGGAAAATTCTCGGACTATGATCATATTATTTGATGAACCTATTTATTCTATATGCTTGACCAAAGATATTTGAAGATCTCTTGAAGACCATGATTCGTGAAGACATATAGTGTTCTTGTATGGTTTGTAATATGTAGGATCAATGTTTGTAAGTTTTCTACACTTTGATTTGATCTAGTATTGTATTTAGAAAGCTCTTCCAAACAAAAAATAATTGTTTTTGGCAATAAGCAACATTTTAATCTATGGAAAGTGTTTTAGTCAATTAAAATCACTTAAGAGCAGTTATCCACTTCCTATTTTAATCAATTAAATCAATCTTTTTATTAAGATCAATTCATTATTTTTTGAGTTTTGATCTTCCTATTTCAATCAATTAAATGAGCTTTTAATTTAACTAAATTATCTAATGCTTCATCTGTTATTTGTATACTTCATTTGTCCTCTGAATCTTCCAATTTTAATGGATTAAAATAACGAATTAATTTATTAAAATCACTTACAAATGATTTTAACATAATAAATGAAGCTTTAATATATTAAAACTATAAGTGTTTCCTTTGGAACTCTATTTTAATCAATTAAAGAGGTTTTAATTGATTAAGATACTCATATTGTGATTCTATAAATTTCCCTTTTTTCAAAATCAAAAGTCTGAAAAGAATTAATTGTAAATTTTTAAAAGTCATTCTACTTTGGAAAGAGAATTTGTGCTAAGAAATAAAATCTTTGAGTTTTCTTTAAGAAAATCATGATCATATCTTGGTTGAAAGACAAAACATGTTTCCTTACCTAGTCTTTTAATACTATTGTTCTTATCTTTGTCCAAGTGATGTTGTTTTTATTTTTAGTATTTTTATATGTTTACGTAATGGCTTGGATAGAGATTCCAGGTTGATTTGTAATAAGTGCTATTAGGAGTGAAATCAAGTCTTGTAAGGTTCAAGACTCATATTCTTGTATAATTTTTCTTTCACTGTTTTGATGAGTATTTGTAATACTTGAAAGTCTATAGTGTGGTACTTGGCTAGTGTGTTTAATAACTAATTTAGCTCTTGTGATAGAGTTTAAATAGTATAAATTTTGGTGTATCTTTCTATCTCACTCTCACTCACTTACTCTCTCTCTCTGCATATTTCACAACAATTCAATAATATTTTGTCATCTTATTTCAAAAATTGGTAATAATTCAATTCACTCTCCTCTTAAAAACAACCCATAAAGCTAAAATTTGACGCTTAGATTTAAATTTTTTGGGTGAATCTTAATTTTTTGGGTAAATTTTAAAAATAAAAGAAAAAGTTCTCAACTACCGTATCTACTTAGCCAAAATCAAACCTGAGAGAACACTCTATTTATTAAGATTGACGTTTGTTAAGTGGATATGAATTGTTAAACAAATAGAAATTGGCTAACTTGAGATGAATTTACTAAGCAAAGTATGTAAAAACTTTAGGTCTTTTTCTTTATTGCATAATTTAGTTAGAGAAATTTGATGGAGCAAATAATTACTCAAATTTTTGTCTCCAAATTCACTAGGCAAAATTGGTATATAAAGTGAATGCTTAACTTTCAATCTTCAACTTTGCTAAGCATATTACAGAAAGAGAAATGTCTAACTTTATTTCCAATTTACTAAGCGAATCCAAATTTTCCAAGTGTACTAAGTGGGTTGTATTATTTGTTACGAAAAGACTTAAAAACTTTTTTGAATGTTACATTACTTATATAATCAATGATATAGATGACATTGTCTCATGACTAAAATTAGATAGATTAAATCACAATAGATCATGATACTTAATTTATTATATTATGAAATAAAAAATCTGATTATCAACTATATTTTTAATTTAATAGTAAACATTCAATTCAACAATCAAACCATAATATTTTTATATTTTGGTAGAATCATATCTTATTTATATGGTATAGTTCTTCTACAAAATACAACTCTTGAAATTATCTTTAACATAAAAATACAAAATAAAAGCTAAATTAGCTTTATTTACGTGGAATTGCATTGCTTCTTAAAGTACCAAAATCTAAAAGGCAGAATGAGTCAAATGATGCTTTTTTATACTTTTAATTAACCAAAACTATTCTTATTTAGTTCTCATATTGTTTATTTCTTCCTTAAAAGGTTACACTCTTTATTTCTATTACTTGAAATTTTATGAACTATTACCCTTATTTTATATTTTGGTTCAAGACATTCCATTTCCAATTAATTTAAGTATTTTTAAATTTAAACCTTTTTTCCTAAAAATATTTTTCCAAATATAATTCGCATGACTTATTCATTTAATCAAGGTTGAAAACTTAATAAAAAAAAACACTTCAAAAAAAGTACAAGATTTATTTGTATGTATTTCCTTATGAAAGTTAGAGTCTGATTAAAATAAAGATAAATAAGACTACTTTACTATTAATTGTATTTTTGAGTCCATCATATTGAAATTAAATTTCACAATCAGTATTTTGTTTTACAATAAAATAAATTTAAAATATATTTATTTCCATACAAAACAAATTTATATACAACTTATATACATTAATATAAAGCGATTGATGCAGTTGAACAACTTCTACACATGCACGGAGACAGTTGGGTGCTTCCAACAAGTCAGAGTATCTCAACCAATCTGACGTGAAGTTTCTTCAAACAGTGGTATTAACCCTTAATTTTCCTCATCCTAATTATTATTTTATTTATTCGTTGATTATTACTGGTGTCTAATCATTATTTTTATTTATTTAATCGTTTATTATTATTGGTGTAGGTTAAAGCTGTGAAAGTGAAACAGAACGGTCACGAGGATGATAGGGTTGAAGATTAATGATGTGGGGTAGCATGGCCATGATGTTTATCTTTGAAATTGAATTATGAAGGGTCGCAAAAATATGAATTTTAGGACAGGTACCTCAAAAATGGCCATTCCATTGATCAAGGGTCAAGTGTTCCTCGACACGTCAGACATGGGCCTTTCACTGTTTTCCCGATTTCCAAAACTACTTTGTCTTACTCGTCTTTGTATTTGGTTTTTATTTTGTGATTTTTTTTCCCCAGTACTCTTGTTTCAACAAAATTTCTACAATAATCCTTAATCAATATTATTTATTATAATACTTCATTATTGAGAAATCAAATTTACAGTATAAAATACTATCATTAGTGTTGCAAAAATAGTCAAAATTTGGCTTTAAGAAATCAAATTCTCAATTATAGATAGTGTTATTGAATATAAAAGCTCACTCAGAATTAATTTTTTGGGAAACTGAATTTTAAATTGTTAGCTAATATCAAAAACTTATTAGGAATATAGTTTGTGGAGAGTCAAATTTCATTAAAACTGTCTTTTTTTTTCAGAAATTAATGAAAAAAAGATTAAAAAAAATTTAACCTAGATTCAGCTTTCCAAAAACTGAATTTCAACAGCAATAATACTATTTCATTTTGCAAATAATTATATATATATATATATCACATTCATCAAAATATTTTAAAAATGTTCTTTTCTTTTTATAGAGATTTTAATTAGTATATACACTTCAAAACCATATATATGAAGAAAAACACTTCATTAAATTTCGTCACATGTCAAATCGTTTGTTCCTTTGTAATATATTATTATAGATTTTAAAAACAAAATAAACACAATACAAATAAAATAAGATAAGTTAGAAATTAAAAGAAAATTAATATAATTTTAAATTCCTTATTTAAATAAGATATAAACACATATTTTCATATTTTAATCTCTAAAGGATATTGTCGCAATCATTAAGTATGTCTCATAATCAATATTCTCATGTAGGAACTCTAATTACTCTCATAGATAGACATTTAACTATAAGTCTGGAATAATGGAATACCTTACATTGAATCAAACTCAAAGGTTTCTAGTTGTCATACTACTTTCAATTGTGAAATCCACAGTCTCACATATATATGAATCAATCGTCCTCGTATGACAAGGTTAATCCATATGACTTGACCTGCTATATTCAAAATCGCAATCACTCATATGAATCTCCTTCAACTCTCACCACCTGGATATCTCCATCTATATGATTCTAATATACCATTAGAGTTAGCATACTTCCTTATTGTTCAAATCCTTAGATAATGCACAACCTAAACAATCTCAACATGATATCTCATTTCTTGAAGATACTATGTCTCGATCACCAATCTGTATCTTTCAAATTATACATTCATACCATCTCAATACAATGACTCAAAAAAATTAAATTAACAAGGAATAATGAATAAGAAACATAAAGATTAAACAAAAAATATAATAAATTTCATGTTTAAGGAAAAGAGAAAGAAAAGTTTAAAACTGAACCATGCCAAGCGTCAAAGAAGTGATGCTCAGCAGCATGCAAACCCCAAACCACCTAAAGTAAATCGTGCCCAACATTAATGTTATTGCATCGGGTGTGATCCAACTCGAGAGCAAAACTTTCTAGTCATGCTTGACGCCACTGATAGCGCGCTTTACACCATCTCAGAAAACTGGGTCTTTAACTAAAATTTTAAAATTTTGTACTTTTTTAAACCACCATATCAAATCGAACACTTATTACCAACCAAGAGAAAATAGAATGATTAATTTATCCGTTGCCACTTAATTAATTAATTCCCACCCTATGTAAAAACAATTCACACATAATTATATTTCCAATTCTCAACAATTGAACTTGAGAAAAATCAAAATTCAATCACAACTATCACTTAACAAATCCCAATTTACAATTTAGCTCTAATATAATTTATAAGCTAATTCAAGAGTGAGATAAGGTTGAGTGAAACAGATTTGAGTTCCCAATTGCTTTGGCTAGCAAAGTTTATGCATTTACAAGCAATCTAATTACTCACAAAACAAACCATTCAAGCAACCTCATAAATTCAAAAACACAATTCATACTATCTATTAAAAAATTATCTCATGATCTCTACCATTTCAAACAATATATTACCAGAAAACTTTGAAATTAGTAATCATGTCACCTTTATATTCAGATTTTCTAACTTAGGGTTCTATTGAAAGGTAAAACTAGCTTCCATTACCTTATCAGGAGTGTAAGCACTCACAAATAGCTCAAAATCCTAAGAACAACATAGATAGCCTAACCTTCACCATAAAATCCTGATCAATAATATGAGCACATTCCTAAAATCATGAACTAACAATGACTAATCTTGAAGTCTCAAGTGTCACATGCAAAAAAGTGTATAATCAGATAATCATAAAAATTCAAAATTGACTAAAAAAAAGGATAGAAATGAACTTATTCAAATCAAAATTTTAATAGGAAAATATAATTTTATTATCATCATGAATCTAAAGGTGACTTTCAATGATTAGTATTGATGAACAAGAATCTTATAAATCTATAAAAAAGGTGAAGAAAAAAAGAAAGAAACTTTTTTAAAGAAATGGTTCAGTTTATATGAACCTTCACTGTAATAATAAAATACACGTATCATTTTAATTATATAACTTTTATTTCATAACTATTTTTTACTATCAATAATATTTATCTAAAATTTAGTTTAATAGAAAATATATCAAAAGAAAGTAAATATATTAAAAGAACCGTAATATTTTTATTATATTGCTGATTGAATTTATGATATATTTTTTTTAAAGTTGGTAACATAAGAATATATTCTATTAGATTAAAATAGTCAATTTTTTTTTTCGTTTCGAAGACTGAAAAACAATTCTTCAATTGTCATACGATGATAGGATAATTCATTAAGTGAAGAATTCTTATCAAATTGATAACTTATTAGGTAAACCAAACCAAAATAAAAAAAAATATAAAAGGATTTAACAAAAAAGAAGAAGAGATAGTTAATTTTTTATAATATGAACGTATATATATATATATATATATATATATATATATATATATATATATATATATATATATATATGAATATATATAACACTATTTTAAAATTAAACTATAAATGTTAAATTGTTGGTTTTCCATATTCCTAAAAGTCTTCATAATTATACTATTTATGATTTTTATAATATTTATGTGAATATCGTGTGATTAATAATAATAATTTCTTAAAGTACTTTTAAAAATATATGAGTAATAATCGATTGTTTAAATTAGATATGAAAACAGATATAAGTATGTATATATTTATTTTCTCCCTATTTTCATAATCATTTTCGTCTAGTCCTTATATATTTGTCTTGTCCCTATCTTCATAATTATCCTCATAATTTTGCATTTTGCATTTGGAAAAATTTTCTTAAATCTTCAAGATACTTTCTTTCTTATCATAAACCTTTATCACACATTTTTTTTTTTTTTTTTTTTTTTAAAAAACACAAACCCCAATCACCAATTTTCAGGACACACTTAATTATTCCTACTCCTTTTTTATATTTTTATTTTTTTATTAAGGTTTAAGGTTATAATGTATTTCAGAATGTACGTTTTAGAATATAAAATAAAAAATGTATTCTATATTATATATCATGGAGTATAAAATTTGTATTCTCCATTGTAGTTTATTGAATACAAAATTTATATTTCAAAATATTATAATTACAACACAAAAATATTACTTTTATTATTTTGGAATGTACAGTCTAAAAGACTGAAGTGCAAGATCCGAAACTGAAAAAAAAATGAAAATCCACTTATAATTAATTTTTTCAGAAGAAAAAATTTAGAATTTCAAATATTATGGGGTGCAGGTTGAAAAGTAAGGGGGTGCACAATGCAATACCCCACAAGTCATTACTAATGTCCCCAACACATCTCTCCTCCCATGTAGCCGTTAAATTTTTGAATCCCGGTTGTAATAATGGACCCACTGAAAATGACCAAAAAGACCTCGCATTTCAAATCCCCAAACCGCGATTACCTTAACTTTCACACATTTTTGAATTCTAGATCAAATCTCAGCCGTTCACTCCAAAAACCCTTTTCCTTACTTCGATTTCAACTGGGATTTTCAAATCAATCGAATCCTCGCAGCAACAACAGCGAGAGAGAGTGAGAGTGTGAGAGAGAGAGTGTGTGCGTGTTTGCAAAATGGTTGACTTGGATCTATGTTGAACTTAAACCTTGCAGTTCAATTTCAAATCCCTAGCAACAACACGCTGAACTCAGATTGAAGCAACCTAACAAGAACCGAAGCAATTTCAGCTCTCCCCAAATTTTTCGCTTCGGAATCTTGTTCTGCAACTCTTCCTTCAGGTCCTGCAAATACTCCAACTCCTTTCAAGATTTTAAACTCGCTTTCTTTTCTTTAATTTTTATAGATGATTTTTGCGTCATGCTTGAATTTCATTTTCATTACACTATAGAATGCTGAGGGATTTCAAACTCCCACGCCGAAACACTGGAAAACATGAAGAACCCGAGAATGTGGATCCTTTGGATTCATCCAGCACGGTTCAGAGGCACGCGGAAGGTTCTAGACCTCCGTTGAACACAATTCAAGAACCCGATGCGCATTGCGTGGGCAAGATCGAGAGGACTCCTTCGAAGGCCAACAACAAAGGTCGCGGAGGAGCTGAGCTTCGCACGCCAGATAAGCACGGAGGAGGGAGCATGCTGTGGAAACAACGGTTCGGCTGGAATCACAAGAACGACGCCGTTTCCTCGTTCGGTGATGATAGGAGAGGATCTGTTGTTGGAAATGTGACTCCTCGCGTGCCTCGCACTGTGGGGAGAGCTTCTTCGAGTGTCACGGCTTGTTCCGAGAGCAACTCCACGCAGAGCACTCCGACTAAGAGTGTGACTAAGCCGCCCCCGAGCTCAAGTGTTCGGAGCAAGGCTGATGGAGGAGGCTTTAGTGCTCGTTTCGGGAACTATGCTGCATTGTACAAAGGGGTTCCCAGTTCGGCTTGTTTGACTCCCACGGTTATTAACACGGTCGAAGTGCCTCACTTCGATCTCAAGGAAGATTCTTCGTTTTGGATTAACCACAATGTACAGGTGAGTGATCCTGATATCTCACCAATACAGCTGATTTTATTTGGATGAGCAGGTTTGTTAAAATTCTGGTGCTTTTTGTGATTTGCGGTTTGAATTTTCGTTATGTATAGGTTATTATTCGTGTTCGTCCTCTCAATAGCATGGAGCGATGTACACAAGGATATAACAGATGCCTGAAACAAGAAAGCTCTCAGAGCATTAGTTGGGTTGGGCATCAGGAAAACCGGTTCACCTTTGACCATGTTGCATGTGAAACAATAGACCAGGTGTGGTTACATTGAAATGATTTTTTTGAGGCGCTAATTTCTTGTTGGGAAGGAGTTGTTAATTTCTGTCTCTGGTTTATGGCTGTGTAGGAAATGATTTTCAGATTGGCTGGTCTTCCGATGGTAGAGAACTGCCTCTCAGGATATAATAGTTGTATGTTTGCTTATGGACAGGTAATATCCTGAACGTAGCTACTGTTCGAGATTATGTGATAGAAACTGGTAGTGTATGAAATGAAATAGATGAGCTTAGGAAAAGAAACCAGGAAAAACAGAAAATAGCAATGTTGCAAAGAAGATAACCCGTCTTCTACCATTCTGTCCCCAAGGCAAATGCCTAACCAATTCCTCACCATTTTTCTGTTCCCCCTCCTTCTACACTATCCCCTACCCTATAATACAAACACGTCCTTCACTATCTTTCCCACTCCGATGGCCTCTTGCCATGTACATTCTGTTATGCATATTATCCATTCTGTTTTTTCATTTGCATGCTTAGCCCATTGTTCTCAGCCCCTCTTCCTTCTTTTTACCCCTCCTCTTATAAACATGGGATAAAGGCCCAACATTTGTTATTATCTTTTCTGTTAATTCCTTGTCCTAATAAAGCAAAGAAAGATTCTGGTATTTGTTCACATGCATAACAGATTCTATGTACATGATCCAATACATTGCTAATCGGATAATCTTGTGATTTGAAATTAAAAAACGAATTTGGTTGCTGGCTCCTTAGTTTTTCCATTGCCAAACAGTGGTAGTTAACTCCCAAGTTTTCATACATCGTAATCAGGAGCTTCAGTTTATCACTGCCATTGGTTTTTTGTTAATAAGAATATGTACAGTTCTATGAATTAGGGATCATAAAAAGCCTAGCACAACTGACATTTTAAAGGGTTTTTTTATGCAGCAATTTAGCTCTCTGTGCAGTATAGGGATAATTTATCACAAACTTATTAGTTGTAAATTCTATGTCATCTGTTGAGAGATCGTATTGCTCTGTTGTTGTACGACATAGTTAGAAATGGACAGTAAGTGACATTTCTTAACTGAAAGATGATGAACGAATCTTTTAATTTTGCAGACAGGAAGTGGGAAAACATACACAATGCTCGGTGAAATTGAGGATCTAGATGTGAAGCCTAGTCCCCATCGTGGAATGACACCACGAATATTTGAGTTTTTGTTTGCCAGGATCCAAGCTGTAATTAAATTCATCAATCTTGTCTAGCTAATTCAGTTTTTTTATATATAAAGGCCAATTTATGTAACAATATTGATCAATTAATCCATATTTCTGTTTTTTATGTTTTATATTTGTTCTCTCAATCGAATTTTCAGGAAGAGGAAAGTCGAAGAGATGAGAACTTAAAATACAATTGCAAGTGTTCTTTCTTGGAGATTTACAATGAACAAATTACAGATCTACTTGATCCCTCCTCTACTAATTTGCTGGTAGGTGTAGTTTTTCACTCATCAGATGACTGTCAAAGCATTTTTAATTATTTCTCAGTGATCCTTTTTGTCTTAATAGCTGCGTGAAGATGTCAAGAAGGGTGTTTATGTTGAAAATTTATCAGAGTTCGAGGTTCAAAGTGTGAGTGACATTATAAGGCTTCTAATTCAGGTACATCTATGGGACTATCTTGTTCATTTTAAGGAATCCCCAAACAACTCCCTATCTGTTATTTAAATCAAATACATATTTGCTCTGAAATGCACTTTCGTTCATTAAGTTGTAGTTTCTGACATGTAGGGTTCTGCAAATAGAAAAGTTGCAGCAACAAATATGAACAGAGAGAGCAGTAGATCCCATAGTGTTTTTACGTGTGTAATTGAGAGCACATGGGAAAAGGATTCTACAACTAATTATCGTTTTGCTAGGTTAAACCTGGTTGATCTAGCTGGCTCCGAAAGGTATGCCTTAACTTATGGAGTTGATTGGACCAAGTGTATCTTGGGAATTGGGTGATGTAAGTGCATGTATACTAACAGAGTTATCATTAACATATATAACAGACAGAAGACTTCTGGTGCTGAGGGGGAGCGTTTAAAAGAAGCGGCTAATATCAATAAATCATTATCTACCTTGGGGTATTTTGATCTTGCTACATAAATATTTCACACTGTCATATTTTTTCTTTCTCATTGAGTAACTAGTATTCTCTAAACACTCTTGCAGTCATGTTATTATGATATTAGTGGATGTGGCAAATGGGAAGCAGAGGCATATCCCTTATAGAGACTCCAGACTAACGTTTCTTCTTCAGGTTGATTTTTGTGCTGGTTTCCGTTGAATCATTAGTCTCAGGGTTCTTCTTTATTCATCACTGTTTGGCATAAAATGCAGGACTCTCTTGGTGGAAACTCGAAAACAATGATCATTGCCAATGTCAGCCCTTCTGTGTGGTCTGTTCATTTTATCTGCAACTATATTTCCTTTATCTAAATTTACTACTTGCCGTAGAAGCTTCATGGGGCTTTGCCCATTTCACTGTGTTGCAGCTGCGCCACTGAAACATTGAATACACTTAAATTTGCTCAGAGAGCAAAACTTATACAAAATAATGTGAGTGCAATTCTAACGTTCGTCTGAATTGAAGGAGTGAATGTCATCAACCTGTCACCCCTATTCATTCCGTATCCTTTTTTGTAGGCTGTGGTGAATGAAGATTCTACTGGGGACGTAATAGCTTTACAGCATCAAATTCGGCTTTTGAAGGTGGTATCAGTTATTTCTCATAGTATTATTAGCTTTGTCTGAGTTGATACTTTAACTTAAAAGAGTAAAATTTTGGAGCAGGAGGAGCTTTCTACCCTCAAACGGCATCAGAATGTCTCCAGGTCTTTGTCATTTTCTTTGGCTTCTGTCAGAGATATAAAACAATCGCTAGAACTAGAAGACTGTTGTCTAGAAAATGCTAATGACTTGGTTGACCAATGTGAAGAAAATATGTCTGATTATGAATCCAAGGGCATCATCAGAATGTCCCACACACAGGTATACCGGCTTTATATGTTAATGATAGCCAGTGGAATGACAATTTATGTTTAAAAATTGAACCAATATTTCTAATATTTTTTTGCCTTGTTTCTTCAAGATTTAATGAATTAAGGACTTTATAGTTAATCATCTATTTTCTAAGAGATAACTGTCCGAAGTAAAATGAAAAATTATGACTATGCTGTTAGATTTTGTGGGAGAGTGGGCCTTAGTGGAATGGTAAGGCTATGCGTCAGGATTTGTTCCGAGTTTTAGCTGTGAAACAACCTCTACATCAGGCCCTCCCTCTATCCCATGATGGTGGAAGGCTTGTGCACTAGCCTGCCTATGGCTAACATGCATCCAACGCTAATCTTCTAAAGTTATATAGTTGTTAGCTTAGCATCTCCATGAAGTGACCATATGGTTTTTTTACTCACATCTTCATATATTTATATGATCAAAATCGTTTGTGGCTCAGTTAAAATCATTGGAGACAACTCTTGTTGGTGCTTTGAGAAGGGAACAGATGGCAGAAATTTCTATTAAGCAACTTGAAGCTGAAATTGAACAATTAAACCATTTGGTAGTTCTCTTATGAGGTCTTTTTTCTATTGGAGTTAATATTTCAACTGGCTTCACTCTTTATCTATAAATCTGCTGTCACTCAGGTTCGTCAAAGAGAAGAGGACACTAGGAGTTGCAAAATGATGCTTAGGTTTCGTGAAGATAAAATTCGTAGATTGGAATCCAGACTAGCTGGTTCCATTCCTACAGACACATTTTTGCTGGAAGAGAATAAAACACTTTCTGAGGAAAATCAGATACTTCGGGGCAAACTTGATCGAAATCCTGAAGTTACTCGGTTTGCTGTAGAGAATATCAGGCTTCTAGACCAACTTAGAAGGTAGTATATCTTTTCTAACCAAGACTGTGACCATGAAATATTCTCTCTTTTTAGCAGTTCCTTACAACTACTTGCACAGATATCAAGAGTTCTATGAAGAAGGGGAGAGAGAGATTCTTTTGGCTGAAGTGTCTTCTTTGAGGGAACAAGTATACTTGCTTCTAGAATTTAATACATAAATAATTTCCATTCTAGATTCCTTGTTTTTAAGATTATAATATTTAAAAATCCTTTGCTCTGTAGTTGCTTCAATATCATGGAAGAAACTCCATACAGGGTAGTTCAAATCATGAAAGTCAACCTCAGGTTAGTCTACAATTACCTGAAGTAGTTCATGATTTTTATTTATAGAACATGTCATTCCTTTTTGCATGTTAGAGCAATGTTTGCTGAAAATTGTGTTTCTAAACCAGACCAACGTCATTATTTGTACTTGTATGGTATGAAATACTGTTATCATTACAATAGTATCACTAATCAACTCCTAAAATAGCGCCTTAATCGAAGCAGCAATTGACTGTTCGTGTTTATTGTAAAATGCAATATATTTCTAACAATTTATTTTTACCACTGGTGCAGGAAGCTCAGTGCTGCAAGAAAGAGAATAGTTCTTTTGATCAAGAGGTTTTATTCCTTCATAACATGACAATTTAAACTTATTTTTCGTAACAAAATAATGATGTGAGGACTACTTCTTTTAATGGCTTGCAGCTAAGAAACACCCTTGATGAGTTACAGGAATGCAGGCATAATTTAAATTATTGCTTAGAAGAGAATGCAAAACTCAGTAGGTATAATTTCTGTACTATTGTTGAAGTTCATTTGGTTGTATGCAAGCGCAGATTGGAGCTCCAAATTTTGGCACTATAAAAATGCTAATGCTTTTCCAATTCATATTTATACAGGGAAATAGACTCTCTTCACTCAATGTTAAGCAACACAACTGCTACACAGGTAGTCTTGTTATTCTGATTTAACATATATTCATTTTGTCTTTACCATATATTGTACAAATCAATAGGAAAATGTGAGTCTGTTTCTGTATGGTCTTTACTTCAACAAAAATTATTGTCATTTACTACCCCTTTCTATGTATGAAATTTGTGTCATGTAAAATAAAGTCTATATTTTATCATTATTGTTTACAGGCTTCTACAAAAGGACCCCTTTCTATGTATGAAATCTGTGTCAAGTGGAATAAAATCTATTTTTTTATCATTATTGTTTACAGGCTTCGACAAAAGGACCGGTTTGTGATGCTCAGGCAGTTCCACAGATGGGGGTGAAGCATGAAACTCAAATGTTAAAACAAATAGATGATGTTTTAAATTTGCAGCTGGAATTAGATATAATGAAGGTCATTCTGAAGGAAGAGAGGACCTTTCGTGAGCTGACAAAAGACAGTCTTAAGCAGACAAACAGACAATTAGAAGATGCAAATGAAGAGCTGAAAGAGGCAAAATCTGTTATTGAAGCTCTAGAATCACAGCAAATATTATCTATCAAAGAGATAGAAGAGATAAGGAACAAGAACAACCATTATCTAGAGCTTATGGGGAAACAAGAGCATGAAATCATGACCCTGAAGAATCAACTTGTGTCTAAAGAGTTTAGAGACATTTTTCCTTCAGATCATCCGGAGTTTGAAAACAAGTCTCCGTTACAGATACGACTTAGAAGGATGCATGATTCTCTTGAAAAAGCCAAGCAACTGAACATGTCATACCAAAATGATCGTGCATTCCAGATATCCAATGAAGAAGAGAGGGATGAAATCCGTCGACAAGCTGAGGCTGAAACTGCTGAGGTGATTGTCTGTATGCAAGAAGAACTTGCCCTGCTCCAGCATCAAGTAAATGACAGTCATTTGAAGGAAAAAGAAATGAAAGAGAGTGTACTGAATCTGGAAACTGAATTGAAGGAGGTGTACAACAAATTGCATACAACTATTGATGATAATCAAATTTTAAAGGAAGAGATTGGCCAGAAAGATGTAGAACTCATGTCACTGGCTGAAGAATGGGAACTATTAACATCCGAGATTGAAGAAATTCTTTTTGATGGATGTGAGGCACTTGTTGATGCCTCTGACCAACTTGGTGACATAAGCAGTTCATTTCCGCAGAAACGGATCTGGATTTCTGAACAAGTTGGCATGGCGGTTAGAAAAATCTCTGAAAAGGAATTATTAATTGATGAACTTAGAAGATGTTTGGAAGATGCAAGCAATAAAAGAAGTGATATGGAGTCTATGTTGAAGTCCTTGAGAAGTGCAACGTTAGTGATTACAGAATCCCATCAGAAGGAGTGTGCTGAAAAAGAAAAAGAAATTCTCCTATTGACCTCACAACTGAGTGAAAAAGCATCTGTTGTGGCAAAGCTGAAGGAGCAGTTGATAATGGCTCAAGATCATAGCAGAAAAACATCAAACTGTGCAACAGCAGCTTTTGTGGTTGTGAATAGATTGTCAGAAGTGAATCTTGGTTACCTTGATGATCTAAAGCATAAGGGTATTCAACTTAGTGAACTAGCGGAGGCTAATCAAATGAAGGACGCCCTTCTCATTGACCAATCCACTTCACTTGTTCAAGCAGAAAGACAGGTAACAGAGTTACAGGAAAGGTGTAATGAATTATTGCAGAAGCTGTCGGAGGAGCAAGAGCACTATTGTGCTTTGGCTCAAGAACATATCAGTAAAGCGTCACACTGTGCAACAGCAGCTTTTGTGGTTGTTAATAGATTGTCAGAAGTGAATCTTGGTTACCTCAATGATCTAAAGCATAAGGGTATTCAACTTAGTGAATTAGCGGAGACTAATCAGAGGATGGATGCCCTTGTAACTGAACAATCCACTTCCCTTGTTGAAGCAGAAAGGCAGATAAGAGAGTTACAGGAAAGATGTAATGAATTATGGCAGAAGCTGTCTGAGGAGCAAGATCATTCTTGTGCTTTGGTACAAAAGCTTGAAGATATTGAAAGGAATGACATTTCAAAGACAAAGGAACAGCTAGTGATATTACAAGATGGTGTCTCTTCACTCCGGTCATGCATGGCCTCTTTTGCAGACCATTCAGAAAGTCTTGATAATCGAAAATCATTCAATGCTTGCACATCAAACTGTGATGATATTGGTGAACCAAGGGTAAGCTAATGCTGCTTTCTTATAGATTTACTTTTGGTAATGCCATTTTTATTTCATTGATGTCAGTGATCTGTGAATGATTTTTATTCTGTATTGTCTATTTTGGCATTGTTGCAGAACTGTTCCGAAACACATATAGTTGACCTGGCTGACTTACCCTTTAACTTGGACAAATGTGGATATGATATGAATGACCCAAAATCAAGAAGAATTTCGAAGGATGTGCATGAAAGAGATTTTACCATTTCACTTTTGAGAAAAGAAATAGAATGTGCTCTTGAAAGCTTGAAAGAAGTGCAATATGAGATGGCCAGATTACATGAAGAGAAAAAGGAGATGTCAATGTGTGAAATGAAGAGTCGGCAAAGCATAGAGTGCCTAACAAAGCAGATACTTTTCCTCCAAGAAGCTATGAACCACTTTGAAGAGAAATCCAAAGTCAAGATTGAAGCACTCAGTCAAAAGCTTAGAGATCTGGAGAAACCTCTGAAAGAAGCCAGCTCCCATTGGTACCAAAAGAAAGAGGTAATCCTTTAGTGAACTAAATATAATGTCCGGTGTTGAACTATTATTGCTGTTTTCAAAAATGCAAATTGTGTTTGTTTTAATTGCTTTCGTTGTTGTCACTAGCTGCCCCATTCCCCATTCATTCTGACAGACAACACTTGTTGGTGTTAATATATCCTACATTTGCTTGGAATATGAATAGAATACTTCTTATAAGACATGAACGGTCACCCCTTGAGCTAGCTTTTGGGGTTGAGTTAGGCTTGGTTGTTCTCTGAGAAAGTTAACATTCAACAGCCTTATGCATACTGCTTTTTTCTTTGCAGTTACTTGAACTTGAAGTTGGGGAAGCAAAGATCGTTCAAGTTCAGAAATCTCAGGAGGCATCTTGTATTCTTGCTAAATTTGAAGAAGCACAAGATACGATGAGAGAAGCAGATATTATGATCAATGGATTGGTGATAGCTAATGAGTCAATGAAGATTGATATAGAGAAACTGAAAGGCACCGAAATGGCATTACTCAATGAAAATCGTATATTAGTCAGCAATATTGAAAGCTTACAAACTGTTGTTGATTTGAAGCATCGGGAGATAGAGGACCTTGTTGAATCAAGTCTAGTTGAAACAAGGGATCTAACTGTTAAGTTGGATGATGTCGTTAAAGAAGTCCACTTGATGACGACAGAAAATTTCACGTCTTTGGCTTGTGATTTAGAGTGCTTAAAATCTCAATGTCTATATTCCACCAAGTTGATACAGCCATGGCTTGAGAAGATCTGGTCTGAGATAGTTTTCAAAGATTGTGCTATGTCTGTGCTACATCTCTGTCACATGGGTATTTTACTGGAAGCAGTAACAGGGATGCATGCAGAAAATGGTTTGCTTTCACATGGCTTGTGTGAATCAAATTCTGTCATAAGTGATTTGAAGGAACATAATTATAGGACAAAGCAAGAGCTTGATATGTGCAGAATCTTGAAAGGGAAACTGCTGGCTGACATCAAGAGCAGTTTTGATCGCGTAACTAAGAAAGAAGTTGAAGCTGACGAGATTACCATCAAACTGAACACTTTTGCTAAAAACATATCAGACCTACAGCTTCAGGAGGAGATGATGTTGCAAAGGTCTAATGAAATGGGATCCCAACTTGCTAAGCTTATGAGGGAATTGGATGTAAGTAATATAGACATTGTTACATCCCTTTTAGATCAAGAGACAATACTGAAACAGAAAGTTGAGGCCATTGATTCTCAAGCTGATTTGCTTATGGCAGATTGGTATGCCAAAGACTTTGAGGCGCTTATCTATACTTCTGAACTAAAATATATGTCATGTAATATAGCTAATATGGAGGAGTACTTTTTCAAGCATTCTATGTTAGTTGAGCAACTGAAGAAAGAAGTAATCTTGTCCCAGGTAGAAACTGGGTTAGCAGAACAAGTTTTGATGGATAAGGAAGTTGAAGTTTCCCTTTTAGAAAGAGAAGTTCGGCAGACAAAAGTGGAAATGAAAGACCTATTAGCAGAACTGAACCAGAGTGTCTTAAGGATTACAGAAATGGGTGAAGTAAACAAGGTCCTTGAACAAAATATTGAGTCCCTAAAGGATGTTACTTGTTCTAATAATGCATTGAAGGGTGAACTTGTTGATGTTAAGGAGACTAGGAAAAAACTGCTGGATAAGATTCTTGATCTAGAAGCTGATTATGATAAAGTAATCGCTGATGTCATAGAGAAGGACGTGACTTCTGAATTTTCCTTCCAACAGATTTCTTTTCTTGAACATCAAAACACAGAGTTAAAGAAAATAAACCGTATGTTGGAAAATTCATCTGGCATGCTTGAGAATGAGCTGAGCCTGAAGGATTCAGAGCTATCAAGAATGCAGAGCTTATTGCAAGTTGAGTTATCCAGAAAGGATGAAGTAATAAAAGGACTGTTGTATGATCTGAGCTTATTACAGGAATCTGCATCTAACAATAAAGACCAAAAAGATGAAATTGAAAAAATTCTGGTTACAATGGAGGCATTAGAAGCAGATCTTGCCGCTAAATCTGTTGAACTTGCTGATGCTGTTGCAAATTGTCAATTGCTTGAAGCTCAGTTGCAGGACAAATCAGATATGATTACAGCTCTTGAGTTGGATTTCTCAAAAGAACGTGAGGCTCTACAGTTGCAAGTCAGTGACAATCAAGAACTTAGAGCTAATATTGAAGAGGCCTTGGCAGCAAGAAAACTGTCTGGCAATGAGCTGAGAGAAAGAATGAAGATAACAGAGAGCTTAGAGGATGAAATTCTGGAAATGAATAGTGTTATAAGCCAAATGAATGATTCAATTAAAGACATGAGCAGTGATCTGGATGAACTCACTATTGAGAGGGATCAGCTTCAGGGTCAAGTAATTTGCCTAAAAAATAGGCTTGAAAACGCTGAAGCACAGGCTGCAGCTAATGAAGCAATTGCTCAAGAAACTCTGAAGGTAATTCTTTATGCTTAATCTATATTAAGCATAATTTCCTTTCATGACATTATTATTGAGTAATCCATGATTCAACGTGAAGAACTTTGTTATGGAGTATTATATCTTAAAGAGTTATATTTATTTGCTTCTACACTGGGAATAAACTAAATCAAAAGAAAAGAATAGCAAACAAGCTGAATGGCTGTTTCTTCCTTGTTCCTGTCTGAATTTTCTTACATTGCTTACAGGTGGCAGAAACAAGAAAAATTTATGCCGAAGACAAAGAAGAAGAGGTGAAACTTCTAGAGAGATCAGTTGAAGAGCTGGAAAGTACTATAAATGTACTAGAAAACAAAGTGAGTTGTAATTTTTTCTGGAGATATTTGACAAGAAGCTTGTCTTACCTTCATAGGTAGCACACTTCCTTTGACAAGAAGCTGCTGATATTTAACAAAGTGAGTTGTAATTATTTTGTTCAGGCTGACATCATTAAAGAAGAAGCAGAACGACAGCGGCTGCAAAGAGAAGATCTAGAGTTGGAGCTACATGCATTAAAAGATCTGATGCAAAATGTCAAAAATGTTGATGGTGACATGAGAAGGTTTAGGCCACTTAATCCGCATCTATGTCCCTATTTTGTGTTTATATCGCTTCTTTATCACAGGCCTATACAAGTCTACCGTGCTACTCTCTAGATCTGATGCAAAATGTCAAAAATATTTACTGTTTCTATTTCAATTCCTGTAGATTTTTGGATGAAAAAGAGAAAGGCCTCAATGAAGCCCTAAATAACATACAGGTTCTTAAGAGGGAATTAGCAGGAAAGGATACAGAGGTAGGTTAATCACTACGTGACTACTCACTGATGTCTCTTGGATTGACGTTTCTACATAAAATTCATTTTTTTTCTTGGCTATATCTGACAGATTCAACAGATGAAAGCTCATATTTCAGAGCTAAATTTGCATGCCGAAGCACAGGCCAAGGAGTACAAGCAGAAAGTTAGTAATTCTATTGAATAAAATAATCTTAGATGTTATTAGTTGTAAAATGTAATTTAAGCTCAGCTGCACCAGTTATGCACACCGAGATGAATCTTGCATTCTTACTTTATTTATAAGTTCTATTGTACTAAGTATGTCGTTATTTTAAATCAGTTCAAAGCATTGGAAGCCATGGCTGAGCAAGTCAAACCTGAGGGCCTTTCCATTCAATGTGCCAATACTAATTCTTACAATGCATTATCAAATAAGTCTGAGAAAAGTGCCCCCAAGTCTCGAGGTTCTAGTCCTTTCAAATGCATTGGGTTAGGCTTGGCCCAACAGGTAAAATATGAGAAGGTTGAAGAGCTGTCGGCTGCAAGACTGCGCATTGAAGAACTAGAAGCCCAGGCAGCATGTCGACAGAAAGAGGTTGACTTTTCTTTTCAACTGCATATTCTAAAGTAGTTTGTTTTGCTTTTTATGGGGTTCAATTTGTCTTTACTTTTCCTTGTCCAGATATTTGCACTGAATGCCAAATTAGCATCTGCAGAGAGCATGACCCATGATGTAATTCGAGACTTACTTGGAGTAAAGTTGGATATGACCACTTGTGTGGTAAGCTCATCTAGCATTTTAGCGATTTCTCTTTCCATTTTCCATAAAGAAAGGAATAGATAAAAATGGAAGCATAAAATGTTTTTACAAGAGAATATTTAGCATTATATTCACCCAATGACCCCATCTTTAATTTCCTTAATGTAGTCACTCTTCGACAATGAGCAAGCGAAGGATATTACAGAGAAAGTTCAATTTCTTGCTCTAGACCCTCAAGACAAGGTAGTCTAAACTTTCGACTAGATTGTGCTATTATTATGCTGGAGCTTAGTTAAGCTGAATTGTTGTTCATTTCTGGAACAGGAGGTCGTTAAACTTAAGAAGCAGCTGAATGAATTCATTGAGGAGAGACAGGGGTAGTTAATTTTCACGTTCTTTTTCTTCTTTTGAGAGATTGGGGTTTGAGAATCCAATCTTATATCTCCAACTCATCTTTATGTATACATGGCAGATGGCTGCAAGAAATGGATAGGAAACAAGCGGAATTGGTAGCTGTACAAATTGCATTGGAGAACCTTCGGCAGCGAGACCAATTGCTAAAAACAGAAAATGAAATGCTTAAGGTAGAAGATTAAAGCTTTTATTCTTTGTTTTTGGTGCGATTTGTTTATTTTTCTTCCATTTCTAATTGACGAGCCTTGCTTCTCTCATTTCCTGCAGATGGAAAATACAAGTAAGAAGAATAAATTACTGGAGCTGGAGGAAGAAATTAAAAAGTTGTCTGGTCAGCAAAACCTTCAGCAGCGTATTCATCATCATGCTAAAATTAAGGTAAGATTTTCACTTGCTCAAGGTTCAAGCAGATTTGGTCTTTTTGTTTCCTGCCTTATTTTCTCAGCACTAGATATTATTGCCAACCAATCTAAATACAGTATTTCTTTTGTCTCTTCAAATCTTCTTACTTAACAAGGATTTTTTTTTTGTCTATAATACTAACTATTTATTTTTATCTAGTTCTTTCCTCATAAATATTAGTAAGAAAAAATTATAAAATTTCATTTCTCTTAATTGGCAAAGGTGGTATCTTTAAAATATCATTCTATTCGCTGAATTCAATCTTGAGACTGATCGTGGAATTTTGCAACAGGAGGAAAACAACAAGTTAAAAACACAGAACGAAGAACTCAGCGCAAAACTACGGAGGGCAGAGATCTTCCTTTCCCGCGTCAAAGAAGACCTTGCTCGTCTTCGTTCTTCTGCTGGCTTGAAAACGAGTATTAATTTCGATGAGGAACAACGTCTGATGATAAAAGTGAAGGTCAGTTACAAAAGAAGTAATGTGTTGTACTCCGAGTAGCTTAATATAACGCAAATTTAAATATTTGAGTGAATAATGTAACAGGAGATCGAGGAGGAGAAAGTAGAATTAGCTCAGCAATTACTGAAATTGTCAACAAATGTTCTTAAGGTCCTTGCTCTGCCCCACCCTTGTCGTGCAACCTCTCCAATGCACTGAAAACGAATGTCTCTGGTTTGTTAAACAACCTTATTTATGCTTCACTTTCAGGTGGCTGGAATATCAAGACCAACATCGGACATAAATCCTTCTCTGGCTGAAGAAGCCCTTCATGAGCTCAAGAATAGGATAACTACTCTTGAAATGGAACAAGAAGATTTGAAGTTTAAGGTAAGCACACGATACACTAGGTAGAGTAATTCGTTTACGAAGCCTCCTATGTCAAGTTTAAAGAACATTTTGCATACTTGTACACAGAATAAAATTATCAAGGAAAAGATCCGATTATCCGAGCTCATGCCACAAACTTCGCCTCTGAACTCGAGATCTGAAGAGAATCGTTTAACACCACCGAGGGCATCCCTAGCTCCATTCCTTTCCAGTTTTGATAGATAGTGAAGCGTATGTTATTGTATTCTGTTGTGTTTAGTTTACCCATTCATGTTATATTCTTTAATTATCTTGTAAATAACGTGCATGTAGCAATCTACGTGTAAATAATCTTTATGCACAGTTCAAAGAGAAATTATTTTTCAAGATAAGTAATGATGTTAAGTCTTTACATTATATGAAATTTCGTATATTTTAATTACATTCGACGTACATTAAAAATTATTAAATAGAACAAGTTATGCAAAATTTACTTTTTGATCAAGTCTTGAATAGCTATTTTCTTAAACCTTTTTATAGATATTTTTTTTTTTCAATTTAATTGACCTATACTATGTTTTCACGAATACACACGTCAAATTTCAACCATGAAATGAATCTTTTTGCAGTCTGAACATGAAAACCATTTATGAAAATTTAATGGAGTCCATAACATAGACAAATTCAACATTATGTGATCATTCTTTCTGTCATCATAAAATCTACGCTGTCTTTGTGCATGTTTCATAACATTTACTTCCATATTTTAATCTCGTGGGTAAGTTGGGAGAGAAATCTTGGGGAGAGTGTTGTCGTAGACTTCGAATTTGTAATCTTCGTAGTCGAAAGTTTCTGTCTCAATTGAAAAAGTCAGACTAACAAATGTTTCAAAATCAAAACATGTTAAAGGTGAAGCGCCATTGTTAAGGGAGAATTATGTAAAGATATATTCGGGATGTTAGGTTGTTAACTGTAGGAGGAAGTTTTACCGTGGAAGAATGTGCAACATTCTTATATCAATTTTGTTTTTATTTTGATAAAGGCATCCTTTTTAATTTTTTATATTTAAATGAGTAAAATCAAACAAAAGTTTTCCATCCTGTTTTGTACAAAACCTAATAATAGAAAATAACATAACATCTTGTAACTAAGTAGAACAGAAACGGACACTATTTCTCAAATCAAAGGATACTCATATCCATTTGGTTTCCATTTTTAGCCAGCGTAAGTACAGCTAAAATGGCTAAGGGCCATAACAAGTGCCCAAAGCATATAAGTTTTTCTATATTTTAAATTTTGATAGTACTCCTTATTTTGTGGTCGTAGGAAAGAAAGTCATGTTTCACGGGTTACCTGAGTATGATTTAACAGCACAAAACAATATAGTATATTCACGTCTCTTCATCCCCCACGACAAAATATTGACTTATATTTGGTGATTCCCGTGAGAAGTATACATTTTATCTAGGAAAATATAAGTACACACAACACACATGATTTTATCATTTAATTTAATTGGTTAGGCTCAAAATTCAGAATAAGTTCCTAAGGTATAGCGATGCATAAATTAGATAGCTAATCTTCAGAAAAAAGGTAAGCCACTAGGAGTGGTGTAATGCGGTTCCTTTTTTGTATTGGCAAGATCTATCAATTAATTGAAAGATTTGAAATCAGGAACTTATCCAAGATTCATCATGAAAACTCACAAAAGTGTAACAAAACGTGTTGACATGTAAGTATCAAACTTTCAAAACACTTAAAAGTTCCTAAAAAATTAATTGTCATTCTGAAATCTTAAATGTGACTAATACTTGAGGGTGATCCTTTATTTATAGGAGTGAAAGGGTTAAAAAAAAATCCAAAGAATGTTAAATAAACAAACCAAGTTAATAGTTTAAAAGATCAAAACCACCTTAAAAAGACACTTTTTTTTTTGTTTGTTTTAAACTTAGGTAACCATTTGTGTAACAAAGCATGTTGACATGTATTTTGTTTATAAGATTTAGTAAGTGTTGACAAAACTATAGGGGTTTGCATACCATTGTGATACAATAAAAACATATTTAGAATATAAGAGGGAAATAAAGCATTTTTTTGATACGAAAATATAATATGTTTGGAATGTACCAAGGAAAGTTAATCTTAGATCATATCATAAATAATCTTAATGGATTCAGTAAAATGTTTGAAAAGGAGGAATTAAATGCATAAAGAAGAAAGAGATAAACATTGTCAGTTATGAAGGATGTTGAATAAAAAAGAAAAACATTAAATGCAATGATCACACTGAAGCTCCTTACACACAAGGTAGACATTAAAGAAGAATTGAAGTTGCTCAGTGGATATAAATGATCCATCAGCAATTATCTTCTTTTAGTGCCTATATAAAGTCTACCATTAAGAAAAAGAAGATATATATATATATATATATATATATATATATATATATATGAGAGAGAGAGAGAGAGAGAACAAAGGTTTAAGTGCTTCAGATAGACCTTATTGTTTGTAGAGTGTTCAAAATGAAGCTAGATAAGATGATGACAGATTTCAAGAAGAATAACTTTTTTGGCAATA